>Ga0209722_1000039_pt1 | contig 154892 bp, 143 predicted proteins | sample BioC12SIPDNA_2_FD_185745 | JGI IMG/M metagenome (GOLD analysis project Ga0209722, IMG submission 185745) | Anaerobic biogas reactor microbial communites from Washington, USA - Biogas_R1_A C12 SIP DNA (SPAdes) (version 2) | ecosystem: Engineered > Bioreactor > Anaerobic > Unclassified | place... | reverse complement strand
GCTCAAATCACTGGATAAACAGGCAGCGTGACATGGTAAACGGAGTCCAAAGTTGCGAACTTGATTTGACAGTACCCCGAGGAATGGGAGATTATTTGTCTCGGGATATAGGTAATGATATGGTTTCTATCAAAGCATTCAGAGCGGACGAAGATTTTTTCAGGCGTTTTCCAGTTCGAATTGCTGATGGAAGAGCTTTTCAAGCAGAGGATTATATTAGAACAGATGAGTTGCCTGTCATTATGGGGTATAACTACGCACACATCTATTCACTAGGCGATATTATTGAAGTTCCGTCAAATGCTTTCCAACCATTTAAACAATTGAAAGTTATAGGGTTTCTTACTCCGCAGTCATATGTTGCCTGCCCTTTCATCCCTGAAAAGGCACTTGTAGGTGACAGCTACGTTCTGTATCCCTTTTTAAAGCCGGATCAAGCAAGTTCATTCGGCGAATATGATATGTTGCTATTTCAATCTGTTGTGATTCCTATCAATGAAGCTCAAGCAAGAGCATCACTGGCTCAAAAAAGTCGCGAGCTTGGACTATACTCACTTGAACTTGGGCAATCTGTGAAGCCTTTCCAGATACAACGGGATGCAGCCAGAACTAACAAATCCATTGTCTTCTTAGTAGCTGTGACTGTGATTGTTTTCACTGGTTTCACAACCGTGAGCATGCTTGCATATCGTTTCCGATTGCGTAAAGCAGATTATGGCCGATTATTGCAGATAGGCGCCAGCAATCTATACATCTCAGGTATTTTCATGCTGGAAATATTTGCAATAATCGTTTTGAGTGCGATTACTGCATGGGCTGTTTCATCGTGGCAAAACACTGACATAATGCCCTTGTTGGCAGCTTATGTAGTTTTTCTCCCGCAACCTATATGGGGTGTGGTTATGTTCGCCTTGCGCTCAGAAAAGTTGTTAGGTTATGGAGTAAAGGAGATAGATGCGTGATACGGTTGGAAAATGCAGGCAGATTCTACGGTAAAGGTGATGCGGAAATATGGGCACTAAAAAATGTCAGCCTTGAGGTAAAAAACGGAGAGTTTGTTGGCATAATGGGGGATTCCGGCTCTGGAAAGAGTACTTTGCTTAACATAATTGGTCTTAGCGAAAAATTGTCAGAAGGTAGGTATTATGTCAAAGGGCAAGGCATTACCAATTTGTTGGATAAGCAGGCGCGCACAATGCGTGCAGATCTTTTTGGATATGTGCTGCAAGGATTTGGTCTCATCAGCGAGCTAAACGCTGTTGAGAACATTGTTCTACCTACTCGGTATTCAAAGAAAAACATCGGGAACCCTCGTAAAAGGGCAATGGCATTGCTTGAACGATTTGGATTGAAAGATAAAAGCCGGGCATATCCTGGTGAACTGTCAGGCGGTCAATGCCAACGGATTGCCATCGCACGTGCGATGATTAACAAGCCTGGCATTATTTTAGCAGACGAACCTACAGGCGCACTTGACTCCACCAACGCACAAGAAGTGATGAGAATTTTTTCTGAACTGAATGGAGAAGGACAAACAATTCTCATGGTTACTCATAATGAACTGTGGAGTTCCTATTTTGGACGTATTGTAACCTTGCGAGATGGAATGGTTTTCCATGATCATAGTAGTCACAACTAAGGCTGGACACCTATTAGGATTCCCATCATCCTTGTCCTGAATGGCGAAGTCTGCATACATACCAGCCGCTCCATGTTGGGCAGGCGCAGCCCGGTGGCAGCCACGGTGTTGCCCAGGGTGTTGGCGCCCACATCGCCATAGCCCCCGGCATCGGGCAGTTCCCCCACGCCCACGGAATCCAGCACAATCAGAATCACTCGTTTCATAGGCATCCTCCCCTTGGATTATACACCGCTTTGGGAGCATGCCGCTGCAGGATGCCGCGGGATGCAGTATAATCAGCCTGAGGTGATGAGATGCAATTCATGGCGGCGGCAGCCTTTGGGCTGGAGGGTGTGGTCAAGCAGGAGCTGACCGCGCTTGGTTTTGAGGCCAAGGCGGAGCAGGGGGGCGCGCGCTTTGAGGCCGATTGGACCGGCGCCCTGCGCGCCAACATCCACCTGGCCTGCGCTGACCGGGTGCTGCTGGTGCTGGGCGAGGCTGAGGTGACCAGCTTTGAGGCCTTGTTTGAGTTTGTGCTTGGCCTGCCCTTTGAGTCCTTCCTGCCGCGGGACGCCGCATTCCCGGTGAGCGGCAACTGCGTGCGCAGCCAGCTGATGAGCGTGAGCGACTGCCAGCGCATCACCAAGAAGGCCATTGCCCAGCGGCTGAAGCGCAGCTACCGCCTGGACTGGTTCCCGGAGACCGGCAGCCTGTACCCGGTCAACATCACCATCCACCGGGACCGGGCGCGCGTGACCCTGGACACCTCCGGCGAGGCCCTCAACAAGCGCGGCTACCGCACCTGGGTGGGCGAGGCGCCGCTTCGGGAGACCCTGGCCGCCGCCCTGGTGCGCCTGTCGCCCTGGCGGGGGGACCAGATGTTGTATGACCCCTGCTGCGGCAGCGGGACCCTGCTGGTTGAGGCGGCCTTCCTGGCCCAGAACCGCGCGCCGGGGCTGAGCCGTTCCTTTGCGATGGACACCTGGGCCCATGCCGACCAGGCAGCGATGCAGGAAGTGCGCCAGCAGGCCCGCGCCGCCTGGCGGCGGGACACGCCGCTCAACATCGCCGGCAGCGACATTGATGAGCGGGCGCTTGACCTGTGCCGCAGACACCTCCGCCAGGCCGGGCTGGCGGACAGGATCACGGTGCGCCAGATGGACCTGGAGCAGGTGCGCCTGCAGGAGGGCCCCGTGTGCTTTGTGACCAACCCGCCCTATGGTGAGCGTCTGGGTGACCGGAAGAAGGCGGCCGGCGTGGCCGCAGCCCTGGGCAGGCTGCTCAAGCGCCACCCGGGCGCCAGCCTCAGCGCCATCACCGCCGACCCAGGCTTTGAAGCCCAGGCCAAAAAAAGAGCCGCCTCACGGCGGCGGCTGTACAACGGAAGGCTGGAATGTGAATACCTGACCTTCATGAACGAAGGCTGACAGCCCTATTCAAAGAGGGTGCGCTCTTCAGCAAAATCCTCCTGCGCTGGCGGCAGGTTGTCGCAGACCATCAGCAGCGCGTCCTCCCGGTTGTCCTGGTAGTAGCCCCTGCGCACACCCACCCTGATAAACCCCAGGCTGCTATACAGGCTGATGGCAGCCTGGTTGCTTTCGCGCACCTCCAGTGTCAGGTAGCGCGCGCCCAGGTTGGCGGCATACTGCATCAGGGCGTCCATCAGCGCCCGCCCCAGGCCCTGGCCCCGCGCCGAGCGCGCCACCACCACGTTGGTGATGTGTCCTTCCTCAAAAATCAGATGCGCGCCGGCAAAGCCAAGCAGCTGGCCCGCCCGTTCCACCACCAGGTAGCGTGCCACCGGGTTTTCCCGCATCTCATACTCAAAAGCCTGCTGGCTCCAGGGCTGGGGGAAGCTGGCCGCCTCCAGCGCCGCCACCGCCGGGACATCCAGCGGGGTCATGCGGCGGATGCGCAGCTCAGCCATCCCGCTTTGCCAGCTGGCGCACCGCCTGGGGCGCGCGCAGGTACAGCGGCATCAGCTGCCCCGGGTTAACGGCCTGCTGCGGCCGATTGGCCGCCAGGGCAGCCGCCGCGGCGGCGCCTGGCTGCAGCAGGTGCGCCGGGGCAATCAGCGCCCGCGCGCCCAGGGTCTGGCGGATCGCCTCCCCCTGCACCACTGCGCCGTCCCCCAGGAAATAGAGCCGGTCGGCCAGGCCGTCCACCAGGCGCAGGTAGTCCTGCAGCTTCATTGCGCTGTCATCCAGCAGGCGCTGGCCATCCCGGAAGGCGGCGCCATACACCTGGCCGGAGCGCGCGTCGCGGATGGGGCAGACGGTCAGCCCCGGCTGGGCCACCCAATGCGCCATGGCTTCCAGCGCGTTGACCGCCAGGCAGGGCAGGCCAAGCGCCCGGGCCAGGCCCTGGGCGGCCGCCACGCCGATGCGAACCCCGGTGAAGGACCCTGGCCCCACAACCGCCGCGATGTGGCTGAGGTCGGCCTTCCGGCAGTCTGCGCGGCGCAGCGCCTCATCCACCATGGGCATGAGGCTGGTGGAATGGGTGAGCCGGTTGAGGGCGCGCGCCTCATAGCGCAGCGTCTGGCCGGTCAGCAAGGCCACTGAACAAACCGGGCCCGAGGTATCCAGCGCCAGGATGGTCATTGCATGTGCTCCCAGTTGTCGATGTTGTCCAGGTCCTTCAACACGAAGCCGCCCGCGGATTGCAGGGCAAGCTCCCGGTAATCACCTGCCAGCGGGGTCAGGGTGATTTCCAGGTGGCGCCCGGGCACCAGGTCCGGCGCCCGCTCACTCCATTCAATCAGGGTGACAGACTGGCCGCCGATCTGCTCGTCTAGCCCGGCCAGCAGCAGCTCCTCCGGGTCCTCGATGCGGTACCAGTCAAAATGGTGCAGGGGGATGGCGCCGGTCTCATAGATGTTGAGCAAGGTGAAGGTGGGGCTGGTAACCGGGCCCGTGACCCCTAGCCCCCAGGCGATGCCCCGGGCCAGCTCGCTCTTGCCGGCACCCAGGGGGCCCTGCAACAGCAGCACATCCCCGCCGCGTAGCCGCCGAGCCAGCCACGCGCCCAGGCGCCTGGTGTATTCAGGAGTGGTTGACAGCAGCTTTCTGATCTTCCTCGACCTCTTTCATCAGGATGGACAGGCGTTTGTACAGCATGAACACCATCAGGGCATTGACCAGCCCCTTGATCAGGTTGAATGGCGCGATGGCGCCAAAGAGATAGCTGTTCACCGTCATCCCCATCCCCTTGAGGGCCTCCGAAAAACCCGGGCCAAAGAAAACAGGCAGCAGGATGAAGCGGTTGGCCAGCACGCCCGTGAGCATCATCAGTACCACGCCGATGCCCATGCCGATGATGGCGTTGGCGCGGGTTTTTTTGCGTTGGTAGAGCAGGGCGGGCGGCAACAGGAAGGACAGGCCGATGAGCAGGTTGGCCAGCTCCCCCACGCCCGCGGTGGTGCCCCCGATGATGTGCACCAGGTTGGTGATGATGAGCGCCACCACCATCATCCCGGGCCCGATGGAAAAGCCCAGCAGCAGCAGCGGGGTGAAGGAGAAATCCAGCTTCAGCCAGGGGGCAAAGAAGGCCAGGGGAATCTCCGGAAAGTAGCTGAGGATGATGGCCAGCGCTGTCATAAGCGCTGCGAAGGTCAGGTTGGTGGTGCGGTGGATGCTCCTTTGCATGGTGTACCTCCCCAAAATATTGATTCGCCCCAAGCAAAGGTTTGGGACGAACAATGGGCATTTCTGCCCGTCTTCTCTCATCCAGACTGTACTGTCGGCCATGGATTTGCACCATGTCAGCCAATTGGCTCGCGGGCTTTCACCGCCGGTGGGGAATCGCACCCCGCCCCGAAGACGCTTGGTTTGAAGTTGCTGTCATTTTACCACCCGGAAAGAGCGCAGTCAAGCGCTGCCCCGGGTCAGACCTGGAAAACCCGCACCGGGCCCTGGGCGCGCACATCCAGGCTGTGGCAGCAGCCTGGGCCAAAGAGGGCTTCCATGGTTTGGGTAAAGGCGTCCAGCCGCGCCAGCGGCACGAAATTGAGCGTGGTGCCCGCGAAGCCCCCGCCATGCACCCGGCAGGCACCCTGCCCCTGCAACACCTGCCGCGCCAGCGCCAGGGCCAGCGCCATGGGCTGTTCCTGCTCATGCACATGGATGTTCTGCAGCTGGGTCTCAGAGGACAGGCCCGAGGCGTTGACCGCCTCAAAGAAGGCATCCAGCCGGCGCGCTTCCAGCGCATCCGCCGCCTGCTGCACCCGCTGGTTTTCCTGGTAGAAGTGCAGCGCGCGCAGCACCGCGCGGTCCCCTGCCTGCGCCCGCACCTGGCTGAGGCTGCCCAGGAAGCGCACAAAAGGCGCCTCCCGCAGCAGGCCCACCCCCAGGGCGGCGGCGGCCGCCTTCATTTCATGGGGGATGGCCGCGTAGGCGTCGGTCAGGTTGTCGTGGCTGCCGCCGGTGTTGACAATCACCATGTGATAGCCCGCTTCCATAAAGGAGAAGGGAATGGCGCGCACCTGGGGGCTGGCCTGCCCAAAATCAATGGCCACCAGGCCGCCGGAGGAGGAGGCCATCTGGTCCATCAGGCCGCTGGGTTTCCCGAAGTGCGTGTTCTCGGCATACTGGCCAACCTGCGCGCGGGTGACGAAATCAATCGTGGCGCCGTTGTAGAGCACATCGAAAAGGTAACAGACCAGCACCTCAAAGGCGGCGGAGGAGGACAGACCAGAGCCGGAAAGCACATCGGAAGACACCACGGCCTCAAAGCCGCCGACGCGGTAACCCCGCTGCACCAGCCCCTCGGCCACCCCGGCGATCAGCGCGGCGGAAGTGCCCGGGGGCTGGCTGCCGGGGGTGAGCTGGTCCAGGCTGAGGGTAATCCAGCCATAGCCGTCTGAAAACACCCGCACCTGCAGGTCCTCCCGTGGGCTGACCAGGGCGGCGGTGTCCAGGTTGACCGCGGCGGCCAGCACCTGGCCGTTGTTGTGGTCGGTGTGGTTGCCGACAATCTCCGCGCGCCCGGGCGCGCTGAGCGCGTACAGGGCCTGGGCCTGGCCGAAATGCTGCTGATGCAGGTCAATCATCCGCCGCCAGCGCGCCTGCTGCGCGCTGTCATCCAGCCGCTTGAGCTGTGCCTTTGCCTGGTTATACGCCATCCTTGCCCATCCCCCTGTCATAAATCTGCTGCCAGATGCCAAGAAACTGCTCCACCCCCAGCTCGTTCAGCCGCTCCTGAAAGGCGGTCAATTGCTCCGGCGTGACCTGCCACTCCCCCAGCACAAAGCGCGCGATGGACTCGTCCACATACAGGCCCAGCTGCGCCTGCAAGGGCGCGATGGCATCCATCTCCGCCTGGGTCAGGGGGATGTCCGGGAAGGGCAGGATGGACGCGGCCGCCACCTGGTCGGTCTGCTCGCTCAGGCTGCGCACCAGGGGATCGGAAAAGCTGCGCTGGAACCCGTCCATGGCGATGCCAGGGGCCGCGTGGTCGGTGGCAATGATGACCTCGGACAGGTAGACCCTGTCCCCCGGCTCCCTCAGCAGCCGCCAGCTGCCGTCGCCATCAACCACATAGTCTTCCCCTTCCACGCCGACACCGGCCAGGATGGCCCCCTCCGGAGCATAGAGCCTGTCCACCCAGGACAGCAGGCGCGGCAGGTCCACCCCGCTGGCGCTGGTGAGCGCGAAGGCGCCGTAGTACACCCTGCCGGCCACCGCGCGGTAGACCGCCTGGCCTTCATGGGGGAAGGGCAGCAGCGCATGGTACTGGGTGGTCCACTCCAAGGGCACCACCACCGTGGGCAGGGGCGCCAGGAAGGCGCCGAAGCGGTTGGTCGCCTTGGCGTCGGTCACCCGGCGCAGGCTGTCAATGGCGGTGAAGCTGTCCCGGTCCAGCAGGCCCTGCTCATACCAGCTGGCAAGCCCGCCCAGGAAAGCCCCAAAGTTTTCCGCCAGCGGCATAAACCGCACCTGGCCCTCCTCATCCACATAGAGGTTGAAATCGTTGCCCACCAGGCCCCAGGCATGGGCCAGGTACTTCAAATCGTAGGGACCCAGGGCGCTGAGGGGAACCTCGTCCTGGCGGCCGTTGCGGTTGGGGTCGCGGGTTTTGAAGGCCGCAAGCGCCTGCTCAAACTGCTCCAGGCTGGCAGGCAGGGGCAGCTTGAGCTCCTCCAGCCAGGCTTTGTTGACCCACAGGATGTTCTGGCCGGGCTTGTCTGCGATGTAGGGCAGGGCGGGGATGGCACCGCCTGGCAAGGTGATGGCGCGGGCGATTGCCGGGTCCCGCTGCATGAGGGCATGCAGGTTGGGCGCGTGCTCGGCCAGGTGGGGCGCCAGGTCCACCAGCAGGCCGCGCTCCAGCAATTGCTGGGCCCAGACCGGGTCCAGCCGGGCCTTGAACAGCACCTGGGGAAGGTCCGGGTCGTCTGGCTGGTAGGCGTTGAGCGCCTCGCGGTAGCCGGCGAGGTCACTGTGCTGGATGAACTCAAACTTCAGCCCGCTCAGATTTTCCATGCGCTCAAAAAAGCGGTGGTTGGCCCAAACACGGTTGCTGTCCGCCTCCTCATAGCCCATGAGGCGCAGCGGGCTGTCCTGGGCGGACACGGCCGGCACCAGGGCCAGGAGCAGCAGAAGGGTCAGCAGCATGATCAGGGATTTGCGCAAATCAACATCCTCCGGTGTGGTTCATTCAGGGTGGTTACAGGGCATCCAGCAAAATTTTGAGCAGCCACAGCAGCGCCAGGTGGCCCGGGTAAGCCAGGTAGCCCAGCCACCTGGGGATGCGCAGGCCGCTGCCGGTTTGAACAAGCATCAGGGGCAGCGCGAGGATGGCCATGCTTTGCAGGCGGAACAGCCCCAGCAGCTCCACCAGCCCCCGGTTGAGCGCCGTGATGGGGGTGCTGGCCAGCCCCATCACCAGCCCGCGGGGAATCACCGTGCCGCCCCCGCCCCAGTACAGGCAGAAGGCCACCATCAGCGCGGCCAGGCCGCCGCGGCTGTCGCGGGCCAGGTGCATCAGGATAATCAGCAGCACGCCGCGCCAGCCATAGTCCATGCGCAGGCTGGCCGCCACGACCAGGCACAGGATGGGCGCCCACACCTGGCTGTAACGCCATTTGAGCCGCATGCCCTGGATAGCCAGCAGCCCCAGCAGCAGGGTGGCCATGACGCTGAGGTCCCACAGGCCGTGGTTGAGGGCCAGCATGTAAAAAGGTTGGGAGAGGACCGCCAGCCCGGCCAGGCGCAGCACGTAGCGTCGCCAATCCCGCGTGCGCTCGGCGCCAAGGACGATGCCCCAGCAAAACAGGGGGAAGGCGATGCGCCCGATGACGCGCAGCCAGAGCACGCCCGGGAAAAATATGACCCCGGTATGGTCCACCGCCATGGTCAAAATGGCCACCAGCTTCAGAAGGGACTGGTCGCGGTTGGGTCGGAGGATGGGGGCTGCAACAGCTGTCATACAAGCACCTCGCGCACAGTATAGAGGGAAGCAGGCGGGCGCGCAAGGACAAGATGGGGCGCAGACGGGCAAACACCTGGCAAAGTGCATGCCGCGTCAGCCCAAAACATTGCCCAGGAAGGCCTTTCATGATAGGATAATTGTTCAATGGGAGGGACCATGGGAAGCGACGAGGTTGTGGGGCTGGACAGCGCGGCGTTGGCGGCGCGTACCATCCTGGAGAGCAGCGGGGAGACCTACAGGGCGGAGGATACCGCCCTGCGCATGTGCGCCGCCTATGGCCTGGAGGACGCGCAGGTGATGGCCTTCCCCACCGGTTTCACGCTCTCCGCCACCACCAGGGAAGGGCAGCTGACCCGGGTCTTCCGGGTGACGGAGCGCAGCATGCGCCTGGACCGGATTGACGGGGTGAACACCATCTCCCGCCTGGCGGCAAGCGGCCAGCTGCCCGCGGCGCAAGCCCACCGCCAGCTGCTGGCCCTGCGCCAGGACCCGCCCCGCCCCTGGCAGCTGTCGGCCCTGTACTACGCGCTGGCCGCGGCCTTCTTTACCGTGATGTTTGGCGGAGGGCTGCTGGAGTTCGGGCTGAGCTTCCTGACAGGCTTCCTGGTGCAGGCGCTGCAGACGCCCCTGGTGCGCCGCGGCGTGCCCGGCCAGTTGCGCGCCTTTGTGCTGGGCTTTGCCGCCGCCCTGGCCTCGCTGGCCCTGGCTTCTCTTGGCTCGATCTGGCAGCTGCCTGTCGGGCAGGAGGCGCTGATTACCGGGGTGATCATGCCGCTGCTCCCTGGCCTGGCCATGACCAACGCCATCCGCGACACCATCCGCGGGGACCTGGTCTCCGGCCTGGCCCGGGGCGCAGAAGCGCTGATCAGCGCGGTGCTGCTGTCCGCCGGCGTGGCGGCCGCCCTGTGGCTCAGGGGTATGATATGGACAGCCTGATCCGCGCGCTGGCCTGCATGGCGGCCGCCCTCTCCTTTGGCAAGCTGCTGCGCCAGCCCAGGTCTACCCTGGTGTTCACCGCGCTGATCGGCCTGCTGGGCTACGCGGCCTACCAGCTCATCGGCGGGATGCTGGGCTTCTTTGTCTCCGGCCTGCTGGTGGGCATCCTGTGTGAGGTGACCGCCCGGGTGGTGGAGCGCACCACCACGCTGTTTTTGATCAGCTCCATCATCCCCACCGTGCCGGGCCTGGGGCTGTACCGCACCATGATGGCGCTGTCGGAAAACGACCTGGAGCGCGCCGGCCAGATTGGCCTTGAGACCCTGGCCGGCATCGGCGCGATTGCCCTGGCGCTTACCTTTGCCTCCGTGCTGTTCGCGGGCATACGCCCGCCGCAGCGCAAACCCACATCTTGAGGTGATACCATGCACATCCTGGTTACCAATGACGACGGCATCTACGCCAGCGGCATCCTGACCCTGGCGCGGGTTGCCGCCCAGGCCGGGCACAGCGTGGTGGTGGCGGCCCCCGCCACCCAGCAAAGCGCCACCGGCCACCGGCTCACCATCAACGAGTCGCTGATGGTGCATCAGCGCGATATTGACCCGCACTTCCCCGCCTTCGCCATCAACGGCACGCCGGTGGACTGCGTGCGCATTGGCCGCAAGCTGACGGACAAGCCCTTTGACTTTTGCCTCTCAGGCATCAACGACGGGGTCAACGTGGGCACCGACCTGTTCTATTCAGGCACAGCGGCGGCAGCCCGGGAAGCCGCCATGCTGTACCTGCCCAGCATGGCCATCTCCATTGAAACCAAGGCCACCGAGGAGATGCGCGTCAAGCTGGCCGAGCAGGCGCTGCTGATCATGGACTACATCCACAAGCGCCCTATGCCGCGGCTGACCTTCTGCAACCTCAACGCGCCCAGCCTGCCGCCTGACCAGGTCAAGCCGGTCAAGATTACCCCCATCAGCGAGAGCTACTGGCTGGATGAGTACGTGGAGCGCATCAACCCGCGCGGCCAGCGCTACTACTGGCTGGAGGACGGGGTGATGAAGGAGCAGGCCGAGGAGGGCACCGACGTGGCCCTCATCCTGCAGGGGCACATGACGGTCAGCTTTGTGGGCGGCTTTGTCAACAACAACAGCCTCTACTACCCCAGGCTGGAGGAACTGCTTGACCATTGACGTCGTGGTGGTGGGCGGCGGTCCCGCGGGCCTGGCCGCCGCCCTGGCCGCCAAGACGCAGGGCGCCCGGGTGCTGCTGCTGGAGCGCAATGACAAGCTGGGCAAAAAGCTGTACATCACCGGCAAAGGGCGCTGCAATGTCAGCAACCTCTGCGGCCTTCAGGAGTTCCTGGCCCAGGTGCCGCGCAACCCGCGCTTTTTGTATTCCGCCCTGAGCGCCCTGGACCCCGCCGGCCTGCGGGCCTGGCTGGAACAGCTGGGCTGCCCCACCGTGGTGGAGCGCGGGCGACGGGTGTTCCCGGCCAGCCATAAAGCCTCCGATGTCACCCGCGCCCTGCAGGGCGGCCTGGCCCCGCAGGAGATCCGGCTGATGGCGCAGGTGAACCAGGTGGTGACAGACGATGGTCGCGTCACCGGCGCCCGGCTGGCCAGCGGGGAGTTCATCCCGGCCCTGGCCCTCATCCTGGCCACTGGCGGCCTGTCCTACCCTGCCACCGGCTCCACCGGCATGGGCCACGGCATCGCGGAGGGCTTGGGACACCGGGTGACACCCCTGTCCCCCGCGCTGACCGGTTTTGACACCCTGGACGACTGGCCCAGGGCCCTGCAGGGCCTGACCTTGAAAAACGTGGCCCTGCGCGCCAGCTGGCTGCCCAGGGGCAGTTGGCGCGGGCAGGGCGAGCTGCTGTTCACCCACTATGGCGTTTCCGGCCCCCTGGCTCTCACCCTCAGCAGCCACCTGGCCGGGCTGGATGTGGCGCAGGCGCAGGTCTGGGTGGATGTCAAGCCGGCCATCCCCCGGGAGGAGTTGCGCCAGCGGCTGGTCAAGGACATCGCGGCGCAGGGCCGCAAAAGCCTGAGCGGCCTGCTGCCCGCCTACCTGCCCGCCAGCCTTGCCGCCGCCTTCCCGGGCATCCTGGGCCTGCCGGGGGACCTGCCCCTGCACCAGCTGAGTGCCGGAGCGCGCGAGGCGCTGCTGGAGGGCTTTAAGCGCCTGCCGCTGCGCCTGCGCGCCCACCGGCCCTTCAAGGAAGCGGTGATCACCCGCGGCGGGGTGGATGTGCGGCAGGTCAACCCTTCCACCATGGCCTCCCGCCTGGTGGACGGGCTGTATTTTGCCGGGGAGCTGCTGGATGTGGACGCGCTGACCGGCGGCTACAACCTGCAGATCGCGTTTTCCACCGGCGCGCTGGCCGGCCGCAGCGCGGCAAATATGATCAAAACAAGAGATGGAGCGTAATGTGCACTATATTCTGATGGACCTGGAATGGAACCAACCCCTCTCCCACCTGAGCGCCCAGTACCGCCGCCACGGCAAGCAGCTGATGTTTGACCTGATCCAGATTGGCGCGGTCAAGCTGGACAGCCAGCTGCGCATGGTGGGCTCCTTCAACCAATTCATTCAACCCGGGCTGTACCGCAAGCTGCACCCGCGCATCTCGCGCATCACCGGCATCACCCAGGATGACCTCTACGGGGCGCCGCAGTTCAAGGAAGCGCTGACACGCTTCGTGGCCTGGTGCGGGGAGGAGTTCGCCCTGATTACCTGGGGCTGTGACGACATCTCCGTCTTCCAGCAAAACCTGAACTTTTACCTCAAGGATGAGCGCGCCATGCCCCCGGTGTATGACCTGCAGCGGTTTTTCGGGGTGCAGGACGGCAACACCAAAAACCGCGCGGGCTTGTCCAGCGCCATGAAGCGGTTCAACATCCAGGCCAGCCCCGAGCACCCCTTTCACAGCGCGGTGGATGATGCCTACTACACCGCCCTGGTCTTCCAGCAGATGGAGGACGCCGCCCGGGTGCTGGAGTTCCCCCAGAAGGCACGGGAGATCACCCCGGCCAAAAAAACCCGGGAGGAACAGGCGGATGACCTGCGCTTCACCACCATCCGCCAGGCGCTGGCCAGCCGGCCCGCCCAGCAGCCCAACTGCCCTGCCTGCGGCAGGCGGCTGACCATCCCTGAGGGCTATGTGCCCCTGAGGGGCCAGAACTGGCGCGCGCTGGCGGACTGCCCGGACCACGGCCTGGTGTTTGTGGACCTGATCCTGGACAAGAACGCCCAGGGCAAAAACATGGTCAGACGGCGCGCCACGCTGTCTGACCAGCAAAGCGCCGCCTATGTGAAGACCAAGCATCTCCAGTGGGCCAACAAGGTCGCCCAGCTGAAGTCAAAGGAGGCCTACGCATGAAGATCACCCTCAATGGCAAGACCTGGACATCCGACAAGCCGCGCACCCTGGGCGACATCCTGCACAACATGCTGGGTGAGGAAGCCGAGCAGGTCTTTGCCTGCTTCCATGAGGGGGATGTGCTGGAGCTCAGCGCGGTCATTGAGGACTCGGCCACCCTGGTGCCCATCACCTACCGGGATGAGGAGGGCAAGCGTATTTTTGAGCGCTCGCTGCGCTTTGTGCTGCTGATGGCGGCCAAGGAGCTGTTTCCAGACTATAAGCTGCGCATTGAGCACTCCATCGGCCAGGGCGTCTACATTGAGATGGAGGGCCGCCGCCTGACCCCCGCGGACGTGTCCGCGCTGGAGGGCATGATGTGGGACCTGATCCAAAAGGACCTGCCCTTTGTGCGCACACGCTGGAGCCGGGAGGAGGCCATCTCCTATTTTATCAGCCAGGATGAGATGGACAAGGCCAAGCTGCTCAGCTACCGGCCCTATGATTTCTTCAACATCTATACCTGCGGCGGGCTGTCCGAGTATTTCTATGGCGCCATGCTGCCCTCTACCGGCATGCTGCGCGCCTTTGCCCTGCGCGCCCGCGCCCCGGGCCTGGTCCTGCTGCTGCCGGACAAGGACAACCCCGAGGTGGCATCCGAGTATGTCAGCCTGCCCAAGCACATGGCGGTGTTCGCCCAGTCCAACTACTGGTGCAAGGTGCTGCGCTGCAACACGGCGGCTGAGCTCAACGGCCTGGTGGCCAACCACAATCTGCGGGAGTTTATCCGCGTGAACGAAGCCTTCCACTCAAAAACCCTGACCGAAATCGCGGAGGACATCGCCAACCGCGGCGCGCGCGCTGTCTTCATCGCAGGGCCCTCCTCCAGCGGCAAGACCACCTTCGCCAACCGGCTGGCCGTGCACCTGAAGGTGGGCGGCCTGGAGCCGGTGATCCTGTCCATGGATGATTTTTACAAGGACCGGGACAAGCTGCCCCTGGAGGCCAACGGCCAGCCGGACCTGGAGGCCATCAGCGCGCTGGACGTGCCTTACCTGCGCGCGTGCATCAACAGCCTGCTTTCCGGGCAGGAAACCGCCATGCCCCGCTTTGACTTCACCACCCAGCGCCGGGCGCCGGAGTCGGTGATGATGAAAATCGGGCACAACAGCCCGCTGATCATCGAGGGCATCCACGGCTTGAACCCGGCCTTGCACGAACAGGTGGACAGCCGGCTGATTTGCCGCATCTACATCAGCCAGCTGACCACCATCAACCTGGACCGGCACAACCGCATCCGCACCACCGACGCGCGGCTGCTGCGGCGCATCGTGCGCGACCACCAGTTCCGCAACACGCCCCCGCTGAAGACCCTGGAGATGTGGGACAGCGTGCGCCGGGGGGAGGAGAAGTGGATCTTCCCCTATCAGGAGAACGCGGACATTGTGTTCAACTCCGCGCTCCACTATGAACTGCCCATCCTGAAGAACTTTGCCGACGTGCTCTACCAGGTGCCCACGGACAGCCCGCATTACATCAAGGTGAACCGGCTGCTGAAGATCATGAACTACCTGCTGCCGGCGGACCCGGAGATCTATGACGAGATTCCCCCGCTGAGCATCCTGCGGGAGTTCATCGGCGGGAACACGCTGTACAGGGCAGACTAACCCTTTCACGTGGTTTGCGGGGATCTCCCGCATGCCGTCCCCCTGTACAGGTCAGGGATTGGTGAAGAGTTGAGGAGCCTGGCGTATAAGCAGACATCGCAATAGTGATGCTGCCAGGGATGGGTTGCCCTTCCCTCCCTGTCCCCTGCGGAAAAATGCTTCCCCGCGCCTGGCACATGGTGGCCGCAAGCGCGGGGAAGCATTTTTTATGGCTGTTCAGCTTGTCTGAATATGGGATATGGCGCGACAGTGACCGGCGGCCGGGCTACACGTTCCGCGTGCGCACCGCCTGGATGTCCAGGTTTTCGGACAGGTGGCCCACCATGTCGGAGAAGTGCAGGTCGCTGGGGATATGCAGGGAGTAGAGGTTGGTGTAGATGTTCTTGTCCGGGTACTGGGTTTCCGGCAGGTGCTCAATGTGGAAGTCAATGTCCAGCACCTTGATTTTGTGCTTCTGGAAATAATCCATGATGAAGGGCAGGGTGGCGCTGCGGTTGGTGAAGCGGATCTCCACCCGCTTGATGGTGTTCACATGGATGATGCGCTGCAGCACGGTGAGCACAATCATGATGAAAAAGCCGATGATGAGGGCCAGGTAGTAGTAGCCAAAGCCAATCATCAGCCCGAGGCAGGCCACGTTCCACAGGCTGGCGGCGGTGGTCAGGCCGGAAATCTTCTTCTGGGCGATGAAGATGGTGCCCGCCCCCAGAAAACCGATGCCGCTGATGACCTGCGCGGAAATGCGCCCCAGGGAGATGCCCACGTCATCCCCGCCCAGGCTGCCCACGGATTTGATCAGCAAACCTTCCAGCACCGCCACAATGGCCGCCCCCAGGCAGACCAGGCCATGGGTGCGCATGCCGGCCGGGCGGTTCTTGTACTCGCGCTCAATGCCGATGACGCAGCCAACGGTGACCGCGGCGATGATGCGAATCAGCACCTCGTGCCAGGTCATGGGGTTTGCCAATACCAATACGTCCAACGTTCCCTCCAGCGTTCACTCAAGAAGCCTGCTACAGTTTACACAATTTTTACACGCCCATCATACCACAGGCGGGGGAGGGGCCGCAATATACCACTGGTGGGCCATCCGTGGTAAACTAAGCCCTGACCTGAGTGGATGGAGGGAACGTATGAAGAGAGCCTGGCTGGTTGTGAACGCCTTTTTGCGCGGCGCCTCCTTCATTGCGATGCGGCAGGCGCTGCTTGACGCCGCAAAGGAGGCCGGGCTGGCCCTGGAAGTGAAAACCAACGCCGACTTCATCAGCCCGGACAGCCTGGACGGCGCGCCCGCAGCCGCCCTGTTTTTGGACAAGGACCTGCGCCTGGCCCAGCGGCTGGAGATGGCCGGCATCCGCCTGCTGAACATGGAGCGGGCCATCCGCATCTGCGATGACAAGACGTTGACCACCCTGGTGCTGGACCAGGCAGGCATCCCCCAACCCCAGACCATCATCTGCCCCAAGACTTACCCGGGCATTGGCTACGGGGACCTGAGTTTTGCAGAGGAGGTGGGGCGGCAGCTGACCTTTCCCCTGGTGGTGAAGGAGGGCAAGGGTTCCTTCGGGCATCAGGTCTACCTGGCCCACACCCTGGCCCAGCTCAAGCAGCTGCTGTCCCACACCGCGGACAAGGAGGTGCTCTTCCAGCACTTTGTGCGCGAGGCCGCGGGGCAGGACCTGCGTTTGTTTGTGGTAGGCGGCCAGGTGGTGGCCGCGATCCGCCGGCAGAACCTGGAGGGGGATTTCCGCGCCAATGTAGCCAACGGCGCCACCGCCAGCCCCTATTCCCCCACCAGGGAAGAAATTGACCTGGCGCTGAGGGCCTGCGCGGCCTGCGGCACAGACTTCGCCGGGGTGGACCTGCTGCAAAGCCGGCAGGGGCCGCTGGTGTGCGAGGTGAACTCCAACGCCCATTTTCTGAAACTGATGGAGGTGACCGGCATCAACCCGGCACAGCCCGTCATGCGGCTGCTGAAGGAGGCGCTGTGAGCACAATCTGGCTGGTGTACGAGGCGGACAATGTGGCGCGCAACCGCTTTTTTATCGGCAAATGGGAGGAGGCCGCCCGGGCGCGCGGGGTGGGCCTGCACCTGGTGCTGTATGAGGAGCTTGCCTTTGGCATCCAGGGCACCGCCACCAGCATCCGCCACCTGGGCGGGCTGCCCCTGCCCGATGCCGCGGTGATGCGGCTGAACCAGCCGCTGCTGAGCGCCCAGTTTGAGCTGGCTGGCATCCCGGTGTACAACAACGCAAGGGTGGCCCATATCTGCAATGACAAGCGGCTGACCCACCAGCTGATCAGCCAGTTGGCCCCGGCCATGGACACCGTCTTCCTGCGGGGAGACGAGACGGACTCCCCCCTGCCCTACCCCGTGGTGGTCAAGGCGGCGCACGCCTGCGGGGGGCGGCAGGTTTACCTGGCGCGGGACCGGGAGCAGTTTTTGCAAGCGATGACCAGCCTGGCAGGCGCACCGGCGCTGGCCCAGGCCATGAGCGACACCCCGGGGCGGGATGTGCGCGCCTATGTGCTGGGGCAGCAGATCATCGCGGTGATGATGCGCCGCAGCGACAGCGACTTTCGCAGCAACATCGGCCAGGGGGGCGACGCGGTGCCCTACCGGCTGCACCAGGCGGACGAGCGCCTGGTGCGGCAGATCATCCGGCTGTTTGATTTTGGGCTGGTGGGCATCGACTTCATCCTGCACCAGGGGCGGCTGGTGTTCAACGAAATTGAGGACGCGGTGGGCACCAGGATGCTGTTCGCCAACGGCCACGAAGACATCGTGGCGCGCTACCTGGATTTGATCCTTAACAATTTGGAAAGATAAAAGCCTGTAATATCAAGGCCTTTCGACCATCCCGCTTGATTTGAATGGCCGTATGCACTATACTGTTCATGATTTTGGGGGAGGGCAACACCATGGAGCTGGACCTGCACGGCAAGAACCTGCATCAAGCCCGCGTCGCGCTGTCTTCCGCCCTGGCGCGCGCCACCGCGGCGGACTACCGGCTCAAGGTCATCCATGGCCACAACCAGGGCCGCGCCATCAAGGACATGGTGCGGGAGGAATTTAAAAACCACCCCCGCGTCATCCGCCTGGAACCCAGCCTGAACCCCGGGCAGACCATCCTGGTGCTCAGGGAGTATTGATTTGTTGAGGAAGGACATCAGATGAGCAAAGGACCGGGTCGCAAGACCACCCGGCGCGCGCAGCGCAAGGAATCCCGGCTGGGCCTGCTGGTGGTGTGCGTGGCGCTCATCGCCCTGCTTGTTCTGATTTCACCGCTGGAAACCACCCAGCGGGCCTTGAACGTGGCGCCTGACGGCTCCATCACCAGCCGGTATGAGGGGCTGCGCATCACTGAAATCATGGCGGACAACAGCGCCGCCCTGCCGGATGAGAACGGCAACTTTCCCGACTGGCTGGAGCTGACCAACATGGCGGACCAGCCCTACAACCTGCAGGGGCTGTCCCTGTCCAACCGGCCGGACCGGGCGCGCTTCATCTTCCCGGACATCACCCTGCAGCCGGACGAGCGCATCGTGGTGTTCTGCGACAACACCAACCAGAACGAGCCTGGCCGCCCGCTGCACGCCAAGTTTAAAATTTCCAGCATCACCGCCAGCATCTACCTGTTTGACCAGAGTGGCTATGTGATTGACAAGGTGGAAGACACCCCCACCCTCAACGCGGATGAGGTTTGGGCGCTGAAGGAGGACGGGCAGTTCGCCAAGAGCGAGCTGTACACCCCCGGCTACACCAACAACGTGGAAGGCTTCAACGCCTACATGAGCAACTACCTCATTGAGAGCGGCCTGCTGGTCATCAACGAGGTGTGCCCAGCGCCCCGCAGCGGCCTGCGCGATGAGGACGGGGAGCTCAACGACTGGATTGAGCTGAAAAGCAACAGCGATGAGATCATTGACCTGAGCGTCTTCGCGCTGTCGGACAACGAACAGCGCCCGGTCAAGTGGGTCTTCCCCGAGGGCGCGGCCATCGCCCCTCATGGGTACTATCTGGTGTTCGCCTCCGGCAAACACCGTGACAACCCCGGCGGCATCCCCCACACCAACTTCTCCCTGGCCGGGGAGGGCGAGACCCTCACCCTGTCCACCCGCCAGGGCCAGCTGCAAGACCGCATCACCTACCCCAACATGCCGGTAGACCACAGCTTTGGACGGGACCCTGTCAGCCGCGAGTGGCGGGTGTACACCATCCCCACCCCGGGGCTGGCCAACGACGCGGCGGGCTTCCGCCAGGCGGATGAATACCTGCGCGCCATGAACCCCCACAAGGTCTTTCTGTCTGAGGTCATGAGCAGCAATGACAGCGTGGTGGTCAGCCAGGGTATGCCCTTCGGCGACTGGTGTGAGATTGTCAACGAAGGCGACCAGGTGGTGGACATCAGCGGCTGGGGGCTGTCGGACAACCTGAGCTGGCCGCGTAAATGGCAGTTCCCCCAGGGCACCTACATCTGGCCTGGGGAGCACAAGATCATCCACATGGACAAAAGCCCCACGCCGGGCACGGACGCCGCCAACCTGCGCGCCAGCTTTGCCTTCAAGCGCGCGGGCGGTGAGGTGGCCACGCTGTCGGATGCCGAGGGCCGGGTGCTGGACCGGATGGTGCTGCCGGAAATCCCCACGAACATTTCATACGGAAGAAACGCCGCGAAGGATGGTTTTTTTTATTTTGACACCCCCTCCCCCGGCGCCGCCAACAACACCGGCTTCCCCGGCTTTGCGCCCCTGCCCGCCTTCTCCCAGGCAGGCGGCCTGTATGACCAGGACGTGGTGGTAAGCATTGAGGTGCCCGAGGGCAGCCAGGTGCGCTACACCCTGGACGGCTCCATCCCCACCATCAACAATTCCCTTGTCTACTCGCAGCCGCTGCGGTTTACGGACACCGCGGTGCTGCGCGCGCGCAGCTTCGTGAATGGCCTGCAGCCCTCGGACACCATCACCGCCACCTACATCCTCAAGACCTATTTTTCCCTGCCGGTGGTGGCATTGACCGCGGACCCGGAGGAGCTGTGGAACCAGGAAACCGGCATGCTGGCCCTGGGCGAGGGCATTGACATCCTGCAGTACAAAAAAATCACCTTTGACAACCCACTGCCCACCTACCGCAAGGTTGGCAAGCTGCACCGCCCGGGCTTCGCGGAGATGTTCAACTATGATGAGCCGCCGCTGTTCAGCCAGGGGGTCACCTTTGGCCTGATCGGGCAGTATTCGCTGGACATGCCGCAAAAATCCTTCAAGGTGCAGGCCCGGGCGCGCTTCGGGGAAAAGTATTTCAACGCCGCGCTGTTTGATGACAGGCCCTTTGACGTGTACAAATCCTTCGTCCTGCGGGTCAGCGGCAATGACGCGGTGTGGACGCGCATGGTGGACGGGGTGCAGTCCCGCCTGGTGGACCGCCTGGACACCAACGTGCTGCACCAGGCCTGGAACCCGGTGATCGTGTACCTGAACGGCCAGTACTGGGGGCACTACAACATGCGCGAGCGGGTCAGCCGCTACTTCGTTGCCCAGCACGAGGGGCTGCCGCTGGAGCAGGCGGACAACATGACCATCCTGGAGGCCAACGGCAAGCCCTACTGGGGCAGCAACGCCGAGTACAACGAGATGGTGCGCACCGCCAAGACCCTCTCCCCGGGCAAGAACCCGGAGGACCTGCAGTACCTGACGGACCGCATCGACGTGGACAACTATTTTGACTACATGATTATCGAGGCCTACTTCGCCAACAGCGACACCGGCAACATCCGCTACTACAAGCTGCCCGGCGGCAAGTGGCGCTGGATTCTGTTTGACCTGGATTATGGCCTGTTCAACTCCAACTTCAACGGCATCCGCAACATCCTGGACCCCAGGGGCACCGGCGTCAACCGGGCCATAGACAACACCCTCATCCGCAAGCTGCTGGAGAACGACCAGATGCGGGACAAGTTCCTGCGCCGCTTCGGGGAGATCTTCCGCCAGCTGCCCACCGAGGTGATGCTGGCTCAGGTGGAGGAGGCCTACAACATCCTGCGCCCCGAGATGATGATGCACTTCAACCGCTGGGCTTCCTACAACCTCAAAAGCATCGACATGGACCAGCCCCAGACCGTGGACGGCGCCATGCGCTACTGGAACGTGCGCGTGGACCGGCTGAAGAACGTGGTCAAGAAGCGCCCCACCCTCTGCTGGGACCAGGTCAAGGAGTGGTTTGAGCTGACCGACGCGCAGATGACCGACTACTTTGGCCCGCGGCCCGAGATGCCGCCGGATGTGATTTAAGGACAGCCGGACATTTCAATATGCATCGCAATATGCATCGCATTTCGGTGAACAGACAACAGCAAACCGCCGGGTGACCTGAAAGGTCTGCCCGGCGGTTTGCGGCTGCGCGCACTTATTTCTTGGCAACCATGTTCTTGATGGCGCCCACGATGGCGGTCAGCACGCCGCCGCCTACGCCACCCCCCACCACGTTGGCGATGATGCTGCCGATGTCACCCCCGCCCAGCAGGCCAGCCAGGCCGCCGCTGAGCGCGCCGCCGCCCAGCCCGCCCAGCAGGCCGGTGATGGTGTCGCCCAGGCTGCCCAGGGAAATCTTGGGCGCGGCCTTGCCCACCGCGTTGCCCCCAGCGGCGCCGGACACCAGCTGTATCAAAATCTGAATCAGGTTGGTCATCTGTCTCTCCTCTCCAGGCTTGTCAGCAAGCCTCATGGCCTATGGCCATACAAGAGTGTACCCGCTTGCCGGGTTTGAAACAGCAAAACAAGCAGCGGGCAACAGAAAATATGGGTTTTGGGCCTTTATGGCCGCTGCTGACCGCCCCCCTCGTTCAGGAAGGCCTCGGCCTTCCGGAGGATGCCGCGCACGTCCGAAAAGGACAGCTTCCGCAGCGCCTGGTCATAAGGCAGGACATGGGCGATGACATCCGGGCCGGAAACCGGCTGCTGGTCTGGCCCGAAGCTGGCCAGAAAATAGGTGAAGTGTTTGAGCATGCCCCGTCCCTGAGGGTACACCAGCTCCCCGCCAAAGCCGGGCAGCAGGGTGGCGCGGATGCCCGTTTCCTCGTAGATTTCCCGCAGGGCAGTCTCTTCCTCGCTCTCCCCCGGCTCCACATGGCCCTTGGGCAGCCCGGTGTTGCCAGACAGCTCCGTCACCAGCACATACAGCCGCTCGCCCCCCTCCTGGCAAAAGAGCACGGCGCCGGCTGAATGCTCGTGGCTGTGGGCCCGATAAAGCGCCTGGCGGGTGAGCAGGCAGGTGTACACCCGCTGTCCGTCCTCTGCCACCTGGGTATCCACCACCCTGAAATTCAGCTTGCGGTAAAAGCCCAGAATATCCTCCAGGCTCCTGACGCGCATCTCCTCCAGGTCCAGGGAACAGAAGCTCTCCACCAGCAGCCGGCGCCCCAGGCCCCTGCCCTGCTGGTTTTGCATCACGGCCAGGCTGAGCACGCGCCCGGCCCTCCCCCCGGTCACCTCCATGGCCACAAGGCCGATCACCCGGCTGTACTGCACAAAGCCATAGACCCGGAATCGGTCCATGGTCTGCCAGGCGCTCATCATGCGTTTGTACTGGCTGGGAGTCAGGTGCTGGGTGCAGGGCGCCAGCAGCTCGTTCACACCAGGCAGGTGCAGGCGGTTTTTGAGGTTGACAAACATGGGCCGGGAGCGGCGCATGCTCTGGCCGCCTGGGGGCGGCTGGTCCCCAGGCTGCAGTGTGTAGGGCGGGCGGTAATCGCTCATGGGGCGGTGGTCCTCTCAAGTGATTGCCGCAGGCCAGGTCAGCTTGCGGCAGTGGGTGTGCGGGTTTTCAGCTTGATGCCATCTTCAATATAGACAAGCGGCCCGGCGCTGTCAATCCGGGCGGCGGTTTGCGCCCCACCTCCCTCTTGACCCGCCAGTTTGTAGGATGTTTCTTGATTGGTTGGCGGATGATTTTCCCCGCTATGTTGAACCAGGCCTGTTTGAGGTATAATGTTTCTGATGTTGAACGACTGCTGACAGCGAGGAATGTATGATGAAAGCCTTGGTGAATGGAACCTTCCTGATTGGCCAGGAGGAGGTGCGGGGCGGCGCCCTGCTGTTTGATGAGACCATCCATGGCCATGTGGCGGCGGACCAGGTCCCGGCAGGCAGTGAAATCATTGACGCGGGCGGGCTGTACGTCTCCCCCGGCCTGGTGGACCTGCACATCCACGGCTACCTGGGCGAGGACGCCTCAGACGGCAGCCGGGCGGGCATCCGCACCATTGCCCAAGGCCTGTTGGAAAACGGCGTGACCAGCTTCCTGCCCACCACCATGACGGTGAGCTGGCCGGAGATTGAAGCCGCCTTTGACGCCATCCGTGACCTGAAGGCGGAAAGCGCGCAGCCTGACTTCCCCGGCGCGCAGGTGCTGGGCGCCCATGCCGAGGGCCCCTTCATCAACCCCAAGCGCAAGGGCGCGCAGGCGGAGAAGGACATCCTGCCCCCGGACGCGGGCAAGGTGCTGGCCCATCAGGACATCATCCGCATCCTCACCATGGCGCCGGAGCTGCCGGGCGGCCTGGACATAATCCGCGAGGTGACCGCCAATTCCGACATCCTGGTGTCCATCGGCCACACCAACGCGAGCTTTGAGCAGGCGCTGGAAGCCATTCAGGCGGGCGCCTCCTACGTGACCCACCTGTTCAACGCCATGAGCCCCCTCAACCACCGCAACCCCGGCGTGGTGGGCGCGGCGCTGCAGGCCCCTGTGACCACGGAGCTGATTGCCGACACTTTCCACGTGCACCCCGGGCTCTTTGCCTTTTTGCATGGACTCAAGCAGGACAGGCTGGTGCTGGTGACCGACTGCACGCGCGCGGGCGGCCTGGGCGACGGGGAATACACCCTGGGCGGCCAGCCCATCCACGTCAAGGGCATTGAGTGCCGCCTGGCGGACGGCACCATCGCCGGCAGCGTGCTCAAGCTCAACCAGGCGGTGTACAACCTGCGGGAGCACACAGCCCTGAACACCGCCCAGGCGGTGGCCGCCGCCTCCCTGCAGCCAGCCACCGCCATTGGCGAGCAGGCGCGCAAGGGCAGCCTGGAGGCAGGCAAGGATGCCGACATCGTGCTGTTTGATCAGGCGATCAACGCCAGGGCTGTGTACATCGCGGGCCGGCTCAAATTCAGGCAAGGAGACCAGTGACATGCTGAAGAGAAAAGCGCCGCTTGACTGGGGCTTTGTCCCGCTGGCGCGGGAATACCAGGAATATCAGCAGGCGGTGCGCCAGGCGGGCGGCGGACGCCCCTTCGCGGTGCGCGTGCTGCGCGACCAGGGGCTGTATTCCTCCTTTTCTCTGAACATCCTGCCACCCGGCATGGAGGAGGCGCGCACCCTGAGGCTGCTGGACCGGTTGGTCAAAAGCCTGCTGTGGGTGCGGGGCGGCTACCACATCATCACCGCGGGCTGCGATGCCCTGCACGCCCACCTGCAGGCCGCCTACCGGGCGGGCGGCGCGCGCGCCTTTGACGCGGGTTTCATGTCCACCGTGTATGAGCGGCCCTTTGAGGTCTCAGAGGCCGCCAGCCCGGCTGAGATCAGCGCTTCCAGGGAGCAAGCCAGCAGCATCGGCCGGCACCTGAATGGCTGCCGCATCGGTTTTGACGCGGGCGGCTCTGACCGCAAGGTCAGCGCGGTGATGGACGGGCAGACCTTGTTTTCCGAGGAAGTGGTCTGGCACCCCAAGGTGAACGCCGACCCCGCCTACCATTATGAGGGCATCCTCAGCGCGCTGAAGGCGGCCGCTGCCCACCTGCCCCGGGTGGACGCCATCGGCGTATCCAGCGCCGGGGTGTACATCGGCAACAAGGCCATGGTGGCGTCCCTCTTCCTCCAGGTGCCGCGGGAGTCCTTTGACCGGCATGTCAAGGAGATCTATATCAGGGCCTCCCGGGAAATCGGCGATGTGCCCCTGGTGGTGGCCAACGACGGCGACGTGACCGCGCTGGCCGGCGCCATGAGCCTGGGTGTGGGGCAGGTTCTGGGCATCGCCATGGGCACCAGTGAGGCGGGCGGCTATGTGGACGCGCAGATGCGCATCATGGGCTGGCTCAACGAGCTGGCCTTCGTGCCGGTGGACCTGAACCCGGAGGCCATGGTGGATGAATGGTCGGACGACATTGGCTGCGGCGTCAAATATTTCTCCCAGGACGCCGTCATCAGGCTGGCACCGGCCGCGGGCATTGACCTGTCTGGCGCGCCCACGCCGGCTGAAAAGCTCAGGGTGGTGCAGCAGGCGCTGGCGCAGGGCAAGCCGGAGGCGGCCCAGATTTATGAGAGCATCGGCGTATATTTTGCTCATGCCCTGGCCTGGTACGCCCTGTTCTACGACATCAGCCAGGTGCTGGTGATGGGCAGGGTGTCAAGCGGTCAGGGCGGGGACATTTTGGTCAACACCGCCAGGGAGACCCTGGCACTGGAGTATCCGGAGCTGGCCGGGCAAATCGCCCTGAGCCTGCCGGATGAAAAAGCGCGCAGGGTGGGCCAGTCCGTGGCCGCTGCCAGCCTGCCGGAGGTCGGCTAGGCTGGTCGCCGCCGCCATGCAGGCGATGTGGGGCAGCCAGTGGATACGGCAGGCGGTTTTGCGGCCAGCGTTTCGCCCCAAAAGCATTTGACGCGGCCGGTGGCTTCATGCTACAATCGCCTTCGCCGGTTCACCGGCCTGCCAATATAGCTCAGTTGGTAGAGCAGCGGTTTCGTAAACCGCAGGTCAAGGGTTCGAGTCCCTTTATTGGCTCCATCGAGGTGTAGCGCAGTTTGGTAGCGCGTTTGGTTCGGGACCAAAAGGTCGCAGGTTCAAATCCTGTCACCTCGACCAAAATCCCTGAGAAATCAGGGGTTTTTTATTACAAAAGTATTGTGCAATATCGGGCAGTACGATTCTATGTTATACAATGTGTTATACATCATGTTATACAAGTGTTGTACAAACTCAAATTTTATCATCACTCCGCTCCCACTCCTCTTGATGTCACCTCCTCTCCTTTCTGCCCAGATGAATGGCTTGGGCAAGGTGGTGGCGGAAACGCGCGTGTTTTCAACCAGCGCGTACATTATTTGTATGGATCATGCGTCGCCTGCGGGTTTTTCATGGTATAATCATGCCATACATCAGCAGGAGGTTGCTGCGCAACCGCCCACAGGTCAGGCGGGTGTTTGGGCAGAGCATCAATCCCCTGCGCATCAAAAACCCCACCAGCCACGAAGCGGCCGGGCAACGCGCCGGTGGCAGGCGGCACAAGCTGGTCATCGGCAAATGTTCAGCAGGGCGGGGACATCCTCATCTTTGATTTGCCCACCCGGGGATTGACGCAGGCGCCAGGGTGGAGGCCACCACCTGATGAACCACTTGATAAAAGAAGGAGGATACATCATCATGGTATCATCTGAGTGGCCTGGGTGCCGGGCATGGCCGACCGCGCGCAGGGATGCGGGGGACCGCCTGATGGCGGAAACCCCGCGGGGCAGCCGGCACGTCAACCAGAATGATATTGTGAAGGCTGCCTGGGGGAAGCAATTTGCGTGACACAAGCCCGCGAGAGGCCAGGGTTGGCGCCCTGATGAGCGCCACCATCCGCAACGGCCTGAGCTGCATCAGCCAGGCCATGACCTCCGGTGCCTCATGCTTGGCCCGGCCATCATCCTGGCGGGCACCATCAATGTGATACGAAACAAGGTGGACCCGCACGCGGGCTTTCCACCACCGACCAGATTGAGGGAGGACATCTGATGTTTGACAGGGACAAGGTTTTTCTGGGCATCGCGCCCATCGGCTGGTGCAATGACGACATGCCGGAACTGGGCGCGGAAAACACCTTCCGCCAGATTGTCAGCGAAATGGCGCTGGCCGGCTTTCAGGGCACCGAAATCGGCAACAAATACCCCAAGGACCCTGTTGAGCTGAAGCAGGAGCTGGACCTGCGCGGGCTGCGCGTGGCCTCCCGCTGGTTCTCCAGCTTCCTGCTGAGCCAACCCTATGAACAGGTGGCCTCGGATTTTGCCCGCGAGCTGGATTTCCTGCTGGCGGTGGGCGCCAGGCGCATCAACGTGTCCGAGCAGAGCCGCTCCATCCAGGGCCAGATGGATACCCCGGTGCTGGGCGAGGCCAAGCCGGTGATGAGCGAGGCGGACTGGGCGCGCCTCACCCAGGGGCTGGACCGGCTGGGTGAAATGGCGCTGGTCCGCGGGGTCAGGCTGTGCTACCACCACCACATGGGCACGGTGGTCCAGACGGCTGAGGAAACCGACCGCCTGATGGACAGCACCGACCCGCGCTATGTCTACCTGTGCTATGACACGGGGCATTTCACCTTTGCCGGGGAGGACCCCCTGCTGATGCTGGACAAGCACGCCGGGCGCGTGGGCCACGTCCACCTGAAGGACATGCGCCCCCAGGTGGTGGCCCAGGTGAAGGAACAGGGCTGGAGCTTCCTGCGCGCGGTGCGCGAGGGCGCCTTCACTGTGCCGGGCGACGGCGCGGTGGATTTTGGCCCCATCCTCAAGCGCCTGTCCAAAGCCAACTATGAAGGCTGGCTGCTGGTGGAGGCCGAGCAGGATCCCGCCCGGGCGAACCCCCTGGCCTACGCCATCAAGGCGCGCGACTACATCCGCAAGCACACCGGGCTATAGGACCCAAAAGGAGCGAACATTGGCGTACATTCAACCAGAAATCAAACAGGGCTACACCCCCTACCTCACCATTGAGGAAAATCCAAAGGTGGGCATGGACGTGGGCCTGCTGACGCTTGAGAAAGGGCAGACCTACACAGGGGGCCAGGCAGGGCGGGAGACAGCGCTGCTGCTGCTACAGGGCCAGGCCCGGCTGCAATGGGCTGACCAGCAGGCCCAGGTCAGCCGGCGGGACACCTTCCGGGAGGAGGGCAGCTGCCTGCACCTGCCCGGCGACATGCAATACACGGTGGAAGCGCTGGGCCCCTGCGAGTTTTATGTGCAGGCCGCGGACAACCCCCAGCCCTTCCCCCCCAGGCTCTACCGCCCCCAGGACGTGATGGTGCAGCACGCGGGCGCCAACAACGAGCTGCTGGGCGCCATGCGGCGGGAGATCAAAACCTTCTTTGACTACGAATCCGCCCCCTGGTCCCAGATGGTACTGGGTGAGGTGCTCAACTTCCCGGGCAAGTGGTCCAGCTACCCGCCCCACCACCATCCCCAGCCGGAGGTATATTTCCACCGCTTTGACCGCCCGCTGGGCTTTGGCGCCAGCTTTGGCAATGGCGAGGTCTATGTCTCCCGCCACAACGGCTTGAGCGTCCTGCTGGAGGGCTTTCACTCCCAGACCGCGGCGCCCGGCTACGCCATGTGCTATGTGTGGGGCATCCGGCACCTGCCGGACAACCCCTGGCGCAAGACCCGCATCGACGACCCCGGGCATGAATGGCTGTGGCAGCCGGATGCCAACGACCACATCTTTCAATTGGAGGCCAAGCAATGAAAACCATCAGGCTGACCATGGCACAGGCGCTGGTGCGCTTCCTGAACATGCAGTACATCTCCTGGGACGGCAGGGAGGAGCCCTTTGTGGAGGGCATTTTCATGCTGCCCGGGCATGGCAACGTGGTGGGGCTGGGCCAGGCCATCCACCAGGAAGGCGGGCGGCTGAAGGTCTACCAGGGCAAGAATGAACAGGGCATGGCCCATGCCGCCATCGCCTATGCCAAGCAGATGAAGCGCAAGCGCATCTTCGCGGTCACCTCCTCAGTCGGCCCGGGCGCGGCCAACATGGTCACCGCCTGCGCCACCGCCACCGCCAACAACATCCCGGTGCTGGTGCTGCCGGGCGATACCTACGCCAGCCGCCAGCCGGACCCGGTGCTGCAGCAGATTGAGCACGAGCACTCCTCCGGCATCAGCACCAACGATGCCTTCCGCGCGGTCTGCCGCTACTTTGACCGCATTGAGCGCCCCGAGCAGGTGATGACCGGGCTGCTCAACGCCATGCGCGTGCTGACCGACCCCGCCCAAACCGGCGCGGTCTGCCTGGCCCTGCCGCAGGACGTGGAGGGCGAAGCCTATGACTACCCGGAGCGCTTCTTCAAAAAGCGCGTGCACGTGCTGGACCGCCGCCCGCCCGCCAGGCAGGCGCTTGAGGAGGCGGCCCGCCTGGTGAAGGAAGCCCGCAAACCCCTGCTGATCTGCGGGGGTGGCGTGCGCTATGCCGAGGCGCACCAGGCCTTCGCGGATTTTGCGGAGCGCTTCAACATCCCCTTCGGGGAAACCCAGGCGGGCAAATCGGCCCTGACCTGGGACCATCCCCTCAACCTGGGCGGCATCGGGGTGACCGGCACCCGCGCGGCCAACGTGATCGCCGGCCAGGCCGACCTGATCATCGGCGTGGGCACGCGCTACACGGACTTCACCACCGCGTCCAAGTGGCTCTTTGACCCCAGGGCGCGGGTGCTCAACATCAACGTGTCCGCCTTCCACGCGCTCAAGCTGGACGGAATGGCCCTGATATCAGACGCCAGGGAGGGCCTGAGCGCGCTGGCGGACGCGCTTAAGGGCTACAAAAGCGGCTGGCAAAACGAGGTGCAGGATGCCCTGGCGGACTGGCATGAAGAGCTGAAGATGCTGGACAGCCTCACCCTGGATGCGCCGCCCCTGGTGAACGACGCCAACGCCCACAGCGCGCAGCAGTTCGCGCGGGACCTGGGAAGCGATTTCACCCAGACCATGGCCCTGGGCGCGCTGAACCGGCTGATCCCGCAGGACGCCGTGGTGATTGGCTCCTCCGGCTCCCTGCCGGGGGACATGCAGCGCATGTGGCGGCCCCACAGCGCGGACAGCTACAACATGGAGTATGGCTACTCCTGCATGGGCTATGAAATCTCCGGCGCCCTGGGGCAGAAGCTGGCCGTGGGCGACAAGGAAGTCTACTCCATGGTGGGGGACGGCAGCTTTGTGATGCTGCATTCCGAGCTGCTCACCGCGGTTCAGGAGGGCATCAAAATCAACGTGTGCCTGTTTGACAACGCGGGTTTTGGCTGCATCAACAACCTGCAGGTGGCCCAGGGCAACCCCTCCCTGTGCACCGAGCTGCGCTACCGCACCGGCAGCGGGCAGCATGACGGCGCCTTCCTCACGGTGGACTACGCGCAGATCGCGCAGGGGTATGGCTGCGTCGCCTACACGGTGCGCAACCTTGCCCAGCTGGAGCAGGCGGTGAAGGATTCCTTCGCCATCAAGGACCGCCCGGTGCTCTTTGACATCAAGGTCGCGCCCAAGACCATGACGGACGGCTATGAGTCCTGGTGGCGGGTGGGTTCGGTGGAGGTGTCGGAGGACCCGGCCCAGCAGGAGGTGTGGGCGGATCACCTGCGCCACCTGAAGGACGCGCGGCAGTATTGATTGAAAAAGCAACAAATACAAGGCATTGGAGGAGCATGACATGGACAACAGGAAGCTGAGAGTGGGCGTCATCGGCGCAGGCCGGATTGGACGGCTGCACGCCAACAACCTGAAGAACGCGGTGCCCGGGGCAGTGGTGGAAGCCATCAGCGATGTGAACCTGCTCTCCGCCCGCGCGCTGGCGGCCAGCCTGGGCGTCAGCAAGGTGTACCAGGATTACCAGCAGCTGCTGGATGACAATGAGGTGGACGCCGTGTTCATCTGCGCCTCCACCGACATGCACTCCCCCATCTCCATCGCGGCCGCGCGCGCGGGCAAGCACATTTTCTGCGAGAAGCCCATAGACCATGACCTGGACAAGATTGAGGAAGTGCTCGAGGCTGTGAAGGAAGCCGGGGTCAAGTACCAGGTGGGCTTCAACCGCCGCTTTGACCGCAACTTCAAGAAGGTGCGCGACAGCGTGCGGGAGGGCGCCATCGGCGAGGTGCACACCGTGCGCGTCACCTCGCGCGACCCGGAAGCCCCGCCGGTGAGCTATGTGAAGGTGTCCGGCGGCATCTTTGTGGACATGACCATCCATGATTTTGACATGGTGCGCTACCTGACCGACAGCGAGGTGACGGAGGTATCCGTCTTTGGCGCGGTGCTGGTGGACCCGGCCATCGGCGAGGCGGGCGACGTGGACACCTGCGTCATCAACCTGCGCTTCAAGAACGGCGCCCTGGGCACGATTGAGAACAGCCGCCAGGCGGTCTACGGCTATGACCAGCGGGTGGAGGTCTTTGGCTCCAAGGGCATGATCCATGCCCAGAACGAGACGGCCAACAACACCGTGCTGATGACCCGGGACGCGGTCACCAGCGAGAAGCCGCTGTGGTTCTTCCTGGAGCGCTACAACGACGCCTTCATCCAGGAGGCCAAGGCCTTTGTGGAAGCCTGCCTGCAGGACAAGGAGACGCCGGTGGGCGCCTATGACGGCCTGCAGCCGGTGAAAATCGCCATCGCCGCCAGGAAGAGCTGGAAGCTGGGTGGAAAGCCGGTCAAGGTGGAGGACTGAGGCGCAGGGCAACCGTGTACATTTTGATTGAGGACGATTGGAGGAACTGATGAAGAAAATTCGTGTTGGAATCGCTGGCTATGGCGTGATTGGCCAGCGCCTGGCCGATGGCGTCGCGCTGCAGGAGGACATGGAGCTTGTGGGCATCGCGGACATCGCGCCCACCCTGTCCATCCGCGCGCTGCACGAGGCCGGCATGAAGGGCGAGGGGGCGCAGGAATACAAGCTGTACCTGGTGGAAGGGGCTGACAAGGCCGCCTTTGACAAGCTGGGCATCCCGGTGGCCGGCAGCATGGAAGACCTGGTGCGCGGGGTGGACATCATGCTGGATTCCGCGCCTGGGGGCATCGGCCTGAAAAACAAGCAGCTCTACCAGAAGCACGGCGTGAAGGCGGTCTTCCAGGGGGGCGAGAAAAACGAGGTGGCCGATGTTTTCTTCCATGGCTACGCCAATTTCGCGGCTGGTCTGGGGGCGGACTACCTGAAGCTGACCTCCTGCAACACAACCGGCCTCATCCGCGCGGTGGACGCGCTGGACAAGCAGTTTGGCCTGAAGAAAGTGGCCATCACCATCATCCGCCGCGTAGCGGACCCGGGCGATTACCACCGCGGCCTGACCAACGCCCTGCAGATGGACAAGGCCCCCAGCCACCAGGCGGTCGACCTGATGACCATCATGCCCCACATTGAGGCCACCGGTATCCTGGTGCACACCCCGGTCACCCATGGCCACATCATCACTGTGCTGGCCAGCCCCAGGGATGGAAAAATCACCAGGCAGGCGGCGCTGGAATGCTTTGAGCAGCACCCGCGCATCCGCGTGGTGTCCCTTGAGGAAGGCTTCCTGGGCAACGCCAGCTTCTTCCGCTATGCCCGTGACCTGGGCAACCGGCGGGGGGACATGTATGAAATCGGCCTCTGGCGCGACGCGGTGGTGGAGTCGGGCGATGACATCATGTTCGCCATCAACATCCCCCAGGAGGCGGTCACCATCCCCGAGACCATCGACGCCATCCGCGCGGCGCTGCGCCTGCAGGAAAATGGTGAGGAGGCCACCGGGGCAACCAACCGGTACCTGAACATCGGCCGGTTCAAGAGGTAAACATGCGCTTTGGCATCATGACCCTGGATGAGGTGGAGGTGCGCGGCAAGACCGTGCTGTGCCGGGTGGACATCAACCAGCCCATCGACAAGCAGACCGGGCAGCTCAAATCCCTGGCGCGGGTCAAGGCCAGCCTGCCCACCCTGCAGGAGCTGTCTGACAAGGGCGCCAGGGTGGTGATCCTGGCGCACCAGGGCAGCGACATTGAGTACCAGAACTACTACACCACCGCCCCCCACGCGGCCGCCTTGAGCGACCTGCTGGGGCGGCCGGTGGGCTTCATTGACGATGTCTGCGGCCCGGCGGCGCGGGAAGCCATCAGGCGCCTTGGGGACGGCCAGCTGCTGATGCTGGACAACGTGCGCTTCTGCGCGGAGGAGCAGACCCTGTTTGAGCAATCCCTGCGCCTGAACCACCAGGAGCAGGCGAAGACGGAGCTGGTGCGCAAGCTGGTGCCGCTGGCGGACCTGTATGTGAATGACGCCTTCGCGGCCGCCCACCGTGACCAGCCCAGCCTCTGCGCCTTCCAGCAGCTGCTGCCCTCGGTGATGGGCCGTCTTTTTGAGCAGGAGTACACGGTGGTGTCCAGCCTGATGCAGCAGCCGGAGCGCCCCTGCGTGTACGTGCTGGGCGGCACCAAGGTGGATGACGCCTTCCTGATGATGCGCAGCGTGCTGGACAGCGGCCAGGTGGATGCCATCCTGACCGGCGGCCTGGTGGCCAACATCCTGCTGGCCGCCGGCGGGCAGCACATTGGCCAGGGCAGCCTGCAATACCTGAAGCAAACCGGCAACGACCAGCACCTGGAGGAGGCCGGGGCGCTGCTGAAGCGCCACGCTGAGCGCATCCAGCTGCCGGAGGACCTGGCCTGGGTGGAAGATGGCAAACGGCGGGAGGCCGCGCTGCAGGCACTGCCCCATGACGCCCTGGCGCTGGACATCGGCAGCCATACCGCGCAGCGCTACGCCGCGGTCATCCAGCAGGCCCGCACGGTGTTTGTCAACGGGCCCATGGGCGTGTTTGAGGAGGAGGCAACGGCGCTTGGCAGCCAGCTGGTCTGGGACGCGCTGGGCCAGACACCCGCCCACACGGTGGTCGGCGGGGGCGACAGCCTGTCCGCCACCGCCAAGTTTGGCAAAACGGGGCAGATTTCCTACCTGTGCACCGGCGGGGGCGCGCTGATCCGCTTCCTGAGCGGGGAGGAACTGCCGGTGGTGAAGGCATTGCGCCAGGCAGCGGGGAAGTTCGGATGACATTGCGCTTTGGCTTTGGAAACGGGTTTCAGGAGGTTGACCTGCCGGAGGCCAACCTGCTGCAGGAGCTGCACGCGGCCACGCCCCCGGGGGGACTTGGGGGTGTAAACGGGGCGCGGCAGGCGCTCGCGCAGCCAATCGGCACGCCGCCCCTGCGGCAGATCGCGCGCCCCGGGGAAAAGGTGGCCATCATCAGCTCGGACATCACCAGGCCCATGCCCACCGCCCAGGTGATGCCCCTGATCCTGGACGAGCTTTACGCCGCGGGCGTCCGCAAGGAGGACATCACCCTGGTGCTGGGCCTGGGCATTCACCGCCCCCACAGCGAAGCGGAACGGCGTCACCTGGCGGGGGAGCGCGCCTGGCAGGAAATCGCGGTGGTGGACTCTGACCCCAGGCGGGTGATGCGCCTGGGCATCACCCAAAGAGGGACCCCGGTGGACATTGACACCCGGGTCGCCGAGGCTGACAGGCGGGTCTGCCTGGGCAACATTGAGTACCACTATTTCGCGGGCTATTCAGGCGGCGGCAAGGCCATCATGCCGGGGGTGTCCACCTCGGCCGCCATTGAAAACAACCACCGCATGATGGTGCATGAACAGGCCCATGCCGGCAACCTTGTAGGCAACCCCATCCGGGAGGACATTGAGGAGGCGGCCGCGCTGGTGGGCATCGACTTCATCCTCAACGTGGTGCTGGACGAGGACAAACAGATTGTGCACGCGGTGGCCGGTGACGCCGTCCAGGCCCACCGGGCCGGCTGCGCCTTCCTGGACCGCATGTACGCGGTGGAGGTGCCGCAGCTGGCGGACATCGTGCTGGTTTCCCAGGGCGGCGCGCCCAAGGACCTGAACCTCTACCAGACCCAGAAGGCGCTGGACAACGCGCGCCACGCGGTGCGCGAGGGCGGCATCATCATCCTGATTGGCTCCTGCAGGGAAGGCTATGGGGAAGCGGCGTTTGAGCGCTGGGCCCGTGAATCGGACATCCCCATGCAGCTGATCAACCGCGTGCACGAGGGCTTTGAGCTGGGCGGTCACAAGGCGGCGGCCATCGCCATGGTGCTGGAGAAGGCGCAGGTCTTCCTGGTCAGCGAGATGACCGATGACCAGGCGCGTGAAATCTTCCTGCAGCCCTACCCAAGTGCACAGGCTGCGCTGGACGCCGCCTTTGGACAATTGGGCCCTCACGCACGCGTCATCGCCATGCCCCACGGCGGGTCCACCCTGCCACGCCCCACCGGGGAGGCACGGGGCTGACCGGACCACTGTTCATCAAATTTTAACAAAAGCAGGGCTTAACCCCTGCTTTTTGTAACAGTTTTGTGATATTCTGCTGTCATCGGGAGGGGATGGCACCATCAGCTCCCCAAGGAGGACAGGAAGATGCAAAAACACAGGCTGGTGATATTGATGATGACCTTGCTTCTGGCCATGGCGGCCCTGCCCGCAACCGCGCAGACCCCGGCACTCAGCCCGGCGCCGGAGGGCAGCTTCTCCCCCATCCAGGCGGTGGTGGCCAGCGCGCTCAATGGCGCCTCCAACCTCACCAACACCCCGGATGACTACGATGTGCCCCAGGGCTTCTATTTCAACGGCACGCCCCTGACCATCATCGCGGTGGAGCCCACCCGGGGCAACTACCCGGTGGAGCTCAGCGCGCCGGAGCAGCTCTGGGCGCGGGTGCGCATCGGCCAGCAAGGGGACTACGCGGGCATTGAAGGCATGATGCCGCTGGAGAACCTGAGCCTGACGCAGAAGGACAGCCCGGCGACGCAAATCACCGCGCGCCTGAAAGCGGTCAGCCCGCTGTACCTGGACAACGGCCTGAGCCAAATCGTGCTGGCGGAATATCCGGCGGGCACTGACCTGCAGGTGATGGGCTGGCTGCTGGGCTGGGCACATGTCGCGGTGGAAGGGCAGACCGGGTTTGTGCGCCCGGAGGCGCTGGCCCTGGAGGGAGATGCCGCCCAGGCCCTGCAGCAGGCACTGCCTGTTGATTTTGACCAGATTCAACCGGGCTACCAGGAGCGGTATGGGCAATACATGGACGCCCTGATGGCGCTGTATGACAAGCACGGCGACAGCAACCACTGGCCGCTGGCGGTCAACGCCCAGGCCAGTCAGCTGGCGCGGGAGGCGGGGTACCTGTTTACCGATGTGGAGCATGTGCTGCCGGGCCAGGATGACCTGAGCGAGGAGCAGGCCATCCAGGCCGGGCAGGCGGTGGCCCAGTCCCTGTATGGCCTGGAAGCGGACAGCTGGGCCTCCGCCTCCCTGGCATTCTTCCATGAGCCCGGGTTGCCGCAGGAGCCGCAATGGAAAATCAGCCTCTGGGGACGGGAAGGCGTGCCCGATGTAAAGGTTTGGCTGAACAAGCAGGGCGAGACCATCGACACCATGATCGCGCATGCGCCTGCGGGCACCGATGAGGGCGCTTTGGCACAGCCCCGGGAAACCCTGGATTACTACTTCTGGGGCCTTGAAACCCAGCCCCGGGAGGAGGAGATGGACGCTGAGACAGCGCGGGAACTTGCCTGGTCCATCTTTGAGGAGGACACCGGCGAACTGGACCGGGCGGCCTTCAGCCAGGACGCGTACTTCTTCACCAACGACGAGGGTGACCTGCGCTGGTGGCTGGTCAGCATCCTCAAGGACCTGCGGCATGAGGTGACGGTGCACTACCACGTGGCCATGCTGATGCCGGACGGCCAGCCCGTTTACCACACCAGCGCCGAGGACTACGCGCAGGACCTGGTCTGGGCTGAAAACCTGGCGGAGTTCTACCGCCTGGAGGAGCAGAAAGGCCCCTTCCACAGCTGGAGCCTGGAGGAGAAGGCAGCCTGGGAGCCGGAATACTTCGGCCTGCCCCAGGCGGGTGACCTGAGCCAGGAGCAGGCGCTTGCCATCGCGCGCTCCAAAGTGAAGGCGGATTATCAGCTCAGCGACAGCGACCTGGAGCAGTTTGAGCCCGCCTTTTACTTCATCTCGACCCCCCAGCGCGTCTGGCAGGTGACCTTCATCCAGAAGAACCCCATCCAACACAACGAAGCACCCGGATACACCTGCATCATCGACGCCGTGACCGGGGAGGTGCAGGATGTGTTCGCCAATGAGCTGGAAGGCCCGGTTGACTGACCATTCCTCGGGGCGACCTGTGAAAAACGCCGTGTTTACGGCGTTTTTCGCCCCTTCGGCTTTACAGAACACAAAAACAGCGCTATCATGATTTGATTTGATTCCACCCGGGAGGATGGCATGACACAGGGACCCTGGCAAGATCCCGGCGGCCGGCAGCCGCAGCAGCCCACCGCGCCCCAGGCGCCATGGGCTCATCCTGGCCCGCTTCCACAGGGCGAGGATGAGGAGGCCTATTTCACGCCGGCCTACCCCCAGCAGGCCCGCCAGCCTGCCCTGCCCCAGTTCAATGCCCCGCCGCCCTACCAGGCCCCTGTGTACACCAACCCGCCCCCCGGCCAGCCGGACCCCGATGAGGAGCCACCGGATGACCGCATGGTCTACCGCGCCCCGCCCCGGCAGCGCAACGCGCTGGTGTTCCTGTACCTGGCGCTGGCCTTGCTGGTCATCGTGCTGGTCAGCGTGGCCGCCAGCCAGTTCTTTGGCGGGCAGGAGCAGCAGACCGCCACCGTCACCATTTCAGAGCAGGGCAGCACCTTCTCCGGGCAGACGCTGATTGTGCGCAATGAGTCCGTCTACCAGCAGGAGAACGTGGCCGATGTGCGCTACATGGCAGAAGAAGGCGCGGCGGTCAGCCGGGGCGACCCGGTCTGCCTGGTCTACTCCACCGGCTTTTCCGCCCGGGAGCTGGAGCGCCTGCAATCCTACCGCGCGCAGATCAAGGACTACCACAAGGTGCTGCTGGACGCCTCCGTGACCCCGGACGCGCAGTTGGGACGCCTGGAAACCATGGTGATGCAGCGCGCCCAGGAAACCCAGGCGCTTGTGCGCGGCGCCAGCGGCAACCTGCTCAACCAGGAACAGCTGCTCAAGGACGCCATCTCCCAGCGCCATGCCTACCTGAAACAGAAATACATTGAGGACACCAAGCTAACTCGCCTGTACGACAATGAGAACAGCCAGCTGCAGCGCATAGAGACCTGGACAAAGCAGTTCGCGGCCACGGACAACGGCATTGTCAGCTTCTACACCGACGGCTTTGAGGCGGTGCTCAACTCCTCCAACTACCAGGAGTACAGCCCGCAGGCCGTCCGCGACATGATCAACGGCAAGGTGCCCCAGCCTGTCAGCCAGGCCAAGAACGCGATTGACATCTTCCGCCTGGTGCGCCAGTTTGACTGGGGTGCCCTGATGCTGGCGGATGACCTGAGCTGGAACCCGGTGGTGGGCGACCAGTACCGCATGCTGATAGAAAGCTTTGAGAGCACCACGGTATCCGTCAGCGTGGAATCGGTCACCCGGGCAGGCGGGGAGATGCTGGTGCGCCTGAAAGCGGATTCCGCCATCGAGCCCATCCTCTACACCCGCTCCGCGCGCGTGCAGCTGTCCAAATCCGTCATCACCTACGCGGTGCCCGCCTCCGCCATCATCAACCAGGATGGCATCATCGGCGTGGTGGTGTTGTACCGGGAGGGGCCCTACCTGGTGCCGGTGGAGGTGGTCAGCCAGGACGCCACCCAGGCGCACGTGGTGCCTGTGCACGCCGGCCACCTCTATGAAGGGCTGACCGTCAGGCTGTTCTAGGCTGCAACTTGCAAGCCCACCCCGGACCCGTTATAATGACCAGGAATGTTTTTTATGAACCTGCCGTATGCGGTGAGGAGGAATACATGGTGTTACGCGATCTGAGCAGCAGGGCGGCTGAGCGCATCAAATCTGTGTTCAGAAAAGACAACCGTTTTTTCTATGGCACTGCCGAAGAACGCCAGGAGCCCTGGCAGGAGGACGCGCAGCCGGTCCAGGGGACCTACCCCCAGGGCTACGCGCAGCCCCAGCCAGGCCAGCCGGTCTACAGCCAGCAGGCTGTGTACCAGCAGCCCGTGTATCAGCAGCCTGTCTACCAGCAGCCCGTGTACCAACAGCAGCCATATGCCGCGCCCCAGCAGGCACAGTTTCAGCCGGCCTGGCAGGCCCAGCAAGTTTACGCGGACCAGCCCGCCCAGGGACAGGCTCCCCAGCAGCCGGGCGGCCAGTACCAGTCCCCGCAGCAGGCGCAGCTGAGCCAGCAGCCGGAGCAGACCGGCCGCAACCGCCGGGCCGCCCAGCATGCCCAGCCAGAGGCGCAGGAGGGCAACCTGGTGCAGTTCCCGGGCAGCGCCACCCCACAGGATGCCCCGCAGATGGACGCCTATGTGGTCAACGTGACCGGCATTGCCGGCTGCCGCCAGGCCATGACCTGCCTGCGCAAGGGCAACTGCACCCTGGTGGTGATTGACCAGCTGATTGACAAGGCCGAGGTGCGCCGCTATGTGGACATGCTCAACGGCGCCTGCTTCGCCCTGGGCGGCACCATGACGCGCCTGTCCACCAAGGTGGGCTTTTACATCCTGGCCCCCAGCGGCATGATGGTGTATACCGATCCCATCACGGCCAGCGCCAACGCCCCCCAACCCCGGACGCAGCCTCATTACCCGCAGCAGCCGGTGTATCAGCAGCAGCCCCAGCAGGCGCCTTACCAGGCCGCGGCGATGAACGCCCAGCCGGTCTACGCGGCCCAGCAGGGTTATCCCCAGCAGCCCGCCTACCAGCAGCAACCCCAGCAGGCGGCCCCCTATCAGGAGCAGCAGGCCTATGCCCCCCAGCCCAACCCCTATGCCCCGCCCAGGGCACCCCAGGGCGGGCAGGAGCCGTACCAGGCCCAGCCATACGCGCAATAAAAACCCAGTGAGCGAAGGGAGAGACACCATGGCCATCACCGTCACGATGATTGAGGAGAAGGAATTCAAAACCAAGGTGCGGGGCTATGACCCGCTGGAGGTGGACGAGTTTCTGGACGCCATTTGCGATGAGATGGAAAGCATGAACCAGACCATCCAGCAACTGCGCGAACAGCTCAAGCAGCAGCAGCAGGCGCCCACCCCCTTCATGCCAGCCGTGGCGGCCCCCGCGCCGCTGGCGCCCGTCTCCGCCCCCGCGGCGCCGCCCGCCCTGCCCAGCGATTTGAAGACCGCCCAGCAGCTGCTGGAGAAGACGCAGAAAGCCTGTGACGAGGTCATCGCCAAAGCCCGCGAGCGCGCGGAGGAAATCATCCAGACAGCCGAGGACAGCCTGCCTGACCCCGAGCTGGATGACCTGGAGGCGCGCAAGGAAGCGCTGAAAAAGGAAATTGAGGTGCTGGAAGCGGACGCCCAAAAGTTCAAGCAGCGCTTCCAGACCATGCTCAAGGACCAGATTGACATCCTGGATTCGGAGCTGAACTGAAATGCGGCTTGGCGCCATTGAAGCCGGCGGCACCAAGATGGTGCTGGGGGTGTTCAGCCAGTCCCTGAAGGAGCTGGCCCGCACCACCCTGTCCACCACGGTGCCGGAGGAGACCATCCCCCAGATGGTCTCCTTCTTCAACCAGCACCCGGTGGACGCCCTGGGCATCGCCACCTTTGGCCCGGTCAACCTGCGCGCCGGTTCCCCCACCTTTGGCACCATCCTGAACACCCCCAAACTGGCCTGGCAGCGCTATCCGCTGCTTGAGACCTTTGAGGAGGCGCTGGGGGTGCCAACCGCGGTTGACACCGATGTGAACGCCGCGGCGCTGGCAGAAAGCGTCCTGGGCGCGGCCCGCGGGTTGAAGAACTGCCTGTATTTCACTGTGGGCACCGGCATTGGCGGGGGCCTGTACGCCGAGGGCAACCTGGTGCACGGCCTGATGCACCCGGAATGGGGCCACGTGCTGCTCACCCGGCATGAGGAGGACCCGCTGCTGCGCGGCGTATGCCCCTACCACCCCAACTGCGTGGAGGGCTTTGCCTCCGGCCCTTCCATGCAGAAGCGCTGGGGCATCCCGGCGCGGGAGCTGCCAGATGAGCACCGCGGCTGGGACCTGGAGGCCTATTACCTGGCCCAGCTGTGTTCCAACGCGCTGATGGCGGTCTCCCCCGAGGTCATCCTGATCGGCGGCGGGGTCATGCACCAGCAAGGCCTGCTGCCCAAGGTGCGCGAAGAGGCGCTCAAGCTGATCAACGGCTACATTGACCAGGAGCAACTGCCCCCCATGGAGGAGTACATCATCTCCCCCGCCCTGTGGCCGGACAGCGGCCTGCTGGGCGCAGCCCTGCTGGCCAAGCAAGCCTGGCGCCAGCGCCCAAAGGCCAAGCCAGCCCCCTGAAGCCTTCAAGGCCAACAGCCTGCCGGCAAAGCGCCGGCAGGCTGTTTTTGTTGCTATATGAAGCTGTGGCTTAGTCTTTCAGGATGCTCAGGGTGGCGGGCTTGCCGTTGATGTCCCATTCCTGGCTGTAGGCTCCGGGCAAGGCCGGGCCCGGCTCAAAGCTGGTGGCCAGCACCACCTGGGCGACCATCATTTGGTGAACCGCCAGCGCCCGGGCCAGCTCCTCATCCGCGGTGTAGCGCACCTGAATGCGGTCGGTCACGTCAAAGCCGGCGTCACGGCGCATGGTCTGCAGCTTGCTGATGACCTCGCGCGCGTAGCCCTCGTCAATCAGCTCGGGGGTCAGCCCGGTCAGCAGGCCCACGGTCACCCCACGGGCTTCCTGGGCCACCAGGCCTTCCTTTTCGGTGGTTTCCACCAGCACGTCGTCTTCGCCCAGTTCAATGGTTTCCCCGTCCAGCTGCAGCTGCAGGGCCTCCCCGCGTCGGAAGGCGGCCACGGCCTTCGCGCCGTCTGCCTGGGCCAGCAGCTTGCTGACCGCGCCCAGCCGCTTGCCAAAGCGCGGGCCCAGGGTGCGCAGCTGGGGCTTGAGGCGGTAGCCGGTGAAGGCATCCGGGTCCTGGGTGAAAATGATCTCCTTCACGTTGAGCTCATCCTGCGCCAGCGCCTGGTACTCCTCCCCCAGGTCCGCGCCCATGACCAGCTGGCAGCTCAGCGGCTGGCGGATTTTCAGGTTGGCCTGGTTGCGGCAGGCGCGGCCCAACTGCACAACCTGCAGCAGCTGCGCCATCTGCCGCTCCATGTCCGGGTCAATGAAGCTTTCATCTGCCTGCGGGAAGGCGCACAGGTGCACGGATTCCGGCGCCTGGCTGTCCACTGAGCGCACCAGGTTCTGGTAAATGGACTCGCTCAGGAAGGGCGTGAAGGGCGCGCTCATGCGGGTGATGGCTTCCAGCACCGTATACAGGGTGATGAAGGCTGCCTGCTTGTCCTGCGCCATGCCCTTGCCCCAGTACCGGGCGCGCCCGCGGCGCACATACCAGTTGGACAGGTCGTCCACCAGGCTGGCGATGGCGTTGGCGCTTTCAGGCACGCGGTAGGCGGCCAGGTGCTCGTCCACCAGCTTGATGGTGGAGTGCAGGCGGCTCAGGATCCACCGGTCCATCAGAGTGAGCTGACCGCGGTCCATGGGGTGCTCCGAGGGCACAAAGCGGTCAATCTGCGCGTAGAGGATGTAGAAGGCGTAGGTGTTCCACAGGGTGCTCATGTACTTGCGCTGGGCTTCGCTCACCGCCTCGTCAGAATAGCGGCTGGGCAGCCAGGGCGCGCCGGCGGTGTAGAAATACCAGCGCACCGCATCCGCGCCAAAGCGCTCAATCACGGCCATCGGGTCCACCACATTGCCCAGGTGCTTGGACATCTTGTGGCCGTCCTTGTCCTGCACATGGCCCAACACCAGGCAGTTTTTGTAGGAGGACTGGCCAAACACCAGGGTGGAGATGGCCAACAGGGAATAGAACCACCCGCGGGTCTGGTCCACGGCCTCTGAGATAAAGTCGGCCGGGAAACGCTCATGGAAAGCCTGCCCGTTCTCAAAGGGGTAGTGCCACTGGGCAAAGGGCATGGCGCCGGAGTCATACCAGCAGTCGATGACCTCCCTGGTGCGGTGCATGTCCTTGCCGCACTCAGGGCACTTGAGCACCACCCGGTCGATGTAGGGGCGGTGCAGCTCGCTCAGGTCATCCAGGGGCGCCACGCTCATGCGCTCCAGCTCCTCCCGGCTGCCCACCACGTGCATGTGGTCATCCTCACACAGCCAGACAGGCAGGGGCGTGCCCCAGTAGCGCTCGCGGGAGAGGGCCCAGTCCATCACGTTCTCCACAAAGTTGCCCATGCGGCCTTCCTTGATGTTCTCGGGCACCCAGTTGATCGAACGGTTGTTGCGCACCAGCTCGTCCTTCACCTGGGTCATGCGGATGAACCAGGTGGCGCGCGCGTAGTACATCAGCGGGGTGTCACAGCGCCAGCAGTGGGGGTAGTTGTGGGTGTACAGCGCTTTTTTCTGCAGCAGGCCGCGCCCGGCCAGGTCTTCCAGGATGAGGGGGTCGGCTTCCTTGATGAAGGTGCCCGCCCAGGGGGTGTCCGCCACAAAGCGGCCCTGGGTGTCCACCAGCTGCACAAAGGGCAGCCCGCGCTCGCGCCCGATGCGCGCGTCATCCTCACCAAAGGCGGGGGCGATGTGCACGATGCCGGTGCCGTCCTCCAGGCTGACATAGCTGTCGCCCACCACATAGAGGGCCTCTTCCCGGGTATCTGCCAGGGGCCACAGCGGCTTGTACTTAAGGCCCAGCAGCTGGCTGCCCTTGAAGGGCGCGCTGAGGGACGGCCTGTCCTCCCCCGCCAGATCAAACAGGCTGCCCACCAGCGCCTTGGCCATGATGAGGGTGTCCTCCCCCACCTTGAGGCGCACATAGTCCTCCTTCTCGTTCACACACAGGGCCACGTTGGAGGGCAGGGTCCAGGGGGTGGTGGTCCAGGCCAGCAGGTAGGTGTCGGGCTCGTCCACCAGGGGGAAGCGCACAAAGGCGGAAAAATCCGCCACCTCCTGGTAGCCCTGGGCCACCTCGTGGGAGGACAGCGCGGTGCCGCAGCGCGGGCAGTAGGGCACCACCTTGTGACCCTTGTACAGCAGGCCCTTGTCCGCCACCTGCTTGAGGCTCCACCAGACGGACTCGATGTAGCTGTCGTAATAGGTCACATAGGCCTTGTCCATGTCCACCCAGAAGCCCACCCTGCGGGACATTTCCTCCCAGTCCTTCAGGTACTTCCAGACAGACAGCTTGCACTCGTGGATGAAGGGCTCAATGCCATAGGCCTCAATCTGGTCCTTGCCATCAATGCCCAGCTTTTTCTCCACCTCCAGCTCCACCGGCAGGCCGTGGGTATCCCAACCGCCAATGCGGAAGACGTCCTTGCCCTTCATGGTGTGGTAGCGGGGGAAGAGGTCCTTCATGGCGCGGGTGATAACATGGCCGAAATGCGGCCGGCCGTTTGCCGTGGGTGGGCCCTCATAGAATGTGTAGCGCTCCTTGCCCTTGTGCTGCCGGAAGCTTTTGTGCATGATGTCATGCGCCTCCCAGAAGCGGGACACCTCTTTTTCCCTGGCCACAAAGTTCATGTCGCTTGGAACCTTTTGATACATCCTCTTCCTCCATTAAAAAACCGCCCCCCATGGGACGGAAGATCCGCGGTACCACCCAAATTGGCGCAATGCGCCCGCTTTATGCCCGGTAACGGCGGGCTGCCGTGATCGCTCACGCTCCGGGGTGATCCAGCGCCGCGCTCCCCGCCGGGCTCACACCACCCCCGGCTCGCTTGCGGGCAGGCTTGCGGCGCCCGTCCCTTTCATCGCCAGACTATTATACTCAAGCCGCCAGAAATGTAAAGCGCGGGGCTCAGGATTGCATAAAGCGCACCTGGGCCTCGCACAGCGCGCGGTATCTGCCCTCTGGCAGACGGATCAGCTGCCCGTGGCTGCCCTGCTCGCGGATGCGCCCATCCTCAATCACCAGGATGACATCGGCGTTGCGGATGGTGGACAGGCGGTGGGCAATGACAAAGCTGGTGCGCCCGCGCAGCAGCACCGCCAGCGCCTTCTGGATCTGCATCTCCGTGCGGGTGTCAATGGAGGAGGTGGCCTCATCCAGGATGAGGATCCTGGGGTCGTTGAGCAGGGCGCGGGCGAAGGACACCAGCTGTTTTTGTCCGGTGGACAGGGAGCTGCCGCGTTCGGACACCTCGGTCTGGTAGCCCCGGGGCATCTGCAGGATGAACTCCTCCGCGCCCACCGCGGCCGCGGCCGCCATGACCTCCTCATCGCTGGCGTCAAGGCGGCCGTAGCGGATGTTCTCCATGATGGTGCCGGAAAAGGTGAAGCTGTCCTGCTGCATGACGCTCATCTGGCTGCGCAGGCTGTTGAGGGTGACCTCCCGGATGTCCTGCCCATCCACCAGCACCCGCCCACGGGTCACGTCGTAAAAACGGCTGATGAGGTTGACGATGGTGGTTTTGCCGGCCCCCGTCTCCCCCACCAGGGCCACGGTCTGGCCCGGCCGCACATCGAGGGAAACATCGTTGAGCACCACCTTGTCCTGGTTGTAGGCGAAGGTGACCTCCTCAAAGGTGACCCGGCCCTCAATGGGCGGCAGTTCGCGGGCGTCCGCGGCGTCGCGCACCCGGGGCACCTCATCCATGATCTGGAAGATGCGCTCCATGGAGGCGGAGGCGGTGAGCAGGCTGTTGTAGAAATTGCTCAGGGTGTTCAGCGGCATCCACAGGCGGTTGAGGTACCAGATGACCAGCAGCAGGTCTCCCAGCTGCAGGCCCTGGTCGATGAAGCGCACGCCAAAGTAGTACACCAGCACGGTGCCGATGGTGCCCGTCACATCCAGCAGGGACCAGAAGGCGGCGTTGTAGCGGATGGCGCGCATCCAGCCACTGCGGATGTCGTCGTTGGCGCCTTCAAAAATGCCCGCGTTCTCTTCCTCCCGCACAAAAATCTGGGTGACCCGCATGCCCTGCAGCGCCTCGTGCAGCCAGCCGTTCATGTTGCTGCGCTTGGTGCGCACATACTGCCAGTTGCGCCGCATGATGCGCTTGAAGCGGAAGATGAGGAAAAGCAACAGCGGCATGATGCACAGGCCAATCAGGGTGAGGCGCCAGTTGACCAGCAGCATGATGACCAGCAGCACCACCACCGTGAACGCGTTGATGAGCACGTCGATGATGCCGTTGGTGAACAGGTCGTTGAGCGCGTCCACGTCATTGACCACACGCACCAGAATCTTGCCGGCGGAGTGGGTGTCAAAGAAGCTGAAGGACAGGGACTGCACATGGCGGAAGAGGTCCTCCCGCAGGGTGGCCAGGGAGCGGCGCCCGGCGTAGTCCATCAGCCGCACGCGCGCACGGGTCAGCAGCGCGCCCAGCACGGACAGGATGGCCATGCCCAGCAACACCAGCCAGATGCCCGAGAAACTGCCGCGCTCCAGCATGCCCACCGCCCGGCTCATGAGGAAGGGGGAGCCAAGGGAGGCGAAGGTGGCCGTCACCATGACCAGCAGCGCCAGCAGCACGCGCTTGCGGTAGGGCTTGAGGTAGGCCAGGGTGCGGAAAAACTGGTTGCGGTTAAAGGGGCGCTCCAGCGCCTCGTCATCCAGCTGGCGTAAAACCTTGGCCATCAGCCCACCTCCCCTTCCCCCGCGATGCTGGTCAGCTGATCCTGCCACATCTGCCAGTACTCCCCCCGTAAGGCCAGCAGCTGCTGGTGGGTGCCCCGCTCCGCGATGCGGCCCTGGTTGAGCACCAGGATCTGGTCCGCGTTTTTGACCGAGCTGATGCGGTGCGCGATGACAAAGGTGGTGCGCCCCTGCATGGCCCGCTCCAGGTGCTGCTGAATCAGATATTCCGTCTGCATATCCACAGCGCTGGTGGCGTCATCCAGCACCAGGATGGACGGGTCAATCAGCAGCGCCCGGGCAATGGCGGTGCGCTGCTTTTGCCCGCCGGACAGGCCGATGCCGCGCTCACCCACCACAGTTTCGTATTTGAGGGGCATCTGCTCAATAAAAGGCTCCGCCTGGGCAGCGCGGGCAGCCTGCACAACCTGCTCCAGGGGCGCCTCCGGCCGGCCAAAGCGAATGTTTTCAAACAGGGATTCAGAGAACAGGAAGGTTTCCTGTGGCACATAGCCAATGTCCTTGCGCAGCGCGCGCATGGCCTGGAGCTTGACGTCCACGCCGTCCACCAGCACCCGGCCGGCGCTGGCCTCATAGATGCGGGAGAGCAGGCGCACCAGGGTGGTCTTGCCAGCACCAGTCGCGCCCATGATGGCCACCGTTTGCCCGGGCAGCGCCTCAAAGCTGATGTCGTCCAGCACCAGCTGCTCGTCATAGCGGAAGGACACCCGGTCAAACACCACATGCCCCTCGCGTTTTTCCGGCGTTTGCGGATCTTGCACGTCCTTGATGCTTGAGCCCAGGTCCAGATAGTAGAAGACCTTCTCCGCGCTGGTGGACGCGCGGGTCATGCCGTTGATGATCTGGGAGAGCATGCGCATGGGCTGGGTGAGCATCCAGATGTAGCCGGTCACGCCCACCAGGGTGCCGATGTCCATGCGCCCAGCCGCAATCAGCGCGGCGCCCACCGCCAGCACCAGCGGGGTGCACACCTCCGACAGGCCCTGCATGACGGGCACATAATCGCTCCAGATGTCGGTGATGTTCAGGTGCAGGGCCAGCAGCTTGCGGTTCTCCAATTCAAGGCGCTGCTGCTCGTGGTCCTCGCGCACAAAGGCCTTGACCACGTGGATGCCGGCCAGGTCCTCCTGCACGCGGGTGTTGAGCTGCGCGCTTTGCTCGCGCACCTCGCGGAACACCGGGCCGATGCGCTTGCGGAAGCGGAAGGCCACCCAGGCAATGAGGGGCAGGGTGGTCAGGATGGTAAGCGCCACCTGCCAGGACAGGGTGAACATGAAGATGAGCGCGCCGAAGAAGGTAAGCGTCTGCTCAAAGAAGGTGACGATGCCCTCAGCCAGGTAGTCCCGCACGCCCTCCAGGTCGCCGGTCATGCGGGACATGATCTCCCCCACCCGGTTCTGGTCATAAAAGGAGGCGGACAGGTTCTGCAGGTGGCGGAACAGGCCTGTGCGCAGGTCATAGGCCACGGACTGGGAGGCCCGCTCCATCAGCTGCACCCGCAAGAAGCCGCTGCTGGCCCGGACCAGCACCAGGCCCAATAGCGACAGCAGCAGGCGCAGCAGCAGGGCCTGCTGGCCCGCGATGATGACCTCATTGACCACCAGGCGGGTGATGAGGGGCTGGATCAGGCGGCTGGTGATGACGATGGATTGAAAAAGGAAAGCCAGGATGACCATCCCGCGATATGGTTTGAGCAGGCCGATGATGCGCCGCAATGAACCCATGCTGCCCTCCTATTGACTGTTCGCCTATCATAGGAAGGGGCGCCCCGCCTGTCAAGTGGCGGGGTGCCGGGTTGCCTGGGCGAGACGATGATGAAACTATACAAAGAGCGCGCGCAGGAAGTCCACCGCCTTGCGGATGTCCGCCTCCGGCTGGTCCCCCACCTCCCGCTCGATGGTGAGGTAGCCCTGAAACCCAATCTGGCGCAGCGCGTTGAGGTAGGCGGGGAAATCCACCTTGCCCTCCCCCAGGGGCAGCTCCGCAAAGGAGGGGCTTTCCAGCTTGTCGGTGTGGACGATGCCGTAGACCTCCTCTGGCGCCCTGTAGTAGATGCGCTTGCCGTCCTTGGCGTGGGTGTGCACGATGTAGTCCTTCAGGGTGTGCACCGCCCGCACCGGGTCATCCCCGGTCACCATGACCAGGTTGGCCGGGTCCAGGTTGACGGACACGCCGTGGGACTTGAGGGAATCCAGGAAGCCCTTCAGAGTGGCCGCGGTCTCCGGACCTGTTTCCACCGCGAATTTGGCCCCCACGCTGTCGGCGTACCGGGCCAGCTCACCGCAGGCCTCCTGCATGATCCTGTACCGCGGATGGCTGCTGTCCTCCGGCACCACGCCGATGTGGGTGGTCACGATGCCGCAGTCCCACTCAAGCGACAAATCCAGGATGCGCTTGGAGCGGGCCACCAGATCGGGGTTTTTGTGCGGGTCGCCAAAGCCATGGCCCAGGTCACCGCAGACGGCGGAGATTTCTAGGCCCTGGTCCCTGACCTGGGCCAGAAAGTCCTTCCGGGCAGCCGCGTTCAGCTTGTCCGGGGACAGTTCGCCCGTGGTGGCATACACCTGGATGCCCTGCACCTTTATCTGGGCCGCCTTGTTGAGCGCCTCCCGGATGGGCAGGCGGAAGGACTCCAGCATCACGCCGATGGGAAAGCTGTTCATTTTGATCCTCCTTGCTGTCGTCTCATGAAACGCAGAAATGCAGCATGCGCAGCACCTCGTACCAGTCCTCCGCTTCATAGCGCAGGGTGTGGCTGTCCAGGCGCTGCATGCCGGGATAAAAGCTGGCCCTGTGGGCCTTGGGGTGCTCCTTGTAGCGCACATCCAGCCGGAACTGCTCAGGCAGCGGCAGGGGTTCGCGTTCGTTTGCCTGGTCGCAGGCCTTGGCCACCGCCTCACGGATGTGCTGCTGGGCCAATTCCGGGTGGATGCTGAGCACCAGCCCGCCCCGGCCGCGGTTGACAGGCACCGTCCTGATGCCGGGCACCAACGCTTGCATGCGCGCGCAGATGCCCGCGTCCCCGGTGATGGCCAGCACCGGCACCTGAAAGCGCGCGGCGGTGTAGGTGTTGATGACCGCCTCGCTCAGCGGCTCGCCGTTGAGGCTCATCCAGATGACGCCGGTGTCCAGGGTGTGGGAGAGCGGGTTTTCCCCGCTGCCCGCCGCGTCATGGTAGCCGGTGAAGACCACCCCCATGAAGCTTTCATCCAGGCCGGTCATCATGCTCAGGGGGTCCTGCCCCCAACCGCGGATGAGCTGGGCCTGGCGCGGCAGGAAGGACCAGTCGATGTTGCGCGCGGAATCATGGGCATCGCGCACCAGGATCATCTCCACCCCCGCCTCCAGCGCCCCCTCGCAGGCGGCGGCCACCTCCCGGCTCATGCGCTGGGCATAGGGCGCGTAATCCGCCCGCTCCTTGATGGTTTCACTCCAGGCGGAAATACCGCAGGTGCCCTCAATGTCGGCTGAAATAAAGAGTTTCTTCATGTCCTTGCCCCCCGTTTGCTCCATTCGTCCGCCAGGTGGATTTCCTCATCCCAGATTGTCAGCGCCAGCGGCGCGCCGGTGAGCAGCGTCAGCGTGACGCCCTGCTGGTCCATCTCAAGGCGGATCACCCGCCCCCGGTACTCAAAGCGGAAGGAGTACCCTGTCCAGCCCGTTGGCAGAAAGGGGTGCAGGCACAGCCGCCCCGTGGCCGTGCGCATGCCGGCAAACCCCCGCGCAATGACCAGCCAGGCGCCGGACATGCTGGTGATGTGCAGGCCGTCCTCCGCATCCTTGTTGATGTTGTCCAGGTCCAGCCGCGCGGTGCGGTGGTAAAGCTCCACCGCCTTGTCCTCATAGCCGATTTCCGCTGCCAGGATGGCGTGCACGCAGGGGGAGAGCGAGGACTCATGCACCGTCATGGGCTCATAAAAGTCGAAGTTGCGCTTCTTGCAGTCCCGGTCATAGAGGTGGCCCAGGAAATACAAGCCCTGCAGCACATCGGCCTGCTTGATGAAGCAGGAGCGCAGGATGCGGTCCCAGCTCCAGCGCTGGTTGAGCGGACGGTCCTCCGGCATCAGCTCGGAGACAGGCATGAGCTGTTTGTCCAGAAAGGTGTCATGCTGCACAAAGACGCCGCGTCCCTCATCCACCGGGTAGTACATGTCCCGGCTGATGCGCAGCATCCGGCGCAGCTCCTCCTCCCCCACCTGCAGCTGGGCGCGCCGCTGCGGGGTGGCCTTCATGTAGGCATCGGCGAAATACTCCAGGCACCAGGCGGCGATGCGGTTGGTGTACCAGTTGTTGTTGACGTTGTTTTCATACTCGTTGGGCCCGGTGACCCCATGGATCATGTACTTGCCGGTGCGGGCATTGTGGTGGACCCGCCCCGCCCAGAAGCGCGCGATGCCCAAAAGCACCTCCAGGCCCTCCCCCATGAGCCAGGACTCATCCCCCGTGTAGGTGGTGTATTCAAAGATGGCGTGAGCGATGGCACCGTTGCGGTGCAGCTCCATGAAGGTGATTTCCCACTCGTTGTGGCACTCAATGCCATTGAAGGTGACCATGGGGTACAGCGCGCCGGGCAGGCCCTGCTGGGCGGCGTTGTGGTAGGCACCGGGCAGCTGCTGGTGGCGGTAGCGCAGCAGCTGGTGCGCCACCTCCTCACCGGCGGTGGCCAGGTAGACCGGGAAGCAGTACGCCTCGGTGTCCCAATAGGTGGCGCCGCCATACTTCTCCCCGGTGAAGCCCTTGGGGCCGATGTTGAGCCGCTCGTCCTCCCCGGTATAGGTGCACAGCAGGTGGAAGAGGTTGAAGCGAATGCCCTGCTGGGCGGCCTCGTCCCCTGAGATCACCACGTCCGCGCGCTCCCATTTCTGCGCCCAGGCGGCGGCGTGCAGCGCCCGCAAGCCCTCATAGCCCAGCTTGGCGCTGCCGCGCACAAAGCGCCGGGCGGTGTCTGCCAGGCCCTCTGCCTCGTAATCGCGGTCGGTGGCCACACAGATGATCTTGTCCAGGGTGGCCTTCTCGCCCGCCTTGAGCGATTTGGCAAAACGCAGGGACACAAAACCCAGGCGGGCCTCATCGCTGGTGTACTCCATGTCGCTTTGCACCCGGAAGGCGCCGGCCACGGTGAAGCGGGGCGTGTCAAAGGGGTTGGGCCGGGTGCGGCTGACCAGGTAGCCGCCGGCCGCGTGCTCCACCACGCCGGCATCCAGCTGCTCCCAGAAGTGCTCGTCATAGTTGCTGTCCTCATTGCGCACCTCCCCGTCCAGGAAGGCGTCAATGGTGACCTCGGCATCATAATCGGGCACCACCTCATAGCGCAGCGCCATGCAGGTTGTGTCCGCCATGGACACAAAGCGCTCGGCGCGCACCTGCACGCGGCCCTGGGGGGTTTTCAGCACCATGTCCCTTCTGAGGGTGCCGGTCTGCATGTCCAGCTCCCGCTGGAAACGGATGACCTGCAGGGTGCCCGCGTCCAGCTGCTGGCCGTTGACCCGCACGTCCAGGCCAATCAGGTTCATGGCGTTGATGACCTTGCCAAAGTACTGCGGGTAGCCGTTCTTCCACCAGCCTACCCGCGTCTTGTCCGGGAACCAGACCCCGCCGATGTAGGTGCCCTGGTGGTGGTCGCCGCTGTAGTGCTCCTCAAAATTGCCGCGCAGCCCCATCTGGCCGTTGCCCAGGGACATCAGGCTTTCCGCGAAGCGCTGGTGACCGGGGTTGAAGCTGGTCTGGATGACCTTCCAGGGATGGACCACAAAACTGGACTGCATGGCAGCCTCCTTTACACCTCGCGCCCCCGAAAGGACAGGAGCGCGAACAAAATCAGCACCAGGGTGAGGGCCAGGGCCAGCAATGGCAGCTGCCAGGACGCGCCGTTGAAAATGAGCCTTGTCCCCTCAAACAGCGACCAGAAGCTGGCAAAACGCAGCCAGCGGGTCCACCCGGGCAGCCGGGCGACAAGCCCCAGCGCCAGCATGCCATACAACAGCAGGCCGCCGCGGCGGCGCAGGGCACGTTCATCCGGGCTGGCGCAGGCCAGCAGCAGGGTCAGCGCGGGGCAGACCAGGCTGACCGCCAGGAAGCCGCCTGACAGGCGCAGCAGGGCCAGCAGGTTGGCCTCCGGGAAGAGCAGCAGGGCCATGAGCACCTGGCCGGTGAGCGCCGCCAGCGCAAGCAGCAGGTGGTACAGCGCCATCACCCACCAGAGGCTGAGCAAGACAGCGCCGCGGCTGTGGCTGGCGCTGAGCAGCATGGCCATGCGGCCATCCAGCAGCGGGCGCGTGATGAGCCGGGCTGCCAGGTGGATGGCCAGGAGGGTCGACAGCAGCGGCAGGATGAGGCCATAGAGGTAGCTGAGCAAAAACAGCGGCAGGCTGCTGTCACCATAAAAGCCCAGCACGGTGAACAGCTCCGGCAACTCCCCCTGGAGCGCCCGCACCTGCGCCAGAGGGGCCTCTGTATACAAAAACACGGCCAGCGCGCCCAGCAGCAAGGCGGGCAGCAGCCAGGCCAGCAGGTGGCGGGCGCGCAGGCGGGAAGCAAACAAGGTGGGGATCATAGCACGTCGTCTCCATGGTAGCGCAGGAAGCCTTCCTCGGCCTCCTCCCGCCCGCCCACCAGGTCGTGCACCTGGTAGCGGGCCAGGGTGCGCAGCAGCGCCTGGGGGCTGGCCGGGATGGCCACCAGCGCCCGGGTGCCGATCAGCTCCACCGCGTTCTCCCATTCCCGGGCGAAGGCGGCGGCCTCGTCCGCCGTGGCAAAGGTGATGTGGTAGACCTTCTGGCGGGTGAGGCTGAGCGCCTCCACCGGCTGGCTCACCACCAGGCGGCCTTTGCGGATGATGGCCACCTGGGTGCAGGCGCTGCGCACCTCCTCCAGCACATGGGAGGTGAGCAGGATGGCAGCACCATGGCCGCGCAACTCCCGCAGGGTATCCATCAGCGCGCCGCGGGCCAGGGCGGACAGGCCCAGGAAAGGCTCATCCAGCAGGAAAACGGAGGCGTCCTGGGAGAGGGCGGCAAGCAGGCTGAGCTTGCGGCGGTTTTCCGGGGACATGCGCGGGCACTGCCCGGTCAGAGTGATGTCCATTTTCTCCGTGAGACGGCGGGCTTTTTCAGGGTTGAAGCGGCCCTGGTAAACTGCCATGAAGCGCAGGTAGGCTTCCCCGGTCATGTCCTCCAGCGCCGGGGTGGAGGGCAGATAGACCGCTTCCCTGAACACCTGCTGGCGCTGCGACCAGCTGTCCAGCCCCTTGATGGAGGCGCTGCCCTGGTCAGCGGGCAGGTGGCCGGCCAGCACGCGCAGCAGTAGGGATTTTCCGGCCCCGGCAGGGCCCAGCACGCCCAGGGCCTCACCCGCCTCCACCCGCAGGCTGAGGTCATGGATGCCCCCCTCCTCATAGGCCAGGGTGAGCCCCTCAAGCCGGATCAAGGGGTTGCTCCTGCGGGTCGTCCAGTCCCTCGCGCCGCTGCACAAACTCTGAAGTCAGGCGGTATATGACCGACATGAGCGGGATGAACAGCAGCATGCCCGGGATGCCCAGGATGCCGCCGCCCAGGGTGACCGCCACCAACACCCAGATGGAGGGCATATCAATGGCGCTGGACATGATGCGCGGGTAGATGACGGAGCCGGCCAGCTGCTGCACCACGAAAAAAGCCAGCAAAAACCAAAGCGCCTGGCCCGGTGACACGGTGAGCACCAGCAGCGCGCCCAGAATCCCGGAGATGAAGGGACCAAAGACAGGGATAAAAGCGGCCACAAAGGTAATCAGCCCGATGAGCACCGGGTAGGGGAAGCCAAACAGCAGCAGGGTCAGCACCGTGAGCAGGGAGGAGATCAGCGCCTGCAGCAGCTGGCCTGCCAGAAAGTTGGAATAGGCCACCTGCAACAGGTGCGTCACGCGGATGGCGCTGCGCCCGGCCTGCCCGGGCAGCGCGGCACGCAGCAGCCTCACAAACTGCCCCTTGACGCGCTCCTTGGAGAAGAGCAGGTAGATGGCAAAAACCAGGGCCACAATCAGGTTGACCAGGTATTGGGCGGCGGACAGCACCACCCCGGAGGAATAGGACAGCCCGCCCACCAGGAACTGGTAAGCCTGCTGGAAGAGGTCGCGCACATCGCGCTCCTCGGTGTCCACCAGCCCCAAGGTCTGGCGCAGGCTGGCGTTGCGCTCCACCAGCCAGATTTCCAGGTTTTTCAGGTGGTTCGGGAGCACGCGGATCAGCCGCTCCACAGCCGCGATGACCTCCGGGATGATGACCACCAGCAGCACCGAAATCACCGCGAAGACGATGAGCACCGACAGGGTGAGGGAAATCGCCCGCCGCATGGGGAAGAGGCGCCTGTCCCGCAACAGGTAGGACAGCCAGCCGTCCAGCCGCCGCATGGGCAGGTTGATGAGAAGGGCCAGGAACAGCCCGATGATGAAGGGGGAGATGATGGACAGGAAGGTCATCAGCAGCGCCAGCAGCGCGTCAAAGCGGTACAGGAAAAAGGCGAATAAGAGCAGCCCCCCCAAAGGCAACAGCCAGCGCTTCCAGTCACGCCACATGACGGGGCACCCCCTTTACACGGTCACTGCAGGCAGTATAGCAAGCGAGCAACAGGCTGACAAGAACGGGGCCGCCGGCACCATCAAGACAGCAGGACAAGGCTGACAACTAATCCCTGGTTTTGCGCAAGCGGCCCCGCAGCACGGGAATCATGATCTGGATCAGCACCGCCACCAGCAGGATGGCGCCTTTGATGGTGTCGTTGATGAGGGCGTCAAAGCGCATGGCCGCAATGATCTTGTCGATGATGTTGTAGCTCATCGCGCCAAAGAGGATGCCCAGCAGCTTGCCCTTGCCCCCTGACATGCTCACCCCGCCAATCACCACCGCGGCGATGGCGTACATCTCGTTGCTGCGGCCCAGGGTGGCCGGGTCCACGGCGCCGTTCATGGCCAGCCAGAGAAAGGCGGCCAGGCCGCTGAGCACGCCGGTGATGGCGTAGACGCTGGTGCGCACCCACTCCACGCTGATGCCCGCCAGCACCGCGGCGCGCTCGTTGCTGCCCACGGCATAGATGGTGCGGCCAGACTTGGTGGAGGTGGAAAGGAAGACCATGATGACCGTGACCAGCACCAGGATCACGCCCACCATGGGAATCAGGTCAAAGAGCTTGCTTTGCCCAAAGTTGTAGAAGGCGTCGTAGCTGCTGAGCGTCCCGTCCATGTTGTAGATGGACTTGCGCTCCACGCTGCGCAGGTAGTACTGGGCGATGGAGCGGAAAATCATCATGTTGGCCAGGGTGACAATAAAGGGCGGCATCTTGACCCAGCCAATCAGCAGGCCGTTGATGCTGCCCAGCGCCAGCCCGGCCAGCAGCGCGAAGACCAGGGTGATCAGCGGGCTGTTGGTGGCGTTGAACACCACCACGGAAAACCCGCCAATGAGGGACAGCATGCTGCCCACCGACAGGTCGATGCCCCCGGTGATGATGGCCAGGCCCATGCCAAAGGCAATGATGCCCACCACCGTGGAGTGGCGCAGGATGTTCATCACCCCGCTCCAGGTGGTGGCCCCGGCGTTGATGATCAGGTAGACCATCAAAATCGCGATGAAAATCAGCACAAAGCTGTAATTGCCCAGCACCCGGGTAAAGGACTGCTTAGGCCGGCCGCTGAGTGCGCTGGATGGCGTCATTTATGCGTGTACCTCCGATTTGATGGCGTTGGTGGCCGCGATCATCACCCGTTCCTCGGCAATCTCATCGCGCTGGAGGATGGAGTGGACGCGCCCATGATAGAACACCACGCAGCGGTCCGCCATCTTCATGATTTCGGGAATCTCCAGCGTGTTGACCAGGATGGTTTTGCCCGAGAGGGCCAGCTGCTGGATCAGCCCATAAATTTCTGCCTTGCTGCCCACATCGATGCCCTGGGTGGGGTTGTCCAGCAGCAGGATGTCCGCCTGGGTGTTCAGCCAGCGCGCCAGGATGACCTTCTGCTGGTTGCCGCCAGACAGCGAGGTAATCATGTCAAAGGCGGAGTTGGCGCGGATGGACAAGGCATCCCTGTGGGTCTTGTAGCGCCTGAGCTCCCCTTTGACGGCAATCAGCGGCCTTTTGCTGGACAAGCGGTGCTCGGACACGTAGAAGTTCTCCAGCAGGGAAAAATCCGGGATGATGGAGTTCTCCTTGCGGTTGGCGGCGATCATGGACAGGCGGCTGCGCATGGCCTGGCGCACGCTGTTGCCCTTCATCTCCTGGCCAAAGAGCAGCAGCTGCCCGCTTTTGATGGGCAGCACGCCGAAAATGGTGGCGAAGAGCTCCGAAATGCCGGCGCCCTTGAGCCCAGTAAAGCCCACAATCTCCCCCCGGCGGATGCTGAGGTCAACCTCATGGAAGCCCTCGCCGGACAGCCGGCGGGTTTCCAGCACCACCTCCCCCAGCTCCCGCGCCTCGTACACGCTCTGGTCGGTGTACTGGCTGCCCACCATCATCCGCGCCACCTGGGTGGGGTCAACATCCCTGATGTCGCCGGTGTGAATGAGCTGGCCGTTGCGCAGCACGGTGAAACGGTCCGCGATGCGGAACACCTCCTGCATCTTGTGGGAGATGAAGATGAAGGACTTGCCCTGCGCCTTGAGGCGGTCAACCAGGCCAAAGAGGATGTCAATCTCATCGCTGTTGAGCGAGGTGGTGGGCTCATCCAGGATGATGAGCTCCGCCTTTGCAAACAGCGCCTTGGCGATCTCCAGCTGCTGTTTCTTGCTGGTGTCAAGCTCAGACACCATGTCGGAGGGGTTGATGTCCACGCCCAGCTGGCGCATCAGCTCCCGGGTTCTTCTGATCATCTCCTTCTTGGCCAACACGCCAAAGGGGCGCACGATCTCCTTGCGCAAAAAAACATTCTCATACACGCGCAGGTCGTTGAAGAGGTTGAGCTCCTGGTGCACAAAGGCGATGCCTGCCTCCTCTGAGGAGTGCACCGTGGTGTTCTCCAGGGGCTTGCCCTGAAAAACAACCTGGCCGGCGTCACGGTGATAGACGCCCGCCAGGATGTTCATCAGGGTTGATTTGCCGGCCCCATTCTCCCCCAGCAGGGCATGCACCTCGCCGGGGCGGACGCTGAGGTCCACATGGTCAAGCACCTTGACACCAAAAAAGGATTTGCTGATGCCGGTCATCTGCAGCAAGGTCAATCAGCCCTTTCCAATTTGCGAAAAGCCCTCCGCAGGGCGGCCCCTGCGGAGGGAGGTGGCACGGGTTTACTTGGCGAAGGCGTCACCAAAGCCCTGGAACTGGTCCACGTTGGTGGCGTCCACCACGCTCACGGGCACCACGTGGTCACGCGGCACCTCCTTGCCGTCCAGGTGGTCCACCATGTCCTGGATGGCAATCTTGATCATGCCGGGGTCATAGGTGACGGAGAAGAGGTCGTTGAGCTGGGCGACTTCCTCGGTGTAGTCCTTCTGGTGGATGCCGCGCAGCACGGAGTAAATCTCGTTGAGGCCGGAGGAGGTGCCCAGGTTGACCTTGGCGCCCAGGAAGGCTTCCTTCTTGCCGGGGTCAATATCGGAGCTCTTCAGCGCCTCCAGCATGCCCATGGCAATCTCGTCATCATGGGTGAAGATGTAGCGGTTGGCCTGGATGTCCTCAATGGTGTTGCTGTCCAGCCACTCGGTGAACAGGCGGCGGCCTTCGCTGCGGCTCCAGCCGGTGTAGGCGGTGGAACGGATGGCATCCACCTGCTCCTGGGTCCAGCCGGCTTCAAGCAGCCCCTGGAAGAAGCCGTTGTTGCGCATCTCGGGCACGGAGGAATTGTCGCCGGGGATAATCAGCACATTGTCACCAGGCTGCAGGCCGTCAGCCACAAAGCGCTTGGCGGTCTCCAGGCCGATGCCCTCGTTGTCGCCCTTGACAACGGAGACGGCGTTCTCCGCCACCGCGTCAATCACACGGTCGTACATCACAAAGGGGATGCCGCTGTCCACGAGCTTGCGCATGGTGGCTTCCAGCGTGTTGTCATAGGGCAGGATGACGACGGTCCGGGCGGACTTGTTGTCGATGATGTCCTCCACCTGGGTGATCTGGTTGGCGGGGTCAGAGGAGGCGATGACGCGGGCGGTGTACACGCCGGCATCGGTGATTTCCTTGGCTTTTTCCTCAGCGTAGCTGAGCACGGCGCCGGTCCAGCCGTGGTCGGCGTTGGGCACCAGGATCACGATGTCCTCGTTGGCGGCCAGCACGCTGGTCACAGACAGCAACATCACGGCTGCCAGCAGAAGGGATAACAGTTTCCTCATGGTATCCTCCATTTGCACCTTTTTTGATTGGCGGCGATGCCAATCAAGTGTCGCTACAATTCTACCCAGCAGGCGTCGTTCGCCGCGCTTTTTACCACAGCGTGCACGAATTTTACGCCGTTGATGCCGTCCTCCACCCGCGGGAAATCAATGCTGGTGGTGTCCTCGCCCCGTTTGTTCATCAGCACGGCGGTGATGAAGTTCTTGTACAGGTTGGCAAAGGCCACGTGCAGACCCTCGGGGTGGCCGGTGGGCAGCTGGCTGTAGGCGGCCGCCTTCTCCTTGAGGTAGCCGTTGCCGCGGGTGAGCAGGCGCGGCGCCTCGCCCCGGGGGGTGTAGCGGACGAAATCCGGGTTCTCCTGCTGCCATTCCAGGGAACCCTGGTCCCCATAGATGCGCACGGCCAGGCCGTTGAGGGTGCCCGCGGCCACCTGGGAGCACCAGTAGGCGCCATTGGCGCCGTTGTCATACTCCACCAGGATGTTGGCGTTGAGGTCCAGGGGCTGGCCAAAGTGGTTGGTGACCGCCAGCAGGCGCTTGATGTTCAGCCCCGTGACATAGTGCACAAAGTTCTCGATGTGGGTGCCGATGTCGCCCACGCAGTTGGAGATGCCCGCCACCTCGGGGTCCTTGCGCCAGACGCTGAGCTTGAGCTCCTGCCCGGGCACCGGGTGCAGGTCGTCCAGCAGCCACTCCTGGGGGTACTCGGCGTTGACGTTGATCACCTTGCCAATCTTGCCATCCCTCACCATCTCGCGCATGACCTTGGCCAGCACATAGCCGGTGTAGGAATAGTTGACGCCAAAGAGCAGGCCCTTTTGCTCAGACAGCGCCTTGAGCTCCTCCGCCTGTTCCACGGTGAAGCTGAGGGGCTTTTCGCACATCACGTGGATGCCCTCGCTCAAAAAGGCCTTGGCGATGTCAAAATGGGTGACGTTGGGGGTGACGATGGACACAAAGTCTATCCCATCCTCGCGCCTGGCTTCCTCCCGGGCCATTTCCTCATAGCTGCTGTAGACCCGCTTGGGGTCCAGCCCCAGCAGCGCTCCGGTATCCTTGTTCTTCTGCTGGGATGAGGCGGAGAAGGAGCCGGCGACCAGGTGGGCGCGCTCATCAAAACGGATGGCGCGGCGGTGCACCGTGCCGATGAAGGCGCCGCTGTCACCACCCACCATGCCGTAGCGTACAATTGCTGCCATGGGTGCCTCCTTTATTTGTTGGCAATCGCCTCGTCAAACTTGACAAGGGACGGCTTGAAGTCGATCTTGCGCACAAAGGCGGCCGCCTCGGTGGCGCCGTGCACGCGGTCCATGCCGCTGTCCTCCCACTCCACCGACAGGGGGCCCTCATAGCCATGGGCGTTGAGCACGCGGATGATCTCCTCAAAGTTGACGTCCCCGTGGCCCAGAGAACGGAAGTTCCAGCCCCGGCGCAGGTCGCCAAAGTCGATGTGGGAGCCCAGCAGGCCGCTGCGCCCGTCCAGGGTGACCGCGGCGTCCTTCATATGCACATGGTAGACGCGGTCCATGAAATCGTTGAGGAAGATATGCGGGGTCACGCCCTGCCAGACCAGGTGGCTGGGGTCAAAGTTCAGCCCGAACTCTGGCCAGTCCCTGAACTTCTCCAGCAGGCGCTGGGTGGAGTAGTAGTCAAAGGCGATTTCGCTGGGGTGCACCTCCAGGGCGAACTTCACCTTGTGCTTGCGGTACTCCTGCAGGATTGGGGTCCACAGGTCATAAATCTGCTGGAAGCCCGCCTCCACCATCTGCTCGGTGGTCTGGGGGAAGGAGTACAGGTACTTCCAGATGGGGCTGCCGGTAAAGCCGGTCACCACATCCACGTCCATCATGCGGGCCACCCTGGCAGATTTTTTCATCTGGTCAACGGCCCAGGCACGGATGGCATCCGGCTGGTCAGCCAGGTGGGCCGGGGCAAAATTGTTCAGGCGCGGGTCTGGGGGGTCGCCCACGCACTGGCCGATGATGTGCGTGCCCAGGGCTTTGCAGACCAGGCCATGTTTTTTGAGGATATCCTTGATGTGGGGGATGTAGCCGGGGTCATCCAGGGCCCGGTCCAGATCCAATCCGTTGCCCCAGGTGGCGATTTCCAGGCCGTCATACCCCATCTGCTTGGCCAGGGCACACAGGTCCTCAAAGGGCAGGTCTGCCCACTGGCCGGTGAAGAGCGTGACTGGTCGTTTGTCCATGTTAGCCTCCTTTTAATGAAAATGATTGCACGTGTCGCGCGTATCCATGGTTCCTGTGATTCTGCAATAATTCTACCCAGTCCGTTGCCCTTGTCAAGGCGGACAGGCGCGCAAACCGTGACGGCAGGGCGCCAAAACGGGATGGCGGCAGCCGCGAAAAATGCGCTTGCGGGCCTTGACATGCCTGGTGTGGGGTGTATAATGGCATTAAGGTCAAAGAAGGTCAGACTTTGACCGGTTTGAATGGAGGAAGGAAAGGGCATGAGCCAGACCCGATACACCCAAAAGAGCATGGAAGCCATCCAGGGCGCGCAGCGCCTGGCGGGCGAATATTTGAACCAGACGCTGGAGCAGGCCCACCTGCTGGCCAGCCTCACCCAGGACAGCGCGGGGCTGATTCCCCAGCTGCTTGCCCGCATGGGGCTGCAGCCCGGGCAGCTGTATGAGGCCGCGCTGGAAGAGGTAGAGAAGCTGCCCCGGGTGCGCGGCGCCGTGCGCGAAGAGGGCAAGACCTACGTCTCCCAGGAAAGCGACCGGGCGCTGCGCGCCGCGGATGAAGCCGCCCAGCGCATGAAGGATGAATACATCTCGGTGGAGCACCTCTTCCTGGGGCTGCTGCGCGCCGCAGACCGGGCCATCAAGGCCCTGTTCACGCGCTTTGATGTCCGGGAGGACCGCTTCCTCAGCGCCCTGCAGGAGGTGCGCGGGGCGGCCCGGGTGACCAGCGACAGCCCGGAGGACAGCTATGACGCGCTGAGCAAGTATGGCACCGACCTGACCCTGCTGGCGCGCAACCAGAAGCTGGACCCGGTCATCGGCCGGGACAGCGAGATCCGCGATGTGATCCGCATCCTGAGCCGCAAGACCAAGAACAACCCGGTGCTGATCGGTGAGCCGGGGGTGGGCAAGACCGCCATTGCCGAGGGCCTGGCCCAGCGCATCGTGCTGGGCGATGTGCCGGAAAACCTCAAAAACCGCAGCATCTACGCGCTGGACATGGGCGCGCTGATCGCGGGCGCCAAGTTCCGCGGCGAGTTTGAGGAGCGCCTCAAGGCGGTGCTGGCCGAGGTCAAGCAGGCAGACGGCCAGATCCTGCTGTTCATTGACGAGCTGCACACCATTGTGGGCGCCGGCAAGGCCGAGGGCGCCATGGACGCGGGCAACCTGCTCAAGCCCATGCTGGCAAGGGGCGAGCTGCACTGCGTGGGCGCCACCACCCTCAATGAGTACCGCCAGCACATCGAAAAGGACGCGGCGCTGGAGCGGCGCTTCCAGCCAGTGCTGGTGGAGGAGCCCACGGTGGAGGACACCATCTCCATTCTGCGCGGGCTGCAGGAGCGCTACGAGGTCTTCCACGGCGTCAAGATCCAGGATGGCGCGCTGATCGCGGCGGCCACCCTGTCCCACCGCTACATTTCCGACCGTTTCCTGCCGGACAAGGCCATTGACCTGGTAGATGAAGCCTGCGCCATGATCCGCACCGAGATGGATTCCATGCCCCAGGAGCTGGATGAGGTGCGCCGCAAAATCATGCAGCTGGAGATTGAGGAGGCCGCCCTGCAAAAGGAAAGCGACCGGCTGTCCCAGGGCCGCCTGGATGACCTGCGCGAGGAGCTGGCCGGACTGCGCGAGCAGTTCAGCCAGATGACCGCCAAATGGGAGAACGAGAAGGCGGAGATTGGCAAGACGCAGAAGCTGCGCGAGGAGATTGAGCAGGTGAACGCCCGCATCCAGCAGGCGGAGCGCAGCTACGACCTGAACACCGCCGCCCAGCTCAAATACGGCGACCTGCCCCGCCTGCAGCGGGAGCTGGCTGAGACCGAGGCCCAGGACGAGGCCCAGCCCAAGGCGCTGTACCTGCGCGACCGGGTCACCGAGGATGAGATCGCCCGCATTGTGGGGCGCTGGACCGGCATCCCGGTGAGCAAGCTGCTGGAGAGCGACCGGGAGAAGTTGCTGAACCTGCCCAGCACCCTGCACCAGCGGGTGGTGGGCCAGGAGGAAGCCGTGCAGCTGGTGAGCGACGCGATCCTGCGCTCCCGCGCGGGCATCTCAGACGAGGCCAGGCCGATTGGCTCCTTCCTTTTCCTGGGCCCCACAGGCGTGGGCAAGACCGAGCTGGCCAAGGCGCTGGCGCAGAACCTGTTTGATGACGAGAAGATGCTGATCCGCATCGACATGAGCGAGTACATGGAGAAGTTCTCCGTGTCCCGCCTGATTGGCGCCCCGCCCGGCTATGTGGGCTATGAGGAGGGCGGCCAGCTGACAGAGGCTGTGCGGCGCAAGCCCTATTCGGTGATCCTGTTTGATGAGCTGGAGAAGGCCCACCTGGATGTGTTCAACGTGCTGCTGCAGATTCTGGACGATGGCCGGGTGACCGACAGCCAGGGCCGCACGGTGGACTTCAAGAACACCATCCTCATCATGACCAGCAACCTGGGCTCCGCCCAGATCCTGGACAGCATTGGCGGGGACGGCGAGCTGGACCAGTCGGTCAAGGATGCCGTCCGGGCGCAGCTGCGTGGGCATTTCCGCCCGGAGTTCCTCAACCGCATTGATGAAACCGTGTTCTTCACCCCGCTTGGCCGCGGCCAGATCCGGCAGATCATCACCCTGCAGCTCAACCGCCTGCGCGAGCGGCTTGCGGACAGGCAACTGGGGCTCACCATCACCCCGGCGGCCGAGGACCGCCTGATGGCCCTGGGCTATGACCCGGTGTTTGGCGCGCGGCCCATGAAGCGGCTCATCCAAAGCCAGGTGGAAACCCGTATCGCCCGCGCCCTGATTGAGGGACGGGCCAACCACGGGGACAGCCTGGTGGTGGACGTCGGCACGGACAGTGACTTCAGGGTCACGGTGGCCCAGGCCGCCCAGCCGGAATTGGCACGCACCTGAGCCAAAAGAACATAACAAAGCGGGCAACCGGTGAGGGTTGCCCGCTTTGTTATGCAGCAGGCTGCGCTTGCTGTGGCCATTTGCCTATGGTGATGCCTTGAAAACCCAGGGCAGGTTTGTCCATAAGCCGGGGGCGAGATAGGTTTAAACGCCCAGCAGCCGGATGAACAGCGGCATCATCACCGTGGTGACCACCGCCGTGATGGACAGCGCCAGGGAAGCCATGGCGCCCTCCTCCTCCCCCAGCTCAAAGCCGCGCTTGGTGCCCATGGCGTGGGAGGTATTGCCCAGCGCGATGCCCCGGGCGGCGGGGTTGGTGACCTTCACGGCATCCAGCACCTTGACGGACATCATGTAGCCTGAGATGCCCGCGACATTCACGAAAAACATGGTCAGCGCCCTGTCCCCGCCCTGCATCTGCGCCAGGTTCATGGAGATGGCGCTGGTGGTGCCCAGGGGCATCAGGGAGACCGTCAATTCGCGGCTCAGCTGGAACAAGCGCGCCAGCAGGACGGCGCTGGACAGGGACACCACCACGCCGGCAATGATGCCGGCAAAAATGGGCAGCGCGTTGGCCTTGAGCCGGTCAAACTGCCGGTACAGCGGCACCGCCAGGGACACGATGGCCGGCCCCAGGAAGAAGGACAGCACCGCGCCGCCTTTCTCATAGCTTTCATAGGGGATGCCGGCGGCCAGCAGCAGGCCGATGATGGAGGCGATGGAGAACAGCAGGGGGTTGAGCAGCGGGGAGCGGGCGTGTTTGAACAGCCGGGTGTAGAACACCATCATGCCGATGGTGAGGCTGACCCCAAACAGCGGGGTAACCAGCAGCAGGCGCCAGTCAGCCATGTTGCCCACCCCGCTTGCGGCCTGTGGCGCGGGCGGTCAGCTGGGCGGCCCAGCCTGAGCTGATGACGGCCAGCACGGTCACCAGCACCGCGATGAGGATGAGCTGCGCGACCACCCCGGCCAGCTTGTCCAGGTAGTTCATCAGCCCGATGCTGCTGGGCAGGATGAAGAGGATCATCAAGCCAATCAGCATCTGTGCTGCCGGCTCCACCGTGGCCAGCTTCACTGCCCTGAGCAGCAGCAGGGCCAGCAGCAGCAGCATGCCCAGCACCGAGCCCGGCACCGGCAGCCCGCTGAAATGAACGGCCACGCTGCCGGCGAAATTGCACAGCAGGATGACCAGGAACCCCTTCAACTTCTCCACATTGGCCTCCAGCCCTTGTTATGGCATCAGCTTGCCCAGGAAGTACGCCAGCTGGACGCGCCACCAGTCCCAGTCGTGGTTGACATCAAAGCCCCAGATGTCCACCCAGGGGTGGATGCCCTTGTCCCGCATGGCCGCTTCCAGCAGGCGCAGGGAGCGCAGCATCTCCTCCTCCCAGGCGCCCTGGCCGCAGCACAGGATGATGCGGCAATCCTGGTAACGCCTGATCCAGGGGTGGTCCCGCGGCATGCCGCGGATGCTGTCCAGGGGGGAGTTCAGGTAGGCCAGCTCATCCATATAGCCGGCCAGCAGCCAACGGGCGTCATAGGCGCCAGAGAGCGCGATGACGCTCTCAAACAGGTCCGGGCGCCGCAGCAGGGCGTTGGCCGCGTGAAAGGCCCCCAGGGAGCAGCCCAGGGTCATCAGCCGCCCTTCATGGCCGCTGTCATGGTGCATGAAGGGCACAAACTCCTCCACCAGGTGGGCGAACCAGGCCTCCTGGCGCTGCATCCGCTCCCGGGGCGGGCGGTGGTAGGCCGACCAGGTCTGCTGGTCCAGGCTGTCAACACAGTACAGGCGCAGGCGACCCGCCTCAATCCAGGGGCGGCAGACCTCCACCATGCCAAAGCCCTCAAAATCGCGGCTGTTGCCGTCCTGGGAGGGGAAGACCAGGCAGGGCTGGCCCCCGTGTCCGTACAGGGACATGTTGAGGCGCTGGCCCAGGATGTGGCTGTAAAAATCGCTGTGGCGGATGTTCATTGCAGCCTCTCACAGGCATAGGAGATGAAGGCCTCGGCCTCCTCCCGGCTGATGCACTGGGCGATGTAGGCGGTGTTGCCCATGGCGCCGCTCAGCGCGCCCGGCATCCGGTCATGGTGCATGATGCGGTGCCCCCACTCCTGCAGCAGCTCCTGGTGGCTGTGGGCGTAGCTGCGCACATCCTGACGGCCGACAAACACGCAGTGGTAGGTGGGCCGGTCCGGGTCCAGGTGCACGCTGTCGCGCACCACCATGTCCGCCCACAGGCTGTGGATGTCCACGCTGCCGGCATAGTTGATCATGTCCGGGGTAAAGCCGCCGGAAGGGCGCATGTTGACCTCCAGGCCCAGCAGCTCGCCCTTTTTGCCCAGGCCCTTCTGGTCGCTCCTGAGGCGGAAGAACTCAAAATGCACCAGGCGGCTTTTGACCCCAAAAGCGCTGACCGCGCGGCGGCCCAGCGCCGCCAGGTCCGGCGCGATGCTGGGCACAATCATGTAGATGGACTCGGTCTTCTCGTTCACCACGTCCATGACAGACACCCTGGTGATGTTGCCGGTCTCATACAGGGGCTGGCCCTGCGCGCCGATCAGCGCATCATAGGAGCAAATCTCCCCATCCACGTACTGCTCCAGCAGGTAGGGGCGCAGGGGCAGCTTGGCGAAGAAGGCGCGCAGCGCCTGCTCGTCCGCCAGGCGGAAGGTGTCGTTGGCGCCCACCCCCACATCGGGCTTGGCAACCAAGGGGTAGCCCACCTGCGCCGCGAAAGCCAACGCCTCCTCCAGCGTGGAGGCGGGAAGAAAGGGCGCCGTTTTGATGCCCGCGCGTTTGTACACCGCCTTCATGGCGGATTTGCGCTTGTAGTGGTCCATCTGGGACAGCTGGGGGCCGGTGGTCACGTTGAACATGGTGCGCAGCCAGGCATCCTGGGCCAGCCAATGCTCGTTGTTGGACTCAATCCAGTCCATGGCGCCATGGCGGCTGATGAACCAGCCAATGCCGCGCAACACGGCGTCCCCGTCCTCCAGGGAGGGCACCTGGTAATAGTCCTCAAGGCTGGCCTGCAGCTGCGGCAGCAGGTGCTCATAGGGCGTGTCCGCGATGCCCAGCACGCGCACGCCGCGGTCCTTCAGCGCCGCGCAAAACCGCCAGTAATGGGCGGGAAAATGGGGGGAGATAAACACAAAATTCATCCGGCACCTCATCGGTTCAACAGGATAAAACCACACCCGGACAGCCCGGGCATTTGGCAGAGAATACCACGCCCGCCCAGGGGCGTCAAACAGGGGGCGCAGGCAACTGGCGGGATTTGCCTTCCCTGATGTCCCGGGTTGACGCCTGGTCCAAGTCATCATTGTGAAGGGTTGGGTGGGCATGATATAATACCGCAACACAAGGAGGAAGCATGGACAAGGGCAAGCAGAGCAACCTGAACCTGCCAAACGCGCTGACAATGCTGCGGCTGCTCCTGATCCCGGTGTTTATCTGGCTGATGGCCGCCGACCGGATGATGAGCGCGCTGGTGGTGTTTGTTTTTGCCAGCCTGACGGACATCCTGGACGGCTGGATTGCCAGAAAATGGAACCTGGTCACCGACTTTGGCAAGCTGTTTGACCCGCTGGCGGACAAGCTGATGGTGCTGTCGGTGATGGCGATGCATGCCATCAAGGGCATCGCGCCGCTGGCGGCCATCCTGATCCTGTTTGTGAAGGAAGCGCTGATGCTGGTCGGCGGCCTGTTGCTGCTGAAGAAGCAGATTGTGGTGTACTCACAGGCTTTGGGCAAGATGGCCCAGTTTGTCACCGTCATCGCCCTGGTGCTGTGCTTCTTCCATGAGGATTTCAACCGGCTGGGCCACCCCATCCACCTGTGGGCGCTGTGGACAGGGGTGGGGCTGGCCCTGGCCAGCTTTGTGTATTACGCCAACGTCAACGGGCGTTTGATTTTTTCCAGTGACGCCAAGACCCGGCAAGGAGGGTAAAGATGCTGCAACAGCCGCTGCGGGAAGGGCTTACCTTTGACGACGTGCTGCTGATACCCCGCAGAAGCGAGGTGCTGCCCCGGGACGTGGACCTGTCTGTCCAGCTCAGCGACAAGATCAGGCTCAACATCCCGCTACTGTCCGCCGCCATGGACACGGTCACGGACGCGCGCATGGGCATCGCGCTGGCGCGGGAAGGCGGCCTGGGCGTCATCCACAAGAACATGGGCCTGGCTGAACAAGCCGGGCAGGTGGACAAGGTGAAGCGCAGCGAGCACGGCGTAATCACTGACCCCTTCTTCCTCTCCCCCCACCACCTGATTGCCGATGCCAAGGCGCTCATGGCGCGTTACCGCATCTCCGGCGTGCCCATCACCAATGAGGACGGCGTGCTGGTGGGCATCATCACCAACCGGGACCTGCGCTTTGAGGAAGACGACAACAAGCTGATCAGCGAGGCCATGACCAGCAAAAACCTGGTGACCGGCCCGGTGGGCACCACGCTGGAGGACGCCAAGAAGCTGCTGGCCGCCCACCGGATTGAGAAGCTGCCCATCGTGGATGAGGGCTACCGCCTGCGCGGGCTGATTACCATCAAGGATATTGAAAAGAACATCAAGTACCCCAACTCCGCCAAGGACGCCAACGGCCGCCTGCTGTGCGCGGCCGCGCTTGGCGTCAACAAGGAGATGATGGCCCGCGCCCGCGCGCTGGTGGAGCAAAAGGTGGATGTGCTGTCCGTGGACACCGCCCACGGCCACAGCGGCGGGGTGCTGGCGGCGGTCACACAGCTGAAGGAAGCCTTCCCGGACGTCACCCTGATCGCGGGCAACGTGGCCACGGCCCAAGCCACCCGTGACCTGATCCTGGCGGGTGCGGATGTGGTGAAGGTGGGCATCGGCCCCGGCTCCATCTGCACCACGCGGGTGGTGGCGGGCACTGGCGTGCCCCAGATCACCGCCATCGCCGACTGCGCACAGGAGGCGGACAAACACGGCATCCGGGTGATTGCCGATGGCGGCGTGAAGTATTCCGGTGACATCGCCAAGGCCATCGCGGCGGGCGCGGCCGCGGTGATGCTGGGCAGCCTGCTGGCTGGCACGGAGGAAAGCCCGGGCGCCAACGAGATTTATCAGGGCCGCTCCTTCAAGGTGTACCGGGGCATGGGCTCCCTGGGCGCGATGGAGCAGGCCCATGGCTCCTCTGACCGCTACTTCCAGGAGGACGCCAAAAAGCTGGTGCCCGAGGGCGTGGAAGGGCGGGTGCCCTACAAGGGGCCGCTGGCGGACACGGTGTTCCAGATGATGGGCGGGCTGCGCTCGGCCATGGGCTACTGCGGCACCGCCACCATCGAGGACCTGCGCCGGGATGGCGAGTTTGTGCGCATCACCGGCGCCGGGCTGACGGAGAGCCACCCCCATGACATCTTTATCACCAAGGAAGCGCCCAACTACTACCGGATGCAGGACTGACCCGCCCTGCCCAGCCGCGGCGTTTCAGAGCGGCGTGCGTTTTACTCCCCCATCAAGCGTTCAACCCGGCGGGGCAAGTGCCCCGCCGGGTTGTGTGATCAGTCAGCCTGTTTTGAAAGGTTGAGGGCGGGTCAAGACCCCTCATCCTCGCCCAGGGCCGCCGGCCCCAGGCAGTCAATGACATCGGTGGTCAGGGTGGACAGCAGGCCCTGCCGCCTGGCGGCCAGCCTGCCCGCCAGCCCATGCCACAGGCAGCCGGTGCGGGCGGCCTCAAAGGGGCCAGCTGGCCTGTGCTGGGCCATCAGCGCAGCGATGATGCCGGCCAGCGCGTCCCCGCTGCCGCCCTTGGCAAGCGCCGGGCTGCCGACCAGGTTGACCGCCACGCGCCGGTCATCCCGGATGACGGTGGCGGCGCCCTTGAGCACCACGGCGCACTGGTAGCGTGCCTGCAGCTCACTGGCCGCGGCAAGCGGGTCCGCGGTGATGTCGGCTGTGTCACAGCCCAGCAAGCGGGCGGCCTCACCCGGGTGCGGCGTCATCACAGCCTGGGGGCCCAGGGGCTGGGGCTGGCGGGCGAGCAGATTGAGCGCGTCCGCGTCCCAGAGGCTGGGCCGCTCCCTGTCCCACAGGGCCAAAATATTTTGCCAGATGGTGTCGGACTGGCCCAGGCCACTGCCCAGGGCCAGCACATCATGCCGGGGCGGCTTGTGAACCGCCTGGGCGATGGGCAGGCAGGTGGCGCCGGGCGCCAGAGACTGGATGATGGGGATGATAGCGGGTTCGCAGACCAGGGTGACCAGGCCCGCGCCTGCGCGCGAGCAGGCCAGCGCTGCCTGGGCGGCCAGGCCGGCAGCGCCGGCCAGGCCCAGGGAACCCATGTACAGCAGCACACGGCCGCCGTCGCCCTTGTGGGCGTCCGGGGCGCGCCGGGGCAGGCGGGCAGGCAAATCCTGTGGCTCAAGCGCGGTGAGCAGGCGGTGCCCTGACAGGGCCTCGTAGGCGGCCTTGGGGAGGTGAAGGGGCAACACCCGCACCTGGCCCAGGATGTCAAGGGGCCGCGCGAAGGCATGGCCTGTCTTCAAATGCCCCAGGGCCAGGGTATGGGTGGCGTGGAAGGCCCGGGGCACTGCCAGGCCGCTGGCGCTGTCCAGGCCACTGGGCACATCCACCGCTACCCGGGGCAGCGCCCAGGCGTTGACGTGGCTGAACAGGCTGGCCAGCCCCTCATCCAGGCTGCCATGAAAGCCGGTGCCATACACCGCGTCCACCACCGCCCGGGGCCTGGACTCCAACGCGGTAAGACCGCCTGCCACCGTCCAGTGCTCAAGGGGCAGGCCCAGCGCGCGGACATAGGCCAGGTTGGCGCGCGCGTCGGGGGTCCTGACCTCCCCGGTCAGCAACAGCCGGGGCTGCCCGCCCATCTGCGACCACAGCCGCGCCATGGCCAGGCCGTCGCCGCCATTGTTGCCCCCGCCGATCAAAAAGAGCACCTCCACGCCGGCCACACCGCCCAGGATGTCCCGCAGGGCCTGGACAGCCTCCCGGGCGGCCTGCTCCATCACCAGCAGGGAGGGCAGGCCCAGGTCAAAGGCGCGGGTTTCAAGCTGGCGCATCTGCTGCGGGGTCAGGATGGTACGCATCAGCCGCCCTCCAGCACGCAGAAAGCCAAGGCCAGCCCGCCCTCATGGCTGATGCTCAGGTGGGCACGGGTGGCGCCCCGGTCCTCCAGGGCTTGCCGCGCGCCCGGGCCCAGGCGGTAAAAGGGCGCGCTGTACTCATCATGGCAAACCACGATCTCACAGGGAGGCAGGCCAAAAAAGCCCTTGCCCACGGCCTTGGCAAAGGCTTCCTTGGCGGCGAAATGGCCCGCCATGGACGCGGCGGCGCCCACCCCGCGTTCCTTGATGTAGGCCTGTTCCTGGGGGTCAAAGTAGCGCGCCAGAAAGGCGGCCTCCCCCACCAGGCGCTCCATGCGGCTGATCTGGCACAGGTCGGTGCCGATGCCCCGGATCACTGCGACGTGTGCAGGATGGCGTTGGCCACTGCCCGGGCAGTGACCTCCTGGGCGGCGGCGCACAGCTTGACAAAGTTGATGTCCCGCATCACCCGTCCAGTGGCCATGGAAAAGAGGGTGTCCCCGTCCATCTGGGTGTGGCAGGGGCGGATGGTGCGCGCCAGGCCATCGTGGGCCACATCGGCCAGGCGGGTGGCCTCGTCCTTGGTGAGCTTGCAGTCCACCGCCACCACGCCGATGGTGGTGTTGCTGCCCGGGGCCGGGATGCGCATCTGGACCGGGATGGGCGAGGTGCCATACAGCAGGCCATCGGCCATGACCGGCGTGCCATCAGGCATGCGGGCGCTGGCGATGCACTGGCCGGTCTGGGGGTGGTAGATATCCCCCACCGCGTTGACCGCCACGATGGCGCCCACCGTGATGCCCTCAGGCAGGGTCATGGCGGCTGAGCCGATCCCGCCCCGGCGCGGCAGCGCGTTCTGTACCAGCTTGCCCACGGTGCAGCCGCAGCCCGCGCCATAGGGGCCCTGCTGCACCCCTTTGGCGGCCGCCGTGGCAGCCGCGCGGCCCATGGCAGCGTCCGGGGCGGCGGTGGGCTCGCCCACCGCCAGGTCAAACAGCACCGCCGCGGGCACGATGGGCACCCTCGCGATGCCCATATCAACGCCCACCTCCGCCTGGGCCAGGTAGCGCATGACGCCGTCCGCCGCGGCCAGGCCAAAGGAGCTGCCGCCGGTGAGCACCACCGCGTGGGCCACCTCCACCAGGTTGCCGGGTTTCAACACATCGGTCTCCCGGGTACCGGGGGCCGCGCCGCGCACGCTCACCCCGGCCATGGCGCCCTCGCGCGGGCCCAGCACCACGGTGACGCCGGTACGGGCGCCTTCATTTTGTGCCTGCCCCACGCGGATGCCGTGCACCATGGTGATGTCGCCGGAATAGATCTGCATCTTGCTTCTCCTTTCAATGCGCGGCCAGGCCGTCCAGCCAGCCCGCCAGCTCGCTGATGACCTGGGCGCGGTTGGTCTCGTTGAACAGTTCGTGCCGGGCGCCCGCATACAGCCGGACAGTCACGTCCACAAGCCCGGCCTCCCGGTACTGCCGGGCGATGGTTTCCACCCCCCGGCCCCAGCCGCCCACCGGGTCATCCATGCCGGACATGAGGTAAACAGGCAGGGTGTTGGGCAGGGCGGCCAGGCGCCGGGTGTCAGACAGGGCCAGCAGGCCGGAAAACAGGTCGGCAAAGCCGCCGGCGGTGAACACAAAGCCGCACAAGGGGTCGCGGGCGTAGGCGCGCACCTGGGCATCATCGCGGCTGAGCCACTCATAGCCCGTGCCATCTGCCCGCAGGAAGCGCTTGTTGTGGGCGGAGAAGGCCAGGCGGTCCAGCAGCCCGGAGGGCTTGTTTGACCGCCCCAGCAGGCTGAGCGCCCTGGCGGGCAGCAGGCCGGCCAGGCACAGCGCCCGGGGATGCCAGCCGGTGCCGGACAGCACCAGCGCGTCCAGGCCATCCGGGTAGCGCAGGGCATACTCCCGCGCCAGAAAGCTGCCCATGCTGTGCCCCAGCAGCACCCGGGGCAGGCCGGGGTGGCGCGCGGCCATGAAATCCATCACCCCGCGCAAATCCTGAAGCATGGCCCCCCAACCATCCGCCCGCGCCATCCAGCCCAGAAGCGGCGCTTCCGGGCCATGCCCCAGGTGGTTGTAGCCGGCCACCACAAAGCCCAGGTTTACCAGCGCCTGGCCGACATGGTCATAGCGGGCGATGTGCTCGGCCATGCCATGGGACAGCAGCACCAGGCCCCTGGGGCTGCCCTCAGGCTCCCACAGGTGAAGCTGCCTCGGGTAGGGACCGGGCAAGGGAAATGGCAGGGTGCTCACGCGCTTCTCCTCAGGGCTGGTACAGGCCCAGCTTCTTGTACACCTTGCGCAGGGTTTTTTGCGCCATGCCCTGGGCGCGCCGCGCATTGTCCGCCAGGGTATGGGCCAAATAGGTCTTGTCCGCCATGAGCTGGGCAAAGCGCTGCTGGATGGGTGACAGGGCGGCGTTGACCGCCTCGGCAGTTTCATCCTTCAGCTTGCCATAGCCCTGGCCGGCCAGGCGCTGGGTCAGGGCCTCCATGCCCTCGCCGGAGAGCACGGACAGGATGGACAGGAGGTTTGAGACCCCGGGCTTGTTCTCCGGGTCAAAGCGAATCTCGCCATCCGAATCGGTCACCGCGCGGCGGAACTTGCGCCGCACGTCCTCGGGTTTGTCAAGCAGGCTGATCAGGCTATCCTCCGGGTCGGACTTGGACATTTTCTTTTCCGGCTCGCTCAGGCTTTGAATCTTGGCGGTTTCCCTGGGAATATGCGGCTCGGGCACGCGGAAGAGGCCGGGGTAGATGGCGTTGAGGCGCTGGGCGATGTCCCGGGTGATCTCCAGGTGCTGCTTCTGGTCAGCCCCCACCGGCACCACCGCGGCCTGGTAGAGCAGGATGTCCGCGGCCATCAGCACCGGGTAGGTGAACAGGCCCGCGTTGATGTTGTCCTTGTGGCGGGCAGACTTGTCCTTGAACTGGGTCATGCGGCCCAGCTCACCCATGTAGCTGAAGCAGTTGAGCACCCAGGCCAATTCGGCATGCTGGGGCACATGGCTCTGGCAGTAGATGATGCTGCGCTCCGGGTCCAGCCCGGCGGCAATGTATAGCGCCGCCAATTCCAGCGTCTTGCGGCGCAGGGCGGCCGGGTCCTGCCGCACGGTCAGGGCGTGCAGGTCCACGATGCAAAACAGGCAGTCGTAATCATCCTCCAGCAGCACAAAATTGCGCATCGCGCCGATGTAATTGCCCAGGGTGATGCTGCCGGTGGGCTGGATGCCGGAGAACAGGACCGGCTTTTTGGTGGTTTCGCTCATCATGATCCTCTCAGGTGTGTATTACAGGTTCATCTCCCGCTTGACCGCCCTGAAAGCGGCCACGGCGCGGTCCAGGTCCTCCCGGGTGTGGGCAGCAGAAATCTGGGTGCGGATGCGGGCACGGCCCTGGGGCACCACAGGGTAGCTGAAGGCAATCACGTAAACCCCGTGCGCCAGCATGCGGCTGGCCATTTCCTGTGCCTTGTGGGCATCATACAGCATCACGGGCACAATGGGGTGCTCGCCAGGCAGCAGCTCAAAGCCCACCTCCTCCATGCCGGCGCGGAAATAGCGGGCGTTTTCGTGCACCTGGTCGCGCAGGTGCGTGGAGGCCTCCAGCAGGTCCAGGGTTTTGAGGGTGGCAGCGCAGATGGCCGGTGCCAGGGAATTGCTGAACAGGTAGGGCCGGGAGCGCTGGCGCAGCAGGTCGGCGATGGGCTGGCGGGCGGCAGTGAAGCCGCCTGAGGCGCCGCCCAGCGCCTTGCCAAAGGTGCTGGTGATGATGTCCACCCGGCCCATCACGCCGCAGGCCTCGTGGGTGCCCCGGCCGGTCTGGCCCATGAAGCCGGTGGCGTGGCTGTCATCCACCATCACCAGGGCATCATGGCGCTCCGCCAGGTCGCAGATGTCCTGCAGCCTGGCGATGTAGCCATCCATGCTGAAGACGCCGTCGGTGACAACCAGGCGGATGCGGGCATCCCGGCTGTCCTTCAGGTGCTGCTCCAGCTCCGCCAGGTCCGAGTTTTTGTAGCGGTAGCGCCGGGCCTTGGACAGGCGCACGCCATCGATGATGGAGGCGTGGTTGAGCTCGTCAGAGATGACGGCGTCCTCCTCCCCCAGCAGGGTCTCAAACAACCCGCCGTTGGCGTCAAAGCAGGAGGAGTACAGCACCACATCGTCCATGTGCAAAAAGTTGGCCAGGCGCTGCTCCAGCTGCTTGTGGATGAGCTGGGTGCCACAGATGAACCGCACGCTGGACAGGCCAAAGCCCCAGGAATCGTAGGAGGCGCGGGCGGCGGCAATCACCCGGGGGTCGTTGGACAGGCCCAGGTAGTTGTTGGCGCAGAGGTTGAGCACGCCGCGGCTGGCCGTGGTGTTGATGAGGCTTTCCTGCGGGGTGGTGATGACGCGCTCCTCCCGCCAGGTGCCGGCCTGCCTGATGTCCTCCAGCTGCCGTGTGTAGATGTCCAGCGCGTTTTTGTGGTTGGCCATGCTCTCCTCCTGTACGGTGTCGTTCAATCTGCCCATTGCAGGATGATCTTGCCGCTCTCCCCGGTGTTCATGATGGAGAAGGCCTCCTCAAACTGCGTGTAGTGAAAGCGGTGGGTGATCAGCGGGCGCAGGTCCAGGCCGGACTGCACCATGGCGGCCATCTTGTACCAGGTCTCATACATCTTGCGGCCGTAGATGCCCTGCAGGGTCAGGCCCTTGAAGATAAAGCGGTCCAGGTCCATGGCGGGCTTCCTGCCAAACAGGCCCAGCAGCGCCACCTGGCCGCCGTTGCGCATCAATTCCAGCATCTGGTGCAGGGCTGTCTCGGCGCCCGACATCTCCAGCCCCACGTCAAACCCCTCCACCATGTTCATGTGCGGCATGAGGGCCGCCAGGTCCTCGCGCGCCACGTTGACCGCGCGGGTGGCGTCCAGCTTGCGCGCCAGGTCCAGGCGGTAGTCCTTGATGTCGGTGATGACCACGTTGCGCGCGCCGTTGTGCCGGCAGATGGCGGCCGCCATCACGCCGATGGGGCCGGCGCCCGTGATCAGCACATCCTCCCCCACCACGTCAAACATCAGGGCGGTGTGGGTGGCGTTGCCAAAGGCATCAAAGAAGGCCACCACCTCTTCGTCCAGGTCCGGGCTGATGGGGATGCAGTTGCTGGCCGGGATGCACAGGTACTGCGCGAAGGCGCCGTCCCGGTTGACGCCCACCCCCTGGGTCTGGGCGCACCACTGGGCGCGCCCGGCGCGGCAGTTGCGGCACTGGCCGCAGACCAGGTGCCCCTCGCCGGACACCGTCTGGCCAATTTCAAAATGCTTGACCTGGTAGCCCATTTCGGCTATCTCGCCCACATATTCGTGGCCGATGACCAGGGGGGGCTTGATGGTTCTCTGGCTCCAGGCGTCCCAGTTGTAGATGTGCAGGTCGGTGCCGCAGATGGCGGTCTTGTGCACCTTGATCAGCACCTCATCCGGCCCTGGCTTTGGGCGCTCCACCTGTTTCAGGGCAAGCCCCGGGGCCGCGGCCACCTTGACCAGCGCGTCCATCAGCATGCCGTTGTCCTCCTCTCATCCGTTGCGGCGCCAGGCCCCTGCCCGGCGCCTGGCATCAACCCGCGGGGAATGCCGCCTCAGCCCACGGAGTGGCTGTATACCACGAAGGAATTGATCAAAAAGGTCTGGTACAGCGTGAACTCATGCTCGCTGAGGATGGGGTAGTTCAGTTCCAGCACCAGGTAGACATCCGCCCCGGCTGTGATGTCCTGATAGGCCAGGCGGAAGGTGCCCTGGTTGCTCCAGAACATGGCGCGGTCTTCCTCCACATAGCCCGCGGGCAGGCCGCCGGTTCCCTCAGCGCCCCACCAGGCGGACAGCAAATCCTCCAGGCTGCTGACACCCCGGGCCTCATACACGCGCAGGGTGGTGTCCCCCGCCTCGTCCCGCAGGTGCAGCAGGGCAGCCTCATCCTCCACCGGGATGCTCAGAAAGGCCGGGCACTGCAGCTCAAAGCGCTTGCCCGCCACATGGTGGGTGAACCCGGTTTGCCGGTAGCGCTCGGGGATGGAGAAGCTGGCCAGCACAAAACCGGTGGCCGCCTCGGGGCTGGGCAGCAAGCGCAGGCCGATGTGGCCCAGCCAGGTAAGCGCCTCCTCAGGCGCCTCCAGCGCCGTGGCCACAATGCCGCTCAAGCGGTAGATGTCCGCGTAGAGCAGCAGCTCGTTTTCATCCAGGCGCAGGTCGTGGATGTGGGCGCCGATGAACGCCTCCTGCAGGGCGGTGTCAAAGCGCAGGTTGTCCTCCAGCGCGCTCACGCCCGGGTAGGCGGGGGTGGCAAGGTCAGCCGGGGCGGGCTGGTCAAACAGGCTGGCCAGCAAGGCGGTGGCCTCGTCCAGCCGCAGGTCAATCTGCCCCTCGTTGGCCGGCGCGACCAGCAGGTGGCCGCGCAGCGCCTGCATCAGCACACCCTGGGCCAGGTCAGCCCCGGGCGCCATGCCCCGGGGCAGGCTTGTCATGTTCAGGCGAAAACCCGCCGCGGCCACCGCGTCCACCAGCGGCTGCACCTGGGCGATCAGCGCCTCGTTTTCCAGCGCCTCACCGCTCATCTCCCGGGTGGGGGCTGCAGCGGCCGGCATGGCCAGCAGCAGGCAGAGGAACAGGGCCAGCAGTACGCGCATCTCAGGCCTCCTTGGTGCGGTTGTTCAATAAAATCAAGTGCTTGGCGGCTGACAGCGCCGCGATGTTGCCCTCACCCGCCGCCTTGGCCGCCTGCAGCGGCGTGCCGGTGATGTCCCCGGCGGCGAAGATGCCCGGCAGGCTGGTCTGCAGGCTGCTGTTCAGCACAAGTTTGCCGTTTTCGGTCTGCGCCTCTGGAATCAGCTGGGTCATGGCCACCGCCGGGCGCATCACAAAGGCGCCGTCAGCTACCAGCTCACCCCGGTCGGTGGTGAGGGCAACCTGCTCCCCCTTGAGGTGAAAGGCCTGGGGCTTGTCCTGAAGCACCTGGATGGTGTCAGGCAGCTCGCCCGTCTGGTGGGGGCGCTCCTTGACGTACAGCACCCGGGCCAGGGTGGACAGGTAGATGGCCTCCTCCACCGCCTCGGCGTCTGACGCAACCACCAGCACGGTGCCGCCTTTGTAGAACATCCCGTCGCAGGTGGCGCAGTAGCTGACCCCCTGGCCCACCAGCTCCTCTTCCCCGGGCAGGGTTTTGACCCGGGCGGTGCCCATGGCCAGGATGATGCTCCTGCCGGTATACAGGTCATTGCCCGCCAAGACCGAGAAGGTCTCCCCCATGGGCATCACGCGGCGGACCAGGCGGCGGACCAAATGCGCGCCCATGCCGCTGGCGTGGTCGCGCAGGGCCTGCAGCAGCCGGGGCCCGGTGGCGCCCGGGAAGCCGGGGTAATTGTCGATCAGTTTTGTCTTGCCCAGCGCCCCATCCCCGGCGTAGATGACAAGCACGCTCAGGTTGCGCTGGCGCGCGGTCACAGCGGCCGCGCAGCCTGCCACGCCGCCGCCGATGATGATCAGGTCATACTCCATCCAGTTTGCTTACCTCCACCCACTCGATCCTGCGCCCGGACACGCTTTCAACCTTGAAGCGCAGCCCGTCGCTCTCCACCACCGGCTGGCTGCCGTCCTCGGGGATGCTGCTCATCTGGCTTAAAATCAAGCCGCCGATGGTGTCATATTCCTCATTGATTGGCAGGGCCTGGCCGCTTTCCTCATTGAAGGTTTCCACGTCCAGGGTGCCGGCCACCCGCCAGCGGCCCTCCCCCAGCTGCTCAAACTCCTGCTGGTCCTGGGGGTCGTACTCGTCGTAGATGTTGCCGACGATTTCCTCCAGCAGGTCCTCCATGGTGATCAGGCCGCTGGTGCCGCCATATTCATCCACCACGATGGCCATGTGGAACTTGTTGAGCTGCATATCCCGGAAGAGCAGGTCGGTGCGCACGGTCTCAGGCACAAAGTGGGCCTCGCGGATGATGCTGGACAGGGGCAGCGGCTCCTCCTTTTGCAGGTTGAGCAGAAACTCCCGCGTGCTGACCGTGCCGATGATGTGGTCCAGGTCCTCCTCATACACGGGGAAGCGGGACAGGCCGGTGCGGTCAATCAGCTCGATGATTTCTTCCTTGCTGTCCTGCGCCCAGATGGCGGAAACATCGGTGCGGTGGGTCATGCACTCGGCCGCGGTCATGTTGTTGAACTCGAACACGTTTTTGATCATTTCGCGCTCGGCTTCTTCAATGGCGCCCTTTTCCTCGCCCACGTCCACCAGCATGCGGATCTCATCCTCGGTGATGTCCAGGGTGGGCTGCATGATGTCCACGCCAAACAGGCGCAGAATGGCCAGCGACAGCGCGCTGGTCAGGCGGGAGAGCGGGCGGAAGAGCCGGTTGACCGCCAGGGCCCAGCCAAACAGCAGCCTGGCGGTGCGCCGGGGCTTGTGCGCGCCCAGCTGCCGGGGCAGGATGATGGCCAGCAGGGCCACCACCTGGAGCACCAGCAGGAAGACCAGCAGGGTCATGAGCGCCAGCAGCCAGCCGGGGTTGATGAACGTCCAGCCCCAGGCCGTAACGGCGTGGTGGGCCAGCGGGATGGCATAGCACCACAGGGCGATGCCGGTGATGAACATGGCCAGCAGCTGCATGCACAGCCGGATGCCCGAAGGCGTGGCCAGCAGGCCCTCCGCCTGGGCCAGGAGGGCAGCGCTCTCGGCATCCCCCGTGTCGCTGTAGCGCATACGGCTCAGCCCAATCTGCTGGGCGGCCGCCTCCGCGGCGCTCAGCAGCGCATACGCCATGATGAAAACAAGCTGGAGAACGATCAGCAAGCCGGAAGGCCCAGCGTCCATAAGGCACAATCTCCCCTTTCCCGGCCAGTATAGCATAGCGGGCTTCATTCTGTCATCAACGGGGCGGGCTGTGGCGGCACTTGTTGGGTGGCAGTGGCTGTGGTATGATGCGAAGCGTTTTCATACCTGATTACGCGATGCCATCAGATCAAGCAGAATGGCCAGGGAGGGCGGATGTTCGGGTACGTGGTGGCCAATATCGATGCGCTGTCAGCGCAGGACAAGGCGCGGTACCAGGCGGTGTACTGCGGGCTGTGCCATGCCCTGGGGCGGGGCTTTGGCACCGCCGGGCGGCTGACCCTGACCTATGACATGACCTTCCTGATCCTGCTGCTCAGCGCCCTGGACCGGACCGAACTGGCGGAGGAGAAAAGCTTCCGCTGCCCCCTGCACCCGCTGCAGAAGCGCACCGCCTTCACCAACCGTCACACCGCCTACGCGGCGGACATGAACCTGTTGCTGGCCTATCACCAGCAACTGGACGACTGGCAGGATGAGGGCAGCCGCGGCGCCTTGCTGAAAGCCCGGGCATTGGGCCGCAGGGCGCAGGCACTGGACACGCGCTACCCCCGCCAGGTGGCCGCCATCCACAGGGGTCTTGCCGCCCTGAAGGAGATGGAGGACAACTACGAGACCAACCCTGACCTGCCCGCCGCCGCCTTTGGCGACATCCTGGGCGAGGTCTTTGTGCGGGATGACCACCCGCTGGCTGAGGCGCTGTACGCCTTTGGCAACCGGCTGGGCCGCTTCATCTACCTGATGGACGCCGCGGTGGACCTGAAGGATGACCTGAACAAGGAGCGCTACAACCCGCTGATCACCGTGCCCACCCAGCGGCACCTGCCGCTGCTGGAGCTGCTGATGGCCGACTGCGTGCACACCTTCAGCGAGCTGCCCATTTTGCGGGACAGGGAATTGATGGAAAACATCCTGTACTCGGGCGTTTGGACCCGGTTTCCCAAACGCGGCCAAGGAGAAACACAGACATGAAGGATCCCTACCAGGTGCTGGGCGTGTCCAGGGACGCCAGCGAGCAGGAGGTGACGGCCGCCTTTCGCAGGCTGGCCAAGAAATACCACCCGGACCTGAACCCCGGGGATGATACCGCGCAAAAGCGCATGGCCGAAATCAACGTAGCGTATGAGGAAATCAAGTCCGGCCGCGCGCGCTACCAGGATTATTCCCGCCCCCAGGCCGGCCCCCAGCGCCAGGGCTATGGCGGCTACGGCGGCTTCAACCCCTTTGAGGGCTTCGGCCAGTGGCAGCAGCAGACGCAGCAGCGCAGTGGACCGGACGGCTTTGACCCGGTGCGCCGCTATGTGAACGCCATGCGCTACAACGAGGCGCTGTACGCCCTCAGCCAGATTCACACCCGCAGCGCTGAGTGGTACTACCTCAGCGCCGTGGCCCACTATGGCCTGGGCAACCGGGTGAGCGCGCTCAACCACATCGATGAGGCGGTGCGTCTGGAACCGAACAACTATGTTTATCTGCAGGCGCGCGCGCAAATCCAGAGCCAGGCCCAGGGCTATGCCCAGCGCAGCTACATGTTTGGCATGCCCAGCCTGTCCTCCCTCAACACGCTGTGCCTGGGCCTGTGCCTGGCCCGGCTGTGCTGCCGGTGCTGAGCCACCAGATTGATAACGCGATGATGAACAGATGGAAGGCCGCCCTGGCGCGCTACATGCGCGGGCGCTACGGCATTGACGCGCTCTACCGCGCGCTGATGGTGTCCACCTTTGTGTTCCTGGTGCTGAACCTGCTCTTCCCCTCCCTGGTCTTCTACGCGCTTTCCCTGGGCAGCGTGGTCTGGTCCACCCTGCGGGTGATGTCCCGCCAGCACGCCAAACGCGCGGCGGAAAATCAGCGCTACCTGGCGCTGAAGAGCAGGGCGCGGCAAGGGCTGCTGCAGACGCGCAACCGCCTGAGGGACATCCGCACCCACCGCTACCGCCGCTGCCCCTCCTGCCGCCAGCTGCTGCGCCTGCCGCGCAAGCCTGGCGTCAACCATGTCAAATGCCCGGTATGCAAGCAGGAGTCGGACATCAACATCCGTTTCTGAAAACCCGCAGGGCCGCCCCGGCTGCCCGTGACCCGGCTGCCCGTGACCCGGCTGCCCGCTGCCCAGGGCAGCTTTTTTGTTTTCGCGGGGTGAAGGCCATAAACGGGCAAAATTTTGCCGGAAACCGCCCTTGCAATCCCGTGGAAAAAGGTGTACGATTTTATCGTATTTTATTTTTTCGTTCGTGTTTTTGGGAGGACAGCTTGCAGGCATTGCGTCAAGCCATCAGGGAGCGGGGCCGGGGCCTTGGGACAGACATCGTGCAGGTGGGTGCTTTCTTGAACCACCGCCTGGACACGGGGCTGCTGTTTGAGATGGGCCAGGCAATCGCCGCGCATTTTGAGGCGGAGTCGCCCAGCCTGGTGATGACGGTGGAAGCCTCTGGCATCGCGCTGGCAATGGCCACCGCCCACGCGCTGGACAACATCCCCGTGCTGTTCGCCAAGAAAAGCCCGGCCAAAAACCAGGACGAAGCGATGTACCTGACCCAGGTCGCCTCCTACACCAAGGGCAGCCCCTATACCATGCGCTGTGCCCAGGCCCTGCTGCCTTCGGATGCCCGGGTGCTGATTGTGGATGATTTTTTGGCCCGGGGCGAGGCGGTGCGCGGCATGCTGGACCTGGTGCGCCAGGCAGGCGCCCGGGCCGTGGGCGTGGCGGTGGCCATTGAAAAGGGCTTTCAGGAGGGCGGCAGCCAGCTGCGCGCCCAGGGCATCAAGCTGTACAGCTTGTCCATCGTTCGGGAGATCCGGGATGGAATCATCCTGCTCCAGGACGATTGAACAATAAAAACCAACACAGGAGGGCACCATGTTCCACAAAGCCAAACCTTCCCTGGCCGTCAAACTTCTCAGCCTGACCCTGATGGTGGTGCTGCTGGCCGTAGGCCTTCTCAGCGCCTCCGCACAATCGGCCTTCCCGCCGGTTGATGTGACCGAACTCAAGGTGGGCATGGTGCTCATCGGCTCCCAGGACGACGGCTTCTCCGGCGCGCACTACAACGGCCTGGAGGGCATGAAGGAAGCGCTGGGCCTGAAGGACGAGCAGGTGCTCTACAAGTTCAACGTGCCGGAGAACGCGGAGTGCGACGCGGCGCTGCGCGAGTTGGTGGACGCGGGCTGCCAGATTATCTTTGGCAACTCCTGGGGGTTCATGAACTTCATGGAAGAAATCGCCGAGGAGTACCCCGAGGTCATCTTCTCCCACTGCTCGGGCTACAAGAACAACGGCGTCAACTTCAACAACTACTTTGGCCGCATCTACCAGGCCCGCTACCTGTCCGGCATCGCCGCGGGGCTGAAGACCCTCACCAACAAGATTGGCTATGTGGCCGCCTGGGCGGACAACGCTGAGGTCAACGGCGGCATCAACGCCTTCGCGCTGGGCGTGCAGTCCGTCAACCCCGATGCCCAGGTGTATGTGAAGTACATCTCCTCCTGGTTTGATCCCACCCTGGAAAAGCAGACCGCCGTGGCGCTGCTGGCGCTGGACTGCGACGTCATCGCCCAGCATGTGGATACCGCCATGCCCCAGGTCGCGGCTGAGGAAGCCGGCAAGTTTGGCGTGGGCTACAACACCGACATGACCCCCGCCGCCCCCGCCGCCCACCTGACCGCGCCCATCTGGCACTGGTCCAGCGTCTACACCGCGCAGGTGCAGGACGTGGTGAACGGCACCTGGGTGCCGGAGAACTACTTCCTGGGTCTTCAGGAGGGCATGGTCGACCTGTCCCCCCTGAGCGACAACGTGGCCGAGGGCACGGCGGAGAAGATTGAGGAAGCCCGGGCGCGCATCCTGTCCGGTGAGTGGGACGTCTTCACCGGCCCCATCTACAGCAACACCGGGGAACTGGTGGTGGCTGAGGGCGAGGCGCTGGCCGACCAGGACATCACCGGCGGGCTGATGACCACCCTGCTCATCCACGGCGTTGAGGTAAAATAACCTGACCAGAACAGGCGGGGCCCGGCTGCTGTCAGTCCGGCCCCGCCTTGTCTGTTCACAGGACGCGGTTTGTGATATAAACAGAACATCATCTTCAAAGGAGCCGGCATGCCAGACAGCCCCGCCATTGAGCTGATCCGCCTGACCAAGTGCTTTGACAGCGTCACCGCCTGTGATTGCATCAACCTGGATGTGCGCCGGGGGGAAATTCTGGCGCTGCTGGGGGAAAACGGCTCGGGCAAGACCACGCTGACCAACATGCTTTCGGGCATCTATCAGCCGGATTCCGGGCAGATCCTGCTGGACGGGCGGGCGGTGTCCATCCGCTCGCCCCGGGACGCCATCCGGCTGGGCATCGGCATGATCCACCAGCACTTCAAGCTGGTGGAGGTGATGAGCGCGCGGGAGAACATCCTGCTGGGGCAGGCCGGGCGCGCCGCCATCAGCCCGGAGGAGGCCATCCGCCGCTTCGGCATACAGGTGGACCTGGACAAAAAAATCTACGACATGTCCGTGAGCGAAAAGCAGGCGGTGGAAATCCTCAAGGTGCTGTGCCGGGGGGCGGACAAGCTGATCCTGGACGAACCCACCGCGGTGCTCACCCCCCAGGAAATCCAGGCGCTGTTTGACACCCTGCGCCAGATGCGCGGGGAGGGCAAGGCCATCATCATCATCACCCACAAGCTGGAGGAGGTGATGGAGGTGTCCGACCGCGTGAGCGTGCTGCGCAAGGGGGTCAACGTGGGCACGGTGGACACCGCCAGCACCAACCGTTTCAGCCTGACAGAGCTGATGGTGGGCAAGCAGATTGACCTGGACGTGAAGCGGGAGACCCTGCCCCCTGGGCAGACCCTGCTGAAGGTGCAGAACCTGAGCGCCGTGGACGAGGGCGGCCGCGCCCTGATTGAGGACATCAGCTTTGAGCTCAAGGGCGGGGAAATCCTGGGCGTGGCCGGGGTGGCCGGCTCCGGCCAGAAGGCGCTGTGCGAAACCATCATGGGGCTGATGAAGCCCAGCCAGGGCAAGGTGTACATGCAGGGGCGGCAGATTTCGGGCCTGAGCCCACGGGAGATCATCCGCGCCGGGGTATCCATGGCCTTCATCCCGGAGGACCGCCTGGGCATGGGCCTTGTGGGCGGGATGGACATCCCGGACAACCTGCTGCTGAAAACCTACCGCGACCAGAAGGGCTTCTTCCTCAGCCGCAGGCAGGCGCGGGCGGAGGCGGTGGACATGGTGCGCCGCCTGCGCATCGTCACCCCCGGCATCCACGCCAAAATCCGGAAGCTGTCCGGCGGCAACGTGCAGAAGGTGCTGCTGGGGCGGGAAATCAACCTGAACCCCAAGGTGCTCATCACCGCCTACCCGGTGCGGGGGCTGGACATCGGCGCCTCGATGACCATCTATGACATGCTCAACGAGCAAAAGCGCAACGGCGTGGGCATCCTCTTTGTGGGAGAAGACCTGGACGTGCTGCTGGGCCTGTGCGACCGCATCCTGGTGCTGTGCGCGGGCCGGGTGAGCGCCATTGTGGAGAGCCAGTTCGCCACCAAGGCGCTGTTGGGCATGAAGATGACAGGCCTGGTGACTGACAAGGAGGATGACTATGCCTAAGGGCTGGGCGCTGCCCCACATCGTCCAGCGGGGGGAGGTCAAGCCTGCCCTCACCTGGGCTTACCGCGCGCTGGCTGTGGTGTTCGCCCTGGCCATGGGCGGCATTTTCCTGGCGCTGCAGGGCTTCAGCCCCCTGAACGTGTACGGCACCATGCTGCGCGGGGCGCTGGGCAGCCCGGGGATGCAGAAGGAAACCCTCAAGCTGACCATCCCCCTGGCCCTGACTTCCCTGGGCGTGCTGCTGGCCTTCAAGATGCGCTTCTGGAACATCGGCGCGGAGGGGCAAATCGCGGCCGGGGCGATTGCCGCCAGCTATTTCGCCTATTTCCAGTCCCACCTGCCAAGCGGCCTGCTGCTGTCCCTGATGGCGCTGGCCGGCTTTGTGGCCGGCGGGCTTTGGGGCCTGGTGCCCGCCTGGTTCAAAACGCGCTTTGGCACCAACGAGACCTTGTTCACCCTGATGCTCAACTACATCATGTTTCACTTCATCACCTACCTGCGCGAGGGCCCCTGGCGCGACCCGGGCGGCGGCTTTGCCGCCACGCCGCGCTTCCCCCGCCAGGCACGGCTGCCGGAGCTGCCCTTTCCCTTTGTGGGCAACCTGCACATCGGCTGGGTGGTGGTGCTGGTGATGGTGGTGGCCATCTTCATCTACCTGCGCTTCACCAAGCAGGGCTATGAAATCACCGTGGTGGGCGAGAATGAGCGCACCGCGCGCTATGCCGGCATGTCGGTCAAGCGGGTCATCCTGCGCACCATGTTCCTGTCCGCCGGCATCTGCGGCCTGGCCGGTATGCTGCAGGTGGCGGGGCCCGACCGCCAGCTGACCGATGCCGTGGCGGGCGGGCGGGGCTTCACCGCGGTCAGCGTGGTGTGGCTGGCCCGGCTGTCCCCGGCGGGGGCGCTTGTGGTGTCCTTCCTGTTTGCCGCGCTGCAGAAGGGCTGCAGCATGATGCAGACCGAGTACCGCATCCCCGCCTCCATGAGCGACATCCTGCAGGGCATCATCCTGTTTTGCGTGCTGGGGGCGGAGTTCTTCCTGCAGTACCGCGTCATGTCCCGGCGGCAGGTGGCAGCATGAGCGGCTTGATGGACCAGGCAACCGCCTTTCTCTACGCCGCCATCCTGGCCAGCGTGCCGCTGCTGTACGGCACCCTGGGGGAGATCCTCACCCAAAAGGCCGGCAACATCAACCTGGGCGTGGAAGGCATGATGTACCTGGGCGCCATCGCCGGCTTTCTGGCGGGCTACCATACCGATTCCCTGGCGCTGACGCTGATCTTGGCCATGCTGGCGGGCGCCGCGGGCGCGTCCGTCTACGCGCTGCTGACCGTCACCCTGAAGGCTAACCAGAACGTCACCGGGCTGACCCTCACCATCTTTGGCACCGGGGTGGCCAACTTCCTGGGCGAGCAGGCCAAGCTGGCCGTCCCGGTGGGCACCGCCTTCATGTCCGCCCGGCTGAAAACGCAGCTCTCCCCCCTGCGCCTGGGCGCGCTGAGCGATCTGCCCCTCATCGGGCGGCTGCTGTTCAACCACAGCATCCTGACCTACCTGGCCCTGGCGCTGGGCATCACGATGTCCCTCTACCTCAACCGCAGCCGCAGGGGCCTGAACCTCCGCGCTGTGGGCGAGAACCCCGCCGCGGCGGATGCCATGGGCGTGCGGGTGAACCTGTACAAGTATGCGCACATCATGGCCGGCGGCGCGCTGGCTGGCCTGGGGGGCGTGTATGTGAGCATGGTGACGGCGCTGGGCAACTGGCAGCCCAACATCATCTCCGGCCAGGGCTGGATCGCCATCGCGCTGGTGATCTTTGCCTCCTGGCGGCCGCTTCGGGCCATCACCGGCAGCCTGGTGTTTGGGGCGCTGTCCGTGCTGCGGCTGTATGTCCCCCGCGACGTGGTGGACATCCCCCCAGCCCTGTTCTCCATGCTGCCCTTCGCGGTGACCTGCCTGGTGCTTGTGATCACCTCCATGCGCAGCAATCGGGAGAACCAGCAGCCCGCCTCCTGCGGGGTCAACTACTTCCGGGAAGAGCGCTGACGGGCTGCGCCTTTCCTTCATCATCCGGATGTTGCGGGCCGGACCACAAAAAAGGCGCCAGCAAGCGGCGCCTTTTTGGTTTGGTCATGATGCTCAGGGCAAGGTCAACGCCGGGGGCGGCTGCTCCACCTCGCCCGCTGTAATGGCGGCGAGGAACTCCGCCATCGCCTGGGCGGAAAGCGGGTCGCTCCAGGGGGCGGTGTGCCCGCCCGCCAGCTCCACCAGCAGGCCCTGGCTGTACTGGACGCTCAGGCGCTCTGACTGCGCGTAGGGCACCAGCACATCCGCCCGCCCGGCGATGATCAAGGCCGGCGTTGTGGTCTGCCGGGCAAACTGGTCGCTGGGGTATTTGTTGCGCACCAGGAAGCCGGGCACCCGGGTATAGAAGGCATCCGGCAGCTGGAAGGTATGCTGCAGGTAGTGGTTGACCAGCTCCCTGCCGTTGTAAAAGGGCGACATCAAGATCAGGCCGGCCACTTCGTTGTTCGCGGCCAGCTGGGTTGCCGGGCCGGTGCCCAGGCTCCAGCCTGCCAGCACGATGCGATCAGCCAGCACATCCTCCCGGGTGCGGGCATAGTCAAGCGCTGCCTGGGCCATGGCCAGCACGGTGGCCTCCTCCGGCTCCCCGGCGCTTTGGCCATAGCCCGGATAATCCACCATCATCAGGTGATAGCCGCTGAGCAGCTGGTCCACCTGGCTGCGCACCAGGGCGTGGACACGGCCCGCGGCCAGCTCCCCGTTGCCGCCAAAGTACAGCACCAGCCCGGCAGGATCCGGCTGCTGCTTGAACATCCACCCCTGCAGCCGGGCACCCTGGGCATCTGTAAAGCTGATTTCTTCCGCGCGCGGCTCCTGCTGCAGTGCCGCCTGGGCATTCTGCTCCTGGCGGCCAGGCTGATAGAGCATGTCGTTCTGGGCCAGCCAGAAGCCGCCGACGCCAAAGACCAGCACCACCAGCACCGCCATGATCACCAGGCGCAGCAGCCACTTGAACAGCCACCAGGGCTTCCGTGCCGGGAAGAACAGCATCAGCGCCACCAGCAGCGCGACCCCGCCCGCCAGCAGAAAGAAGGGCTCCCTGAAAATGCTCTTGCCCACGGTCTGCTCGTACCAGGACTGCAGCGCCATCAGGATGGCGCCGCCAATCAACAGGCCGATGAACAGGCACAGAATGAAACGCAGCAGGGTGGGACGTTTTTTGGACAGGCTCATGGTTTGCCTCCTTGATACAAAGGTTCAGACATGGCAGGGATGGTCCTTACAGGCCCTCAGCGGTAGCATACCCGTCCGGGGTCTGCCCGGCCTGGTCATCCATCGCTTTCATGCGCTGCCGGGCGCGCTTGCGCCACCGCCCGTAACGGAAGGCCAGGTAGTTGATCAGCGCGCCCGCGCTCCAGGTGATGAGCACCCCGTAGTAGATCATCTCCGGCTGGCCCAGGGGCTGCTGCGGGGTCTTGCTCAGCTCCACCAGCAGGTAGGACACCGGCACGCGCAGGCCCACGGAGGTGATCAGCGAAATCCACATGGGGGTCATCGCGTCCCCCGCGCCGCGCATGACACCGGACAGACACTGCAGAACCGCCATGCTCATATAGCCCAGGGACAGGATCCGGATGAAGCGCATGCCCCGGTCGATGATGGCCTGGGTGTGGGTAAACAGGCTCATGATGGAGCGGCCAAACAGCAGCAGGGCCAGGGTCATGACCGCGGCTACCGCCACCGCCATCAGGGTGCCCTGCGTGGCGCCCCGGCGGGCGCGCTCCAGGTCCCGCGCGCCCACGTTCTGCCCGGTGAAGGTGGTCATGGCCATGCCAAAGGAGAAGTTGGGCATCATGGCAAAGCCGTCCACCCGCATGGAGATAATGACCGTGGCCACAATCTCCGGCCCGAAGCTGTTTTGCAGGCGCTGTACCAGGATCATGGCGGAGGAGAAGATGGCCTGCGTCAGCCCTGAGGGCATCCCCAGGCGAATAATCTCAGACACGGTGCGCCTGTGCAGCCGCAGGGTGCCGCGGTGCATGTCGAAGGTTTCGCGCATGCGGGCCAGCTTCAGGTAACACAGCACGGCCGAGACCGACTGGGCGATGATGGTGGCCCAGGCCACCCCGGCCACGCCCCAGCCAAAGCCAATCACGAACCACAGGTCTAGCGCGATGTTCAGCGCGCTGGTGAGCAGCAGGAAGCCCAGGGCGGAGAAGCTGTCCCCCAGACCGCGCAGCACGCCGGAGAGCACGTTGTAGTAGGTAAATCCGAAGATGCCCAGGAAAAAGATGCGCAGGTAGGCGATGGCGTCGTCAATGATGGCCTCCGGGGTGTTCAGCGCCCGCAGCATGATGGGCGAGAGCCACACGCCCAGCACCATGATCAGGGCGGACACGATGGCCGTCAGGCTGATGCAGTTGCCGATGGCTTCGCTCAGCAGCCGCCTGTCCTTGGCGCCAAAGGTCTGGGACACCAGGATGCCGACCCCGGTTGAAATGCCGATGAACAGGGCAATCATGAACATCAGGATGGGCCAGGAGCTGCCCACCGAGGCCAGGGCATTGTCCCCCACATAGCGGCCCACCACCACCGAATCGGTGGAGGCGTACAGCTGCTGGGCGATGTTGCCAATCAGCATGGGCAGGGCGAACTCCAGGATGCGCTTCCAGGGCGCGCCCTGTGTCATGTCCCGGGGAGCAAACAGTTTCCGCAGTCTTTGCATGAGGCGCTCACTTTCCAAGCATTGCCCATATTATAGTCAGCTAGGGGCCAGCCCGCAAGGACAGGCCGGGGTATGATGGTCAAGGAGGTGGATATGCGCAAGAACCCCGTGTCAAGGAACAAGCTGAGCAAGAAGCACAAACGCGCTTTGGACCGGGAGCGGCGCGTGACCTGGGCCTTTTCGCCTGTCAGCCGCGTCAAGCAGAGCAAGAAAACCTACCGGCGCGCCCGGGGCAAGCCCCTGGCGGATGAGGAGCGCCACCAGGCTTGATTGACCGGGACGGACGCCCTCGGGTAGAATGGCAGGGCCGGGCCGCATGGGCCCGGGTGAAGGAGTTTGACCATGAATGTGTTGTTTTCCGCCCTGATGGGCATGGTGCAGGGGCTGAGCGAGTTTTTGCCCATCTCCTCCTCCGGCCACCTGCTGGTGGCCGAAAAGCTCTTGGGCCTGCTGGGCTATCAGGGCAGCGGTGACAGCCTGGCGTTCGCCGTCATGCTGCACCTGGGCACCCTGCTGGCGGTGGCGGCGTTCTTCTGGCGGGACTGGGTGGACATGCTGCTGCACCCGGTGCGCAACAAGACGCTGCTGCTGCTGTTCATCGCCTCCCTGCCGGCGCTGGTTTTGGCGCTGCTGCTGGGCGACAGCCTGGACACCCTGTTTGAGGGGTGGTTTCTGGGCATCTCCTTTATGATTACGGCGGGCTTCCTGGTACTGATTGAGGTGTTCAGCGGCAAAGGCCGCCACCGGGGACACAGCCCGGGCGAGGTCGGTATCCCCCAGGCCCTCACCATGGGCGTTTTCCAGGCCATCGCCCTGCTGCCGGGGGTGTCCCGCAGCGGCTCCACCCTGCTGGGCGGCGTCATCAGCAGCCTGGACCGGCGCAAGGCGGCCCGCTTTTCCTTCATGATGTCCGCGCCTGCCATCCTGGGCAGCTTTGTGATGGAAGGCAAGGACGCGGTGGCGCAGGGCGGGCTGTCCTCCCTGTTTGGGGCAGACACCCTGGTGGGCATGGGCTTTGCAGCCGTCTTCGGCTTCCTGGCCATCCGCTACATGCTCAGGCTGATTGAGCGCATCTCCTTTTACAAGTTCGCGGCCTATGTGGCCGCGGTGGGCATCCTTGTCATCATCCTGCAACTGACCGGGTGGGCGGGCTTTCCCCCGCTGGCCCTGCCTGGCAGCCTGCCGGGCGCCTAAGGAACCATAAGATGAAGAAACGTCTGATCCTGTCCCTGCTGGCCCTCCTCTTCCTGCTGGAGCTGCCCCAGCCTCTGCTGGCGGAAGACCTGCAAACGCCCTACTACCCCACGCCCTCCAGCCACATCACAACCGGGAAGGGCTACTGGCAGACCCCCATGAACATCAACGACACCCAGGCGGTGTGGGACATGCTCATGGCGCCTGTGACCGTGGTCAAGGGGCATCAGAAAAGCCAGCAGCTGCTCTACAGCGAGCCGGACACCGCCTCCACGCCAGTGGGCGATGTGACGCGGGACTCCCAGGGCGTGCACGTGCTGGAGACCCGCGCGGACGGCTGGACGCTGGTGGAGACCTACTCCAGCTCCTTCCACGACAGCAGGATCAAGGCCTGGAACCAGCTGGTGCAGGGCTGGATCCCGACGGACATGCTGGAGACCGTCACCCCCAGGGACAGGTACGCCCTGCTGGTGGACAAGCTGGACCAGCGCCTGTACATCTTTGAGGACGGCGAGATTTATGACGTGCTGGTCATCTCCACCGGGCTGCCCAACGACCGCCAGCCCTACAACGAGACCCGCTCAGGCGAGTTTTTGCTGGTCAGCCCCGTGGGCGGCTTTGAGGTGGAGGGGCTGAACGCTGACATGGGCCTGCGCTTCAACTTCGGTGACATCATGCACGAGGTGCCGCATTCCATTTACCGCGGCAAGCGCAACTACACCAAGTATGAGGAGGTGCTGGGCCAGCGCGCCAGCCACGGCTGCATCCGCGTGCAGCGCAAGCGCACTCCCAAGGGCACCAACATGACCTGGGTGTGGAACACGCTGCGCAAGCGCATGGATACCAAGCTGGTGATCTGGGAGGATCTGCCCGGCCGCCAGCTGCCCCATGTGGACCCCGCAACGCCCCTGTTCTACAACCCCCGCGGCGGGCAGAACTACCACAGCCAGGACAACTGCTACGGGGTGAAGAAGCAGTTCACGCCCATGGCGCAGTTCACCTACGGCGAGCTGGGCACGGGTGATTACGCCCACCTGACCGCCTGCCCCTACTGCGTGCCGCCGCGAACTGTGGCGGAGATAGACGCCATCAACCAGGCCCATCAGCTGCCCTGAGGCACAGCGGCCAGGACAGGCCGCGCCAGGCACAGATGTTGGCGCACGTGGCGCTGGCGATTGCGCGGGATTTTTCCGGATTTCCCCTGATTCTCCCCCTGCCCGGGCTTGCGTGAAAGGACCCGGGCGTGTATAATTCATGATTGGCACATCCTTGCGCCATGCAAGCGTCATGGCGCCATATGTCCGTGAGGAGGTGAAAGGTATGGATTACGAACTGCTCTACATCATCGACACCAGCCTGGAGGAGGAACCCCGCAAGGAGCTGATTGAGCGCTACATCGCGCTGATCGGGACCCATGGCGGCAAGGTGGACAAGGTGGAAGAATGGGGCAAGCGCCGTCTGGCTTATCTGGTTGATGACAAGCCCGAGGGTTTTTATGTCCTGGTCAATTTTTCCGCTGAGCCCACCTTCCCCCGGGAGCTTGAGCGCGTGATGGAAATCGACGAGAACGTGATGCGCTATCTGGTGACGCGCGTTGAACACAAGCGTTCCAACGTCAAGCCGCCCCAGCGTGTCGCCCCGCAGGCACAAGCCGCCGAGGTGCCCGAACCCGGCCTGGAAACGCTTGCCAGTCAGACCGACGAATAAGGGAGGGCCTGATGAACAAGATTTTTCTGATCGGAAACCTGACACGGGACCCGGAGCTGCGCAGCACCCAATCCGGCATTCCGGTATGCACCTTCACGGTCGCGGTCAACCGCCGCGGCCGCCAGAGCGCGGAGGCCGGTCAGCCCGATGCGGATTTCTTCCGGGTGACCACCTGGCGCCAGCAGGCTGAGAACTGCAACCGCTACCTGGCCAAGGGCCGCAAGGTGGGGGTGACCGGCACGCTGACCCTGCAATCCTATGTGGGCAACGACGGCCAGCAGCGCTACAGCCTTGAGGTGCAGGCGGACGAGGTGGAATTCCTGACGCCCCGCGGCGAAGGCGGCGAGCGGCAGACCGCCGCGCCCCAGGCCGGCGCCCCGGAAGCCAGCGACGGCTTTGTCCGGGTGGACGATGACGACCTGCCCTTCTAAGGCAGCACATTGAGGAGACAAGAAGATGTCAGAGGATAGAGGAACCGAGAGAAGACAGCGCCCGCGCGGCCGCCGGCCCCGGCGCAAGGTCTGTGATTTTTGCGCTAACAAGGTGGTCTACATCGATTACAAGGATGTCAACCGCCTGCGCCGCTACATCAACGAGCGGGGCAAGATTTCTCCCCGGCGCATGATGGGCACCTGTGCCAAGCATCAGCGTCAGCTGTCCGAGGCCATCAAGCGCGCGCGTGCCATCGCGCTGATGCCCTACACGGCAGAGTAAGGCCACACAAGCAACAAAAAAAGCGCCTCAAGGGGTGCTTTTTTTGTGTGGTGCGCAAGGCTTTCCGGGCACTTGCCCGCTTTACCTGCGCAACAGCTGCTTGCTGATGTCCGCCACCGCCGCCTTGATGGGGGGCGCGGTCAGCATGAGGCTTTCAATCTTGGCGCAGCCGTGCAGCACGGTGGAATGGTCCCGCCCGCCCAGCAGCTGGCCGATGCGCGGCAGGCTGGTGTCGGTCAGCTGGCGCGTCAGGTACATGATCATCTGGCGGGGCACGGTCACGCTGCGGGTGCGCCGGGGGCCGGTGAGGTCCTCCTCCGGGATGCCGTAGTAGGCGGAGACCGCGCGCAGCACGTCCTGCCCGGTGACGCTTCTGGGCTGGTGCTCGGAGATGATTTCCCGTAGCGCCTCCTGGGCCAGCTCCAGGCTGATGGCCCGGCCGGACAGGTTGGAGTAGGCGGCCAGCCGGGTCAGGCTGCCCTCCAGCTCGCGGATGTTGCTGTCCACATTCTGGGCGATCATCTGGATGACGTCTTCAGGCACCTGGATGGCTTCCTCCCGCGCCTTGGAGCGCAGGATGGCGCAGCGCGTGTCCATGTCCGGGCGCTGGATGTCGGCGATGAGCCCGGAGAGGAAACGGCTGCGCAGCCGCTCCTCCAGGTGGGCAATCTCCTTGGGCGGGCGATCTGAGGAGATGACAATCTGCTTGCCGGCGTTGAACAGCGCGTTGAAGGTGTGGAAGAACTCCTCCTGGGTGGAGTCCCGCCCGGCGATGAACTGGATGTCGTCAATCAGCAGCACATCCACGTTGCGATATTTCTCCCGGAACTGGATGTTGCGGTTGGTCTGGATGGCGGTGACCAGCTCGATGGTGAAGGTTTCGCTGGTCACATACTCCAGCCGTGCCTGCGGGCGCTGGCTGAGCACATAGTGGCCGATGGCGTGCATGAGGTGGGTCTTGCCCAGGCCCACGCCGCCATAGATGAACAGGGGGTTGTAGGCATCGGCCGGAGCTTCCGCCACCGCCAGGGAGGCCGCGTGCGCGAAGCGGTTGCCAGAGCCCACCACAAAGGACTCAAAGGTGTAACGGTTGTTGAGCAGCGTCGCCTGCTTGCTCTTGACCACCGCGCCATTCTGGTAGTCTGCCGCCTGCTTGGGGGTGAGGATGCTCAGCTGCAGCTCCCGGCCGCTGGCCTCCTTCAGCGCGGCGCTGATGAGGGTGGCGTAGCGGGGCACCACGAACTGGTGGTAAAAATCGGTCTCCGCCTTGATGTAATACTGGTTGCCAAGCAGGTCAAGTGGCTTCAGGGCACGCTCAATCCACGTGGAATAGGTCACGTCGGCCATTTCCGCGCGCATAAGTTGACATGCCTTCTGCCAAATCACCTGATAGTCCAATGTGCTGCTCTCCCGGTCCATGAATTATACATGCTGTATACAAACAGCAGGGGTAAAAAAAACAGACAGTTGATGTCCTGCTCTTTTCAAAGCTGTGGATAAGCGCCTGTGGATACACGCCTCTCGCGGGCTGGCCACGGCCGCATTCTATCATGGATGGCAGGCAGAATCAAACGGCATCACGCTTCCCGCGGACTGCATGAAAGCGAGCTTGTTGATAACCCAAAACCCAAGAACTTGTGGTTGGCTGCCAGCGCATCCCCAAGCGCTGGATGGTTGATGCAACTTATTTCATCATTATGCGTGTATTCTTGCATCATGTTTCTTTTCTGTGGCAAATATTAAGTTGCCTTAACAGGATGGCCGGCAGCGCGTGTTTGCCGGGTCACATCACCTCCCGGAGCGCGATCGGGCAAGCCCTGGGCGGCCCGCTTCTCTTTTCCCGCGGGACAGGCTATACTGGGCCAAACAAGTTAGCGCAATGGAGGCGGACATGAGCACAGCGGACAAGCGGTTCACCAAGAAGGAAAGAAGCTGGATTCTTTACGACTGGGCCAACTCGGTTTACGCCACCAACATCATGGCGGCCATCTTCCCCACCATTTTTGTGGCCTTCGCCGGGGAGGGGGGCGACATCTGGTGGGGCTATGGCACCAGCTTTGCCACCTTGATCATTGCCATCCTCGCGCCCATCCTGGGCTCCATCGCCGACTACAAGGGCATGAAGAAAAAGCTGTTCACCGCCTTCATGCTCCTGGGCGTGACGGCCACCGCGTTGATTGCAGTCACCAATGACTGGCGCTTCATGCTGGTGGCCTATGTGATCAGCAAGATTGGCTTCTCCGGTTCAAACCTCTTTTATGACAGCTTCCTCACCGACGTCACCACCAATGAGCGCATGGACAAGGTCTCCTCCTGGGGTTATGCCATGGGCTACATCGGCGGCAGCACCATCCCCTTCGTGCTGTCCATCGGCATGCTGCTGGCGCTGGGCTATTCCAGCCCCGTGGCGCAGAAGTTTTCTATCCTGATTACCTCGGTATGGTGGCTGGTGTTCACCATCCCCTTCCTGAAAAACGTGGAGCAGGTGCACTACATCGAGCGGCCTGAGAAGATCTCCATCAGAACGGCCTTTGACAACGTGCTGGGCACCATGCGCGACATTGGCAGCTCCCGCGGCATGCTGCTGTTCATGCTGGCCTATTTCTTCTATATCGATGGCGTGGGCACGGTGATCAGCATCTCCACCGCCTATGGCACGGCGCTGGGCCTGGGAGCCACCGGCATGATCCTGGCCTTGCTGGTCACCCAGATCGTGGCCATGCCCAGCTCCATTTTGTTTGCCAGGATGGCCAGGAAGATCACCACCCGCAAAGCCATCCTGCTGGCCATCGCGGTGTACATGGTGATCAGCCTGGTGGGCTTTTACATGGGCTTCAGCCTGGAGCCCCACCAGGAAGCCTACCAGCAAAGCTACGCCGCCAGGCAGGCGGAATGGACGGACAGCCTGGCCAAGTACCCCTTTGAGGACGGTGAGGCCGCGCGGGCCGCGCTTGGCGGCGCCTTGAAGGATGCCCAGGCGGCGCTGCCCGGGGACAGCCTGCCGCTGAGCGACCTTCACTTTGAGGCCAGCTCCTATTCATCGGGTGACCTGCAGCTGTTGGAGCAGGCCAGGGCGGACCTGGCCCTGGCGCTTGGCGAGTACAAGGCGGCCGAGGCGCCCCTGATTGCGGACTACGCCCAGGCGCTGCGCCTGTCCACCATCCTGTTTTGGAGCATGGCCATCCTGGTGGGCACCATGCAGGGCGGCATCCAGGCGGTGAGCCGCAGCTACTTTGGCAAGCTGGTGCCCAAGAAGCGCTCCAATGAGTACTTCGGCTTCTTTGACATCTTTGGCAAGTTTGCCACCGTCATCGGCCCCTTGCTGTATGCCCTGGTGGGCGGCTGGACCGGCCGCTCCTCCTGGGGGGCGCTGGGGCTGCTGCTGCTGTTCCTGGCCGGGTTTGTCATCCTACTGCTGGCCAAAAAGCCGCTGGAGGAACTGGAGATGGAGCGCGCCGCCCAGGCCCTGCTGGAAGAATAGGCGCGGGCGGCCTGTGCCGCCTTTTGCAACCCAAAAACAGACCGGCCGCCAGTTGGCAGCCGGTCTGTTTGGTGCAGCCTGTGTTACTCGACCAGGCTGAAGTCCTCCTTGGGCGCGCCGCACAGCGGGCACTCAAAGTCATCCGGCAGGTCTTCCCACTTGGTGCCGGGCGCGTAGCCCTCATCCGGATAGCCCTCGGCCTCGTCATAAATCCAGCCGCAGATGTTGCAGACATACTTCTTCATGTGTTGTTCTCCTTTTTACTTAGGCATCGGCCTTCCAAAGGCCGTGCAGGTTGCAGTGTTCGTAGGCGGCCAGGGCACGGTCGCCCTTCGCCAGGGCGAAGGTGGCCACCGGGGCATCCCCGGGCTTGAGCTGTCTGTACTGCAGCGCCTGCTCGCTTTGCAGGGCCACAAAGGTGATGTAGTGCTTCTCCTCCATGGGGTGTTCAACTGCGCCCACCTTCACGGTGACCTGCTGGCCGGAGATGGTGACCTCAGGCACATGCTTCTCTTTGGAAGCGTCCACGGTGCCCGCGGTCATCTGCTGCATGTTCTCCCCGCAGCAAACCACCGGCACGCCGGCGTTGTGGGCAAAGAAGATGATGTTGCCGCAGTGTTTGCAATGATAGAAGCTCATCCTTTTCCTCCCATGGTTTTGTCATCATGATAAGGACAGGCACCGGCACTGTCAAGCCTTGATTTGTTTATGATCGCAAGGCTTCCGGCTTTTGCAGTTTCTTGACAAATCTATAACAAGATTATTAAAATGACAGCAAGTTCATCGGATTGGAGGGCAGCCCATGCGCCACAGACCGCAGCAGCAGACCAGCCGCGTACGCAGCGGTCCGCGGCGCGCCGCCTTTCCCGAGGAGATGACAGGGCCTGGCCAGTCGTCCCAGGTCAGGTGGGACACCGCCCCGCTGGCCTATGAGGCGCCCATGTATGAGAAACAGACGCCCATGCCGCCCCCGCGCGCGGGCCAGGACCCCTGGGAAGCCAGCTTTATCCAGGCGGAGGGGGATTGGCTGTTTGAGCAGCCAACGCAGGAAGACACCTACTCCCAGCCACAGGCATATCAAGGCCCGCGCGGCCCCCGGGCGGCCCGCGCGAAGCCCAGCCAGGCCAGCGGGCGCTGGCTGGCCTTGCTGCTTGGCTCACTCTGCCTGATCCTGCTGTGCCTGTATGCTGTCTACCAGGCCCACGGCCCGGAGGCGGGGTTTGATGCCAAACTCCAGGCCATGCGCGGCCAAACCTTTGCTGAGGGCATTTATATCGACAACCAGCCGGTGGGCGGCCTGAGCCCCGCGGCGCTGCGCCCCCAGGGCGGCCAGCCGCTGCCCGCCGGCGGCCCGGCGCTGGACATCCGCCTGATGGTGGATGACCTGAGCTACCGCTTCAACAGCAGCCACATCCCCTTTGAGAACAACCTGGAGCAGGTGATGGAACAGGCCTTCGCCATCGGCCGCCAGGTGCGCGGCCGGCCGGATGGCCTGGGCCTCACCCCCTTTGAGACGCGCTTCCGGCTGGCCCGCCAGGCCCAGACCAGAAAGGCCTATTTTTATACTGAGGTGTCCTACAACCGCGCCCTGGTGGAGCAGCTGGCCGCGCAGCTGGCCGCGCAAACCAACCGGGAGGCGGTCAATGCGGTGATCTCCTCCTTTGACTTCACCACCAAGCAGTTCTCTGTGACCCAGGACATCAAGGGCCGGCAGATTGAGCCGGCCACCATCGCCACCGCGCTCACCCAGGCGCTGGACCGGCAGGACTACCAGGCGGTCATCCAGCTGCATTCCACCCCCATCCTGCCGCGGGTGTCCAGCGTGGACCTTCAGAACAGCTTCACCATGCTGTCCAGCTTTACCACCAAGACCACCTCGGATGAGGACAGAAACAACAACATTGCCCTGGCCGCGCGGGCCATCAGCAACACCACGCTGATGCCCGGGGAGGTGTTCTCCTTCAACCAGGCCACCGGGCAGCGCACCATCCAGAAGGGCTACCGCGGGGCGCCCGCCATCCAGGGCGGGGTGCTGATTGACGACGTGGGCGGCGGGGTGTGCCAGGTGTCCTCCACCCTCTTCCACGCGGCGGCCAGCGCCGGCATGGCGCTGGTGGAGCGCAGCCCCCACGCCTGGCCGGTGAGCTACATGGACAAAGGGCTGGACGCCACCGTGAACTGGCCCAACCTGGACTTCAAGTTTAAAAACAACAAGGATACCCCGGTGTTCATCATCGCTTCCTATGAGAAGCGCAACCTGACAATTGAATTTTACGGCATGCTGGGTTCCCCGGGAGAGGCCATCCGCCTGGAAGCCCAGCTGATCTCCACCACCCAGCCGCCAGCCCAGCCGCTGATGCAGCACAACCCCACCCTGCCCCCCAACACCGAGAAGGAGCTGAAAAAGGCGCGCACCGGCTATGTGGTGGACACCTGGCGCATCTACCTGCGAAACGGGGTGGAGTTCCACCGGGAGAAGCTGTTCACCTCCCGCTACCGTGAGGTGCAGCAGGTGATCGAGTACAACTGAGATGAAAACAGACAGCATGGGCAAGGGTGAGCGCAGGAAGCGGGACTTCCTGGCCACCGCGTCAGCCTTGTTCGCCAGCAAGGGCTACACGGCCACCACCATCCAGGACATCCTGGACCAGCTGGGCTGCACCAAGGGCAGCTTCTACCACCACTTCAGCTCCAAGCTTGACCTGCTGCTTGGCCTGGCAGCCGAGCAGGCGGGCCTGGCCTACCGCGAATACATGCGGACCGCCCTGCACAGCGGGGGCACAGACAGCCTGAACGCGCTGCTGCGCGCGGCCAGCCTGCTGGACCAGCGGCACCTGACGCTGCACCAGGCGCAGGCTCAGCTGACAGATGCCTATGAGGGCATGGCGCTGCAGGCCGCCATGTACCAGGCGGTGTACACCGCCTTCTTCCCCGCCTTCGCCTCCCTGATGCACAGCCTGCGCCGGGAGGACCTGGCCAGCTTTGTCAGCGAGGACGAGCTGCAGCTGGCCCTGCGGGGCTTTCTCACGGCCTGCCCGCTGCTGCTGGGTACAGACAGCCCCGGGCTGCTGCGGGCGCTGCGCCTGCAGACAGAGCGCGCCCTGGGGCTTCCTGCCCACAGCCTGCGCATCCTGGGGCAGGAAGAGCTCCTCAGCCTGCGGGAAGGCCTGCGCCGCTGAAAATTGGTTCGCCAGGCCGCGCCCGGGGCGCGGCTTGCTTGCCTGATGCGCGGCTTCAAGGTATAATTGGCAAATCCGGCAAGCGAAAGGAGGAAGCTGTGTATAAGCGGATCGCCGCCCTGGCGCTTGTCCTGCTGCTGGCTTTCGCTTTGGGGGGCAATGCCCAGCAAGCGCAGGAGGTCATCCCCCCCCGGTATGATGTGCCCGACCATGTGGCCGCCCTCCTGGAGGTGGCCCGGGGTGAGCTGGGCTATACCGAGCAGCGGGATGGCACCACCAAGTACGGCCAATGGTATGGGGACCCCAAGGCTGAATGGTGCGCGGAGTTCCTGTGCTGGTCCGTGGCGCAGGCGGAGGAGGCGCTGGAGCAGCCCCTGCTTGAGGTGCACTACCCCCTGTACGGCGCCACCAACATCGGCCGCAACTGGTTTTTGGCCCAGGGCCGCTACATTGCCCGCACCGGCTTTGTGACCGGCTGGGGCAGCCAGTGGTACACCGGGGAAAGCGCCCAGATGGAGCGCAACAGCTACATCCCCCAGCCGGGGGACTGGGTTTTCTTCTCCTACACCCCCAGCGGGGACACCACCCATGTGGCCCTGGTGGAGCAAAGCCTGCGCGACCCGCAGGGGCAGGTGTTCATCCAGGTGATTGAAGGCAACATGCCCGACAGCGTGCAGCGCACCCTGTACGCCTTGACGGATTGGCGCATCCAGGGCTATGGCACCGTGCGTGACCTGGCCGACATCGTGCTGCGCGGCGGCTTGGAGAGCAAAAAGGTGGCGGCGCTGCAAAGCGACCTGGCCACCATCGGGCTGCTCGCGCCAAATGAGGTGCACGGGCGCTACAACCACCCCACCCAGGACGCCGTGCGCAGCTTCCAATCCATGCGCAACCTGCCGCAAACCGGCATCGCCAACCAGCAAACACAGTTGGCGCTGCGCGCCTACACCCGGGACTGGATGATGAACCACACCGAATTCTGGACCGTGGACGGCGCGTATTAGGGGGACAGGGATCACATGAAAGACCAGCTTATTATCCTCAATTTTGACAGCTCCTACGCCGCTGCCCTGGCCTCCAAGCTGCGCGCGGAGCGCATTTCCGCGCGCATTCTGCCCGGCAGCACCAGCGCGGAGCAGATTATGAACGAGGGCGTGCTGGGCGTGATCCTGTCCGGCGGCACCGGGGGAGATTTGCCCGGTGACCTGGACGGCAACCTGCTGCGCTACGGCATCCCGCTGCTGGCCCTGGGCAGCGCCGCGCCTGCGGTGACAGCCCTGATGGGCGGCACGGTGGGTGAACCGCTGCCGGTCAACGACGTGGACACCCTGTTTTTTGAGCCCTCCCGCATCACCAACGGGCTGACGGAATCCGAGCGCCTCTTTGGCACCATCCACGAGCTGGGCCTGGGCGCGGACCTGCAGACCCTGGCCCTCTACCAGGGTCGGCCGGTGGGGTTTGCCCACCAGAAGCTGCCGATCTTTGCCATTGATTGCCAGCTGGAACCCAATGACCCGGACATGATGAGCCTGATGATGCAGTTTGCCACCGATGTGTGCGGCTGCACCCGCTGGTGGGGGGAGGACGCCTTTATTTCGGCCGCCCGCGCCCAGATTGTGGAGGCGGCGGGCGGGGGCAGGGCGCTGTGCGTGATGAGCGGCGGGCTGGACAGCGGGGTATGCGCCATGCTGGCCCACCGGGCCCTGGGCGACAGGCTGACCTGCCTGTTTGTGGACACCGGGCTGCTGCGGGAAAACGACGTGCTGGAGTTTTCCTCCTACTACAAGGGCGCCGGGCTGAACCTGATGGTTGTCAACGCGGAGGACCGGGTGCTGGAGGCCCTTCAAGGGCTGACCAGCCAGGAGGACAAACGCGTGGCCCTGCGCGGCGTGCTGTCTGACATCCTGAATGAAACCGCCAGGGGGCTGGACTACGGGCTGCTGGTGGACGCGCAGACCTCTGACTACCTGTTCACCGGCGCAGTCACCCCGCCCCAGCAAAACCTGGTGCTGGAGGCGCAGCGCATCATCGCCCCGCTGGGGGACCTGTTCAAGTCCGAGGTGCGCCAGGTGGGCGAGGCCCTGGGCCTGCCCCCTGAGATTACCGCCATGCAGCCCTTCCCCTGGACGGGGCTGGCGCTGCGCATCATTGGGGAATGCACCCAGGACAGGCTCAGCCTGCTGCGCTGGGCGGATGCCCGGTTCCGCCACGAAATCAATGAGGCGGGGCTGAACAAGCGGCTGTGGAAGTATTTTGCCCTGCTGTATGACCTGCCCCAGCAGGGCACGGACAAATCCATCGTGATCGGCCTGCGGGCGGTCAGCATCAGCCACATTGGCTCAGACCTGCGCGCCTTGCCCGCGCGGCTGCCCTATGACCTGCTGGAGCGGTACACCCAGCAGGTGATGGCACATGACGAGCGGGTCAACAAGGTCATCTATGACCTCACCCCCGGACAGGGCCTGCAGGAAACCGAGTGGCAATAGGACAACAAGCCGCCATCATCAAAGCTACAGGAGTGACTATGCGCCTTTCCCACCCCAGCGCCCCCTTTCAGGGCATCCCGGCGGAGGATGTGTTCTTCGCGGCCAATGACCAGTTCGTGCAGATGGGCTACAGCTACATCATCCTCAACATGCAGGAGGACCTCTACCCTGAGCGGCCGCTGCAGATGTACATCGACATCCAGGCCCAGTCCACCGCGCGCAACATCCTGCTGGGCGCGCTGCTGGGGCGCAGCGAGCAGCTGCGCGCCCACTACCCCCAGCTCAAGGGGCGCATCTACACCGAGATCTCCCCCGCGCAGTTTGACCTGGTCACCTTCTACAACCAGAACGGCTTTGCCGCGGGCGACGCCCGGGAGGAGCACAGCTTCCAGCTGCCTTTGGGCAGCGCGCAGCCGCCCATGGGCTGTGAGTTTGCCTCCGTGCCCCTGCAGACCCCGCAGGACCAGCACGCCTTTTTGGCCCGGCTCAACCGCTACCGCCTCTCCCCCATCTCCCACGACTTTTTGCTCATGCAGATGCAGCAGCCCTACTTCCTGGCACTGGGCTTCTACCGCGCCGGGCACCCGGTGGCGGAAATCATGATGACGGGCGGGTCACCGGACACCGCGGCGCTGGTCATGCTGTATGTGCAGCGGGACATGCGGAGGCGGGGGGTGGGCCGCTCGCTGCTGGTGGCTGCCTGCGACCTGATGCGCCAGCGCGGCGTCACCAGCGCCCTCACCCAGGGCTTCAGCGGCAACCAGGCCCAGGCCGGGCTGCTGCGCTCCCTGGGAGCCACCCGCCGCCGGGTCATCAGCCTCTTGCCCGGGCTCAACCTGGGCTGAGTGCCAGGAATAGTCCCGGCACCTTCAGCACGACGGGAAAGGAGACGACCATGAACATCGCCTTCAAGCTGGTCAGCGCCCTGACCAAGGTGTTCCATGAGCAGGAACCCCCCGACTACCCTGCCCACTGCCAGGCCAGCCTGCTGCGCGGCGAGGTCTTCTCCCTGCAGGCGGCCTGCTGCCTGATGGAAGACCTGCCCGGCAACCTGCCCCTGCTGAACCTGCAGGTGAGCTGCACGCTGCCCGTCACCGTGCGGCAGGTGTTTGGCGTGCCGGTGCGTTTCCCCCGCTACCTGGACAGCGATGACAACTACCTGGACAGCCCGGGCCACATCTACCCCGACCTGCTGCGCAACGTGCACCACAGCGGCCAGGTGCGCCTTTACCCCAAGCAGTGGGACGCCTTCTGGCTGGACGTGGAGCCGCTGCCGGACAGCCCGGCGGGGGCGCATGAGCTGGTGGTGGCGCTGAGTGACCAGGAAGGGACCACCCTGGCCCGGCAGGCCATCACCCTCCAGCTGGTGGACCGGGAGCTGCCCCGGCAAAAGCTGGTACATACCCGCTGGCTGCACGCGGACAGCCTGGCCATGCACTACCAGGTGCCGGTGCTGTCCATCGAGCACAACCGCATCCTGCGCAACTACATCGCGCTGGCGGCAAAGCGTGGCGTCAACATGATCCTGACCCCCATCCACACGCCGCCGCTGGACACGCAGGTGGGCGGGGAGCGCCTGACCGCCCAGCTGGTGGACGTGTTTGTGACCCCCATGGGCTACAGCTTCAAGTTCACCAAGCTGCGGGATTTCATCGCCATGTGCCGGCATGAGGGCATCCGCTACTTTGAAATGGCCCACCTGTTCACCCAGTGGGGCGGCCTGCACGCGCCCAAGATCATGGGCATCCGCGATGGCTCCTACACCCAGATCTTTGGCTGGCAGACCGATGCCCTGGACCCGGAATACCTGAAGTTCCTGGGCGCCTACCTGCCGGCGCTTACCAAGGAGCTGGCCTACCTGGACGTGCTGGACCGCTGCTATTTCCACGTGACGGATGAACCCGGCAAGAAGGACTGCGCCCATTACCGCAAGCTGCTGCGCGTGGTGCGGGAGTTGCTGCCAAATGCCAAGATCATTGACGCCATGAGCGACCCCGAGTGCTACAGCCAGGAGGACGGGCTGATCCCCGTGCCGGCCAATGACAGCCTGGAGCGCTTCGAGGGGATGGAGCTGCCCGAGCGCTGGACCTATTACTGCCTGGGCCAGCACAGGCAGGTGTCCAACACCTTCATCGCCATGCCGGCCCCCCGCACGCGCATCCTGGGGGTGCAGCTCTATCTCTACCGGATGACCGGCTTTTTGCAGTGGGGCTACAACTACTATTTCTCCCAGTACTCCCTGCACCCCATTGACCCTTACCTGAACACCGACTGCAGCGGCTTTGGCCCGGCGGGGGACGCCTTCCAGGTCTACCCCGGGGAAGGCGGCCAGCCGGAGGAATCCCTGCGGCTGATGCTCTTCCTGCACGCGATGCAGGACCTGCGCGCGCTGGAGCTGCTGGAGCAGCTCAGCAGCCGGGAGGAAGTGGTGGCCCTGATCCAGCAGGGGCTGGACCGCCCCATCACCATGAAGGACTACCCCCGTGAGGAGGCCTGGCTGCTGTGCCTGCGCCAGCGGGTCAACCAGCGGATTTCGCAGCTGGCATCATAACGCCCCAAGAGGTGAGCGACTTGAGCAATTTTGACAAATGGGACCACCGCTTCATGGAAATGGCCCACCTGGTGTCCTCCTGGAGCAGCTGCTTCAATGAGTGCCGCGCCATTGGTGCGGTGGTGGTGAAGGACAAGCGCGTGATGACCACCGGCTACAACGGCGCGCCGGCAGGCACGCGCACCTGCAAGGAGCGCGGCTTCTGCCTGCGGCGCAAGCTGAACATCCCCTCGGGCACCCACGCGGAAATCTGCTATGCCATCCACGCGGAGCAAAACGCGGTGGTGCAGGCGGCCAAGCTGGGCGTGTCCATTGATGGGGGCACCTTGTACTGCACGCACCAGCCCTGCTCGGTCTGCGCCAAGATCATCATCAACGCGGGCATCCGCCGCATTGTGTATGAGCAGGGCTACCCGGACGCCTTCGCGCTTGAGCTGATCAACGAAGCGGGCGTGATGCTGGAAAAATACGAGCAAGCCCAGCCGTGAAGAAACTGACCGCACTGGTGCTGGTGCTTGTCCTGCTGCCTGGCAGCCTGCTGCCGCCAGCCCTGGCCCAGAACGACCGGGCCTATGTGCTCAGCTACCTGGACCAGTTGGCGATGGAGGACATCCCCCCCACGCCCGCCGGGGTGCACCACTACCTGCTCATCGGCATGGACAAGTGGCAGAATAACCCTGAAAATCCCGGGTACAATGATGGCTTGGTGCTGATTACCCTGGACGCGATGGCCGGGCGGGTCATTGTGACCTCCATCATCCGCGACCTGCTGGTGGTGCGGCCCAACGGCAACCCCGGGCGAATCAACCGCATGGTGCGCCTGTTTGGGGTGCAGGCGCTGCTGGACGCCATCAACACCCACTTTGGCCTGCGGGTGGAGAAGTACGTGCTGATGGACTGGCGCCACATTATGGAGATTGTGGACGCGGCCGGCGGCGCCACCACACACCTGACCAGCGATGAGGTGCACTACCTGAAGAACTGGGCGGTGCCAAAGGGGAGCACCCAGCCGGTGCTCAACGGCCCGGGCACCTACCACCTCAACGGCTTCGCCTCGGTCGTCTACATGCGCATCCGCAAGCGCCGCGCCTCCAACAACCTGGACACGCAGGATTTTGGCCGCACCTACCGCGTGCGCACCGTGCTGTCCTCCCTGGCGGACAACCTGCGCGACTACAGCCTGGAAGAGGCGCAGGACCTGCTAAGCCAGGTGCTGGACATCTGGAACCAGCCCTTTGACAAGGGCTATACCTACCCCGGCATCCGCAACAACGGCATTTTCACCTATGGCGCGCCGCCAAAGGACCCCAGCACCAAGCGCTACCTGACCAACATCACCATGGCGGACCTGCTGGAGGCCTTCCGCATCGCCTACCTGCTGCGGGACGTCGAGGTGGAGCAGGCCAGGCTGCCCTTTGACGGCACGGTGCGCCCCTTCCTGTACGCCGGGGGCGCGGCCCAGCTGGCGGATATCAAGAAGAACCGGGAAATGCTGCACAGCTTCATGTTCCCGGAAAGCTTCCTGGTGGTCAATGAAGATTATCAGTGGGAGGAGAACCAGCCTTGATCAGCAAAGACCTTAACCTCAAAGCCCTGGCCAGCGTCAAAACCCTGGTCATCCTGGCGCTGCTGTCAGCGCTGTCCGTGGTGCTGGAACGCTTTGTGGGCATCAACACGCCCCAGTTCAAGCTGCACTTCGGCTACCTGCCCGTCGCGCTGGCCGGCATCCTGTATGGCATCATGCCGGCCATCCTGGTGGCCACGGTGGCCGATGTGTTGAGCAACCTGAACAACTTCAACATCCTCTTCGTCCTGCTGGCTGTCCTGGAGGGCGCCGTGTACGGCATCTTCCTGCACAGACGCCTGGCGGAGCGCCGGCAGATGCTGATCCAGGCCATCCTCTGCCAGCTGGTGGTGTCCGTCATCATCCACGCGGGCTTCAACACCCTGCTGCTGTGGACGCTGTACCGCTATTTTGACCCCATCCGCTTCCTGATCAACGCCCTCACCTACCCCATCAAGGTATTCACCATCTACAAGATGCTGAACTACCGCGGCGTGTTTGAGCAATATGCCTGACAAGCAGCGCCTGCCCGACTGGCACATCCAGGCCATCCTTGAAACGCTGGAGCGGATGTACCCAAACGCCCGCCCCGAGCTGCACTTCACCAACCCCTATGAGACGCTGGTGGCCACCATGCTCTCCGCCCAGTCCACCGATGTGCAGGTCAACAAGGTCACCCCGGCGGTGTTTCGGGATTTCCCCACGGTGGAAGACATGGCGGCCACCACGCCGGAAGTGCTCTACCCCTATGTGCGCTCCTGTGGCTTTGCCTCCAAGGCCACCAACATCGTGCTGGCGGCGCGGGAGATCATGAGCCGCTTTGATGGCAGGGTGCCTGACACCCTGGAGGACCTGACCAGCCTGAGGGGTGTTGGCCGAAAGACCGCCAATGTGGTGCTGGCCAACGCCTTTGGCGTGCCCGCCATGGCGGTGGATACCCATGTGTTCCGCGTGGCCAACCGCCTGGGCCTGGCCCACGCCGGCAATGTGGCAAAGACCGAGCAGCAGCTGATGGCCGCCATCCCCAGGGCACTGTGGAACAAAGCCCACCACTGGCTGATTTTCCACGGCCGCCGCGTGTGCAGGGCGCAGCGGCCGCTGTGTGCGGACTGCCAGCTGCTTAACCTGTGCCAGAACCCGGTATACCCCAGAACATCGCCAGGGGATTGATGCCCGCGGCGAGGGGCTGGGCGGTTTTGCCGGATTGCGGGCATAAAAGCGCTCCGTGGCCACAGCATGCCCCTGAAAAAAAGCGTCGCGTGACGTGAAGGAACCACCCACCAAGGTGTGGGTGGTGATACAAATGCAATCGAACTGAATGACTGAAGGGATTCCTGCCTGATGGAAATGTTTCATGATACCCAGCGAACCGACTGCCGCCAACCGGGCGGCGCCGTCACCCCCGGCACCGACATCACCCTGCGCCTGTACATCCATGGCAGCGCTGACCAGGTGACCCTGCGCTACTGGAATGGTGAGGAGACCTACATCCTGATGGCCAGGGTGGACCTTTGCACCTATGAAGCGCGCGTGCAGGCGCCCGCGCACCCGGGCCTGGTCTGGTACGATTTCAAGGCGCTGGACGAACGCGGCCATTGGATGTACTACGGCAACAACCGTGACAAGCTGGGCGGCGTTGGCCAGCTGTACCAGGACCCGCCGCCTGCCTTCCAGATCACCGTGTATGACCCGGCCTTTGCCCCGCCTGCCTACCTGCGCGAGGGCATCATGTACCAGATTTTCCCCGACCGCTTCCACCGCAGCCGCCTGCCCCAGTCCCAGCGCAAGGACCGCGTGCTGCACCAGGAATGGGATGAGCCGCCCTTTATCAACGCCGACGCGCGCAGCGGAGACAACTGGGCGCTGGACTTCTTCGGCGGGGATCTGGAGGGCATCCGCCAGAAGCTGCCCTACCTCAAGGACCTGGGCATCACGGTGCTCTACCTCAACCCCATCTTTGAGGCGCGCACCAACCACCGCTATGACACCGGGGACTACATGAAGATAGACCCGCTGCTGGGCAACGCGGAGGATTTCAGGCGCCTGTGCAAGGACGCGGCCCGCATGGGCATCCGGGTGCTGCTGGACGGCGTCTTCAGCCACACCGGGGAGGACAGCCTTTATTTCAACCGCTATGGCAGCTACCCTTCCCTGGGCGCCTTCCAAAGCAAGGACAGCCCCTACTACCCCTGGTACCGCTTCAACAACTATCCCAACAGCTACGCCAGCTGGTGGGGCATCCCCACGCTGCCGGAAGTCAACAAGGATGAGCCCAGCTACCGCCAGTTCATCATGGGTGAGCAGGGAGTGGCCCGGCATTGGCTGGCCCAGGGCGCCAGCGGCTGGCGGCTGGACGTGGCGGATGAGCTGCCCATGGACTTTTTGCGCCAGTTACGGCGCGCTGTGCGGGGCCAGGACCCGCAGGCCGTGCTGCTGGGCGAGGTCTGGGAGGACGCCAGCAACAAAAACGCCTATGGGCAGATGCGCAGCTATGTGCTGGGGGACACCCTGGACAGCGTCATGAACTACCCGCTGCGCGAGGCGCTCATCCGCTTTTTGACCCATGAGGTGCCGGCCTGGCAGGTGGTGCGGCAGATCCGCTCCCTGCAGGAGAACTACCCGGTGCCCTTCTTTTATTCGCTGATGAACCTGATGGGCAGTCATGACAGGGCGCGGCTGCACAACCTGCTGGCGCGCAAGGACTATGCCCACATGCCCAACACCCAGCGCCGCGGGCTGGTGATGGACCAGGAGCACAAGCGCCTGGCAACCAGACGCTTTGAAAAGATGCTGCTGATCACCGTTTCCCTGCCGGGCATGCCCAGCCTGTACTATGGAGATGAAGTCGGCATGGAGGGCGCGGCCGACCCCTTCTGCCGGGGGACCTACCCCTGGGGCCGGGAGGACAAGGACATCCTGGCGCGGGTCAAGGCGGCCTTCGCGCTGCGCGCGTCCCGCCCGGTGCTGACCCGGGGTTTCCTGGAGCTGTCCCATGAGGGGGAGCACACCCTGGTCATCCATCGCTTTGCCAAGGACGGCCTGGACGTGTTTGGGGAACCCCTGGACGACGCGCCGTACATCCTGCGCGTCAGCCGGGACGCGCAAAAGCTGTAGCGCAAGATTTCATTCATGATTTTGTAATAAATTATTGACAATTTGCGTGCATTCACATAGGATGATGCTGAATACATGGCATTTTACGGAGGTCACCATGAGCTTGAAGCACGGAAAGCGGCTGTTTTGCCTGTTGATCGCGGCGCTGATGTGGATCGTGGCGCTGTCGGGCCATGGTGAAACCTACCCCTATGTGGCCTACGCCACCGATTCGGTGCGCCTGCGGGGCGGCGCTTCCTCAAATGCCGCCATCCTGACGGTGATCCGCCAAGGGGACGCGGTGCTGGTCACGGGGGCTGAGGGCAACTATAAGATTGTGGAATATGAAGGCCGAAAGGGCTATGTGGTGTCCTCCTTCCTGGGCGCGGCAACCTCCGCAGCCAGCGTGCCGGACCCGCAGCTGGCCGCCAGTTACCCCCTCCTGTCCTCTGGCAGCGAGGGTTTTCGCGTCAAAGCCCTGCAGGAGGCGCTGCAGGAACTGGGCTTCTACAATCTGTCCATCGACAGCAAATATGGCAGCGGTACCAACAAGGCAGTGGGCGATTTTCAGGCCCAGAACAAGCTGGAAAGGACCGGCGTCGCCGATGCCGCCACCCAGCAGCTGCTGTTTGAGGGCCGGCCGCTCAACAAGCGCGGCCGCGAAAGCGACGTGAAGACCCTGCCCCCCATCCCTGGCACCACCATCCACCCCGGCGACCGGGGCGACGCGGTGGTCCAGGTGCAGCAGACGCTGACAGACCTCAAGCTCTACACAGGCAAAATTGACGGCGAGTACGGCAGCGGCACCCAGGAGGCGGTCAAGGCCTTCCAGCGCGCCAACCGGCTGAAGGTTGACGGCATCATCGGCACGCGCACCTTCGCGGCGCTGGACTCGGCACGGGCTGACAGCACCGGGGGGCAGCCCACCCATGAAGAGACAGCCCGGCCAACCACCCCGCCCAGTGCGCCCTATGTGGAACCGGAGCTGCCGGAGGCCACCTACCCCTACCAGACCACGGCCGCGGCCTCGGTCAACCTGCGCAAACGGGCCTCAACCAGCGCCATGCGCCTGCTGACCGTACCCCAGGGCGCCAGCATCCAGGTGCTGGAGGACAGCGGCAACTTCCTCAAGGTCAGCTACCGCAACTACACCGGCTATGCGGCGAAGGATTTCATCAACATCCCGGAGCAATACCTGGAGGGCAAGGTGCTTTCCATCGACCAGAGCGCCCGGGTATCCTACGCCACCTTGGCGCCGGGCGCTGAGGGGCGCGCGGTGCGCGCACTGCAGCACGCGCTGACGGAGCTGGGCTATTACAACGCCGGGGTGGACGGCAAGTTTGGCGCGGGCACCACCGCGGGGCTCAAAGCCCTGCAGAAGAAGAACGGCCTGCGGGAGACCGGCGTGGCGCTGCCGGAGCTGCAGCAGCTGATTTTTGAAAAGCGGGTGCGCAACAGCCGCAACCGCCTGGTCTATACCAAAACCCTGCCGCCGCTGGACAACATCACCATGCAGCAGGGCGACTTTGGCGACGCGGTGTACGAGCTGCACCAGCTGCTCATCGCGACAGGCCAGTATGACAGCAACCCGGGGTACGAGTTTACCCGCGCCACCACGGTCGCGGTGCGCGCCTTCCAGCAAAACCACAAGATCAAGGTGACCGGCAAGGTGGATGCCTTCACCCTGCTGGCCATCCGCACCGCCGCGAATGTGGACACCGGCGGCCCCACCGAGGTCCAGCCCACCCAGCCGCCCCTCACCGCGGACAACGTGGTCATCATCCGCGATGGCACCAGGGGCCTGGCGGTGACCCAGCTGCAGGCCCGGCTGGTGGAGCTGAACTACTACAGCATCAGCCCGGACGGGGTGTACAACGCCGATGATATCGCCGCCGTGCGCCACTTCCAGCGGGTGAACGGCCTGCCGGTGACCGGCGTGGCCGACCTGGCCACCCAGCAGACCCTGTTTACCGCCTATGCCCTGGCGGCAGACCCCCAGGCCACGCAGCCCGGCGTGAGCGGCGGGGCGCTGCGCATCGGGGCCCAGGGCGAGGAGGTGCGCGCGCTGCAATCCCGCCTGGTGACGCTCAACTACCTGAGCGGCCGGGTGGACGGCATCTTCGGCACCCAGACCGCGGCCGCGGTCACCACCTTCCAGCGCATGAACAACCTGGACCAGGACGGCATCGCCGGCAGCCAGACCCTGGGCGCCCTCTACCAGGCCAATGCCCGCCCCAACCAGACCGGGGCCCCCACCGCCCCGGAGCAGCCCCAGCAGACCGGCTTGCTGAAGGTGGGCAGCACGGGCGGTGAGGTGGTCAGCCTGCAGCAGCGGCTGATCGCGCTCAACTACCTGACCGGCAGCGCGGATGGCATCTATGGCCCCCGCACCTTCCTGGCGGTCAAGGAGTTCCAGGCCAAGAACAAGATGGAGGCTGACGGCATCGCCGGCAGCCTGACGCTGGCCAGAATCAACTCGCGTGAGGCCATCGCCAACACCGACTCCACCCTGCCACCCCCCACCAGCCAGCCCACCCAGCCTGTCGCGCCCGTGTTCACAGCGCCCCGGGCATCCGAGGTGCGCTACGCCAACTGGTATACGGACATCCGGCCCATCGCCCAGCGGCTGCGCAACGTGGTCATCTATGATTTCATGACCGGCGAGCACTACAACTTCCGCTTCTTCAGCCTGGGCAAGCACGCTGACGGCACCACGCTGACGGCGGCGGATACCGCCACCATGAACAAGGTGCTGGGCGCCAGGAACTGGACGCCTCGCCCGGTCTGGGTCATCTTCAGCGACGGGCGGGTCTTCATGGGCTCCACCCACAGCCACCCCCACCAGACCGACTACATCGCCGGCAATGATCTCAACGGTCACCTGTGCGTGCACTTCCCCCGCGAGATGGCGGAAGCCGAACAGACCGGGCCCTATGCGGTCTCCCACCAGAACGCCATCCTGGCCGGCTGGGACCTGACACAGAACATGGCGCGCGGCAGGTGAGATGATGAACAAACCCCTGATGACCATCGCGGTGGACGGCCCGGTCAGCGCGGGCAAGTCCACCCTGAGCGACGCGCTGGCGCGCAGGCTGAACATCCTGCACCTGGACTCCGGCGCCATGTACCGCGCGGTGGGCCTGTACGCGCTGAGAAACGGCATCTCCCCGGATGATGAGGCCGCCCTCAACCAGGTGATTGACAAGGGGCAGGCCCAGGTCACGGTGGACTACCGGGATGGGCAGCAAATCACCCTGCTCAACGGCCGGGATGTGACGGGGGAGCTGCGCGGCGAGGCCGTGGGCGCCGCCGCCTCGGCGGTGTCGCGCTTCCCCGCTGTGCGCCAATACCTGGTCAGCCTGCAACAGCAGCTGGCGCGGGAGCGCAGCATCCTGATGGATGGCAGGGACATCGGCACCGTGGTGCTGCCGGAGGCCGGGGTCAAGATTTTCCTGACCGCCAGCCCGGAGGACCGCGCGCTGCGCCGATATACCCAGCTGATCGCTGACGGCTTCAATGTGGACTACCCCACCGTGCTCAAGGACCTGCAAGCCCGCGATGAGCAGGACAGCAAGCGCGCGGCCGACCCGCTGCGGGCCGCGGAGGACGCGGTGGTGCTGGACACCTCCAGCTTCAGTTTTGAGCAGTCCCTGCAGGCGATGCTGGACATCGTGGAACAGGTGTATGGCAGCCACTGAACGCAGGGCGGTGGGCACGCCCTTTTACCGCTTTGCCCGGGGGTTGCTGGCGGCGTTCAGCGCCCTCTTTTATCCCTGTAAGATTGTCAACCAGCGCGCGGCGGACCTGAACGCGCCCCTGATCCTGATCTGCAACCACCAGAGCATGATGGACCCGGTGCTGCTGGCGGTGAAGCTGCCCCAGCACGAGATCCACTTCATCGGCAAGCGGGAAATCACAAAGTTCAAACCGCTGAAGTGGGTGGTGGAACGCCTGCACATGATTGCCATTTCCCGCCACATGAGCGACCTGGCGGCCATGCGGGCCGCGGGCGCTGCCCTCAAAGGCAACCATGTGCTGGGCATTTTCCCGGAGGGCAAGCGCTGCGATGGCCCCAGCATGGACATTGTGGAAAGCGGCGCCAGCCTGCTGGCACAGCGCCATAAGGTACCGCTGCTGCCCGTGTACATCGCCGGGCGGCCCCGCCCCTTTCGCCGGGTCATCATGGAGGTGGCCCCGCCCCTCCAGTATGAGGACCTGTTGGGGGAAGGGATAGACAAAGCGGCCACGGAACGCATCAACCAGCGCATCCGGCAGCTTTACCAGGATTTTGATATTAAATACAATAAAAAAACAATCGGCGCATGACAAGTTTTTTTACATTGTGTAAATTAAATGTCTGGGAGGATACGCAGGTTTGCCGATTACTGTAGCCAAAAGCGCTGGTTTTTGCATGGGGGTCAGCCGCGCGGTCACCACCGCGCTTGAGGTGGCCCGGGATGCGAAAACCAAGGGTATACGGGCAGTTTCCCTGGGGGAACTCATCCACAACCCCGCCGCGGTGGCAGCGCTGGCCCAGGAGGGGCTCACCCCCATCCAGGACCCCACCGACGCGGAGGGCGCCATCCTGGTCATCAGGAGCCATGGCGCCACGCCCGACACCATCGCAGCCTGCCGGCAATCCGCCGTCCATTTGGTTGACTGCACCTGCCCATTCGTGCATCATGTGCACAGGCTTGTCTCCAGGCACAGCCAGGACGGCAAACCTGTGATCATCCTGGGTGACCCCAACCACCCGGAGATTATCGGCATTGTGGGCTGGTGCGCAGGCCCGTCCTACATCATCCAGGATGTCAGCCAGCTGGACAGCCTGCCGGCCCAGCTGCCTGGCGCATTGCTGGTCAGCCAGACCACCTTCCCCCCCTCAGCCTATGATGAGCTGCTGCCAGCCTTGATGGCGCGCTATGGGGATTTGCAGCATGAGAACACCATCTGCCAGGCCACCAGCGTGCGCCAGGCGGAGGCGGAGGAGCTGGCCCGTCAGTCTGACCGGATGATTGTGGTGGGGGGGCTGCACAGCGCCAACACGCGCAAGCTGGCAGAAACCTGCCGCAAGTGGTGCCCACAAACCCACTTGGTTGAAAAAGCCGCGGATCTGGTACACTACCGGATGAACCCGGCAGAAGAAAGGATTGGTATCACCGCTGGTGCGTCCACACCGGCGTGGTCACTTAAGGAGGTTGTTGACTTTATGAACGACATGGAACTCAACGGACAGACCCAGAAACCGGAGACCCCGGACCAGGCCCAGGAAGCGCAGGAGGTGCTTGAGAGCGCCGCGCAGGACCTCAGCCAGCAGGCACAGGTCGCTGTGGAGCAGGTAAGCGACATGGCTGACGCCGCAGTTGAGGCATCCCAGGACGCGGTCCAGGCAGCGGAGGACGCTGTGGAGGACGCCGCAGAAGCCGTGGAAGCGGCTGCTGAGGAAGAAGTGTCTGAAGCAGCGCAGGAAGCCCCAGACACCGCGCAGGAGCCGGAAGAGGCTGCCGCCACGGAAGCAACTGAAGACGTGGTGGAAGAAGCGGCGGAAGCCGCGGACGAGCAGCCTGCTGCAGCCGCTGAGGAGCCGCCCAAGGAGCCGAGCTTCATGGACGCGGTAGCCGCCAGCATGACGCGCATCCGCTCTGGCCAGACCCTGATGGGCAAGGTGGTGCAGATCACCGAGGATGAGGTCAGCGTAAACATCGGCTACAAGTCCGATGGCTTGCTCAAGCACAGCGACATGGTGGACACCGATGTGGAGCTGGGCGATGAGATCGAAGTTGAGGTCATCAAAGTCAACGACGGCGAAGGCAATGTCATCCTATCCCAGCGCAACATCGTCAACCGCAAGGTCTGGGCAGACCTCATGGAGAAGTACGAGCAGGGTGAGCTGGTGGAGGCGGTGGGCAAGGAGGCCGTCAAGGGCGGCCTGCTGGCCAGCATCGAGGGCGTGCGCGCCTTCATTCCCGCCTCCCACCTGGCCCAGCGCTATGTGGACAAGATTTCACAGTTTGTTGGCCAGAACCTGAAGCTCAAGATCATTGAGGTGGACGAGAGCAAGAAGCGCGTGGTGGCCAGCCGCAAGGAAGCCCTGGCCCAGGAGATGGAGGTCATCAAGGCCGCTGTCTGGAGCCAGCTGGAGGAGGGCGCGGTGGTGCGCGGCATCGTGCGGCGCTTTACCAACTTCGGCGCCTTTGTGGACCTGGGCGGCGTGGATGGCCTGATCCATGTATCAGACCTGAGCTGGAACCGCAACGTGGTGCCCAGCGAGGTGCTGCAGGCCAACCAGGAGGTGGATGTGAAGATCCTCAACCTGGACCGCGAGCGTGACCGCATCGCCCTAGGCTACAAGCAGCTGCAGCCGCGGCCCTGGGACAACGTGGAAGAGAAGTACCCCGTGGGCAGCATTCTGACCCGCACCATCGTGCGCGTGCGGCCCTTTGGCGCCTTCATCGAGCTGGAGCCCGGCGTGGACGGCCTGGTGCACATCTCCCAGGTAGCCCACACCCGTGTGGACAAGATTGAGGACGTGGTGCAGCCTGGCCAGGAAGTGAACGTCAAGGTGCTGTCCGTGGACCCGGTGGCCAAGCGCATCAGCCTGTCCATCCGTGAGGCGATGGAGGACAGTGCCCTGCACTACACCGCGGACATCCCCGGTGAAAGCTATGGCCAGGACAACAGCCCGCTGAGCTCCGGGTACCAGAGCTATCAGAGCAGCACCCCCGCCCCGTCCGCCAGTGAGGACCGCCCCGAGACCGCGCTGGAACTGGCCATGCGCAAGGCCCGCGAGGAGCTGGAAGCCCAGGAGAACCGCGGGGAGCAGGAAACCCAGGAGGCTCCCGAGGAGCCGGACGCCCAGGAGACGCCCGAGGAGCCGGAGGCCCAGGAAACGCCCGAGGAACCGGAAGCCCAGGAGAACCCTGAGGAGCCGGAAGCCCAGAAAAATCTGGAAACTGACGGGGAATAAACCCTCCTGTCAAACAACACACAGGGACAGGGCCGCGCGGACTGCGCGGCCCTGTTTTATAGCCAATTCCCCCGCGGGCTTGACGATGTAGCGCAGACCTGGTTCGTCACGCTGAGGGAGACCATCAACGCGCTGACGGAGCATACGTCTTTCGGGTGCCGCGAAGTTCAGTGAAGAGGGCGCAGCTTACTGTCGCCTTGGCTGAGCAAGACAAGGAACAGCCAACCATGCCCGCTACTCGAAAGCATTGATATCTGGTGCAGGTATCAGCTGGACAAGACCTCAAAAGCCCGCCGGAAGCGGGCTTTTGAGATGTTGGGGTTGATTCTTCCGGCTCAGAACCTGAGCGGGTTCAGGCGGATGGAAGGCCCCATGGTGGTGCTCAGGTAGAGGGAGCGCAGGTAGACACCCTTGGCGGAGGTGGGGCGGGCCTTGATGACCGCGTCCATCAGGGTGTTGAGGTTCTCCACCAGCTTCTCCTCCTCAAAGGAGACCTTGCCGATCGGGCAGTGCGCGATGGCGGTCTTGTCAATGCGGTACTCCACCTTGCCGCCCTTGATGTCCTCCACGGCCTTGGCCACGTCGTTGGTGACGGTGCCGGACTTGGGGTTGGGCATCAGGCCCTTGGGGCCCAGGAGGCGGCCGATGCGGCCCACCACACCCATCATGTCCGGGGTGGCAACGCAGACATCAAAGTCAAACCAGTTCTCGGTGCGGATCTTGTCAACCAGCTCGGCCTCGCCCACATAGTCAGCGCCGGCAGCCCTGGCTTCCTCGGCCTTCTCCCCCTTGGCGAACACCAGCACGCGCACCACGCGGCCAGTGCCATGGGGCAGGATGACCGCGCCGCGCACCTGCTGGTCAGCGTGGCGGGGGTCAACGCCCAGGCGGATGGACAGTTCGACGGTTTCGTCAAACTTTGCCTTGCCAATCTGCTTCACCAGGCTGATGGCGTCCGCCGGGTCATAGAGTTTGTTGCTGTCAATGAGCTTCTTGGACTCAAGGTACTTCTTGCCGTGTTTCATGTTTGTTCCTCCCTGTGGTCATCGCGGCGCTATGTCCTCCCACAATTGTTCCTTTATTCCTCGACGGTGACGCCCATGCTGCGGGCGGTGCCTTTGACCATGCTCATGGCCGCCTCAATGCTGGCGGCATTCAGGTCCACCATTTTGGTGGTGGCAATCTCGCGCACCTGATCCTGGGTGAGCTGGGCAATCTTGGTTTTGTTGGGTTTGTCGCTCCCGCTCTCGATGTTCAGCGCCTTTTTGATCAGCACCGGCACCGGCGGGGTCTTGGTGATAAAGGTGAAGGAGCGGTCAGAATACACCGTGATGACGACCGGGATGATGTAGCCGGCCTGCTTGGCCGTGCGCTCATTGAACTCCTTGCAAAACCCGGGGATGTTGACGCCATGCTGGCCCAGCGCCGGCCCGATGGGGGGCGCGGGGGTCGCCTTGGCGGCGTCGACCTGCAGTTTGATGACCGCTGAAACTTTCTTTGCCATGTTGTTTGGCTCCTCCTAATCTGTGGTTTTGGCGGCGCATGGCGCCTCCCACCCTAAGGGACAATCCCGCCTGGGCCCTAGACCTTCTCGGCCTGGTCCAGGTCAATCTCCACCTGCATCTCGCGCCCCAGGAACATCTTGACCTTCACCTGCAGCTTGTTGCGGACCACGTCCACCGCTTCCACCATGCCGGTGAAGTTTTCCAGGGGCCCGGACAGGATGCGGACCTCCTCGCCGACAACCAGCTTGGTGGCTTCTGCCTGGGGCTGGGAGCTCATCATGGTGTTGAACTCCTCCTCCGTCAGGGCCACCGGCTTGCTCTCGGGGCCAACGAAACCGGTCACGCCGCGGGTGTTGCGCACAACGTACCAGGACTCGCTGGTGATGATCATCTTGACCAGCACATAGCCCGGAAAAGTCTTGTGCTGGGTGATGACACGCTTGCCGTTCTTGATCTCGGCGATTTCTTCCATCGGTACCTGGACTTCCTGGATCAGGTGCTGCATGCGGTTGTTCTCGGCAGCTTTCTCCAGGTTGTCCTTCACCTTGTTTTCATAGCCGGAATAGGTATGCACGACATACCACTGGGGAATGGTCGCGCTTGGGTTCAGATCCTGCTCAGGCATTGTATCTCCTATCAGCCGGCCCAACCGGACAGCAGCTTCACAACTTCGGTGGAGCCCATGTCCAGCAGCCCAATCACAACCCCCATGAACACCATGAAGGCCAGCACCAGCAGGGTGCTGTTGATCAGGTTCTGCCTGGTCGGCCAGGTCACCTTGCGCAGCTCGCGCCAGGTGTTCTTGAAGGGTCTGGCAATGTTGGCGGGCAGGTTTTTGAAGAAGCTGAGCACCTTCTGGAGGAAGCTTGGCTTCTCCGCCCTGGCCGGGCCGCGCTTGGACTTGACTTCAGACATTGCTTACCTCGTTTCGCGGTGAGCGGTGTGCTTCTTGCAGAAGCGGCAGAACTTGCTCAGCTCAATGCGCTCGGGGTTGTTCTTCTTGTTCTTGATGGTGTTGTAGTTGCGCTGTTTGCACTCGTTGCAGGCCAGCACGATGTTGGACCTTGCTTCCTTCACAGCCATGATGCTTTCCTCCTTCTGTCAGTGGCGGCCTCAGCCTTCGATGACGCGGGCGACGGCGCCGGAGCCCACGGTGTGGCCGCCCTCGCGGATGGCGAAACGCAGACCCTGCTCAATCGCGATGGGCGTGATCAGCTCCACTTCCATCTGCACGTTGTCACCGGGCATCACCATCTCAACCCCCTCGGGCATCTTGATGGAGCCGGTCACGTCCGTAGTGCGGAAGTAGAACTGCGGGCGGTACCCGTTGAAGAAGGGCGTGTGGCGACCGCCTTCGTCCTTGGTCAGCACGTACACCTCGCTGAAGAAGTGGGTGTGCGGCTTGATGGAGCCGGGCTTGGCCAGCACCTGGCCACGCTCAATCTCCGTGCGCTGAACGCCGCGCAGCAGCGCGCCGATGTTGTCGCCGGCCTCCGCCTTGTCCAGCAGCTTGTGGAACATCTCAACACCGGTCACCACCACGGAGCGCGGCTTTTCCATCAGACCCACGATCTCAACCGTGTCAGACACCTTCACCTCACCGCGCTCAACGCGGCCCGTGGCCACTGTGCCACGGCCGGTGATGGAGAACACGTCCTCAACCGGCATCAGGAAGGGGCGGTCCACAGCCCGCGCGGGCGTGGGGATGTAGTTGTCCACCGTCTCCATCAGCTCGTAGATGCACTGCGTCTCCGGCGCGTTGCGCGGGTCGGAGCCGTCCTTCTGCATGTACTCCAGCGCCTTGAGCGCGCTGCCCTTGGTGATCGGGATGTCATCCCCGGGGAAGTCGTAGCTGCTCAGCAGGTCGCGCACTTCCATCTCAACCAGCTCCAGCAGCTCCTCGTCGTCCATCAGGTCTACCTTGTTCATGAACACCACCATGGACGGCACGCCCACCTGGCGGGCCAGCAGGATGTGCTCACGCGTCTGCGGCATGGGACCATCGGGCGCGGACACCAGCAGGATGGCGCCGTCCATCTGCGCCGCGCCCGTGATCATGTTCTTCACGTAGTCGGCGTGGCCGGGGCAGTCAACGTGCGCGTAGTGGCGGTTCTCGGTCTCATACTCCACGTGGGAGGTGTTGATCGTGATCCCCCGCGCCTTCTCTTCCGGTGCCTTGTCAATCTGGTCGTAGGCCATCGCCTGCGCGTGGCCCGCCTTGGCCAGCACCATCGTGATCGCCGCTGTCAGCGTGGTCTTGCCGTGGTCAACGTGGCCAATCGTTCCGATGTTCACGTGCGGCTTCGTGCGCTCAAACTTCTGTTTTGCCATGGTTGGTTCTTCCTCCTTCGTCGGGTTGACGTAATCTTGTAATCAGTGGCCGAGTATCTTCTCAGCGAGTGACCTTGGCACTTCCTCATAATGGTCAAAGGACATGGTGAACATCCCCCTGCCCTGGGTCTTGCTGCGCAGGTCCGTGGCATAGCCAAACATTTCGCTCAGCGGCACGTAGGCATGGATGATCTCATCCCCCAGCCTGGCCTCATAGGTTTCAATGCGGCCGCGCCGGGCGCTCAGGTCGCCGATGACATCGCCCATGTACTGGTCAGGCACGATGACCTCCACCTTCATGACCGGCTCCAGCAGGCAGCTGTCCGCCTTGCGCATGGCATCCTTGAAGGCCATGGAGCCGGCGATTTTGAACGCGATCTCCGAGGAGTCCACCTCGTGGTAGGAGCCGTCCGTCACCGCCACCTTGAAGTCCAGCACCTCATACCCGCCCAGGATGCCCGACTGGGCCGCCTCGCGGATGCCCGCGTCAATGGGGGCGATGAACTCGCGGGGGATGACGCCGCCGACAATCCTGCTTTCAAAGCTGTAGCCTTCCCCGGGCTGGGTGGGGCTGATCTCGATGACGCAGTGGCCGTACTGACCATGGCCGCCGGACTGGCGCACATGCCGGCCCACGCCGGTGGCGGTTTTGCGGATGGTTTCCTTGTAGGCAACCTGGGGCTTGCCGATGGTGGCTTCCACGCGGAACTCCCGCATCATGCGGTCCACGATGATTTCCAGGTGCAGCTCGCCCATGCCGGCGATGATGGTCTGCCCGGTTTCGTGGTCGGTGTAGGTCTTGAAGGTGGGGTCCTCCTCCGCCAGGCGGGTGAGGGCATAGCTGAGCCGCTCCTGCCCGGCCTTGGTTTTGGGCTCGATGGCCACACGGATGACCGGCTCGGGGAACTCAAGGGACTCCAGGATGATGGGGGCCTTGTCATCGCACAGGGTGTCCCCGGTGGTGGTTTCCTTCAGGCCCACGGCGGCGGCGATGTCGCCGGTGAAAACGCTTTCCACATCCTCCCGGTGGTTGGAGTGCATGCGCAGGATGCGGCTGAAGCGCTCGCGCTTGCCCTTGGTGGAGTTGTACACATAGGTGTTGGCGGAAATCTTCCCCGAATACACCCGGAAGAAGGCCAGCTTGCCCACAAAGGGGTCCACGGCGATCTTGAAGGCCAGGGCGGAGAAGGGCTCATCGTCGCTGGGGTGGCGCTCCACCTGCTCATCCGCCTTGCCGGGCACCGTGCCCTGGATGGAGGGGATGTCCAGCGGGGAGGGCATGAACGCGCAAATGCTGTCCAGCAGCGGCTGCACGCCCTTGTTGCGGTAGGAAGTGCCGCAGAGCACCGGGGTCATCTCGCAGGCGACCGTGGCCTTGCGGATGGCGGCGTTCAGGTCCCCGGCGGTGATTTCATCGCCGTTGAAAAACTTCTCCATCAGCTGCTCATCCGTGCCCACCACCGCGTCAATGAGCTTTTCGCGGTATTCATCGGCCAGGGCGCTGAGCTCCTGGGGGATGTCCTCCTCGCGCACATCCCTGCCCTCGTCATCATAGTAGACCTCGGCCTTCATGCGGATGAGGTCGATGATACCGGTGAAGGTGTCCTCGCTGCCGATTGGCAGCTGCACCGGGACAGCGTTGGCGTTGAGGCGGTCATTGAGCATGTCCACCACGCGGAAGAAATCCGCGCCGTTGATGTCCATCTTGTTGATGTAGGCCAGGCGGGGCACATTGTACTTGTTGGCCTGGCGCCACACGGTTTCCGACTGGGGCTCCACACCGCCCTTGGCACAGAACACCGCCACCGCGCCGTCCAGCACACGCAGGGAACGCTCCACCTCCACGGTGAAGTCCACATGGCCGGGGGTGTCAATGATGTTGATGCGGTAGCCCTCCCACACCGCCGTGGTGGCGGCGGAGGTGATGGTGATGCCGCGCTCCTTTTCCTGGTCCATCCAGTCCATGGTGGCGCCGCCCTCATGGGTCTCGCCCATGCGGTGCACGCGCCCGGTGTAGAACAGGATGCGCTCGGTGGTCGTCGTCTTGCCCGCATCAATGTGGGCCATGATGCCGATGTTCCGAACCTTGTCCAGGGGGTGGTCTCTTAACATGAAATCTGTTGCTCCTTAACTTGTGAGGTGCCTGCTCACCAGCGGTAATGCGCAAAGGCCTTGTTGGCCTCGGCCATGCGGTGCATTTCTTCCTTGCGGCGCACCGCGCTGCCGGTGTTGTTGGCGGCATCCATCACCTCGCCCGCCAGGCGCTCAGCCATGGTCTTCTCACCGCGCTTGCGGCTGAAGTCCACCAGCCAGCGCAGCGCCAGGGTCTGCCGGCGCTCGGGGCGGATTTCAATGGGCACCTGGTAGGTGGCGCCACCCACGCGGCGCGCCTTGACCTCCAGCAGGGGCAGGATGTTGTTCAGCGCGTCCTGGAAGACGTCGCCCGGCTCCTTGCCGGTCTTTTCCTTGATCATGTTAAAGGCGGAGTAGCACACGTTCTGCGCGACGCCGCGCTTGCCGTCCAGCATGATCTGGTTGATGAGCTTGGTGACGGTGACCGTCCCGTAGATGGGATCGGGCAGCACCTCGCGCTTGGGGATAAATCCACGACGGGGCATAGTTTTCCTCCTCAAATTGACGTAGTAGGCCGGAGGCTGGCGGCAGGCTGGCGCCGTGCGGCCATCACACGCGGCAGGAACCCTCGCAGACGGCGCGGTTCCCGCCTTGCCGGCGTGGGTGTTTTATTTCTTGGGACGCTTGGCGCCGTACAGCGAGCGGCCCTGGGCACGCTTGGCAACACCTGCGGTATCCAGCGCGCCACGCACGATGTGATAGCGCACACCGGGCAGGTCGCGCACACGGCCACCGCGGATGAGCACCACGCTGTGCTCCTGCAGGTTGTGGCCGATGCCGGGGATGTAGCAAGTGCCTTCAATCTGGTTGGTCAGGCGAATCCTGGCAATCTTGCGCAGGGCAGAGTTGGGCTTCTTGGGCGTGGTCGTCTTCACGGACAGGCACACGCCGCGCTTTTGCGGGCAACCCTGCAGGATGGGCGCGTCAGACTTTTTGACAATCTTCTTGCGGCCTTTGCGGATCAATTGATTGATCGTGGGCAATGGGGGCACCTCCTGATTTTTGATCGGAGCCTGGGCAACAGGTCTCCTCCTATAACATTCCCGCAACCCTTGGGAATATATAGTCTGTGGGATGGGTTCAGCCGGAAAGCACCGCCGCGGCGGCTGAGGGTACCTGGATGCCGCTGAGCCTGCCCAGCTCCTTCATGGTGGGGACCGTTTCAAGCGGCACACCGTGCGCCTGTGCGGCCTGCATAAGCTGTTCCTGCAGGTGTTCCTGCGCGTCCAGCGCCATGAACACCTTGACCGCCCTGCCCGCCTGGATGGCCTTGAGCACCTGCTTGAGGCCCGCCGCGCGGTGGGCAGCGGATGACAGTTCGTGCGGCACCTGTTCCTCCATCAGCTGAACTGAATTGCCATACGAGAGGCAACTTTATCATGTTACTACTGAAAAGCCCATTTTGTCAATGATTTTTGATGGGGATTTGCGGGCAGCCCAGCGAAACAACCGGGCCTTGTTTGACCTGCCCTGCGCGAAGGATTATAATCCTTGCATCTTTGTGGGCGGAGGGCTGGATGGAGCAAGGGAGGGCCGGCGCGAACCGGCTGCGGTTGATCATCGCCATGGCGGCGATTGCCCTGGTGGTGGTGCTGTTGCTGTATGTCTCTGGCATTTTCGGCGGAGGCCCCCGGCGGCTGAGCGCCACCAAGCTGCGCTGCGTCACCACCCAGCAGGTCACCCCCTTTGGGGACAAGGTGCTCTACTACGATGGCACCACGCTGTTTTGCCTGAACGCGAACGGCACGGAGCAATGGAAGTACGCCCTGGGCCCCGGCGCGCGCTTCACGGTGAGCGACCACCTGATTGCCGCCTGGAGCGGTGCCCACCTGCACATCCTGAACCGCAGCGGCCGGGCCACCTACAATGACCGCCTGGCGGACACCATCCAGTTTGCCAGGCCAGGGCGCCAGTATGTGGCTGCCGTCATCGGCGAGGGCTTCAGCCCCACCCTGCTGGTGAAGGACGCCAACGGCCTGGCGGTGGATTCCGAATCCATCGCCTATGCCGACCGGATGATTCTGGATATGGACTTCTTTGAGAACGGCAACTACCTGTGGACCACGGCGCTGGACGTGTATGGCATCTCCCCGGTGACCATCATGAACATCTACCGCGTGGGTGCCATGAACACGGGTGAGGTGGACCTGGGCGAGGAGATCACCTACAAGGTGCTTTACGCCGGGGACCGCCTGCATGTGATAGACACCAAGGAGCTCAACCTCTATGACTACCGGGGCACGGTGGACCCCTTTGCCCGCCGGCTGGTCTACGGCTGGAAGCTGATTGACAACAGCACGGTCGGCAGCAGCGCCACCATGCTCTTCGCGCCGGAGATGCAAACGGCAAGCGCCCAGCAGATCACTGAGCTGAGGGTGCTGTCCGGCAACCGGCGCGACAGCCGCTACACCCTGCCCAACAGCTGCCTGGGCGCGGGCCTCAAGGGCAACACCATCTTCGCCATTTCCGCGGACACCCTCTACCAGGCGGAGCTGAGCGCCCAGCGCTTTTCCGCCCTGAAGCTGCCGCTGAACGTGCCGGTGACCGGCTACATCGGCAAGCTGAGCAACGGGGCCAGCCTAGTCAGCAGCGGAATCGACGTGTACCTGATCAACCTGCCGTAAGGCTTGAGGAGGCCAAATGAATCTCGTGGACGGGCTGCTCATCCTGGTGCTGGCGCTGAGCGTCATCTATGGCTTGTATCATGGCTTCATCCAGTCCATCGCCAGCCTGCTGGGCCTGGGCGTGGCCATACTGGGCGGGCTGATGCTGGGGCCGATGCTGGCCAGCTGGCTGGGCAACAACGAGACCATCCGCGGCGTGCTGATGAACTACTCAGACGCCGTGGTGCGCGTGGGCGACTATGAGCTGGCCAGCGCGCCGGTCAGCCAGGTGGGCGGCAACCTGCTGGAGACGGTGCTGGGCAGCGTGTCCTTCCCGGAGGCCATCAAGGCGCTGCTGCGGGACAACATCATCACCCAGGCGTTTCGGGGCAGTTCCCTGGCCACCGTGAATGACTATGTCTCCAACACCCTGATCCAATCCGTGCTGGGCGTGCTCAGCTTCCTGGTGTGCTGCCTGCTGGTCTACCTGGCCTGGGCCTTTATCCTGTCCATCATCCGGCACGTGTTTGAGTTCCCCATCCTGCGCCAGCTGGACTGGCTGGCCGGCGGGCTGTTTGGCCTGGCCCGGGGCGCGCTGATCTGCTACCTGCTGGTGCTGCTGGTGCCGCTGGTGGAGGTGGTGCTGCCGGATGAGCGCATCATCACCTACATCCAGGAAAGCCAGGTTGCAGAGCTCTTCCGCAATGACGGCCTGCTGGTGCGCATCCTGCGGGGATAGCCGACAAGGCCTGAGATGCAACATGGGCGCCGTCTGGCGCCCATGTTCATGTCCGCAATCTGTCCGCGGCCACTTGTATCCTCAGGAAGAAAGGGAATCCCTGCCCGCTCGCTGCCGCCCACCGCCGCATCCATTTGCCAGGCTGTGGCTTGCAACAGGAGGGCCAATGCCCCCGATCCCACTGGTCATACTTGTATCCGTCAAGCAAGGGGCGCCGTCCGGCGCCCCTTGTTGGTGTCAGGCCGCGGTCCAGCCGCCCTCATCCTTTTTGAAGAAGGGGTGGGCACTGGCAGCCGCCAGGCGTTGGGTGAGCAGCTGCTCATCCTCCGGGCCATAGGGGCGGGCCGCCACCTGCTCGTACAGATCCTGCATGGAGGACTGGCACTCCCAGTTGCCCGGGGGAATCAGCACGTCCGCGCCCATATGAAAGGCGAAGCGCATGCCAGCCATACGGGCAGCGGTGTCATCCGCGTCAAAGGGCTTGCACCACCCCTTGGGCCAGGGGGAGGCCTCGCGCTCCTCCTGGCTGAGCCAGGCGCGCTCGATGATGGCCTTGATGGCCAGCAGGGCAAAGCCCTTTTTCTGCTTTTCGCGCATCAGCGCGTTGCCGATGCCCTGCTCCATGTTCAGCTGCCAGTTCATGGGGAACATGACGGAATCAAAATCATAGAGCTTGAGGGCCTCCAGGGCTGCCCGTTCGGAATGGGCGCTGAAGCCCACCTTGCGGATCACGCCTTCCTTGTGGTACTTGAGGATCATCTCCATGATGCCGCCGGGGCCAAATGCCACCTCCACATCTTCTGGGGTGGAGAGGGAATGCACCTGGTACACGTCAAAATAGTCCGTGTGCAGGCGCTTGAGGGAGGCCTGAAACTCCTTCTGCGCGTCCTGCGCGCGGCGCTCGGTGGATTTGCAGGCCAGGTACACGTCCTTGCGGTAAGGCTTCAGGGAGTTGCCGAGGATGACTTCCGCATCCAAGTAGCTGGGCGCCACATCAAAATAGTTGACGCCAAAATCAATTGCCTGGGCCACATACCTGTCCGAATCGGCCTGCTGCTCGCTCATGCTGACGATGCCGGCGAAGACAATGGGGCTGACTTTGTAACCGGTTTTGCCAAAATCTACCTTTTTCATATGATTCACCTTCCTTTGCTGCAGTATACCGTCATTTTACCAGAAGGTCAATTAAGCGGTTGCTGCGCTTCATGAAGGCCTTGAGCTCCTCCCCCTCAAGCGGCCGGGAGGACAGGCGGGCCAGGTCAAAGACCTGGGCAATCAGCAGGGCCTGCTGCTCCCCCTCCTCCATCGCGGCGATGGCCTGCACGCTCTTGTTGGCACGGTTGAGCACCAGGGTGTAGCGCTCGGGGAAGGCGTTCTTCTCGCCATAGATGCGGCTCATGTCCTTGTAACGGCGCAGCTGCTCATCCTCGGTGAGCATGGCGGGCAGCTCCCGGTCGCTCAGGGCCTCCAGCTGCACGGTGAGGTCGTCCATCCCCAGCACCGCCCGCACGCGTTTCTCCAGCGCCTCACGGTCCAGCTCCTTGCCGTCCTCGCTGTCCTCCTGCAGGCCCTTCACATCCGCGTCCACGCGCATGAAGCTGAGCTCCGCGCCCCCGGCGTACTCCAGGAAGGACATAAAGTTGACGTCAATGAGGGTGTCCATCACCACCACGTCAATGCCGCGGGCCTCAAAGGGCGCGATGCTGGCCGCCTGGCGGGCGGCGTCGGTGGTGTAGTAGGCCTTTTTCTCGGTCTTGCCGTCGTTGCGGGATTTGTACTCGTCCAGGGTCAGGTAATCGCCCCCGGTGGTTTTCAGCAACAGGGAACCCTTGACCTGGTCATAAAACTTGCGGTCGGACACGCAGCCATACTTGATGAAGGGGTGGATGTCATCCCAGTACTGGGTGTAGGTTTCCCGCTGGGTCTCATACAGGGAGTTGAGCTTGTCCGCCACCTTCTTGACGATGTGCTGGGACAGGCGGCGCACATAGCCATCGTTTTGCAGGAAGGAGCGCGACACGTTCAGCGGCAGGTCCGGGCAGTCAATCACACCCTTGAGCACCATGAGGAACTCCGGGATGACCTCCTTGATGTTGTCCGCCACAAAGACCTGGCGGTTGAACAGCTTGATCTGCCCGTCCTGGCCGGAGAAATCGCGCTTGATCCGCGGGAAGTACAGGATGCCCTTGAGGTTGAAGGGGTAGTCCACGTTCAGGTGAATCCAGAACAGCGGGTCTTCCCAGGTGCGGAAGAGCTTGCGGTAGGTTTCCTTGTATTCCTCGTCCGTGCAGTCCCGGGGCGCCTTGAGCCACAGGGGCTTGGTGTCGTTGATCAGCTCAGGCCCAATGATTTCGTCCTCTTCCACTTCATCAAGGCCTGCCACATCCTGCGCCTGGGCATCCTCATCCCCTGCCCCCTCAGCCGCCTCCTGGCGCTTCTTCTCCTGCTCCTCCCTGCGCTTTTGCGCGGCTTCCTGGCGCTGGGCGATGGCTTCCAGGTCTTCAAAATAGACAGGCACCGCCATGTAGCCGCAGTACTTGTCCAGCACGGAGCGCACCAGGGCGCCGTCCAGGAACTCCTGCTCCTCTTCGCTCAGGTGCATGGTGATGGTGGTGCCGCGGGACTGCCGCGTGCCCGGGCCCATCACATAGCTGATGCCGTCCTCGCTCACCCAGCTGACGGCCTCGGCCTCGGGCTGGTAGGAGAGGGAATCAATGCTGACCCGGTCCGCCGCCATGAAGGCGGAGTAGAAACCCAGGCCAAAGTGGCCGATGATGCCGGAGGCGTCCTCGCCGGTGTAGTTCTTGAGGAATTCCTCGGCGCTGGAGAAGGCCACCTGGTTGATGTACTGGTCCACCTCCTGCGCGGTCATGCCGATGCCGTTGTCAGCCACGCGGATCTCCCCCTTCTCCTTGTCCAGGGTGACGGTGACGGACAGCTCCTCCTCCGCGCTTCCCCCGCCCACCATGCGCAGCTTGGTGATGGCGTCCACGCCGTTGGAGACGATTTCCCTCAGGAAGATGTCCTTGTCGGAATACAGCCAGCGCTTGATGACCGGCATGATGTTCTGTGCGTCAATGGAGATGCTGCCCTGGCGTTGCAGCTTGTCTGTCTGGGACACGAAAAAGCCCTCCACAATTGTATTTTCCTGTCCATTATAGCAGTGACCCCGGGGCAATGCAAGCCAAAATTAGCACTCTTGGGATGAGAGTGCTAAAGGTGTGGGTGGTCTGTGGTTCAGCCGGCGCTGATGATTATTCCTTCACGCCGCCCACGGCCACGCCGGCGATGATGTACTTGCTCAGCGCGAAATAGACCAGCAGCAGCGGCAGGGCGGTGAGGGTGAGGCCCACATAGATGGAGCCGTACTCGGTGCGGTAGATGTCCCCCCGCAGCTCCTTGACCATCATGGGCAGGGTTTTCATGGTGGGGTTGGACAGCAGCATCAGCGGGGTGAGGTAGTTGTTCCAGGAACCGATGACCGCCATGATGCCCATGGTGGCCATGGCCGGCATCATCAGCGGCATGACAATCTTGTTGAAGGTGAGGAACTCACCCGCCCCGTCAATGCGCGAGGCCTCCACCAGGGACAGCTGCAGGTTGGCGCTCAGGTACTGCTTGAGGAAGAACACCGTGCCTGGCGCCGCGATGGCGGGGATGATGAGGGGGATGTAGCTGTTGACCAGGTTGAGCCGGTACATGAACATGTAGAACCCGGTCGCCGTGACCTGGCCGGGAATCATGATGATGGCCAGGATGAAGCTGTAGAGGAACTTGCTGCCGCGGAAGTTGTAGACCGACAGGCCATAGGCGGTGAGCGAGGAGAAATAGACGCTCAGCAGCGTGGCGCCAAAGGCGATGATGGCGCTGTTCTTGAAGCCCACCAGGATGTCAAAATTCTTGCCGGTGAGGATGTTCAGGTTGTTCATGAAGAAGGTGCTGGGCAGCAGGGACATGCCCTGCTGAATCTGGTAGGTGGAGCGGGTGGCGTTGACCATCATCAGCCAGAAGGGCAGGATGCTCATCACGCTCAGCGCGGTGCACAGCACATAGATCATGGTGCGCTTGGTGTTGCGCACGCCGGAAGCCGCCACCAGCAGCGCCAGCGTGGGCAGCAGCACCAGGGGGTACTGCAGCCCGGTCAGCTGGGCATCGCCATAGGGGTTGAGGATGGGGAAGGCGTTCAGCCGCAGCAGGGCGTAGAGCAGCACCAGGATGCCCGCCAGGTTCAGGATGCTGGACAAGGTGTACAGCACGCTGACCAGGCGGCCGCCCCCCAGCAGCAGCAGCACCAGCGCGCCCAGCAGCAGGCCAAAGGCCAGGTAGACCAGCAGGTGGTACTGCTGCGGGTCGGGGCTGTAAATCTTGGATTCGTTGATGCGCTTCTGGTCAAACTGCAGCTCCTGGGGCAGCTGGCCCGGCAGCAGGGAGTAGCTCAGCGCGCTGCCGGCGGCGTCCTGCTGGAGGGCCTCGGCCTGGGCCAGGTAGCCATCCAGGGTTTCCTGCGCCTTGTCAATCTTGGCCTGCTGCTTGTCCAGCTTGTCCTGCGGATCCCCATGGGACACATAGCGGTCATAGGTGGCCTGGTAATCGGCCACACGGCGGGTGAACTTGTCAATGTCCCCCTGCAGCATGCCCAGCGCGTCATCGGGGAAGCGGGCAACCGGCAGGAAGAACAGCGCCAGGGTCAGCAGCAGCAGGGCGGACACCACCAGCCATCTTGTGCGTGTCATTTGCCAGCCCTCCTTAAATCCCGCACGGCAGGGTCACGCTCGCGCATCACCCAGAACAGCATCAGGCTGGCCATCACGATGAAAATGAACAGGATGACCGAGGCGGCGCTGGCATAGTTGAAGTTGCGCGAGCCGGTGAAGGCCTGCTGGTAGATAAAGCGGGCGATGGTGTTGGTGGTTTTGTTGGGGTTGCCCTCAGTGAGCAGGTGGGGGATGTCAAACATCTGCAGGCCGCCGATCATGCTGGTGACCAGGTTGAACAGCAGGATGGGCTTGATTAAGGGCAGGGTGATGCGGTAGAAGGTCTGCCGGCTGCTGCAGCCGTCCACCAGCCCGGCCTCGTACAGCTCCGGGCTGATGCCCATGATGCCGGCAATCATGATGATCATGGTGTTGCCATACCACATCCACCACTGCACAAAGCTGATGATGCTGCGGGAGGCCGTGGTGCTGCGGAAAAACTCAAAGGGCGCGTGCAGGATGCCCACCTGCTGCAGGAAGGAGTTGGCCGGCGCGATGGGGTAGTTGAAGATGGAATAGAACAGCACGCCGATGGTGGCGGCGGTGATGATGTTGGGCATGAAGATGAGCATCTTGAAGCCGCCGCGGAATTTGAGCCGCATGCGCGTGTCGGTGAACCAGCTGGCCAGTACAAGGGCCATCAGGATCTGCGGGACAAAGTTGGCGATCCAGATGAGCAGCGTGTTGCCAAAGGAATTCCAGAAATCATAGAACAGCGGGCTGCCGGGATCAAAGTACATTTTGAAGTTTTCAAAGCCGATGACCATGCTGTCGTTGATCTTGTTCCAGCCAATGGCGTCAGACACCGAGGTGCGGAAGGTGAAAATGATGGGATAGAGCTGGAAGACCAGGAACACAATGATAAACGGCGCAACAAAATAATAGCCGTAGCGGTTGTAGTTAACCTTGCTGAGCCCTTTTCGTCTTCCCGGTGCGAACCTTGCTGCCGGCTTGTCCATGCGCGTTCATCCTTTCAATGACAAGTGCCCCCTCCACAGGGGACAAGGCGGGCAGCCGCCCTGACCGGAGACAAAGCGGCTGCCCTTAAAGGGGTGTCCTGCCTTACTCAACCACGATGTTGGCAAAGGCGGCGGCGACTGCGGCCTTGAAGTCCGCGATGGCGGTATCCAGGTCCTTCTCGCCCTTGATGTAGGGGGTGGTCACGTTGTCGGACCAGAGGGTGTTGATGGCGTCGTCATACTCGGTCATGATGGTGCCGTCGGCCAGGTTGGCCGCGGTGGCAAAGGCCGCGTAATGATCCTGCCCGCCCAGGAAGGGGTTGGGGGTGCCGCCCTCGGCGATGATGCGGTTGACCACGTTGTTGTTGGAGACGAAATCACCGCTGTCCTTGGCGTAGGTGTAGAGGAAGTCCTCATCCAGGGTGAAGAAACGGATGAACTCCTTCACGACGGCCTTCTTGGCATCGTCCGCCTCGGCCAGCTTGTAGGCGTTGGCGCCCAGCCAGGTACCGCCCCAGGAATAGCCGACAGGGCCATCCACCATGCGCCAGTCACCATAGGTGCCCTCAGCGCCTTCCACCATGCCGTCCGTCTCCGCGTCATAATTGCCGGAGTTGGGCTTGAGCACATAGTGCAGGCCCCAGGTGGGCAGCAGGTAGGTCATGGTGGTGTCGGACTTCATGCCCAGGAACCAGGTCTCGTTCCAGGCCGTGCCCAGGTTGTACAGGCCATCCTCCTCCGCCTGGCGGGTGAGGTCCAGGTAGTCATACAGCACCGGGTCGATGTTCAGCTTGCCGTCCACCACCCAGCCCGCCTCGCGGTTGTACTGGTAGGCGTTCCAGATGTCCCCGATGGAGTTGAACATCTTCACCTTGCCTTCGGACGCCTCATTGAGCTCCTCGGCGGTTTCCATGAAGGTGTCCCAGTCGGCTACCTTCTCCTGGAACTCCTCGGGGCTGGTGACGCCCAAGTACTCCTCCGCCAGGGAGGCGCGGTAGAACATGGCGCCGGGGGTGGACTGCCAGGCGGAGGCCTTCTGCTGGCCGTTGCGGCTGTCCGTGCCGATTTGCACCATGGCGGGGATGCTGTTGGCGAAGTCCTCGTCCACAAAGCCCAGGTCGCTCAGGGGCGCGGTGGTGTCACTGTTGACATAGTACTTGACGAAGGCGGCTTCCAGCGCGAAGATGTCCGGCGCCTCATCGCCCGTGGGGTCCGTCGCGATGACGGTGTCCAGCTTGTTGCGGTATTCGCTGCCATCGGTGGGATAGAGGGTGTAGACAACCTCCACCTCCGGATGGGCGGGGACATAATATTCCTCAATCATGCCGCGCAGCTCATCGGTAAAGGACCAGACGACTAGTTTGGTCTTGGGGGTTTCTGCCACGGCCAGGGATGCTGCGGACAGCATCAGGGCCAGCGCCAGAATCAGGGCAGCCAATTTTCTCATAGGGGTTCCTCCTAACGTATTACCAATCCCTGGGCAAAGCGCCCCGGGGACCTTGGTTCAATTGGGCGGGGCGACCGTTTCGCCCTTGATAAACATGACGGGCAGCTTGACCGACTGGCCGGGGATGTCCTTTCCCCTGTTTTCAATCGCCAGCAGCAGCAGCCGGGCGGCCTGCTCGCCAATGGCGGTCGCGTTCTGCGCCACGGTGCTCAGCCTGGGGCTGATGAACTTGAAATACTCCAGCCCGTCAAAGCCGATGATGGAGATGTCCTGCGGCACGCGCAGGCCAGCGTTTTGGATGGCCAGCTGCCCGCCGTGGGAGGCGTAGTCATCGGGCATGAGGATGCAGGTAGGGGGCTCCTTGAGGGCCAGCAGCTGCTGGGTGGCGGCATAGGTGCGGTGGATGTCCCGGTAGCGGCTGTACACGTGGTAGTCCGCCCGGGGCGCTATGCCCAGCTCGCTGAGCGCTTTGTGGTATCCCTCCAGGCGCTTGCTGGTGACGCCCGCGGGCGCGCCGCTGATGTAGGCAATCCGCCGGTGTCCCCGTTCATGCGCGTAGAGCACCGCCTGGTAGACGCCATCCACGTTGTCTGAATACACCGAGTGGTGGCCCTCATAGGTGTGGTCGATGCTCACCAGCGGCACGTTGGCATTGGCCAGCTCCAGCAGCTCGGGGTCGGAAAAATCGATGCAGGCCACGAACACCCCGTCCAGGTTGCTGTGGCGGCAATGCTCCAGGTAGCTGATGGTGCGCTTGCCCACGGTGCGGTTCATCAGCATGAGGTCGTAGCCCTGCTCCTCCATCACCACCCTGAAGCCATCCAGCACGCTCACGAAAAACTGGTGCAGCAGGCCATGGTTGTCATCATCCTCCAGCAGCACGCCGATGTTGAAGCTGCGGTTGGTTTTCAGCGCCTGGGCGGCGGCGTTGGGCAGGTAGCCCAGCGCGCGGGCAGTGTCCCGTATGCGCTGGGCGGTCTGCGCGCCCACACCCGGCATGTGGTTGATGGCCTTGGAAACGGAGGCGACAGAAACGCCACACTGCCGCGCGATCTCCTTCAGCGTGACCATATCCTGCCCTCCTGTCTATGGTATTAATCGTTTTCGTTTCCCAGTTTATCCGCTGAACCGCGGCTTGTCAAGCACCTTTTACCGCCAGGGCAGGCCTGCCCTGGCGGATTGACGGCCGCTGCGCCATGGTCTATTCTGATACAAACAGGAGGGACAGTATGAGCAGGCTGGGAGATTTGCTGCGCCTTGAGCGCACCAGGCGCAAGATGAGCGCCAAGCAGGTGGCCAAACTGGCCGGCGTGAGCGAAAAATACATCCTGGATGTGGAGGGCGGCACCCGCATCATCGCGGATGACCATGCCCGGCGCATCCTGAGCAAGATGGGCATGACACAGCAGACGGACGCCATGTTCACCCTGGATGACATCGCCACCACCGTGGACCTGCAAAGCGCCATCAGCCCCAAGCGGGTGGAAAAGGTGAAAAAGGCAGCAGGCGGCCAGGACAGCAAGGCGGACGGCTCCATCTGGCTGGACGCGCTCAAGGGGGTGCTGCAGCGCGTGCCGGTGTACAACGCCGTGATGCAGGAGGTGGGCAGCCGCCTGCTGCCGGTCACCCAGGGCAAGATTGAGGGCGTGAACGCCGACAAGGTCTATTATTTCAAAGCGCCGGACAACCGCCTGCACGGCTACCGGGTGCAGCAGGGCGACCTGGTGCTGGTTGTGCCCAGCCAGACGGTGGAGGACGGGCGGCTGATGCTGGTGGACAGCGAGGCGGGCAAGCAGCTGTACATGGTGAAGGTGCTGCCGCGCTACCAGCTGCTGCTGCAAACCTATGACCAGCAAAGCGACAGCCAGGTGCGTGAGATGGCTGACGTGCGCATCGTCGGCAAGGCGGTGCGCCTGGAGGCAGAGCTGTGAGCCGCCGGGTTGGGGTGCGCATATGAAGCTGCCCACCAAGCTGACCGCTTCCGGCCTGCTGCACCGCTACGCGCTGATTGTGCCCGGCTGCCTGGTGGCCGCCCTGGCCTATCCCCTGTTTCTGGAGCCCAGCCACATCGCGCCGGGCGGCCTGACGGGGCTAACCACCATCCTCCACTTTTATTTTGGCTGGCCCATCGGCCTGACCAGCCTGGCGCTGAACCTGCCGCTGTTGGTCCTGGGCTGGCGCATGATTGGCGCGGGCTTTGTGGCGCGCACCCTGGTGGCCACCATGCTGTTTTCGGTCATGATTGACCTGCTGCGCTTCCCGGCGCTCAGCCAGGACCCGTTGCTCAGCGCCGTCTTTGGCGGGGTGCTGCTGGGCGCCGGCCACGCGCTGATTCTCAAGGGAAGCGCCACCACCGGCGGCACCGACCTGATGGCCCGCATCGTGCACCACCACCAGCGCTCCATCTCCATTGGCACCTTCCTGTTTGGCTTTGATTTGCTGGTGGTGCTGCTGGCCTGGATTTTCCTCAGCGCCACCCATGCCATGTACGCCATCATCTGCGTGTTTCTGTCCGCGCGCGTGCTGGACCAGGTGCTCAACGGCTTTGGGCAGGACAAGGCCTGCTATATCATCAGCCGGGAACATGAGCGCATTGAGCGGCGCCTAATCCGGGAGCTGGAGCGCGGGGTGACCCGCTTGCCGGCCAGGGGCGCCTTCTCCGACCAGAACCTGACCATGCTGTTGTGCGTGGTGGGGCGCTTTGAGGCGGTCAAGGTGCGCGCCATCGTGTCAGAGGAGGATGCCAATGCCTTCATGTTTGTGACAGACACCCACGAAACCCTGGGCGAGGGCTTCCAAAACCTTCTCTGGGAGGATGTATGAGCGTCTACCAGTCCCTCTACCGCACCTGGCGCCCCCACACCTTTTCGGACATGGTAGGCCAGGAAGCCATCGTGCGCACGCTGAAGAACCAGGTGCAGAGCAAACGCGTGGCACACGCCTACCTGTTTTGCGGCAGCCGCGGCACCGGCAAGACCAGCGCCGCCCGCATCATGGCCATGGCCATCAACTGCCTGGAGCCCATCGCCGGCGACCCCTGCCTCAAGTGCGCCCACTGCCAGGCGCTACAAAGCGAAACCACCCTGGACGTGTTTGAGATGGACGCCGCCAGCAACAGCCGGGTGGAGGAAATCCGCGAGATGCTCTCGCGCACGGACTACCCGCCCCAGACCGTGCCCTACAAGGTGTACATCATCGACGAGGTGCACATGCTGTCCAACGCGGCCTTCAATGCCCTGCTCAAAACCCTGGAGGAGCCGCCGGAGTATATGGTGTTCATCCTGGCTACCACCGAGCCGCAAAAGCTGCCCGCCACCATCCTCTCCCGCTGCCAGCGCTATGACTTTGGCCGCATCGCGGAGGAGGAGATCATCCGCCGCCTGATGATGGCGCTGCCGGAGGGGGCGCCTGTGGACCAGGACGCGCTGCGCCTGATTGCCGCCACCGCCCAGGGCAGCATGCGCGACGCCTGGAGCCTGATGGACATGTGCCTGAGCGCCGGGGACGCGCTGCGACTGGAGCAGGTGCGCCTGATGCTGGGCGCTGTGAGCCAGGATTTCCTCTTTGACTTTCTGGATGCCCTGGTCCGCCAGGACAGCGCCGCCACCCTGGCCATGGCGGATGAACTGATGCGGGCCGGCAGGGATGTGCCCGTTTTCCTGCGGGAGTTCAATGCCCACCTGCGCCAGGTGCTGGCCATCAAGTGGACCGGCGGGGGAACCCGGGACCTGGGCCCGGAGCAGCTTGAACGCTTCAAGGCCCAGGCCCAGGACGCCAGCGCCGATTTGCTGTTGTTTTTCCTGGAAAAATGCGCCCAGTCAGAGTATGAGGCCCGCTGGTCAGCCTCCCCCCGGGCGGTGCTGGAGCTGTTCGCCCTGCGCTGCATCCAGCCGGGGCAAGCGCGCGGGGAACAGGCCACCCTGGCCCGGCTGGGCGCGCTGGAAGGCTGGGTGGCCCGGCAGGAGGCTTCCGATTCCGGACAGCTGCAGCCAGCCCGGGAGCCAGCCCCCCTGCCTGTGCCCCCCAAGCAGGTGACCACAGGCCCGGCCACCGCGGGACCTGTGCAGCCGGACAGCGACACAGCGACCCCGCCCCCTGACAGGGAGGCGGCCGCAAGCCAGGCGGAACCGCCTGCCGCGGCCGCGCCGGCGCCTTCTGCGCCCGCCCTGCAAGAGCCGCCCGCCCAGGCGCAGCTACCCCTCCAGGCTAATCCCCCGTCCCAGCCCGCGAAAAACCCCAAGGATGCCTGGAACAGCTTGCTCAAACGTCTGCAAACAGGCAACGCGGGCCTGCACGCCATGATGTCCCGGGGCAAGTATGGCGGGTATGAGAGCGGCACCTTCACCCTGCTGCTGGAGCAGGAGGACCTGATTTTTGCCTCCCTGCTCAATGAGGAGACCCGCGCGGACGAGGTCACCGCCATCCTCACAGAGGAACTGGGCGCCCCGGCGCGCTTTGTGGCCAAAGGCCGTGAAACCGCCAGCGCCGCAGCCCTGGCCGACCGCACCCAGGAGCACATCCAGGCCCTGTCCCAAGCCTTTGGGCGGGACAACATCGTGCTCAAGAACGACTGACAGGGCTGCCCTGGCGCGCTGCGGCCGGACGGCGGTCCGCTCTTTTACCCAAATATGAAGCAAATATTGCGATTCGCTTGCATTTCTGCCTTTTTTTGCTATAATTTGGTCAGATACACAAGCATCGGTACAGCAAAGGAAGGAATGAACCAAGGTGGCCAAGCGCATTCTGTTGGTGGATGATGAGCCCCTCCTGATCAAAGGGCTGAAATTTACCCTGGAAAAGGATGGCTATGAGACGCTCACCGCCTTTGACGGCGAGGAAGCGCTTGAGGTGTTCAACAACAACCAGGTGGACCTGGTGCTGCTGGACGTGATGCTGCCCAAGCTGGACGGCATCGTGGTCTGCCAGCGCATCCGCGAGACCAGCAACGTGCCCATCATCATGCTCACCGCCAAGGGCGAGGACATGGACAAGATCCTGGGCCTGGAGTACGGCGCGGACGACTATATGACCAAGCCCTTCAACATCCTGGAGGTCAAGGCGCGCATCAAGACCATCCTGCGCCGCGCCACGCCCGAGCGCCCGGAGCAGGAGAACAAGGTGCTGAAGGTGCGGGATCTGGTTGTCAACCCCGTCAACCGCTCGGTGAGCCTGGACGGCAAGGACATCCGCCTGACCGCCAAGGAATTTGATCTGCTCAGCCTCTTCATCAACAACCGCGGTCGGGTGTTCAGCCGCGAGGAGATGCTGGACGCGGTGTGGAAGAACGACTACGCGGGCGATGAGCGCACGGTGGACGTCCACATCCGCCGGCTGCGGGAAAAGGTGGAGCGCAACCCCACCCAGCCTGAGTTCATCTTTACCAAATGGGGGGTCGGATACTATTTCACAGACCGGGATGACTAAGCGTCCCTTCGCCAGCATCAGATGGAAAGTCATGCTGGCTTTTTTTTTCATTATTGGGCTGTCCTTCCTGGTGATGGCCAGCACCCTCATCAACATGCTGGGGGATTATTTGTTTGACGTGCGCATCCAGGGCGACCGGGCGGGCCTGGAGAAGTGGGCGGTGCAGGCCGCCGCCATGTTGCATGGCAAGGACGCACGGGGGATGGACGACATCACCCGCCGCGCGGGGGCGGAGCTGGGCGGCCGCGTGCTGCTGCTGGATGCCCAGGGCAAGGTGCAGGTGGACAGCTTCCAGCAGGCCATGGGCCAGCGGCTGCACTACCCGGAGGTCATCAGCGTGCTGCAGTCCGGGCTGATGACGGATTTTGGCGTGCATTCCCTCAGCACGGGGGACGCGGCCAGCCGGCTGAACCTGCTGGGCTTTGCCCCAAAGGATGAGTGGGCCAGCTATTCCACCGCGGCCATCGTCCAGTCCTCCCACGTGATTGGCGTGATGCTGCTGGTGTCCTCCGTGCGGGAGATGATGAACAGCCTGCTGATGCTGCAAAACAACATGCTGCTGCTGTTTGTGGGGGTGGCCCTGGCCGCTGTGATCGCGGGGATGGTGTTCTCCCGCGTGCTCACCCAACCCATCTGGGACATGACCCGGGTGATCCAGAGCATGTCCAAGGGCGATTTGGGCGTGCGCGCCCAGGTGCGCGGCAGCGGGGAGATCCGCCAGCTGGCGCTGGCCTTCAACTCCATGAGCGACCAGCTGGAATCCCTCAACCAGACGCGCAACCAGTTTGTGTCCAACGCCAGCCATGAGCTGAAGACCCCGCTGGCCACCATGAAGATCATGATTGAGAGCCTGATTTACCAGCCGGACATGGACGCGGAGCTGCGCACCGAGTTTTTAAGCGATGTCAACCAGGAAATCAACCGCCTGTCCTCCATCGTGTCCGACCTGCTCACCCTGGTGCACGCGGACTCGCGCACCGGCCGCCTCAACCGGGAGCGCATGAGCCTGGCCGAGGTGGTGAAGGACACCCAGCACCGCCTGGCCCCCATCGCTGAACAAAACGGGCTCACCATCCAGCTGAACCTGGAGGACAGCTGCGACATGTACGCGGACAAGGCCAAGCTGCAGCAGGTGGTGTACAACCTGATGGAAAACGCCGTCAAATATACCCCCAGCAAGGGCAGCATCAAGGTGAGCCTGCAGCGGGTGGGCCGGGACGCTGTCCTGACCGTGGCCGATGACGGCCCGGGCATCCCAAGGGACAGCCTGCCCCACATTTTTGACCGCTTCTACCGGGTGGACAAGGCCCGCGGGCGTGGCAGCGGGGGCACCGGGCTGGGCCTGTCCATTGTGCAGCAGTACGTCAACCTGCACGGCGGCAGCGTGCGGGCTGCCAGCGAGGAAGGCCAGGGGACGGTGTTTACGGTGGAGTTGCCCTTGAACAAGGGATAGGGGCCAGGGCCAGAACCGCGGCTCAGGCAGCGCTGCCCCACATCAGGGGCCGGTTGGATTTGGAGAAGTTCAATCTTTCATTGGCGGAAAACGCCGATGGGACGAAGGGTTCTGACTGTTCAGACAAACAAAAAAGAGCCAGGCTTAAGCCTGGGCCAATGACAGCGGCACCGCGGCCACTCAACAGACCGGCCTGTCCAATGCATTGAAAATGAATGATATAAACTGCGGGGATTCGCCCTATCTGATAATGCCTTCGTTGCGAAGGAAGACCCCTGCCAGGTCAATGGCCTCCACAAAGGTGCCCTCCTGGCTGCCATCCACAAAGAAGCATACCTCCCTGGCCTGGCCCTGCTGGGTCAGGGTGTTGACCATGGCATAGACCATGGCCAGCTCCTGTGGGTGGGTAAAGCCGGCCGCCAAGGCCCTGATTTGCCCTGACAGGTTGACCAGCACAGTGTCCTGCTGGCGCGTGATGCCGATCAGGTCCGCGTCCTTGAGGCCGGAGGGCAGCACAGGCAGCAAGCCGCCCTGGCTGTCGGTGTTTTGCGGACCCAGCATCAGCTGCCCCAGCAGGAAGCGCGGGTTGTAGGCCTGGTGGTAGGGGATGGGACGCCGCGTGGCGCTAAGGCTGCCCTGGGCGTTGGTGAAGTACAGGGTGCATTCGTCCAGCAGAAAGCGGCCAAACTGCGCGCGCTGCATCAACCCGTCAGGGAAGAGGATTTGCTCCCCCGCGCCCTCATAGGTGCCGGAGGGCACCAGCGCGCTCACCAGCTCGTTGCCGATGCGCACCTGAATGCCCGCGGTGTAGGGCAGGAAGGTGGTGAGGGTGTAGGTGAGGGAGGCCATCATGACCGACCGGGGAATGCCCGCGGCAATCAGGTCCTCGTTGAGGCGCTCCCGGAACGCCAATTGCACCACCCGCCCGGTGGATCCCGCCTGCTCCAGCACCTGAATGGGCTGCTCCAGCAGCAGGGCCAAATCAGGCACCCGGGGCAGCCCCGCCAGGCTGGCCGAGGGGATAGACAGGCCCTCCAGCAGCGCCTGGGCCAGCTGCTCCAGGCCGCGGCCCTGGGCCGTGATCAGCTGGGCGCTGGCGATGATGCCCCGCCCGGCGCTGACCGGCTGGTAGAGGGTGGCCATGGCGGTGTAGGGGCTGTCCGGGTTGGCGGGCACCTTGCTGGCGGACTGCCACAGGGCGGCCACATCCCCGTCCTCCGTGCGGCCCAGGCTGCCAAGGGGCAGGGTGGCGGCCGTGTCCAGCCCGGGCTGGCGGTTGTTGATCAGGATGTTCACGTGGCGGATGTCCCCCCACTGGGTGAGGGTGTTGGCCACCGCGCGGGAAACCAGGTAGCGTTCCTCGTTGTCCAGCAGCAGGGCGGAGGGGGCCAAATTGACCGTGGCGGTCCCCCCGGAAATCTCAATGGAGGAGCCGGGGTTCAAGGCCAGCTGCACCTCCCCGGCAAGGGGGGCTGACTGGGTGGTGCCTGTGAAGGTGAACAGCCGGCGCAGCGCGTATTCCGCCGGGTGGCGGGAGGGAGAGAGCAGGATGCGCTCGGACACATACTCCAGGCGCCCGCTTTGGGCGCCTGGCAGGCTGAGCAGCACCGCCTGGGCGCTACCCTCCGCCACATCGCCCTGGGGGGCCGCAAAGGCCAGCTCCGGCGGGGGCAGGGTGGCGCCATCCACCTGCTTGAGGGGCACGGACGCCGCACAACCTGACAACAGCAGCAGCGCCAGCAGCAGGGCGATATATCTGGCTGTCTGTCGCTCGCGCATCATGGCCCCTCCTCCCCCAGCAGCCGGTGCAGGGAGGGCAGGCTGAGCAGCCAGTCCTGGTCCTGGCGCAGCATCCGCAGGGGGAAGTCCTCCACCTGCCTGACCTGGCCATCCCCGCCCTGCAGGCTGGCCTTGAGCAGCACGATGGCGCTGCGGCCCTCAAAGCCCAGGCTTCCCGGGCTGATGTCCTGCAGGGTGATGAGCGGCATCTGCTGGGGGCTGATGGCGCGGTTGAGCGCCTCGCTGTCCTCCGGAGAGGCGGCCAGCAACCGGGTGAAGCGGCCCCATTCCTGCTTTTGCCACAGGCCCAGGATGTAGCCCGCCGCCCGGCCGGGGGTGAGGATGCTGTCCTCATCACGTTTTTGCGGATCAGGCAGGCTGTCGCTGTCCTCCAGAAAATAGCGCTGGCTCAGCCGCATGGAGCCGCTGGCCTGGGGCTGGTCCAGCACCAGCACCTGCACGCTGGTGTATTCCCCGGTCTCTGTCAGCGTGTTGGCCAGGGCAGCCATGGCCAGCCGGCGGCGCAAGCGCGCCTCCTCCAGCGCCTGCGGGCCGCTGCCCTCCCCGGGCAGGGGGTCCAGCAACCGGGCGCTGAAGGTGACGTAGAGCCGCGCCCCCTCCGCCAGCACGTTGATGACCTGGGTGTCCGCGGGGAACAGGGGGCGGTAGCTGTCCCGCCCGGGGGCCGGCCCCGCGAGGAGCGCCTCGACCAGCGCCCGTTCCAGGCTCTGGGTGTGGGACACCTCCAGCTGACGCAGCTCCTGGCCCAGCCAGGGGCTGTCCTGGTAGCGGAAGTACAGCACCGCGGCAAGGCTGCGCTGGCTGCCCGGCGCCTCAAAGCCCAGCAAACCGCCGGCCAGGGCCGGCAGGGCCGCGCAGCACAGCACAGCCGCCAGGACGAGCGCCTTATGCCTTCTGTTCATCTTGCATGGGCTCCGGGCCCAGGCACCAGCCGCGTAGCTTGTTCACCACGCGCTCCAGCGCGTCACGGGAAGTGCCCCAGTCCTTCTGCGCGTTGCGGTAGTCAAACTTCTGGGTGAACCAGGCCAGCTCCTCCTCCAGGCGCGTGAGGCTGTCCTCCAGCAGCTGGCCGGCCGCCTGGGCATAGCTTGCCAGGCGCTCACCGGACAGCAGCTCGCCCGACATGGCCAGGGTCAGCTCCGTATGGGGCAGGCACAAGCCTTTGGACGCCAAAAAGGCCTCACGAAAAGCGGCCTCGGTGTTCCACAGGTGCAGCAGGCTGGCCGCCTGGCGTTTGGACTGGGTCTCCAGCTCCTCACACACCGTGCAGCCCGCGCACAGCGGCTGAAGCGGGCTGCCGCCGCCCACTGACGCGCTGGCCTGGCGGCGAAACAGGCGGGAGAAGCCGCCACCCTGCCCCTGTCCCCCACCGGCTTTCAGCGCCTGGCTGACCCGCGGGCGCAGCGTCTGCAGGTGGGACAGCATCATCAACCCATGGCCCAGGCGGTTGCCCCCTGGCTGAAGATGCATCATCTGATGGTGCTGGGGACAAAAGCCCAGGTCATTGACCCGGATGCGGGTGTCCGGGGACATCACGGAGGCGCCCAGGCTGCGCGAAATCAGCAGCCGCTCCGTGCTGCGCCGCAGCGCGCACAGGGGGCACTCGCTGTCCAGGTGCATGGCATCCCAGACCGGAATGGTGTCAATGTGGTACTTCATGGGCGGGCAGGCGCCTTGCAATATGGGCAGGTTTTCAGGTTCTTGAAGGTTTCGCTGGACACGTCGCGGTAGTAAAAGCTGGCCTTCAGCGGCTTGTAGCGCGCGCCGATGGAGGAGCAGTTGGGATCAATGTGGTAGTATTCCCCGCCGTCCTCGTTGTAAAACAGCAGGGTGTCAGAGCGCACGGCGTCAATCTGCGGCACGACCACGCTGGCAGCCTGCTGGCTCTCTTCCAGGTTGATGCTGCCGGCCTGGTCATCCTCCTCGCTCATGGCCTGCTGGGCGACTTCCTGCTGCTGCACCGCCTGGGAGGAGGAGATGGAGTTGGGGTCCACATACCATTGGTTGTTGTTGCGGATCATCAAAATCTGGAAGTTGTACAGCGCGGGCTCCCGCCCATCGTTTTTGCTGATGCTGGCCTGCATGATGATGGTGCGGGAGGAGTCGGTATTGTTGCCCAGCACGTCCAGCACCTTGTAGCTCAAGGGCGTGCGGATGGCGCTCAGGTGGAAAATGCTGGTCTCCGCCTCGCGCTGGGTCTGGAACTGGTTGACCCAGTTGGGCGCGGAATGGCTGACCATGGCGGCGTAATCCTTTTGCGCCCAGGCGGACATGAACTGCTCCAGCTTCTGCTGGGCCAGGGAGGCCGCGCCGGTGTCGGGGGCAGCCTCCTCTTCCGGCGGGGCCTGGCTGTCCACCATGTCCCGGATGCTGGCGGTGGTGTCATCACTGAAAATGGAAGGCTGGTCCTGGGCGGCCTGGTTGCGCGCGTCCCCAGGGCCGGGACCGGACACCACGATGGAAAACAGGATGACCACAATCATCGCGGTGTGGATCACGCCCAGCACCTTGCGGGCGTTTTGCACAAAAGCCCGCATCAGGTACATGGACAGCAGGCAGACCAGGCTGGTGGCCACGAAGACCCAGTAGAAGGTGGTGTTTTTGAGCACCAGGGCAGCCAGGAAGGCCAGGGGCAGCACGGCGACCAGCATCACCTGCAGCACCACAAAGTTGCCAAGGTTGCTGCCCGTGGGGCTGCCCGGGTTCACCGGCGGCTTGGCAGGCTGCGGTTTGGGCGGTCGCCTTCGCATGTCCTGCAGCGGCGCGCTGGAATATCTGGAACGGTTCTCGCTCATGGCTTGTCCTTTCGATCAGGCGGGCCTGATGGCCGGATTCACGTCAGACTGTTAAGAAACAGCCGCAAAAGCATTATAGCATATTGAAGGAATCTTTTCATTTCTATGACGATCAGGCCAGGCACCTTCACAAAGCGCCAGGGAACAGGGCAGGCAGCCGGCGGGAGGGGCCTATATACCGCGCAAATCCCCCGCTTCCTGCGCACGGTTGAAGCACAGCCAGGTCATCACGGTGTCATAGCGCGCGTCATGCAGGCCGCTGTCCCCGGTTTCAAACAAAGTCCGGGTGTGCGCCAGGACCTCCTCCTCGCTTACCTGATAGTAGGCGGCCAGCTCGCTCAGCTTGGGCGGCTTGGGGCGCCCGGTGACCACCTTGCGCGCCATGTTCATGAGGCCGGAGGCGAAATTCATGGTGCAAAAGGTGGGGATTTTGTTGAGCTTGAGCCCGGCGCGGGTCATTTCCACCCGCAGGTAGCGCTCATCCGCCGCCACGTTGTGCCCGACCAGCAGGCGGGCGGCATTGAAGTCCTGCAGAATTTGCTCCGCGTGGTCCTCAAACCAGGTCTGCCCGGACAGTTGGGACAGCTGTTCCATGCTCAGCCCATGCACCTCCTGCGCGCCGGGGGACATGTCATCCACCGAAAAGAAGTAGTTGCGCGCCGTCACCCGGTCCCCCTGCTGCATGAGGTAGGACAGCTGGCAGATCTGGCCCGGGGTGAGGTCGGTGGCTTCGGTGTCAAAGATGATGATGGCGCCGGGGCTCATGCCAGGTCCTCCACCTGCGCGACGCTGTCCTTGTGGCCCAGCACCAGCAGGTTGTCATGGGCTGTGAAGCGGGTACCTGCCTCCAAATCCATGATGATCTCCTGCTGGCGGTAGATGGCCAGGATGGATACCTTGTAGCGCTTGCGCACATCCAGTTCCCCCAGGCTCTTGCCCACCCACTCCTCCGGGCAGTTGAAATAGGCGATCTGAAAATCATTTTTCAGGCTGATCAGGTCCAGCACATGCGGGTTGATCAGGGAATGGGCCAGGCGCTCCCCCATGTCCCGCTCGGGGAAGACAACGCGGTCCACCCCCAGCTTCACGAGCACCTTGGCGTGCATGGGGTCAGATGCCTTGGAGATGATGTAGCGGGCGCCCAGCTCCTTGCAGGCGATGGTGGTGAGGATGGAGTGATGGAAATCATCCCCAATGGCCACCACCACCGCGTCAAAATTGCGGATGCCCAGGGAGCGCATGGCCTCCTCATCGTTTGCGGCCATCTGGATGGCATTGGTGACATAAGGGCTGACCGCGGCAACCCGTTCCTCGCTGGAATCCACCGCCAGCACCTCATGGCCCAGCTCGCACAGCTTGCGCGCCAGGGCCGAGCCAAAGCGGCCCACCCCAAAGATGATGTATTGCTTGCGTTTGCTGGCAGCCATGCTTCCTCCTCTATCCGACATAAACGGCTTCCTCCGCATAGCGCACCCCCTGCAGCTGGTTGTCGCGCGCGCGGCTGAAGCTGAGCATCATGGTCAGCGGCCCCACCCGGCCAAAGTACATCAACAATATCAGCCAGACCTGGCTTCCGGCGCTGAGCCCTCCGGTGTCCGCGGCGCTCAGCCCCACGGTAGCCAGGGCGGATACCTGCTCATATACCAGGTCCAGCAGGCTGATGCCGCTCCCTTCCTCAAGCAGGGACAGCAGCAGCGCCCCCACCAGCAGCAGGCCCAGGCTGATCAGGAAAATGCTCAGCGCCGTGCGCATGAGCATCAGTGGCAACCGACGATGGAAGGCGTTGACATCGTTGCCGCCCTTGAACACGCTGCGCACCAGCGCCAGCAGCACAAACAGGGAGGTGGTTTTGATGCCCCCGCCGGTGGAAGCGGGGGAAGCGCCGATGAACATCAGGGCGCTGGTCAGCACCCGGCCCGACTCGCGCAGGCTGCCCTGGGGCAGGGTGTAGAACCCGGCGGTCCTGGCGGTGACGGACTGGAACCAGGCATTGAGCAGCTTGTCAGCTGTCGTGGCGCCCGGGAAAGCCAGGGTGCCGGGGTTGTGCCATTCCAGCGCCGCGATGCCCAAGGTGCCCCCCAGCAGCAGCGCCAGGGTGACCGTCAGCACGATTTTGCTGTGCAGGTGCAGCTGCCGGAAGGCCAGGCGCCTGTCCAGCAGGTCGATCACCACCGCGAAGCCCAGGCCGCCCACCACGATCAGCAGGGAGATGGTGAGCAGCACCAGCGGGTCCCGGTGAAACTGTGTCAGGCTGCCCGCCAGGCCAAAGAGGTCAAAGCCCGCGTTGCAAAAGGCGCTGATGGCGTGGAAGACGCTGAAGTACAGCCCGCGGCCCAAGCCCAGCAGCGGCACAAAGCGCAGGGCCAGCACCAAGGCGCCCAGCAGCTCCACCGCGAACACCAGCACCATGAAGCGCAGGGTCACCCGCACCGCGCCGGACAAGCCCGGCATGCTCATGGTCTCATGCAGCAGGATGCGGTTGCGCAGCGAGATGCGCCGCCTGGCCAACACCAGCAGGGAGGTGGCAAACAGCATGAAGCCCAGGCCGCCCAGCTGAATCAGCCCCAGGATGACCAGCTGCCCGAACAGGGAAAAGCTGGTGGCGGTGTTCACCACCGTCAGCCCAGTGACACAGACCGCGCTGGTGGCGGTAAACAGCGCCTGCAGCCAGGTGATGGCTTGGCCCGGCGCCACGGACAGGGGCAGCTTCAGCAGCAGGCTGCCGGTTAAGATGATGCACAAAAAGCCCAGCGCCAGCACCTTGGCAGGGCGCATCCGGGCTTGACGGGGGGAATTGCTCATCTATGCATGAAACAGCACGGAGGCTGCCAGGCCATCAAGCGCGGCAGCCCCCGGCAGGCTTGCTTGGCTCAACGGTCCGGCTGCGGCTCGTCCCCGTCCTCGTCCTCATCCTCATCTTCCTGCTCGGGAAAGAAGGGCTGCTGGCACTGGGGGCAGAGGTAGTCCTCATCAAAATCAAAATCAGTGATGTCAAACCGGGTCTTGCTGCCGCAGTGGGGGCATTCGTACTCGATGACGGAATCGCCTTCCAGGTCGTCCTCATCCTGGTCATCCAGGTCAAAGCCGTCTTCGTCCTCAAACACGATTTCTTCCAGGATGGCCAGGTCCTCATCCATGTTTTCCAGGTATTCGTTCATCTCATCCTGGACTTCATACAGCTCATCAATCCCTTCGGCCACCTCTTCCAGCACTTCCAGAATCTTCAGCAAAAAGCGCTGGTCCTGCTTGTCTTCCTTGAGGTTCATCCCATCAGCCAGGCCCTTGAGGTATTCCACTTTCTTGGACAGGTCGCTCATGTTATCCTCCTTCAATCGGTTGTATATCAGGCGCGGGAGAGGTACTCGCCGGTGCGGGTGTCCACCGTGACCACATCGCCGATGTTGATGAACAGGGGCACCATCAGCTGGAAGCCGGTTTCGGTGATGGCGGGCTTGTAGGTGGTGGAAGCGGTGTCGCCCTTGAAGCCGGGCTCTGTGTCGGTAATCTCCAGGTTCACGAAGTTGGGCGCTTCCACCGAAAAGGCGGCGCCCTTGAAGAAGCGGATGTTGACGTTGGAGTTTTCCTTCACGAACTGCACCGCGTCCTCCACCTGGCTGCGGTTGAGGGGCAGCTGCTCAAAGGTTTCCAGGTCCATGAAGTAATACAGGTCCCCGTCGTTGTAGAGGTACTGCATCTCCTTGGTCTCGATGATGGCGCGGGGCATCTTGTCCGTGGGGTTGAAGGTGCGTTCAATCACGGCGCCTGTCATGATGTTCTTGATCTTAGTGCGCACAAACGCCGCGCCCTTGCCCGGCTTGACGTGCTGGAAATCCACAATGTTCCATACGCCGTCTTCCCACTCAATGGTGATGCCTTTTCGAAAATCGCTCGCCGTGATCATGTCCCGTCCTCCAATACTAATCTGTCCGTTATAATACGCGCAGTTCCCTGGGCACGCCCACCAGGCTGCGCGCCCCATCCTGCGTGATGACACAGGTGTTTTCAATCCGCACCCCGCCAACACCCGGCAGGTAGATGCCCGGCTCCACCGTCACCACATGGCCGGGTTGAAGCGTGTCATCACAGGTGGGGCTCAGCCGCGGGTTCTCATGGATGTCGATGCCCACCGCATGCCCCAGCCCGTGGCCAAAGTGCTCGCCATAGCCCGCCTTGCCAATCAAGTCCCGCGCGATGGCGTCCACCTCGCGGCAGCCCTTGCCCGGCGCCAGCGCCTGCTGGCTGGCTTGCTGCGCGTCCAGCACGATGTCAAAGATTTCCTTCATTTTGGCGGAGGGCTGCCCCAGGCTGATGGTGCGGGTCATGTCCGCGCAATAGCCCTGGTAGCGGGCGCCAAAATCCAGCGTGATCATGTCCCCCGCCTGCACCTGCCGCGCGCCCGGGATGCCGTGGGGCAGGGAGCCATTGGGGCCGGAGGCCACGATGGAGCTGAAGGAGGTCTCCTGCGCGCCCAGCTCCAGCAGCCGGTTCTCCAGCAGCCGCTTGATGAGCAGCTCGCTCATGCCGGGCTTGATCTGCTCACAGATGTACTCATAGGCCTGGCTGGAAATCTGGCAAGCCTTCTCAATCAGGGCGATTTCGGCCTCGTCCTTGATCTGGCGCAGGGCTTCGGGCTGGTTGTCCAGGCTGTCCAGCCGCATGTCGCCCAGGGCCTGCGCCAGGCGCTGGCCCTCGCGCACCGTGACCTGGTCATCCTCATACAGCACGCGGCGGATGCCCGCGGGCTTGAGCAGGCTGGCGGCCATCTGCGCATGGTTGACCGTGCTGGTGATGGCGTGCACGGAAAAGCCGGGCGCCTGCTGCTGGGCCTGCTCCACATAGCGGAAATCAGTCACAATGGCCAGCATGTCCCGCGTGAGGACCAGCAGGCCCTCGCCGGTATAGCCGCTGAGGTAAAAGATGTTGGATGGTTTGTGAATCAGTATGCCGGTGTCCGCCTGCATACCGACCGCGCTGATGAGGTGTTGGACCCTGCTCATGCGTGCCGCTCCTTGTTGAAATCCAATGGGAGTATAGCACAAGATCCCGGGACTTGCTACAAAAAGTGTGGGTTTGACAAGGTTTCAAAGGCGGACGTATCCACCTGAAGTGCCAGCAGTGCCTGGCGCATGGCCGAGGCGTCCTCAGCCATGGTGCCGCGGCTCTCGCAGATCAAGGTACCGGCATAGCGTCTGTTGGCCAGCAGAGGCGCCAGATGGGCAAAGTCCGGCCCAAAATCCAGGTCATCAAAGGTTTTGTGGCGGATTTCACCCTTGGCGCCATACTCAATGCGGGAGAAATGCATGTGGGCCAGCCGCGCGCGCTCCCAGCCCAGGGCGGCCTCCAACAGGTCCAGTACCCGGGCGAAGGCGGCCTCATCCAGCATGGCTCCCTGGCTGATGGCGTGCAGGTGGGCAAAATCCACGCAGGGCAGGAAGGAATCATCCACCTGCACCAGGCGCAGCACCTCCTCCAGCGTGCCCAGCACGCTGGGGCGCCCCATGGTTTCCAGGCACAGGTGTACCTGGCCCAGGCCCTGGTCCACCAGTTCTGCCCGTGCCTGCTTCAACCGCGCGGTGCACAGGGCCATGGCCGCTGCCCGCTCCTGCCCCTTGGGGGAACCCACATGCACCACCACCCGCTGGCCACCGGCCAGCTGCAGCAGCCGCGCAGTGCGCAGGATGTACTGGATGCTGCGCTCAGCCAGCTCCGGGTCAGGGTTGGCCAGGTTGATGTAGTAGGGCGCGTGGGCGCTGAGCGACACCCCCGCCGCCCGCGCGGCCTGGCCAATGCGGCTTGCGGTGTCCGCGGACATGCTGATGCCCCGGCCAAAGGGCAGTTCAAAGGCGTCCAGCCCAAAATTCGCCTGTTGCCAGGCGAAGGTGTCCACCGTCTGCTGATAGCCCGCGGCGTAAAAGCTCTCTGAGTTGCCGGCGGGCCCTATGCGAAGCAGCAAACCATCCCGGCTCACTGCGCGTTGGTCCGTTTGTCGTAGGCCTCCCACAGCGGCGCGTAGACGCTGACCGCGTACTCATGCTCAGCCAGGGTTTTGGAGAAGTGCAGCTCCCCTGTGTTGGGGTCCTTGGAACAGAAATACAGGAAGCCTTCCTGCAGGAACTGCTCATCCGGATGCAGCGCCGCCTGGATGGCCGCAGGCGAGGGGCTGCAGATGGGACCTGGCGGCAGGCCCTTGTGGGTGTAGGTGTTGTACGGGGAGTCCAGGCCCAGGTCCTCCCGGGTCAGCGCCATGCGCGTGGTGCCGGACACATATTTGATGGTCACGTCGCTGCCCAGAGCCATGTTCTGCCGCAGGCGGCCGTGAAACACGGCGGACACTTTGGCAAAATCCGCTGTCTTGCCCTCTTTTTCAATCAGCGAGGCCAGGGTGATTACCTGGTCCATGCTCATGCCCAGCTCCTCCGCCCGCGCGTGCAGCGGCTCCTTGAAGACCGCCTCGGTCTGGGAGAGCAGCTTCTTGATGATGTCATCCACGCTGGCATCGGTATAGACCTCGTAGGTGTCCGGGGACAGGTAGCCTTCCAGCACATACTTGCGCTGGGCGGCCCCGCGGGCGGCCAAGACATCCGCGATGTAGTAGTAATCCGCGAAATCAGCGCCTGTCCTGGCCTTGTCCAGGAAGGCGGCGCGGTCTGGTATCGCGCCTTCCTTCACCAGATAGTCCGCAATGGTTTCCACATTCCATCCCGGGATGACGGTGATGTTGCGCACGATGGGCCGGCCATCCCCGCTGGTGAGCTGGTCGGCAATCTGGTTGATGGTCATGCTGCGGCTCAGGGTGTACTCCCCCGCCTGGATCTTCTGGCCAAAGCCCATGAAATCCGCGAAATATTTGAATACCGAACGGTTGCGGATGAGGTTTTGGCTTTCCAGGTTGTTGGAAACCCGGGTCAGGCTGTCGCCTGCGGCAACGGTGAAGGCAACCGGCTGGGTGTCCGCCTTGTCCACCGGGTCGATGAAGACGGCGCTGATGCGCCCCCAGCCGTAGGATACAAGGCCGATGAGCAGCAGCAGCGCGCTGACGAACACCAAAACCGGGCGCACCAGGTTCCACAGCCAGCTGTACCAGTACAGGCCGTACTCGCGCTCCTCCACCAGGGAATCATGGGTGTAGTCCAGGTCCTCCCGCCGGCGCATTGCTTACTCCAACCCGGGCAGGTCCAGCTGGACGCCCGCCGCACTGGCGATGATGCTGTAGATGTCAGCCAGCGCCTGCTGCAAACGCATCTCGGCGAGCAGGAACTGGGAGGTGTCCGTGCCCCCGTAGAGTAGGGAAGAAATGGACTGGAAGCGCCCCATTTCTTCTGTGGGCACCGATTGGCCGGACATCGCGGCCATCTGCACCGTCATCTGCAGGCGCTTGTACTCCTTGAGGAGCGCGCGGGTGGTTTCGCTCTCCTCCACCAGCTCCTTGAGGCGCTGGTACTCGCGCACTTCGCTGGACTGGCTGATTTGTCTGGCCAGCTCGTGGGCGGCATCATAATTCATGGCGAACCTCTCAATGTAAAATGCCGCGACCCCGGCCCTTGGGCGGGAGACCGCGGCAGGGTGATTCTAACACACTCAGCCCAGATCAACAATCACAGGCAAAATCATGGGGTTGCGCTTGATCTTTTCGTTCAGGAAGCGGCGCAGCTCATCCTTGATGCGGTTTTTGATAGCCGGCCAGTCCGAGCCGGAGATGCGCTCATAGGAGTCAATGATGCGGCGCACCACCTCCCGGGATTCCTCAATCAGGTCCTCGTTCTCGCGCACAAACACGAAGCCGCGGGAGATGATGTCGGGGCCGGAAATGAGGGTGTCATGCGTGCGGTCAAAGGCCATGGCCACGATGATCAGGCCCTCCTGGCTCAGGTGCTTGCGGTCGCGCAGCACCACGTTGCCCACATCGCCAATGCCCAGGCCGTCAATCAGGATGGTGCCGGTGGGCACCACGCCCTCGATGCTCAGACTGTCCTGGTTCATGGCCACAATCTGCCCGGCCTCCGGCAGCACGATGTTCTCCCGCGGGGTGCCCAGGGACTCGGCCAGCTCGGCATGCTGCCAGAGCATGCGGTACTCGCCGTGGACCGGCAGGAAGTACTTGGGCCGCACCAGGGTGTGCATCAGCTTGAGCTCCTCCTGGCGGGCATGGCCGGACACGTGCACCTCAGCCAGCGCCTCATAAATGACCTCGGCGCCGCAGCGGTAGAGCTGGTTGATCACCCGGGACACAAAAATCTCGTTGCCAGGGATGGGGGTTGCGGAGATGATCACCTTGTCGGACTGCTTGATCTGCAGCTTGCGGTGCTCGGCAAAGGCCATGCGCGTGAGGCCGGACATGGGCTCCCCCTGGGAGCCGGTGGTGAGCACCAGAATGTGCTCATCCCGGTAGCGGTCCAGGTCGTCCATTTCAATGAGGCTCTCCCGGGGCACGTTGAGGTAGCCCAGGTCCATGGCCACGGTACTCACGTTGATCATGCTGCGGCCAATAAAGCATATCTTGCGGCCGTAGCTGACCGCGCAGTCCACCACCTGCTGGACCCGGTGGATGTTGCTGGCGAACATCGCGATGATGACCCGGCCCCGGGCGCTGGAAATCTGCTGGTTGAAGGTCTCGGCCACCTTGCGCTCACTCATGGTGTAGCCGGGGCGCTCCACGTTGGTGCTGTCAGCCAGCAGGGCCAGGCAGCCCCGCTCACCGATGGCGGCCAGGGTGCTCAGGTCAGTGACCTCCCCGGTGGCCGGGGTGAAGTCAATCTTGAAGTCCCCCGTGGCCACCACGGTGCCCGCCGGGCAGGTAATGGCCAGGGCATAGGCGCCAGCGATCGAGTGGTTCACCCGGATGAACTGCACGGAGAAGCTGCCCAGCTTGATGGTTTCCCGCGGCTTGACCGGGATGGCCTGGTACTTGGTGATGCGGTGCTCCTTGAGCTTGTTCTCAATCAGCGCCAGGGTGAGGCCAGAGCCGTAGATGGGTGCCGGAATCTTGTCCAGTACATAGGGGGTGGCGCCGATGTGGTCCTCATGACCGTGGGTGAACACAAAGCCGCGCACCCGGTGCCTGTTGGCCACCAGGTAGCTGATGTCAGGAATGACCAGGTCGATGCCCAGCATGTCTTCCTTTGGGAAGATGCTCCCGCAGTCCATCACGATGATGTCATCGCCATACTCAAACACCGTGATGTTCTTGCCGATTTCATCAATGCCGCCCAGTGGCAGTATCTTCAATTTTTGTGTTGTTGACACAGTTTCCTCCTTGGGCCGGCAGGTACTGCCGGCCAACAAATCTTCAACAGCCAGGCAACGCCTGGCGCCTTGTTTTCTTATTCAGCCACCGGGTTTCCGGTGGCTTCCTGGTCTGCACCAGGCGGCAGCACGGCGATGAGCCGCGGTTGCCAGTTTGCGTTCAGCCCCAGGCGGCCATCCAACCGCTTCAGCCCCAGCAGGCTGAGCCCCAGGGCAGCCAGCCCGCACAGCAGCACGGCCAGCTCCTGTCCGGGGAAGAGCTGGTTGCCCAGCCACAGCCCCAGCAGCAGCCCCAGCAGGGGCAGGGCATACGCCAGCAGGGATACTTTGAGCACCTGGCTGTCAGGCATGTCAACCTCCACCAGGTCCCCAACCTGGGCTGTCCCCCTGATGGTCACCGTGGTGTCGTTGCGGCTGCTGCCGCACAGGTTGCAGGAATCGCAGGCCTCAAGCCTGCTAAAGCACACCTTCAGGGTATTCCCCTGCGCCGCAACCACTTTTCCGCTCCGAATCATATGTCCCTTTCTGCACTGCGTTCAGTTTATCACAGATACCGCCTGCAGCACAACCACCGCATGAAAAGACTCCCCGTTTCCGGGGAGTCTGTGGAGACCGGCGGCGACCTACTCTTCCGGGCCGTTTCCAGCCAAGTACCATCGGCGCTGAAGGGCTTAACTTCTGTGTTCGGGATGGGTACAGGTGATCCCCTTCGCCATTGCCACCGGAAAGCTCT
>Ga0209722_1000036_pt1 | contig 157028 bp, 127 predicted proteins | sample BioC12SIPDNA_2_FD_185745 | JGI IMG/M metagenome (GOLD analysis project Ga0209722, IMG submission 185745) | Anaerobic biogas reactor microbial communites from Washington, USA - Biogas_R1_A C12 SIP DNA (SPAdes) (version 2) | ecosystem: Engineered > Bioreactor > Anaerobic > Unclassified | place... | reverse complement strand
GCGAATTCGACGAATCCGAGACGAGGACGGCCCACCGCCACTCGTCACGGTCCGCGTCATAAGTGCCCTTCAACCAATGGCACTCGCGTTTGTCTGCTATGTCGCGGTCGCCGGTGCACGCATAGAATGCATTCTCCACAGGGTTGTACGCCACACAGTGGACGTGGCGGCAGATGACTGGATTGTCGGGATCGCCCAGCAGTGTGCCCGTTGCACCTCCCCCCACGGAGCCATTGTCCCGATACTGGGGATTCTGTCCAAACGCATACGCGATTTTGACGGTTTGGCCGCTGTCGGTAGAGTAGTAGATATTGACTGGGGCCGCGCCGCCGAGTACATTGCAGTAGTTGCCCCACACCAGCATCTCCGCGCCATTCACATCCCACGTATGGACGCCATCAAGAGGGTGGAAGTACCAGCCGGAATGCTCCGGGTTTTGGGGTGTATGCGGTACGTAGTCTGCACCGTTGGCGTCTTTCACCGTGATCTGGCGGTAGGTCTGGAGATTGTCCGCGCTGACGTACAGCCTGGCGTCTGTGGCGAAGAGGATGTTCCCATTCTTCAGAATGGAGCTGAACGTTATATTGCGGGCATGGGGAAATGGGATGCTGTGCGGCCAGGTGTGGGCGTTGTCCTCCGAGAGAAAGATGGCTGCATCGGAGAAACCAAATGCCTTATTGTCACGTTGCGAGTCAATGTAGGGACCTGCCGGCGAGCGGCGATACCAGAAATGACCTGTGGACGCCAGGTCGGGCAGAGCAGGGGTTGTATCGGCGGCAAGTCCTGGCGCATCGGCCATCAGCATCCCGCCGATGCTTGTTGCGGCGCCCAGGAACCGCCGACGCGTGACGCCCTGTTGTGGCGCCATGGGCCTGCCGTTCTCGGACCGCTCGGGGAACCGGTCAGAAACCAGTCGCATGGCTTCACCTCCTGGAAGAGACACTCATTGCGCCAAACCGTTTCGCGGTTGCGTTCACCGCCCCTTCGGCAAAGAAGGCTGCCAGCGAGGCCACATAGCCGCATGGCCGAACTTCAGATCGGTAATGCGCTGCTCGACACGGTCCGCAAGGCGCATGACGTACAACTGCCGCACACCGTCGCGCTTCGAACCGTAGACCAGCCACCGCCCGTCGGGGGAAACTTGCGGATGATAATGCAGCGTGCCGGCCGGCGACCGCGTCAATTGCTCTGCCTTCCCGTCCAAGGGCGTGCGGAACAGCTCGACGTTCGTCCCGACTTGGGCGGTGTAGAAGACGGTTTTGCCGTCCGAGGACCAGATCGGCACATCGCTGCTGCCCTCATGGAAGTCGTCCACGTCCAGGAACAGAATCCAGCCCTGGTACCCACCGAGGTCGCCAAGCTTTCGCAGATCCGTTCCATCCCGGCGCACGATGTGCGGGTCGCTGCGACCCCGGACGCCGCTGACGAAGAGCAGCCACTGCCCGTCAGGCGACCAGCACGGGCCGAAATTGAACGGATTGCCGGTGTCAACTCGCTTCTTTTCTGTCCCGTCCGAGTTGGCGATGAAGACCTGATAGTCCTCGTGATAGCTGATCTGCCTGCCGTCCGGCGAGGCGCTGTACCCGTAGGCAAAGCCGGCATCCTTGCCGGAAAGATCCCGCTTGTTCCGTCCGTCGAGGTCCATCACAAACGGCCTCGACACGCCGTTGACAAGTGCCGTGAAGCCCAGTTGGCGGCCGTCGGGCATGAAGAACAGTCCCCCGCTGTAATGGCTGACGCGGTCCACGGCGGTGACGTTGACGAGATCGCCCGTCGTCAGATCGAGCAGACAGGAGTCGAGCAGCCACCTTCCCGGCTCCATCCGAAAGGTCTTGTGTTCCTCTTCCCAGCGGGCGTTCTCGGGATCATTCCAACCGCGGGCAATGATGGCTTTCGTTCCATCCGGCGACCACCCGGCGAACTGCGTCCAGGTGTCCGGCTGGCGCGCCAATTCCTCTGCCAACCGCCAGCGGTCCGAACCATCGGCCTTCACGACGACCGCCCGCATCGTTCGCACGTTGGCGTGCCGCCCACCGGGCAGGTCGGTGCGCAACTCCGTGTAGCCGATCAGCGACTCCGGCCTGTCTTGTCCCGCCATGGGCTTCCTGGTGGCGGCCCTGCTGCCGGGGTCTAACCGCAACGCGCCGTTCTCTCGGACCACTCCATGACGGCGGTCGATGGCGGCGTCCACCGGATCGGGACCGGTCTGCCCCAGACGCCGGCGAATCTCGCGGCGCAACCACCAGTAGCCCGAGTTCCACGAATAAAGGATGTGGCCGTGCGGGTGTCCGTCGACCGTGCTGATGGACTCGTTGAAGGCCGGCACCTGGGCGATCTCCTGTGCGATACGCTCGGTGAGCCGGGCATCCACCTCGGCCTCGGGAAGACCGTGCACACCGGCCAGCAGGTAATTCGCGGCGTCGTTCAGAAACCACGAGCCGCCGTAGCAGTATACCCCGCTGTGGTCCGGCAGCAGCGAGCCGTCCGCCTGCGAGATGACGCGCAGACCATAGGGCGTCTTGACCTTCTCCGAGGTGCGGTAGTGAGTCAGCACCTGATCGTCCGTGAGCAGCTTTCTCCCGAACACCGCGTAGGTCAGCGTCGCGCCATAGAGCGTGTCCTGCCCCATCGTGTCGCGCAACATGCGGCTGGTGGGCATGAAGCCCCGTTCGACGTTGAACAGCGAACGATAGCCAGCAATCGCATGTTCGATGTCCTGCTCCGTAACCGCCAGTCCCAGCTCCCGCGCCGCCAGCAGCGCCCCGCAGTGGAAGCCCTGGTTGCTGGCGGGCGAATCGCCATCGTCGTAGGGCAGCACATCGTGATACGTCTTCCAACCTTTGGAATTCGGAGCGCCGGGCAACGAGGGCGGAACGTACAGGCCGTCCTTTTCGTTTCGGCGCAGGAACTCGTAGGCCCGGCGAACGAGAGCTTCATTCACCTCGCCACCGGCGCGTTTCATCAGCACAGCCCAGATCAGGTAGTATTGAGCGTTGTCTTCATAGTCCATGCGCGTCCAGAAGACCGCGCGGTTGGATTCGATGGTCTTCTCCGGGTCGTCGAGCCCCAGGGCGGTGTAGAAGCCGTCGCTGACCCATTGCTTCCAACCGTAGCCCGGGCCGGAGATGAAGATGTAGCGCCCATCGCGAGGCTGGTCGTTCGCGTCACGCGCCAGGTTCCTTCGGAGCAGAAACAGCGATGTGTTGCGCAGGATAGCCTCGACGAGGGAGGAGCTCCAGCCTTTGCCGCTGGCGACCGCCAGGTGGGCGGCCACCTGCGCATCGTAATGGCTGCGCGCCGGACTGGCGAAAACCCACGTAGTGAAGCACCGCTTCTCGCCTGCGGCCAGCGACTGCCAGCCGTCCATCTGGTACTGGTAGGTGTCCCTTGCATCCTCGGGAGGCTGGATGACCAGCGGATAGGGATCGCGGCCGTCGCCGGTCAGGATCGACAGCCGACGGGCCGGAGGATCCAGGAGCACCTGGCAGCGGTTTTCCCACAACCCCGGCGAGTCCGCGGCGAGGCCGAAGACGTCTCCGGGCGTTCGAACCATCACCACCGGGAAGGTCTCCGTCCTGGCCGAACCACGCACGGTGTCGTACAGCGTGCGGGCCTTCTCGGGACCGGAAAATGATGCGAACTCGCCATCGATGGCAAGGTCGAGTCCGAAGACGATCGCAAACCGCTGCTCGGCGTCCGCGCTCACCTCCAACGTGCGCTGTACCAGAGAAGCGGTCTTCTGTTCGAGCCGAAACCGCATCGTCAGCGTGCCGACCTTGACAGGCCCCAGTTCGATGACGTTGTCTCGCACCGTCTTCGTTCGGAACAGCACTGGTTCGGACCCGATTCCCGGCTGGGCCAGTTCCACGCCGGCTGGTGCGGCGGCGGAGACTTGGGAGATTGGCGTGTCGCCCCAGCGATACTCGACGGTCATGACGCCGTCCGCATCCACAACAACCGGACGCAGTTCAGGGGCTGCGGCTGCCTTTGCGTCCTCGCTTGGGCCGACGGACGCAACGGTGCTCACGGACAGGCCACAAACCGCGAGCAGCAGGCCAGCCAGGGGGAAACGGACAGTCCCAGCGTCGAGGCTCATTTCGTTCACTCCGATTGCGATTCACTGGCCTGCTGCCCCCGGCGGACTCTCACGCCTTCCAGAGCCCGGCATCATCCTCCATGATATTCCATTCTTCGACCGATGCAAACACTTCCCGTGCCCACGTCCCCCGGCAGCGGACAGCCATCCCGCAGGAACAGCGACGCCGCGTGCGGCGCCGGAACCGGTCTGGAAGCTGAGCAGATAGAAAGGGGGCCCCTGCCGCATTGGCAAGGGCCCCGAGGTATACGGCACTACGGACGGCGGTTCACGATGTCACTTCGCCCTTCACTCAGAAAGGCTTGTGCAGCGGCTCCGTGCGGCCGGCCAATCCGGCAACCTCTTCCGCCGACAGGACGCGATCGTAGACGCGAACCTCATCGATCATGCCGAGGCACCATTGGTCCCAGTGATTGTGCCCAATCTCAAATGGTCCGGCGCCGGCGACCAGATTGCTGCTGGTCAGGGTGTCCGTCGCGACGCCGTTGACATAGAACGTACAGCCGGCGGCCTGACCGGCCACGAAGGTGACGGCCACGTGTTGCCAGGTGTCCAACTGCAGGATCGAGTTGTTGCCGTCATGATCCATGACGCCGGGCGTTGTGAAACGCAGATGATCGTTCATGCTCTTGAAGGCATAACCGACATTGGCAGCCGACCGGCCGGCGAAGGCGCGGTCTCCGGCAAGGTCGGACGGATTCACCCACAGCGTGATGCTGAACGCCTCGGTAAACGCGAGCTGAGGTGCATCCCCGCAGTTCACACGGCTGCTGCCGTCAAACTGCAAGGCGCCGTTCATCACGCCGGTTACCCACTGTGCCGCGCCTTCGAGCGCGCCATCATTTCCGTTTCCGCTCGAATCCGCAGCCAAGGTTCCGCTGCCCTCATCGAGGTTCCAGTGTCCAACCAGATCGGTGTCATCCGGCTGCGTCGGCACGATGAACTCCGGCGCCTTGGGGTACAGCCGAATGTCGTCGATGTACAACGTGCCGGTGGCTCCCGCTCCTTCGATGCCGATCACCAGGGAACCGACGTTGCTCACATTGCCGGCGGTGGACAGATCGATGTTCCACGGCTGCCACGCGGCTTGGGCGATGTCGGTCGCCGGACCGTCATAGGACACCTTGGCATTGTCGATCTTGACGTACAGTTGGCCACTGTTGCCGGCGGCGCCGTGGAAGTACAGCGACAGACTGCGAATCCCATAGACGGTCCAGTCCTGGTCCAGGGCGAACTCGGTCTCAGAGACAGCGGCTGCCGTGTTGTCGTAGAACAGCGGCATGGCTTGTCTGCCGCCGTGGACAATCGTCTGCTCGGCGAAGGGAGCGTTCAGATAGCCGACCGTCGAGCCGGTCTCGTTGACCCAGCCGTCGATCCAGGTGTCGAAGATCGTCGTGCCGGCATCGACGTCGTCGTTGTAGCCCTCGAAATCATCCACGACGATGTAGTCCTGGGTCGCAAAACTCCAGAGGGGCCCCGCCCACGTCGTGACGGCCTGTGTCTCATTGACTTCGTCGATTCGCCAATAGTACGTCGTGCCCAGATCCAGCGAGCCGGGATCGAAACTCGGCGCATCCGACGTGCCGGCCAGCGTCAGGGCGTCCGGGTCTGTGCCCAGATACACCTGGTGCTCGACGGCCTCGCGACCAGCCCGCCAGCTCAAAACCGTGTCCGGCTCGACCTCGGTGGTGCCGTCGGCCGGCTGCGGCTCGCGGGCCTGGACAGGGATATACGTGAAGCGGACTTCGCTCAGGCCATACTGGGCCATCATGCCCCAACCGCTGTTGACGGTCAGGCGGACGAACCGGGCCGGGACACCCTGGAGGTCAACCACCGTGTCATAGACGTACGTGTCCTTGCCCGTAGCCCGGACGAACTCGACGTCACCCAGAGCCGTCCAGTCGGCCCCATTCTCGGAGTACTCGACCGTCACATCCTTGAGTCCGAAGCCGAGGATCATCTCGAACTGCACGTTGTAGTTCCAGACCAGAAGCTCATGGAGCTTGTAGACGCCATCGAATTCGTATTGGATGTACAGGGCCTCGCCCTCGGGCGCCATCGCCAGCCACATGTCGTTGGCGATGTCCGAGTGCTGATCGGCGGCGTTCAAGCCGGAACCATCGACCGTCCGCTCCGGGCCGGACAGGCCCTCCGAGATCCCGTTGCTGGTGGCCACGACGTTCTGGATCGGATAGGCAACCGGCTCGGTCGTGAAGCTCCAGACGTCGCCTTTGAAGATCGTGTTGTCGGGGGCGCCGTTGACCTCATCGATGCGCCAGTAGTAGGTCGCCCCAAGATCGAGCCGACTGGGCGGATCGTAACTGGCGGCTGCCTGGTTCTGACTGACGAGCACGCCCATCGGATTGGCCCGGCTGGCGCTGTTGACGTCCTCATACACGGTGCCGAGATACACATCGTGTGTCTGGGCGTACGTGCCCGCCAGCCACGCCAGCGACGCATCGGTCGGCACGTCCGTGGCGCCGTCCTCCGGCCGCACGACGATGGCGCCGACGTCCGGAAGCAAGGGAGCCGTCGCGTGAGCGAGAATCTCGGCATCGGTGAGGGCATAGTCGTAAATGACCGCCTCATCCATGAACCCGTCCATCCCATCCGAAGCGCTGGCCGCGCGACCGCCAAAGCTGTCGATCGGGCAGTCAATCAGCGTCGAGGTCGTCCCCAGCAGCACTCCGTCCACGAACACCTGCACCTCGCTTCCGATCTTGCGATAGACCACATGGATCCACTGTTCCACCGGAGCAATCAGATTGGCTCCCGCCACCGCGGTAAAGCGTGCGTCGATCACGCTGTATTCGGTGAAGCTCAGCTCCTCGCCGACGCCCCAGCCGACGATGCGCAGGGAGAAGGCCGAACTGTCGGAGAGGGCCTGCGCCGCCGTGTTGTCCATCCTCATGACAATGAACTCGGCCGTCCACTCCGGGCTGGTGACATTTCCGCCCTGCGTCCACATGATGTCGTCCTGACCGCCGGCTTCGAACCGCACGGCCTGGCCCGGTCCGAAGAGTCCTTCCTGGCCCAGTTCCACCAGACTGCGATAGACGCCGTTGAGGCCGCCGCTGCCTCCGTCAAACGCCTCCGTCGTTCCGGGGGCCTCATTGAACCGGTACCAGTGCAAGGGATTCGCGGCCCGCACCGCCATCTCCCACTTCTGGGTTCCCGCCCGACTGACACCGCTGCTGCCAACGATGAGAAACAGAACGAGCAGACAGGATAGCCTTCTAAACATGACAGTCCTCCTTCAAAGTACCATGAACAGTGTCACCCAAACTCAATACGGGCACCGGATGTGCCCATCCTACCGATTCCCTATATGTGAAGCTCGAAAAGATCACTCTGTTGCCGGTCGTCCGAACGCGATGTCGTCGATGCAGACGATGCCGGTTCCGCCGGCGGCCGGGCTGGTCCGGTTGCCGACGCCGATCGTCATCTTCTCGATCCTCATCAGGCTGACGCCTCCGAACTCGCCCAGCGCGAGCCGCCACTCCTGCCACTCGGCCGCCAGGACGGCGTCCGGGTCCCCATGGCCAACCGTCGCGGAGTGCCCGGCGCTGTCCTCCAGCGTAACGTAGAGTGTCTGCGGCGAGTTGGCCGCAGCGCCCTGGAAGTACAACCTCAGGCTGTCGGCGCCGCTGACCGTCCAATCCTGCAAGTCGTCAAACGTCCGCTCGGCCTCGGAGTAGAACGGCGAAGCGCTGTTGTCGTACGCCAGCGGCATCGACTGTCGACCGCTGTGTACGATCGTCTGCTCGGCAAACGGCGCATTGAGGTACCCGACCGTCGAACCGGTGTTGTTGACCCAGCCGTCCAACCAGGTGTCGAAGATCGTCGTCTTGGCGTCGACGTCGTCGTTGTACGTCTCAAACCCATCAATCAACGCATACTCGCGGGTCGCAAACGTCCAGATCGCACCGGCCCAGGCGCTGACCGTATCAGCCTCATTGACCTCCACGATTTGCCAGTAGTAGGTGCTCCCGAACGCGAGATCCGCTGGCGCAAACGTCGCTTCGTCAACCGAGCCGACCAGGCCGATGGACTGCGGATCGGTGCCGAGGTAGACCTCGTGGGAAACGGCGTTTCGGCCGGCACGCCAACCAAGGACGGCCTCCGGGTCCACCTCCACCGCGCCGTCCGTCGGTTGCGGCTGGCGGGCCTGAACCGGGATACACAGGAAGCGGACCTCGCTGAGCCCGTACTGCCCCAAGGGCCCGTAGCCGCTGTTGACGTTCAGCCGCACGTACCTGGCCGCTACGCCGCCGAAACTGACGGTCGTGTTCGCTGTATACGTGGTAGTCGCTGTCGCCCTGGCGAACTCGAAGTCGCCCAGCGCCGTCCAGTCGGTCCCGTTCTCGGAATACTCAATGGCAACACCCTTGAGCCCGAACCCAAGCATCGGCTCGAACTGGACGTTGTAGTTCCAGACGAGCATCTCGTGGAGCTTGTAAAGACGGTCGAAATCGTACTGGATGTAGAGAGTTCCCTCAGCCGGCGGATAGGCCAGCCACATGTCGGTGGCTTTGATCGAGGCTTCGTCGGCGGCGTTGATTCCTGAGCCGTCCACCGTGCGTTGCGGCGTCGACACCTCATCGGAGGCCCCGTTGCTGGTCGCGATGATGTTCGCAATCGGGTAGCCGACCGGCTCGGTGGTGAAGCTCCAAACCTCGCCTTTGAAGATGGTGTAATCCGGCGCCGCGTTCACTTCGTCGACGCGCCAGTAGTAGGTCTGGCCCAGGGCGAGAACCCCCTCGAAATCGAAGCTCGTCTGGCCATGGCTCTGGCTGAGCAGAACTCCCCTCGTATCGGCGCGGCTGGCCTCATTGACATCGCCGAACACCGTCCCGAAATAGACGTCGTGCGTCGCAGCGAACTCGCCCGCCGTCCAGCTCAGCGTCACGTCGCGAGGGACATCCGTCGCCCCGTTCTCGGGCTGGGGCGCCGAGCTGATCGCCACGTTGCCCTCCAAGATCCTGGCGACCTCGCCGGCGGCGATGGGCCGGCTGTAGATCTGCACATCGTAGAGCGCGCCGGTCCACACCCGCTCGTCGTTGTCCGCCACCCCGATCACCGTCCGGGCATTGACCGCCGGACCGATCGCTACCGGCACGGGGCCCATCTCATCGACCCCGTTGAGATAGACCACCATGTTGGCCCCGTCGTACACGAAGGCCAGGTGGGTCCACTCGCTCTTGGGCATCTCGTAGAAGGGGGTCGAGTTCGGAGCGCACGAGATGCCGATGCGATTGAAATGCGGCGCACTATCGCTGCCACCCCACAGTTCGAGCTGGAACATCATCGTCGTCTCGCCCCAGCCGTCTGACTTGGTAAAGAAATGATGGTACGTCTCATCTCCGTCCCACAGCGCCCAGATGGTGAACGAGAATTGTCCCGTCCCATCCGTGGGGTCAAACCGGGGACATTCGATTCCGGTACAGGCATCGGTTGGATGAAAGGCCAGCGCCAGTCCGGAGTCGTCAGGGCCGTCGACCCACTGCGGCTGCCCGAGCAGCGTCCCATCGTGCCCATTGGCGGAACTGTCGTAGGCAACAGCGCCGCCGCCTTCGTCGAGCTTGTAGTGGGCAACAAGGCTCGGGTCGGCGGCCTCCGTCACACCTGTCTGAAGTGGACCGAACACCAGGGCACAAGAGAACACAAGCATCAGGATCTTACACATGGCGGCCTCCTTCAAGCTCCGAATGAACCAGTTCATGAACGCCCCCGGCATTTGCCGGACCGGCGACCCTTTCCGAACAGACGACGGCCTGCTGCCGCGCTCACTCGACGTTGCGTGGGCGACCGCAGCCGATGTCGTCAATGTAGACGATGCCGGTTCCGCCGGCGGCCGGGCTGGTCCGGTTGCCGACGCCGATGGTCATTTTCTCGATCCTCGTCAGGCTGACATCGCCAAACTCACCCAGCGGAATCCGCCACTGTTGCCACTCGGTCGCCAGGATTGCGCCCGGGTCCACATGGCCAACGGCAGCGGAGCGTCCGGCGCTGTCTTGCAGCGTGACATAGAGCGTCTGCGGCGAATTCGCCGCAGCGCCCCGGAAATACAACCTCAGGCTGTCGGCGCCGCCGATAGTCCAATCCTGCGGATCACCGAAGACTCGTTCGGCATCGGAGTAGAACGGCGAAGCGCTGTTGTCGTACGTCAGTGGCATCGACTGCCGGCCGCTGTGGACGATGGTCTGTTCGGCGAACGGGGCGTTGAGGTACCCGACCGTCGAGCCGGTGTTGTTGACCCAGCCATCCAGCCAGGTGTCGAAGATCGTCGTCTTGGCGTCGACGTCGTCGTTGTAACTCTCGAAGTCGTCCACCACCGCGTATTCCGCCGTCGTGAAGCTCCAGACGGCGCCGGGCCACACCGCGACGGCGTCAGCTTCGTTGACCTCGTCGATGCGCCAGTAGTAGGTGGCGCCGAACTCCAGGTTGTCCGGGGCGAAGGATTCGCTATCCACCGTACCGGCCGGGGTCAGAGCGTCCGGGGCCGTGCCCAGATAGACCTGATGGGAGACCGCCTGGCGGCCGCTGCGCCAACTGAGAGCCGTGCCGATCTCAACTTCGGCAGCGCCGTCGGCAGGTTGCGGCTCGCGGGCTTGCGCGGGAATGTGCAGGAAACGCACCTCGCTCAGGCCGAACTGGCCCGCTGCGCTCCACCCGCTGTTGACGGTCAGGCGAACGTATCTGGCCGCCACGCCGCCGAATTCGACGGTCGTGTTGGCCGTATACGTGGCCCTGGCGGTGGCCTGAGCAAACTCCACGGTGTCCAGAATCGTCCAGTCGGTCCCGTTCTCGGAGAACTCGACGGTCACGTTCCTGAGTCCGAAACCGAGGATCAGCTCAAACTCGGCATTGTAGTTCCACACGAGCATCTCGTGCAGCTTGTGGACGCCACCGAACTCAAATTGAACGTACAGGGCCTCATCGTCCGGGGGACCGGCCAGCCACATGTCCGAGGCCTCCGTCGAGTGTTGATCGTCCTGATTCAGCCCGGAGCCGTCGACCGTCCGCTGCGCCGTGGAAATCCCGTCCGAAACCCCGTTGCTGCTGGCCACAACGCCCTGAATCGAATAGGCGAACGGTTCCGTCGTGAAGCTCCAGACGGCGCCCTTGACGATGGTGTTGTCCGGCGGCGCCATGACTTCGTCGATCCGCCAGTAGTACGTCGTATCGAAATCGAGCACACCCGGCGGGTCATAGCTGGTCGCCGTCTGGCCCTGGCTGACGAGCACACCTCTCGGATCGGTTCGGCTGGCGTTGTCCACATCGTCAAAGACGACGCCGAAGTAGACGTCGTGCGAAGCGGCCGCCTGGCCGGAAGACCATTCGAGACTCGCCGTCCGCCTTACATCCACGGCGCCATCAGGCGGCTGGGGAGCGCCGGCCACGCGTGCGTCGATGATCTCGATCACCTTGCCGACCCCGCCGCACAGCAGCATTCTGGACCCATCGTCCACCACATCGAAACCCCAGTTCGGGTTGGTGTCTCCTGTCAACGCGTCAAGCTCTTCTTTGGTGTATCTGCTGTGCAGAGCCCCCAGAGTGGTTGCGTCGGACATGCTGTAGACGTAGATCCCATTGTGCGTCGTATGGACGTACAGGAATCCGTCCACTTCCTTGACCGTCCAGAGTCCCCAACTGCCGTCACCGGTGACGTCGAGGGTCCCCAGCAGCGTGGACACACCTGTGGCCAGATCGATGGCCCAGAATCCTGCGGCATTCACGCCGGAGTCGCCGTAGTAGGCGTAACCACGGTAGACATCGCCCACGCGAACGTTCCGAATGCGCGAGGTGGCCCCGGTGGTCACGTAGCCGTTCGCGTTCCAGTCCGTGTTGGCGCTGACCTGGAATGGTTCCACGCTGACGTCCGTCAGGTACAGGTTGGACCTCAGCCCGCTGGCGTAGCTGTTGTGGATGATCGTGTCATCATCTACCCAGTCGTACGAACTGGGCCTGACACCGAGATTCGTGGCAAGCACCCGGCTGTCAAGGTTGAGGTCGGGATCGATCCTTGAGAAGTAGTCGTTGTCGGCGCCGCCGGCGAGCAGCACGTAAGAGGCCGCCGGGAACGCGTCCGCCATGCGAGCCTCGGCCCCGTCTCCGATACCGGCCACGGCCTCATAGTCGGTCGAACCCACCGGGTAGCAGCCCACGCCGCGATTGGGAGCGTTGATCTGAACGACGTAGTTCCTGCCCCCGTACGAACGCGGATTGTACATGGAACTGCTGGCGCCAAGGTCTGTTCCAAAGTCCATGACCGCGCTGACTCGCAGCGCCGCGCCGGGCGCCGGCACGCCCAAAACCTGCGGTGTCATTACGAGCGTCACAAGGAAGAGAAACGAAGTCAGAAAAGACAGCCTCTTGCACATGGTCATCCTCCTCTAAGAGTCAAACCGGCACTTCCCACCTGCCCTGACAACCTGCAATCCTGGACCGCACAACCCCTATGATACCGCGACACCGCCCCGATCTCAAGAGTTTCGGCCGTCAAACCGGGCCTGGACGACGAGAATCTGCTGTTTCTGCCGCAGGATCGGGCGTTTCGCCGCTTCTTCGACACAGATCCGGCACCATTTCCTCGTTTCCGAGCCGCATTCTGACTGAGCATCGCATCCGGTCAGAAATCCAGCAGCCTCAGGACATCCTCGATGGTCCCCTCCTTGCTGACCCGGCGACCCGGCCCGGACGGCTCGTCGAAGACCAGATACTCCTTCTTCGCCTGGATGGGGAGCGAGAGTTTGTAGGGTTGGCAGTTCGCAATGGCGGCCACGGCGCGCTTGGCGCCTTCGTAGAGGGCCGGGCGAGTCTCGTCGAACGGGTACAGCTCGGCCGCCTCGCGTGCGATGCCCCGCTTGACGGACACCGTGACACACTCGGGCCCGAAGAACCTGCGGCTCTCCCGGCACGTCGCCTCGTCGCCTGTCACCATGATGGTCGGGACGCCATAGTATCCCGCGATGGCGGCGCATTGGACCAGCTCACCCGATTCGACGCCGTTGTACCAGTAGCGGTTCTCGCTGCGCGACGATTGGGTGTGACAGAGCACTCCGTCGAGCGTGCCCATCATGGCATGGGCGCCCAACTGCACCATGCCGGCGAACGATTCGTCCAAGCCCGTGAGCGGCCCCGGACGTGGTGTTCCCGTTATATACTTGGCGCCCGGTTCCATCAGGTGCGGAACGAACGCCTGCGACCCGTGGCCGTCCAGCACGACAATGTCGGTCGCGCCGGCCGCCCGCAAGCCGCGAACGACGGCGGCGATGTCGCCCATCAGGTATTCCTTGGCCTTCTCGCCCAGCGGGTTGCCCGGCTCTCGCGTCTGGGCGAACCGGTATACGCCGCTGGCCCCTTCCAGATCGGTGACGATGTAGATGCGAAGCGGGTCCGCCGCCAGCGACAGCGATACGCAGGCAAACAGGAACAGCCCGCCGACAAGACAAACAACAGGGACTCGCGGTCTCATAGTGCACCTCAGCGTAATCCTGGTCTGTGGGAGGACATGATCCTCCGCCGTCATCACCGGCCGGGAAGGCCTGTGCGATATTCGTCCTCGTACAGGCCGATCTTCTCGACGGGAATCGGCTTGAAGCCGATCTTGTACGCCGGTGAGTTCTCCTGAAGCCGGAATGTCGCCGGCGGCGCGCCCTCAAACAGTGGATCGGTATCCACGCAATTGTCTGTGAACGTGACGTAGGGTCGCGCCTTGCCCTCCACTTCGTCCCACCGGCCGCCCCAGGAAACGTTGCGAACCACGACATTGCCCTTGGGCGCCGCCGGCTCATCCTGAACAATCCCGACCAGCTCAGGATAACGATTGCGCCAGAGCTGCGACGTATAGGGCATGGCCTTGAGCCGCTCCATCATCGTGGTCTCCACGCTGTCGCTGGCCCACCCCATCGCTCGCGCGTCGATGTGCAATGCCGGCCGGCAGTCGACGAAGATGTTGTTCTCGACGGAGCAGTCGCGTCCACCGCCGATGAAGGCGGCGCGGGTCACTCTGTAGAAGACATTGCCGTAGATTTGCGTGCCGCAGAACATGTCGTCCAGATAGACGCCGACGCACCCGTGCCCCCGAAATCCCGTGATGTCGTGCAGGTAGTTGTGGCGGATGACCGTGCCTCGCATCGTCCAGTCCCGTCCGGCGTAGATCGCCCCGGCGTCGTTGGATTCCAGGCAGACATCGTGGATCTCGTTGAACTCCATAGTGTGATCGTTGCCGCCGAACGAGATCGCCATGTGGGGCGCATCGTGGATCAGATTGTGCGCAGCGCGGTTGCCCACCCCATCGAGCGAGATCGCGGGCGTGTACATGCGGTTCCATCGACCGTAGTGATGCAGATGGTTGTTGTCCGCGAAGTGCCCGCCGGGCGCAAGCGATGACCGCTCGCCCCCGGTCACACTGATGCCGCCATTGCCCGTCCCATAGACATCACAGGCGACGACGCCGTTGGCCGCGCCCCCTTCGATCCGCACCGCCCTGTCGCCCAGGTTGCGCAGCACGCAGCCGGCGATGAGCGTGTGCTCGCAGTCGCGCATCACGATGGCCGTGCCGCGAGCCGCTTCGAAGATCAGCCCCCGAACGGTTACGTGCGACACACCTTCGAGAGTTACGAGCGTGTCCAGGACGGAAACGACCACCCGCCCCTCGTCAATCGGCTTCGGCGGCCAGAAATAGAGAATGCCCGTCTGGCGGTCCAGATACCACTCGCCCGGCGTGTCGAGCTCCGCCAGGATGTTCATCCCATAGAACCATTGACCGATGCGGTAGCCGTAGCTGTGATACGGCGGCATCACGGAGAGGATGCGTTTCTCCGGATCGATGGCTTCGACCTTCTGCCGCTGGTCGGACCAGTCCCAGAACCAGTAGCCGTGCACCCATGCGTCCTTCTCCTGGAGCCAGCGGCTCGGCCGGTCCCCTTCGTACATGAATTTCCCGGTCTTGCTGCCCTTCGTGCCTCGGACATTGACGGTATCGGGTTCGACCAGACCCACGATCGTGACGAACCCATCGTTCGGCCAACGGGCCAGTGTCATGGGCTCATCATCGAAGAACAGCTCCAGGCCCCCGTCTTTCACCTCGCCATAGTCGCGGATGCCGGCCGCCTTCAGATCGGCCTGGAGGACCTTGCCTCGGGCCTCCGCCGCCAGTCTCTTGAGAACGGCATCGTCCGTGACCGGCTGCCAACGGTCTACCTGTCGGCCTCCGACCAGCCGGACCTCCTCCCCCGGCCACGCTCGGTATGTCACCGCCTTGCCGGGGCGTCCGGAATCGTCCGCCGTCAATACGAACGGCGCGGACCGTTCATATGTACCCGCCCTCAACCAGACAATCGCCTCCTCACTACTGCGATCCGATCTGCGCACGGCGTCGCGGGCCGCCTCAAGGGTCTGGAACGGTTTCTCTCTCGTACCTGCCTGCGCATTGTTGCCATGCGGCGCGACAAAGAACTCCGCCGCACCGCATGGGTGAAACGCCGCCGCCGAGACACTCATCAGCACAACGGCTGCCACAGCCGTCCTTCGCAAGACCTCTCCAGGGAGAGGCAACCAACCTTTTGCAGACTCCACTCGCGCGTTCATTCGAAGCATCCGCCTCTCTGTCGATCACAATCACTTGTGTCGTGCCCTGCACCCATCCATCGATGCCGACCCACACGACGACGCCGATGCAATCATAGTGAACCGGCGTCCCCAGGCAAACCAGAATCACCCCCGAGGGGGATCGATTTCTCTTGGACCGCGGCCTCTGCCGTGCAATAATCCTCCACTGTGGCGTGCCGGGCCTCTCGCCAATTATCGGCCATCAACATCGAGACAGGAGAGCCATTATGCGTCTGGTGTCAAGCTCACTGCTGGTCGCGGGCCTTGTCCTGCTGGCTGCCTCATGCCAGAAGCCCCATACTTGCGACAGAGCGGAAGCCACAGGATCGGAGCCGGCCGTGCCGAAGGGCTTCGTGTCGCTCTTCAACGGAATCGACCTGGAGGATTGGACGGTGCGCGATCCGCAGAACCGCGACTGGCAGGTTGCCGACGGCGTCATCGACTGTGACCCGCAGGAGGGACCGGGTGACCGGAATCTGTGGACCGCCGGGAGCTACGGCGACTTCGAACTGCTCGTCGATTGGCGCATCAAACAAAGCCCGTACATCAACCGAGCTGCCAAAGTCATTCTGCCCGATGGGACGTACAAGAAGGACGATGCCGGCGAGGATGTGCTCATCGAAGTTCCAAACACGGATTCCGGCGTCTTCCTTCGCGGCCAGCACAAGTCCCAGGTGAACATCTGGTGCTGGCCTGTCGGTTCAGGGGAGGTGTGGGGCTATCGCACCGATCCGGCTTTTTCGCCCGAGGTCCATGCCTCGGTGACGCCGAAACTCAGAGCGGATCGGCCGATCGGTCAGTGGAACACCTTCCATATCGTCATGAAAGGTGACCGCCTGACGGTCAGGCTCAACGGGCAACGGGTCCTCGACAACGCTCAGCTTCCCGGCGTCCCGGCCCGGGGCCCAATCGCTTTGCAGCATCACGGCGCCCGCCGAGACGGGGAATGGGGAGCATCCTTTCTCCAGTTCCGCCACATCTTCATAAAGGAGTTGGATGCGCCGCCCCGCCCGGCGACACAGGAGTGATCCGCCACAAACCCCCGCTGAAAACAGACATGCGGCATTGGGCGGTACAGGACTCGAACCTGTGACCCCCTGCGTGTAAAGCAGGTGCTCTAGCCGACTGAGCTAACCGCCCGTCCTGGGGCGGCAGGATATCGCGTTTTGCCCCTTGCGTCAAGCGACCGGCACCTTTATATTCACGCGTTTCCATTAGCTCAGCGCCCGTGCGCGGGCCGCAGAACCAGGAAAGGCTCAAGAATGGATGTTTCCGAGGCGATTCGCCGTCGTTATTCGTGTCGCAGCTACGCAGATCGGCCACTTGAGAAGGAACGATTGGACATGATCCTCGAGGCGGCCAGGCAGGCGCCGTCGGCCAAGAACCTGCAGGACTGGCGTTTTGTGGTGGTCACCGACAAGGCCACGAAAAAGAAGCTCGCCGTGGCAGCCAATGGCCAGACGTTCATCGAGAACGCCGGCGCGATCATCGTCGCCTGCACGACCAGCGACCACGTGATGCGCTGCGGCCAGGCGATCGGCCCGATCGATGTATCCATCGCCCTCGAACACATGTGCTTGCAGGCCACGGAGTTAGGGCTGGCGACGTGCTGGATCGGGTCGTTCTACGCCGACAAGGTTCGCGCGGTCGTCGGGGTCCCCGAGGAGGTGGAGATCATCGAGCTCCTGGCGCTGGGCCATCCGGCCGATTCGCCCAAGGAGCACCGCCGGGAGCCCATCGAATCGATCGTCAGTTTGGAGAAGTGGCGCTTCTGACAGTGCTTAAGTGATTTTTCAAAAGACACTTAAGAAAATGTTGACATCTTGCCGATTCTTTCTAAAATAGAACCGACCGAACACGGGGACGTGGTGTAACGGGAGCACACTGCGGTCGCATCGCAGGAATGAGGGTTCGATTCCCTTCGTCTCCATTCTTCTTCCGGTCTGATGCCGGGGTTCTTCCTTTGTATGTACTGCTTCACGCCCGATCTCTGCAAGCACGGTCATTTTGCGCAAAAATCCATTGGACAATCCCTAACCATGACGATAGATTGTCCACGTTTGTCCAATTGCAAGTCCAATTGTACGTTCGGTGTGACAGATGCAACTCACGGTAAGAGATGTGGCCGGCCTGCTTAAGGTGACGGAGAAGACCATTTACAGGTGGCTGAAGAACGGTTCTCTTCCGGCGTATCGGGTGAACAGCCAGTACCGCTTCAGTCGGGCGGAACTGCTCGAATGGGCGACCGCTCACCAGATCAACGTGTCTGTGGACGTCTTTCGCGAGCCGAGCGAGACCGAGGTCTCCTCGCATGCCCTCTCGGAGGCGCTGAGTCTGGGCGGCATATACTATCGCGTTGAGGGCCAGAACAAGGAGTCGGCGCTGCGCAACGTGGTGAGTCTGATGCGCCTGCCGCCGGAGGTGGACCGCGAGTTCCTCCTCCAGGTGCTCCTGGCGCGAGAGGCCATGGCCTCGACCATCGGGGACGGCATCGCCATTCCGCACGTGCGCAATCCCATTGTGCTGCACGTGACCGAGCCGATCGTCTGCCTGAGCTTCCTGGAGAAGCCCATCGATTTCAGCGCCCTGGACGGCAAGCCGGTAAGCTGCCTGTTCACCCTGGTCAGCCCCACCGTCAAGGCCCATCTCCATCTGCTCTCGCGACTGGCCTACATCCTGCGCGACAAGAGCCTCAGGGGGATTCTCCAGAACCAAGGCAGCCGGGAGGAGATTCTTTCCGGAATCGCGAGGATCGAATCGGGTCTGAAACAAGACTCATCGGAAGTCAAAACTGGAGAAGACAGGTAGATGTCGCTTTTCCTCTGTGGGCTGGCGGTGCTCTTCATCGGTGGACTGGCGTCACTTCTGAGCGGTCGAAGACCGGCTTTGTCGTCTTTTCTTGGGGCCGGCGGCGCGGTCGTCGGAAGTCTCCTCGCCATTCTCCCGGCTCTCGCGGTGCTTGCCGGCGGGCGGACCGAGTCTCTGCGGGCAAATTGGAGCGTGCCTCTGGGTTCGTTCCTTGTCCAGATCGACCCTCTGTCAGCGGTGTTTCTCCTGCCGATCCTCGGTCTGTCGGCCTTGGCGGCGATCTACGGCGCCGAGTATCTCTGGCCCTACCGGCAAGAGAAGAACCTCGGTGTTCCCTGGTTCTTCTACAACCTGCTTGTGGTGGGAATGGCGCTGGTGGTCGCAGCGAGGAACGGGCTGTTGTTCCTCGTGGCTTGGGAAGTGATGTCTCTGGCGTCGTTCTTTCTGGTCACGTTCGAATATGAGCGGCAGATGGTCCGCCAGGCCGGCAACATCTATCTCGTCGCCATGCACATCGGAACGGCCTTCCTTATCGTGTTCTTCGTCCTGCTGGGCGCTCATGCGGGCTCGCTGGACTTCGACACGATCCCGGCGGTTCCTTCGTCGCTGGCGGGCGCCTTGTTCCTGCTGGCGGTGGTCGGCTTCGGCACGAAGGCGGGATTCATGCCGTTGCACGTGTGGCTTCCTCACGCGCACCCGGCGGCTCCCAGCCACGTTTCGGCGGTGATGAGCGGCGTGATGATCAAAACCGGCATCTACGGCCTGGTCAGGACGGTGACCCTGATAGGGCCACCCGAGGCCTGGTGGTGCTGGGTACTGATCGCAATCGGCGTGGTGTCCGGCATCCTGGGCGTGCTGTTCGCGCTGGCGCAGCATGACCTCAAGCGGCTGCTGGCCTATCACAGCGTCGAGAACATCGGCATCATCACGATGGGCCTAGGCCTGGGCCTGCTGGGCGTGCACATCCATTCGCCGACGCTGGCGGTCCTCGGCTTTGCGGGCGGGCTGTTTCATGTGATCAATCACGCCATCTTCAAGGGATTGTTGTTCCTGGGCGCCGGCGCGGTCCTGCACGGCAGCGGGACGGGCCACCTCGACCTGCTGGGCGGACTTGTCAAACGCATGCCCTGGACGGCCGCGGCCTTTCTGGTCGGCTCGATCGCCATCTGCGGCATACCGCCCCTGAACGGGTTCGTCAGCGAGTTCCTGATCTACCTGGGTGCGTTCAAGAACGGGATCGTCGGGGGCCTCGACGCCGCGATTCCCGCGGTGATTGTCATCGGCAGCCTGGCGCTGATCGGCGGACTGGCGCTGGCCTGCTTCACCAAGGCGTTCGGCACGGTCTTTCTCGGGCATCCGCGCAGCATCCACGGCCAGCAGGCGCACGAGGTCGGCTGGGCCATGAAGGCGGCCATGGCAGTCCTGGCGGCTTCGTGCGTGCTCGGCGGCGCGTTGTCGCCACTGGTTGTCCGGTCGGCGCAGACCGTCGTGGGCGAAATCACCTCCCTGCCCGCTGACGCGGTCGAGACGGAACTCGCGACCGCCTCGTCGACACTGACGCACTTCGTGGTCGTTGCGCTGCTGCTGGCGACAATCGCCGTTCTGTGCCTCCTGGCGCGCAGGCGGCTGCTGAGCGGCCGCTCCGTCCGCCAGGCGGTCACCTGGGACTGCGGCTACGCGGCGCCCGACTGCCGCATGCAGTACACGGCGACGTCCTTTGCGCAGCCTCTGACCGACCTGTTCGGCTTCCTCCTGCACACCCACAAAGAGGTTCACCCGCCCAAGGGCGTGTTCCCGCCGGACTCGGCCCTCGAAACCGAGACCGCCGACGTCTGCGAAAAGTACCTGTATCAGCCCGCGTTCGAAGCGATCCGCTGGTCGCTCGGGTGGTTCCGTTGGCTCCAGCACGGCCGGCTTCAGGTGTATGTCCTGTACATCGCGTTGACCCTGTGGATCCTCCTGATTTGGAAGCTGATGTAACATGATGACGACGCTGAAGCTGGTTCATCTTGTCCTGGCCTTCGTGGCGGCGCCTCTGTTGCTGGGGATCATCAACCGGACGAAGGCCCTCTTCGCCGGCAGAAGAGGCCAGCCGCTGTTGCAGGCGTACTACGACATCTGGAAACTCCTGCGTAAAGGCGCGGTCTACAGCCGCTCGACGTCCTGGCTCTTCGCTGCCGGTCCGTGGATCGGATTTGCGGCGGTCGTGGCGGCCGCCACGCTGGTTCCATTCGGTGGCGCGCGGGCGCCGATCGCGTTTCCCGGAGATTTCCTCGTTCTGATCTATCTGCTGGGTCTGTCGAGGTTCCTGCTCGTTCTCAGTGCGCTGGACACCGGGTCGAGCTTCGAGGGCATGGGCGCCAGCCGAGAGGTGACATTCTCGGCGTTGTCCGAGCCGGCCCTGCTGATCGCCTTGGCCGCGGTCGCCAAGTACACCGGCTGCATGTCCCTTTCGGACATGGTCGTCGCAACGGTCCCACATCTGTGGCTGTGCGCCGGCCCGATCGTGGTGCTGGTAGGCCTTGCGCTGTTGATCGTCTTTCTGTCGGAGAACTGCCGAATCCCGGTGGACGATCCGAATACCCATCTTGAATTGACCATGATCCACGAGGTCATGGTGCTCGACCACAGCGGACCCGATTTCGGCATCATTCTCTATTCGGCGGCGCTGAAGATGTGGCTGCTGGGCCAGGTGCTGGTCGGCCTGGTCGTTCCGGCTCACACCGGCGTTCTCTGGGTCGACACCCTGGCGGTCCTTCTATCTATGGCGCTGTTGGCGGTGCTGGTCGGCATAATCGAATCGTCGATGGCTCGCGTCAGACTGTTGCACGTGCCCCAACTTCTCGTCGGCGCCACAACGCTGTCGATTCTGGCGGTAGTCCTGGTCCTGAGATAATCCGATGAACAATGCCGCAGATATCGTGCTGGTGTTCCTGGTGTTGACGAACCTGATGCTGCTGGGCCTGAGCCGGCTGGGGGCCTGCATCCGGACGGTCGCTTTGCAGGGAATCGCACTGGGCCTTCTGCCCCTGCTGACGAAGGGCGGGCACATGGAACTGCACGGGACCGCCTTCGCAATCGCGATCATACTGCTCAAGGGCGGCGTGTTTCCGTGGATGTTGATGCGGACCCTTCGCGAGGTGAACGCGCAGCGCGAGATCGAGCCGTTCATCGGATACGGCAAATCCCTCGCCGTAGGGACGCTCATCCTGGTGGTCTGCATCTGGCTGGGCTCCCGGCTGCCCCTGCCCGAGCCGGTGATGTCTTCCCTGATCGTGCCGGTCGCGTTCTTCACGATCATGTCCGGGCTGTTTCTGATCGTCAGCCGACGCAAGGCGCTGACGCAGGTGCTGGGCTATCTGGTGCTGGAGAACGGGATCTATGCGTTTGGAGTAGCCCTGGTGGACAAACAGCCGCTGCTGGTCGAGCTGGGAATCCTGCTGGACATCTTCGTGGCCATCTTCGTCATGGGCATCGCGATCTTCCACATCAATCGCGAATTCGACCACATCGATACGGACAAGCTGTCCGGGTTGAGGAGTTGATTCCGTGATCTGCGCTCTGCTGCTGATTCCCGCCGTCGCCGCGTTGCTGTCGCTGCTGGTGCGACACACCCTGGTGCGTCGCGTCCTCCTCGTTCTAACGGGCGTCGGACACACCGCGGTGACTCTGGCAGCCTGGAACACGACGCCCCAGCCCCTGCTGAGCGGCTGGCTGATGCTCGATGCGGCCGGTCTGCTGTTCCTGACGATCACCAGCATCCTGTTTCTGGCCTGCTCGGTGTACGCCTTCGCTTACCTGGCCATTCAGGGCGCCGGCAAGCAGCAGGACTACGAGGAAGGAATGCTGTTCACCAACGCGCCGGACGCCGTCTTCTGCGCCTGTCTCGAAGCCTTCCTGGCCACGATGACGCTCGTCACGGTCAGCCGGCACTTCGGCCTGCTCTGGGTCGCCATGGAAGCAACCACGCTGGCCAGCGCGCCGCTGATCTACTTTCACCGGCACCATCGTTCGCTCGAAGCGACGTGGAAGTACCTGCTGATCTGCTCCGTGGGCATCGCGCTGGCCTTGCTCGGCAACTTCCTGATGGTCATCGCCGCGTCGAAACCGGGAGGCGAAGGCATCGCCATCGTCGTCGACGCGCTGATCGAGAACGGCGCAAACCTGAACGTCCCCTGGCTCAGAGCCGCCTTCCTGTTCTTCCTGGTCGGCTACGGCACGAAGATGGGCCTGGCTCCCCTGCACACGTGGCTGCCGGACGCCCACAGCGAGTCCCCGTCGGTGATCTCGGCCCTGCTGTCGGGGGCACTCCTGAACTGCGCGTTCCTCGCGATCCTGCGCAGCTACCAGGTCTGTGCGGCTGCGGGACAAGCGGCGTTCTGCCAGGACTTGTTGATCCTGTTCGGCTTGATCTCCATCGGCTGGGCCACCATTTTCATCCTCGGTCAAACCGACTACAAGCGCATGCTGGCGTATTCGAGCGTCGAGCACGTCGGGATTCTGGCTCTGGGAGTAGGCGTCGGGGCGGGCGCGACGTTCGGCGCCATGCTGCACGCCGCCAATCATTCGCTGACCAAAGCGATGTTGTTTCTGGTCGCCGGCAACATCCTGGCGGCGTACAAGACCAAGGCGACGACGGAGGTTCGCGGGATTCTCGGCGTGCTGCCTTGGAGCGGCGTGCTCTGGATTGCCGGCCTGATCGCCATCACTGGAATGCCTCCCTTCGGCGCGTTCCTCAGCGAGTTCACGATCGTCAAAGCGATGATCGAACAGGGGCGGATCGGGATTGCCGTCGCGTTCCTGGCGATGCTGGCGCTGATCTTCATCGGCATGACCGCCGCGTTCCTGAACATGGCGCAGGGTCGGTCTGCGAGCGATCTGCGTCCGCCCGGCAAGAGCGAGTCGATTCTGGCGATCCTTCCTCCGCTGGGATTAGGGGCCCTGACGCTGATGCTCGGCCTGTATCTGCCCCCGGCGGTAGACAGCCTGCTTCGCGGGGCTGCCGCGACGATAGGAGGATACTGATGCCGGTCTCGAACGCGATTTCGTTCTACAACGGTCAGGCGATCGACACCAAGCAGGTCCCGGTCCTCGACGTCGGCACGTTTCGCAGTTCCGTGATCGACGCGGCGGCTTCGGGCATGAGAATCGCCGCTCTCTTCGCGGCCCCTCTGGGCAACAGCCGACTTCGCCTGTTCGCGGTGTTGGCCGACGACAGCGCGGGAACCCTCGGCGTGCTGTCGGCCGACGTGGGCGAGCGGTATCCATCCGTCGCGGTCGACTGTACGCAGGCTCACTGGTTCGAGCGAGAGATCGCCGAGCAGTGGTCTATCGTGCCCGAGGGCCATCCGTGGCTCAAGCCAGTTCGATTTCATCCGCCGTATCGCGGCGGCCGGCGACAGGACGAGCCGATCACCCCGTCGGTGATGGACTTCTTCAAGGTGGCCGGCGAGCAGGTGCACGAGGTGGCGGTCGGTCCAGTACACGCCGGCATCATCGAGCCGGGACATTTCCGTTTCCAGTGCCACGGCGAGCAGGTCCTGAACCTGGAGATTTCGCTCGGCTACCAGCATCGCGGCGTCGAGCGCGCCTCAGTGGGCGGTCCCAACAAGCGGACGGTGCACTACGTGCAGACCCTCGCCGGTGACACGACCGTCGGTCACACGACCGCGTACTGCCAGCTCATCGAATCGTTCTCCGGGCGGAATGTGACCCCCCGCGCCCAGGTGTTGCGCGCCATTGCACTGGAGTTGGAGCGGCTGGCCAATCATACCGGTGATCTCGGCGCGCTGGCCGGCGATGTGGGATACCTGCCGACCTCTTCGTTCTGCGGACGCATTCGTGGCGACTTCCTCAACATGACGGCGTTGATCTGCGGCAACCGCTTCGGGCGCGGCCTCATCGTGCCCGGCGGCGTCGGCTTCGACGTGACGGACCGGCATTGTGAGTCGCTGGCGGAACGAATCGCCCAGGGGCTGAAGGACGTGACCGTTGCCGCCAACCTGCTGTGGAGCACGCCGTCGGTGCTCAGCCGCTTCGAAGACACCGGCAGGGTTCCGATCCAGACGTGTCGGGAACTGGGCCTCGTGGGCGTTCCGGCGCGGGCCTCCGGCGTGGAAATGGATTGCCGGTTCAATTTCCCCACCGGCATGTACCGCTTCGCCCAGGTCCCGGTGTCCACGTGGAATACCGGAGACGTCTTCGGCAGGGCCTACGTGCGCTGGCTCGAGATCCAGAGGTCGGTCGCCTTCATCCGCGATCAGCTCGCGTCCATGCCCGACGGGCCGATCACGACACAGGCCAAGCCACTAAGCCCCAACCGGTTCAGCGTCAGTCTCGTCGAAGGCTGGCGCGGAGAGATCTGCCACGTCGCCCTGACCGGTCCCGACGGCGGGCTGATGCATCATAAGATCGTCGATCCATCGTTCCACAATTGGATGGGACTGGCGATGGCGCTGAGGGATCAGCAGATCTCCGATTTCCCGCTCTGCAACAAGAGCTTCAACCTGTCCTATTGCGGTCACGATCTCTAAGGCACGACCATGATAAAGCCATTGTGGGCACGACTCCAGCAGGGACACCGGACGGTGGCCTTTCCGAAAGGCGAGCCCGTTCTCCCCGAGCGATTTCGCGGCCGGCCGCAGGTCGAGCTTTCGAAGTGCCTCGCCGATTGCACGCGGTGCGCCGACGCCTGTCCCACCGAGGCCATGCGCAAGGCCGACGGCGCGCTCACGATCGATCTGGGCCGATGCCTTTTCTGCGGGGCGTGCGCCGAAGCGTGTCCTACCGAGGCCATCGAGTTCACGCGCGACTATCGCCTGGCCGGCCGCTCGCGCGACGATCTGGTCGTCCATGACCGGGCGGTGAAACTGGCCGAGGCGCTGGACCAGAAGGCGCGTCGCCTGTTTGGACGGTCCTTGAAGCTGCGGCAGGTCTGTGCCGGAGGCTGCAACGCCTGCGAAGCCGACACCAACGTCTTGACCACGGTCGTCTTCGATCTCGGCCGATTCGGCATCCAGTTCGTGGCCTCGCCCAGACACGCGGACGGCCTGTTCGTCACCGGGCCGGTTCCGGCGAACATGAAGCTGGCCCTGGAGAAGACCTACGCCGCCGTGCCCGACCCCAAGCTCGTCATCGCGACAGGGGCGTGCGCCATCTCGGGCGGCTGCTACCGGGATCATCCGGAGGTCTGCAACGGCGTCGAGGGCATCCTGCCGGTGGACCTGTACATCCCCGGCTGCCCTCCTCACCCGATCACGATCCTCGACGGTCTGCTGCGGCTCCTGGATCGCCTCGGCTGAGCACCGGGCGACATCTGGCCTGCGAGGCCATTGATGTGTAGCATGGTGTGGATGGGATATACGACGATGGACCCAGTTTCCGGACAACCGCCTCAAGACCAGAAGGCCGGCTCACCGAGCGTTTCGCGTGCGTCGCTGATGGTCGGGCCGGAAGGAAGGCTTCTGCTGGCGGCGGTGATCCTGGCCTTTGCCTATACCGTCTGGCTGGGCGTGATGGTCGTGCGCTCGCCGGGCCAGTTCCAAATGCTCATCGGCATGACCGCCACAACCCTGGTGTTCGGGCGGGCGGCAGGACTCGCCTACGGCTATTCCGTCTCCCTCGGGCACATCTACGTAATCGCCGTCACAATGGTGGTCGAGACCCTGCACGTGCTCGTCTTCTATCCGTTGTTCGTGTTCAGTTGGCGACACCTGCTGGTGATCAAGTCGCTCAAGGCGATCTTCGACCGTATCCACCAGGCGGCTGAGACGCACAAGGCGAAGATCCAGCGGTACGGCATCGTCGGCCTTTTCGCATTCGTGTGGTTTCCCTTCTGGATGACCGGACCTGTCGTCGGATCGGCGATCGGTTTCCTGCTGAACCTGCCGGTCTGGCTGAACATCTCCGTCGTGCTGGCCGGCACGTATGTCGCGATCCTGTGTTGGGCCCTCTTCCTGCGAGAGCTGCACGCGCGGGTCTCCGCGTACGATCCCTACGCGGCCATGGTCCTGGTGGTCCTGCTGATCGTCGTGATCGCCGTCGGTCATCTGCTGCGACGCACGCTCGGCGAGAACCGACGAAGGCACTGAGCCGACATCACATCGGCCTTGCACCGATCCGAGTTTGGCAGTACACTGGGCTCCCATCGAGGGATACTTGTCAAGGGGTCGGCAGTATGGTCAAGACCGAAGAGCTTCACGTTCCAACACGCGGCAACAATCACGTGGTCGATATCACCGCAGAGGTCGCGCGGGCGGTGGCCCGCTCGGGGGTGCGGGACGGGACCGTGACGATCTTCCACATCGGCTCGACCGCCGGCCTGACGACCACGGAGTTCGAGCCGGGTCTGGCCGAGCATGACCTCGAAGCGGCGTTCGAGCGGATCGCCCCGGCCGACGGCCACTATGTACACGAGCAGACCTGGCACGACGACAACGGACACTCCCACGTCCGCGCCTCGCTGCTGGGCCCATCCCTGAGCGTGCCGTTCGTCGAGGGGCATCTGATGCTGGGGACCTGGCAGCAGATCATCCTGGTGGATTTCGACACGCACGCACGCAAGCGAACCGTCATCTGCCAGATCATCGGCAAATGACGGCGGGGGCCTCCCTACGACGCTCCATCATCGCAGGAAGGCCGGCGTGTGCATCACCACTCCTCGAGAACGCACAGGACCGCCGCAACTCCACCTCCGACGACGATCCCTGTTCACCTCCATGCCGCAGCTTCGGTTCGACGCGATTCTGCCGAAGCAGACGCCGGACCGAGCCCGTTTCCGTGCGTTCGAGACGGCCGCATCCGCCTGTGGCGGACCGCCGGCTTTCGCACGCCAAACCAACCACGCCGATATCGTCAATCGCTGCGTCGGCCTTACACGTCGCGGACCGCCGTCCGGGCCAGCCATTGCTCGTCGCAACCGCTCTCGCAGCACTCGTACCAGATGTAGAGATAGCCCCCTTCTCCCACGCGATCCACTTCCATCATGGTCGCCCCACACCTCGGACACGGGCGCGCGCCGACAGCCTGCTTGGGTCGCCATCCGACGCTCTCTGGGTATGTGGTATCCATCGTCCTGTTCTCGCTGCCAATGCGCCGCCCGTTCGCTACGACTCTGCGCGAACGCCGCGGCGCTCATTTCGAGGACTGATCTTACCAACCGAGTCGCTGCGACTATAGGAACGCCGCAGGCAAAACGCCAGCAGGATTTTCCTCGCATCGCCCAGCCGATGGCGGCCTCTCGCTTAAGACCTTGCGCATTGGCCTGTTGCATCAATGTATTGGCCGCTAATTTTCTTTCAGGGCCGCCAGAATCTCATTCGATACGCCGAACGCCGTTCCATGCCGCACTCCCGCCGGGAACGAAAGCTCCTCGGTGATCGAACTCCAATGCACCAGGTCCCTGGACCGGGCGCCTTCCATGCGATGGCGCGTGTAGGCATCGTAGTAGACATACCAGTACGGACCGATCTTCAGGGCGGTGGGTCCTTCGACCCAATCGGGCGAGAACGGCTCGGAGGCCGGACCATAGGGCCCTTCCGCTCTTGAGGCGGTCGCGATGCGGATATTCTTCTTCGCCACGGGCTCTTTCGTCTCGTCCTTGACGAACAGGACGTACCTGTCGGCCTCTCTGACGAGCGTGGCATCGATGACGTTGAATCCACCGTCGAAGAGGAGCTTCGCGTCGCTGTAGCTGACGAAATCCGAAGTGGTCACGTAGTAGACGCGGTGATTGAGCTTGCGGCTGTTCGGCCCGCCGTCGCCCGATTCCTCCGTCGCCGGGAAACGGCCCGGGACCGTCGTCGACCAGAAGATCAGGTATTTCTGCGTGGCCGCATCGTAGTAGATTTCCGGTGCCCAGCAGTTCAGCGCGCCGTCCTCGTGCGCCATGACTTCCAGCCAGGTCTGCTCCGACCAGTGGATCAGGTCCTTCGAGTGGGCCAGACCGATGCCTTTGTCCCACCAGCCGCTGGTCCAGACCATGTGAAACGTCCCATCCGGGCCCTGGCAGATGCACGGATCGCGCATCAGCCGGGTGCCCACCTGCGGCGCCAGGAACGACCGATCCCCCTTCAGCGCGGTCCAGGTCAGGCCGTCAGCGCTCCAGGCCAGATGCAGGCCGTCCTCGCCGTTGCCCTTGAAGTAGCTGAACAAGTACGGCTGGCCCGCCGCCATCGGAGCCAACACCACAGCCGCCACCACCGCCACAACCATCTGTCGCATCATCATCCTGCCTTTCACCAGAGGTCGTCTTGACGCCAAGAACCATCCTCCGAGCATCGTACCGGACGGCTACAGCAACTGCAACCGGCCACGGGACGTGATGACAGCCTGTCCGACGCAATTACCTATCTGGGCCTCGGGTCAGGATTTCGTTCGTGGTGACGCCGTGAGGCGTTACCTTTGCCGGGCCAGGTATGCCCCTGCAGGCTCACCGCCCGCCTGGAACACCGTTGAAGGGGCAAGCTCTTGCGGGCACCCTGCAAACGGCTTCTTCCGGCGCACACCAGAAGACGGGCAACCGCGTCAGACGTCGTCGTTGCCAAGGCGGGCGTTCGGTGGTATAGAGGATGGGTGGATTCGACAACTCATTACAGGGGATGACTGTGAAATACGAATACCTTCATCCGCGCGACGAACTGGTGCTCACGATGCAGCGGATCTACCGGTACAAGATGACGACGACCTCGGGCGGGAACCTGTCGATCCTCGACGAGAACGGCGACATCTGGATCACGCCGACGGGCGTGGACAAGGGCACGCTGACGGCCAACGACATCGTGTGCGTCCGGGCCGACGGCCGGATCGAGGGGCTGCACCGGCCCAGCTCGGAGTATCCGTTCCACAAGGCGATCTACGCGATCCGTCCGGACCTCAAGGCCATCGTCCACGCGCACCCGATGGCGCTGGTGGCCTTCAGCATCGCGCACAAGGTGCCGGACACCAGGCTGTTCCACCAGGCGTGGCGGTCGAACGGGACGGTGGCGTTCGCGCCGTATGGCGTGCCGGGCAGCGAGGACCTCGGGCGCAAGATCGCGCAGAAGTACGCCGAGGGCTTCGACAGCGTCATCCTCGAAAACCACGGCGTCTGTTGCGCCGGACAGACCCTTCAGGAGGCCTTCGGCAAGTTCGAGACGCTCGAAATGTGCTGCAAGATCCTGATCAAGGCCCACACGCTCGGCGAGCCGACGTATCTGACCGACCAGCAACTGCAACTCCAGAGCAAGAGCGATGTGCCGCTGGAGGCCTTCGACTACGATCCGAGCATGATGGGCATCCGCGAGAAGGAGCTGCGTAACCAGATCTCGCGCTTTGTCGAACGGGGCTACCGCCAGCGGCTGCTGACGATGACCACCGGCACGTTCTCGGCGCGGATCGACCGCGAGAAGTTCCTGATCACGCCCTACCCGCTCGACCGGCACGCCGTGCTGCCCGAGGAAATCGTCATGATCCGCAAGGGCAAAAAGGAATTCGGCAAGCACCCCAGCCGCGCGGTCCTGGCGCACAAGGCCATCTACGACGCCCATCCGGATGTGATGGCCATCGCCAACGCCTGCCCGCTCAACGCGATGGCCTTCAGCGTCTGCCGGCGCACCGTTGACACCCGCACGATCCCCGAAAGCTACATCTTCGTGCGCGAGGTGAGCCTGCTGCCGTTCGAGACCGTGTACAACGACTTCGCTCTGCTGGCGCGGACGCTGACGCTACAAAGCCCGGCGGCGGTGCTGGCCAACAGCGGCGTCATGGTCGTCGGCGACAGCGTCCTAGCGGCCTTCGACAAGCTGGAGGTCCTCGAATGTTCCGCCGAAGCGGTGCTCGACGCCCAGCCCATCGGCGGCCACGTTGCGATGAACCCGGAGATCATCGACGAGCTGATCGAGGCCTTCCACCTCGAACCGGCGCCGTCGAAGTGAGACGGCTATCGAGGAGGGCCGCCGCACAGACCCGGCGCGACGCGTCTGGCGGGCGCCGCGACCTGGATCAGGATCGTCCCGGTGCTGCCGGCCGGCTCGCCCGACCGGGGCTCGTCCGTGACGCGCACCACCGCCGCAAAAACCCCCGCCCGCTTCGGTGTCCAGACGAGCGTGTAGGAGCTGATTCTGGGCTTGTTGAACAGCCGCATCCCGTCCGGCCCGGCGAGCAGTTCGGCCCTGGCCGGATCATCGTCCGGATCGCACCAGGTCCGCGTGTGGACAAGTTGCCGCCCGGCCTCGACGCGAATCCAGCCGAGATACTGCCCAACGATGAGACTCGGACCGAACGCGAACGGGCAGTCCTCCATCGCCGGCAGGTTCACCTCGGGGCACGGTGCCCCGCGGAGCAGCAGCGGCAGCACCACGATCGCAACGGCCAGCACACGCACCACAGCCCGTCGTCCTTTCAGACGTCGATGGGCCAATCGCCCAGTCCGCTCCCCTGATACTCCACGACACCGAGCGCGTCAAGACACAGACACTCTCACTGACAATGCGATTGCCGGTCTTGGGCTGAGAGTCTGGACGGCAAGTGGCAAGACCGGCGAATTCGTGCAACCGGCCGGCGTTTGTAGGGGCGAATGATTATTCGCCCCTACTGCTGTGCCAAACACATCAGCAGGTGTGTGTCAGGACGTTTTCGCATGCCCTTGGCGGCTGGAACGGCGGCCGGGACGATGATAGAATGGCGTCGGTCGGCGCCCTCCGCACCGTCGGGCGCGCCGTTTCGAGGAGAACCATGACAGAGCAACGTCATCTTCCGGCTGTCGTGTTGACAACGATGGCGCTGGCGTCGCTGGCCGCCGCCGAGCTGCGCGTGCCGGCGTTCACCGCCTATCTCGATCCCGACGTACGCGGGGCGCGCGTCTCGGAATCGGCGGGCATCACGCGATGGAACGATCCGTCGATCAAGGTGCTGTGGTTCGGCGACATCAAGACGCCGGGGAAGCTCGACTGCGCCGTGATGCTGCGCCTGGCCGAGGGCGCCGCGTCGCACTTGCGTCTGGCCGTCGCGGGCCAGTCACGCGAGGCGACAGTGACAGCAGCCGGAGCAGGCGTCGTCACCGCAGCGTTCGGCTCGTTCGACATCGCCCAGACCGGCTACCAGCGCTTCACGCTCGAATCGCTGAACGCGCCGGGTCAGCCGGCCGGCGATATCGAAACTCTCGTTCTCGACGGACCGGCGGCGCGCGAGGCGCGGTTCAACGGCAAGAGCCGGCGCAACGCCGCATCGGTGCACCTGTTCTATCCCGTGGAAAAGGACACTAAAGTCGAGGCCTTCTACTGCGAGATGATCGGCCTGGAGGACCCGGTCTGGACCTACTACATGGCGTGCGGCTGGCATCGCGGCTACTTCGGCATGCAGATCAACAGCCCGACCGAGCGGCGAATCATCTTCAGCGTCTGGGACAGCGGCAGCGAGGCGGTCGACCGCGACAAGGTCGCCGACGAGAACCGCGTCAGGCTCGTGGCCAAAGGCGAAGGAGTCTACGCGGGCGACTTCGGCAACGAAGGCACCGGCGGACACAGCCACCTGAAGTATCCGTGGAAGACCGGCGAAAAGCAGCGGTTCCTCGTCACCGCCAGGCCCACCGACGAAACGCACACAATCTACTCCGGCTACTACTTCCACCCCGACAGCAAGAAGTGGATGCTGATCTCCAGTTGGCGAGCGCCGAAGGAAGGCGGCTATCTGCGCGGACTCTACAGCTTCAGCGAGAATTTTGGCGGCGCCAACGGTCACCTGCTGCGCAAGGCCCTCTACGGCAATCAGTGGATTCGCACCGCCGAGGGCCAATGGATCGAACTGACGACGGCGACGTTCAGTCACGACCCGACGGGAAAGGCCGACCGGCTCGACCGGTTCATGGGCGTCGAAGACGGCTGGTTCTTCCTCTCCCACGGGGGCTTCGTCCCTGGCTCCACCCCTTATGGCGAGCGCTTCACCCGCCCCGCTGCCGGCCGGCCACCGACCGACATCGTCCTGCCCGACTGAATCGCAGCCCCCCCGTCTTGATCCACCCCGGCGCGCCGGAGCGACTCAGGGCAAGCACGAAACACGAATGCCGAAATCCGAAACAAGCACCAAATCCAAATGACCCAATGAAGACGGCAGAACACCACCAGTCTGTTTGTGTCATTCGGGCTTGGGAATTCGAATCAGTTCCGGATTTCGTGTCTCGTGCTTCGGATTTCGGTCCCCCCGACAACACGTACCCCGATCCAGTGCCGGCACCCGGCGCAGGGAGGCAATCAATCAGGGCCTTGGAGACCGGCGACATCCTGCTGCGAGAATAGCAGGACATTCGGGTCGTCCAGATCGAACCCGTAGGCTTCCTCGCTGCCCTCATCGTTGACCAGGGTGAAAACGAAGAACCGCTCGTCGCTCTCGCGGATGCGTCTCTCCCATATCCCGTGCCCCTGGTACGCATCGACGGAAAGAACTCGATAAGGCCGATTGGGTGTCAAGCGCATCGCCGGCGGGGTCTTCGCCAGCACACACAAAGCGGCAATCTCCGAGGGATCAATATCTCTTTCGGCAACAGACAAGGTCTGTTCCTCTTCAGCGGAGCCTTCCTTGTCCGGGCTTTCAAACCAGGGATCGGGTTCATGGTAGACCGTCAGATACACATCGCCGCACATGGGAGGTTCGTCCGCGTAGAGGTGGGCGTGGTCGTGCTCGACGGCGTCGCGGGCCAACTCCAGCATCAAGCTCGCCAGGTACCGCAGGCCGTCGGCGTTCCCTGTCACGTTGACCAGGTTCTCCTTGACCACCTTCACGTGAATCCTGGCACCCTCCGGCGGATCTCCCACGGTATCAAGAAAACTGTCCAGACGGACCGGCAACACATTCAGCCTCTTGGCGACAAGCTGCATGAAGTCATTGAACGCGCGGCGATGATCGATGTTCTTGTCCGCGTAGTCCGCGCACCTGGCATAGGCAGTCGTTTTGCCTTCTTCCGTGCCAAGATCGCATCCACTGATCAACTCGTCGATGAGACGCCCACAGTCCACAACTCCACCTCCACGAACAAACGCCAAAAGAGAATCCCTGTCTCGCAATACGATCCAGCCACGGACCCGACGGCCTCTCCAAACCGATCCAGCCCGATCGCTCCTCTCGTTTGAACTGGAGCCTCGTCTACTTGATCAGGCCCTTGGCGCGGGCGATGCCGGGACGGTTTTGGATGAGCCACTGGTCCCGCGCCTCGTTGCAGCCGGGGCAGACGTAATCGAGGGCGAACTCACCGTGGACCGCGATGTCCCCCTCCCAGGTGCGGGGACTGTCGGAATGGGGGAACAGCTCCCGCTGGGCCGCCGCCCACTCGGGTCCGTAGAGGTCGTCGTAGCTGGCAATGACCGGGACCTTCTGCTTGACCATCACGCGGGCGTGGACCTCGCAGATCGGAGGTTCGCCGAAGTCCCGTCCCCTGGTCAGGTCGGGCATGCAGCCAGCGACCGTGCCGAGGAGAATCAGAGCACTCAATGCGTAGGCAAGACAGTGACGTGCGTGATGGATTCTCAAGCTCATCCCTAAACCTCTACCCGGCAAACGCAATCCTGTCAAACAGATCCTGATCGATTCACACGTTGTGACGACCATTCTATCCGCCCCCGCGGTCGTTTGCAATCCCGCTGTCCGCCGGCTCGGTGTCTGTGCAGGCTATAAGGCACCGGCGTTCCTGACCCATTGGAGCGTCTGGGTGGCAGCCTCAAGTCCGCAGGACTTGGGGATGGTCGAAAGTGTCAGCGTCTCTGGACATACAAGGCCCGATCATGCCCGCCATCCCCAAGGCTACGCTCCCTTCGACTTCGCTCAGGACGAGTTTTGAGGCTGCCACACGGTTGCCCGGATGTTCTCACACGCGTCCGGCTCGCGACATCCCGCCCCACGGCCCGGTTCGCTGCATGTTCTCGGACGCAGTCACGCCGATTCCACAATCACCTGCTCTTCCCGCTCGGTCAGCAGGTCGATCATCTCACCGTTCGTTTCGCACGCGTGCAGGCGAGCGACCCAGTCCTCGTCCCGGAGCATCCGACACAGCCTCGCCAGGATGTGCAGGTGGTGGGTGTCGTCCTGGGACGCGGTCAGGAAGAACAGATCGGTCAGCCTGCCGTCGGGGGCCCCGAAGACGATCCCCCGTCCGGTCTTTCCCACCACCAGCAGCGAATCGGCGATCTCATAGGGCAAGGGCCGCCGCGGGTGCGGGATGGCGATGCCCCGCTCGATCGCGGTGCTGTGCATCTCCTCGCGGGCCATGACCGCGTCCAGCAGGGCCTGCTCGTCGTACACCAGGCCGGTCCGCTGGGCCATGGCCACCAGCTCGCGGAGCAGGCTGCTCTTGCCGCGTGAGTTCAGTTGCGTGCTGACCGCCTCGGGCCGCAGCAGCGGGCGGACAATCGCCTCGCCCTGCGGCTTCTGCCGCTGAGCCGTCATGCCCGCATCGACCTCCGCCAGATGGTCGCCCGTCATCGAGCCCATCTTCTGCTGGAGCCATTCGGTGATCTCGGCCCGGTTGAAGCGCAGCTCGCCGCCCACCTTCTGGCAGGGAATCTCCCCCCGCTGGGCCATGCGTTCGAGCCGGCGGGCGTCGGCGCCCAGCATCCGCGCCAGCTCTTTCACCGTCAGGCTGCGGTACGGCATGCGTCAGCCCCTGTCCCCGTAACAGTTCGCGTATTCGGCCATCGTCGCATCGAATGTCACTCCGCGCCAATCCAATCGAAACAGATCGTCCCCCGGCGAACCGCAAGGACGACCCGGTGGGTCCCTTCGGCCAACTCGACCGCATCCAGATCGATCTCGTCCCAGCCGGTCTGCGCGATCGGGATTTCGAGCCCCATGCCGTCGCACGAGATCTCGAAGGCCGCCGGCACGACCTCGGCCTTCGCCCGGATGGTGGCGCGAACTTGGCCGTACCCGCGCGTATCGACCTCGTAGGCCGTCCATTCTCCTTCGCCCAGCCGGATGCACTGTCCGGCCCGCAGCCGCGTGTCGCCCGGATCGAGCGGTACGATCGGCACCGGCTCCGACGTGCGGTAGTATTTTGCCTTCTGAGCGGCGTCCTTGACGAAGTACGACCGGCCCGGACCCTGGTGACCGTAGTTCTCCGCCTCGACCCGTCCCGGGACGCGGCGCAGGATCGCGTTGACCACGTCGGGGAAGTAGACACAGTTTTCGAGCTTGATGTTCTCGATCAACTCGTCGAACGCCTTCTGAGCGACCTGCGTGGAAGGCTTGTCGTCGCCCCGCGAGTACGCCACGATCTGGTCCCATCCCGCAGGCCGGTTGATCGAGTACGGCGTATTGGTCGTGTCCATCTTCTTCCACGGCCAGAAGGACCACCCGATGTTGTTGGTCTCAAAGTACTGCGTCGTGCCCCAGTAGATCGTGTTGTCCTTCTCGCCGGTCTCGCCCACCCAAACGGGTGCGTTGAGTTCGGCGCGTCGGGCCAGGAACTGCTCGATACTCCTGAGGGTGGTCGGGCGATCCCAGCAGTAGTAATGGAACTGGTAGAAGAGGTTGTCATCGAACGGCTTGGAGAACATCGACCAGTCGTTGGCCCAGTCGGCGCCCTCGAGCGTGATCATGTGACGCTTGTCCACCCGGCGGATCGCCTCGGTGATCCGCTGGTAGAGCGGTTCGAGCCGGTCCTTGTACTTCTCGGCCGCGCCGGTCCGCGCCGGCAGAGGCTCGTTGAGCAGGTCGTAAGCCGCCACCGCCGGCTCATCCTTGTAGCGTTCGGCGATCTTGACCCACAGATCCACCAGCAGGTCCTGGTTCCGGGCTTCCATGAACAACCCCGGCTCGTCGTTGGGGCTGTCGTCGATGTTGGCGCCCGTCTGGCCGCCCGGCGCGCCGTGCATGTCGATGATGACGTAGATGTCGTGCTTCCTGCACCAGCCGACCAGATTGTCGAGCAGTTCGAATCCTTCTGCGACATACGCGGGACTGTCCCCTTCGGTGAGGAACCGTCTGGCGTTCAAGGCCGGACGCACCGAGTTGAACCCGAGCTCCGCGATCCGCGCGATGTCCGCCTCGGTGATGTAGTGCCTGCGGAAGGCCAGCCAGAACGCCTCCGCCTTCTCCGGGCCGATCAGATCGCTGACGAGCTTCTCGATCTTTCGCGGCCGGTCCCCGCCCTCGCCGAACTTCCACATGTACCCCTCGGGCAGCAGCCAGTTGCCCAGCCCGACGCCCTTGAGCAGAACCTTGCTGCCCTCCTCGTCCACCATGTCCTGGCCGCGTGTGCGCAGGAACCCCTTCGCCTGCGAAGACGCCGACGCCATCGACATCGCCAGCAGGGACAACAGGCAAACCACTGTCACTCTTCGAACCCGGATCATTCTGCGATCTCCACCAACCGTACCTCTTGCCATTATCTCCATTCCGGGCCCATTTTCCAGTCCTTTTCTCAGTAGCCGGCAGCCTGTCCATCCTTGCGGGACTCGGACGCCCCATAGTATACCTTATTTCGTCCATCCCATTGAATCGCCTGGTAGCCGCCAAAGTCGCCAAGGTTGTACTGGATGCGATGTCCCGCCCGCACCAGCTCGCGGACGGCCTCGTAGTCGAACCCGGTCTCCAGGTACACCGTCCCGCCGTCGCTCATCGTCTGGCCGGTGGGCTGGGACGAGCCGAGGTGGAGGATCCGCGGCGCATCGCCCGCCTCCTGCACGTCCATCCCGAAATCGACGAGGTTGACGACGATCTGCACGTGCATCTGGGGCTGGGCCGCCCCGCCCATGACGCCGAAGCTCAGGAACGGCTTGCCGTCCCTGGTGATGAACGCCGGGATGATCGTGTGAAACGGCCGCTTGTGCGGCGCGTACGTGTTGAAGTGCCCTTCCCGCAGCGAGAACAGCGAGCCGCGGTCCTGGAAGATGAAGCCCAGGCCGTCAGGAGCGAGCCCCGAGCCCATGCCGAGATAGTTGCTCTGGATCAGCGAGACCATGCTGCCTTCGCTGTCGGCGACGGTCAGGTAGATCGTGTCGCCCTTGTCCAAAGCAGGCTCGCCCGCATCGTAGCGTCTGGCGGCGCGGTTCGGATCGATCAACCTTCGCCTCTGGGCGGCGTATTCCTTGGAGATCAGTTGCCTGACCGGAATGTCGTTGAACGCCGGGTCGGCATAGAACTTCGCCCGGTCTTCGAAGACGAGCTTTTTGGCCTCGATGAAGCAGTGCATGTAGTCGCGGCTGCCAAAGCCCATGCCTTTAATGTCGTAGCCTTCGAGGATGTTCAGCATTTGCAGGGCCGCGATCCCCTGGCCGTTGGGAGGCAGTTCCCAGACCGTGTAGCCGCGATAGTCCGTCGAGACGGGCTCGACCCACTCCGAGGTGTGCTCGGCCATGTCCCAGTAGGACAGGAAGCCTCCCACCCGCTTCATGAAGGCGTCGATGGTCCGCGCGATGTCGCCTTCGTAGAACGCGTCCCGGCCCTGCTCGGCGATTCGTTCGAGCGTGTTGGCAAGGTTCGGGTTCCGGAATACCTCCCCCGCCTTCGGCGCGGGCGCGAACGTCTCTCTGAACCCCTCGTAGCTTTCCAGGACCGGCACGCTCACCTGCCAGTGATACGCGATCAGGTCCGAGACGGGGAACCCGTCGCGGGCGTAGGCAATCGCCGGCGCCAGGATCGCCTTCATCGACAGCTTGCCAAATCGCCCGTGCAGCTCGAACCAGCCGTCCACACAGCCGGGAACGGTGACGGGCAACGGGCCTCGCGGCGGGACATACTCCAGGCCCTGCTCTTTGAAGTGGGCCAGGCTCAGCGAGTGCGGCGAGCGTCCGCTGGCGTTGAGTCCATAGAGCTTCTGCGTCCTCGCGTCCCAGACGATGGCGAACAGATCGCCCCCGATGCCGCAGCCCGTCGGCTCCATCAGACCCAGCGTGGCGTTAGCGGCGATAGCGGCATCGACGGCGCTGCCGCCCTGCTGGAGGACATCGAGCGCGACCTGCGTCGCCAGAGGCTGGCTCGTCGCGGCCATCCCGCGCTGCGCAATCACACGCGAGCGGCTGGCGAACGTCCGGCCCGTCACCCGGTCATACGCCGCCAGCGGTTGCGTCAGGAGCAGGAGAAACAGCGATACAAAGCATGACGCTCTCATAGACTCACCCCGGCCGGTAGTAGATAAACAGACCAGACAATCCCCATTGTGGTCCCCGGGAGTAGCAAACGCAAGCCCATTCCGAGACAGAGGCCCGTGCGTGTGTGTGCAGATCTTGGGGGCAATGGCATTCTTGAGCCGTTGAAGTGTCTGTGTGGCAGCCTCAAACGCCTTGGCGTTTGGGGATGGCAGAAAGTGTCGGCGTCTCCGGACATTCAAAGCCAAATCATACCCGCCATCCCCAAGGCCGCGCCTTGAGGCTGCCACACACCTGTCCGGGTGTTTTCACACACCCCTGGACGGAAGCCTCTATCGCGACGCGTGTCGGGACGAGCTTTGAGGCTGTCACGCGGTTTCGTTCTCTCCCAATCAGCCGTGCGACAAACCCACAAGGACCAGGTTCTCCTGGGTGTGGACGATCACCTCGCCGGGATCGCTGAATCCAGAAAACTCTGTCTCGTATCGCTTGCCCGGCGTCTTGATCTCCTGGATATACCACGCAAGCATGCTGGAATCTGGTCTGAAGTAGTCCGGCCCATTCGGATCGTCATCGGAACGGTCTCTGTAGGGCTCAGGGTCGATCAGTCGCATTCTCTCTCTTGAATACTCCCGGCACTTTGCCCTTTGGAGGATGGGAGATGCTTCCAGGAAGCGCTCGATGTCCGCCGGATCGGCGCGAAATCTGAGCCGCCATTCTCCCGAGAACGGCGTCGACCACGTGTAGACCTCGATCTCGCGGGCCGACGGCGGAAGCGCCGCCAGTTCGGCGTCGGCGAGGATGCCCGCCGCCCGGACGGAAGGCCGGGCGCAGTAGATGGCCCGCCCGCCGATCAAGATGACAGGAAGGAGCGTCAGGACACCAAGCACCCCCCTGCCCAAGTTCATTCGCCCGGCCCGTCGCTCCAACCAGCGCCACCACAGGCAGCACACCCACAGCCACAACAGCAGTGCGAATGGCCCCGTGATCAGGCGACCTGCCACCCGGCCGGAGGGCGTCCCCGTAGCCCTCCAAATCATCATCGGCACGGCAAGATACAGAAGAAGGAACAGAACGAGGCCGGCAGCGATCAGCCATCCCCGGTAACGGTTCTGCGTCATCTCCACACTCGGATCGTCTGCCGTCATGCGCTGCCCTGCCGTTTCGGATTGTCTCGGCTGTGATCCAGATACTCGTTGGCTCTGGTCCAGACATCTTCGAACGAGGCCCCATCGAGCGATGCACGCGGGATGATAAGCGCTTCAGAAGTGGACATGTAAATGAAGATGTGGTCATCGGTTCGTTCGGCCTTGACGACACTGGGCCAGGTGAAGGTCGATTGGACTCCGCTGCCCTGCACATGCAGCCACTCCGGCGACAGGGCGATGCGCCTTTCTCCCAGGCAATGCACATTGGCCGAATTGCCGGCAATGTACTCTGCTTGTCTGAGAGCAGCGTTGTCAAGAACCCGTGGATAGAACAAGAAACAGAGCACGCTGAGCCCCAGAAACAGCACCACCAAGTCCCAGTTCACGGGCGGACGGACCACGCCGAGAATCACGAGCAAGAGGGGAATGGGAAGAACCGCGAAACGGGCCAGCCACCGGTGCCGGCCCTGCGCCTTCGAACGCCGATGATGGACCGTGAATGCCGTCCAGTCGGACTCTTCAAGCCGATACGAAAACACCGGCGCCGGCGTCCCCTGTATGGCGGCAGTCGCCGTGCTTTCCGAGCCCTGCCTTGTCCCTCTTTCGTGATGCCGATCCAGATACGTAGTGGCCGTCGTCCACACCGTTTCAAATGAGGCACCCTCCAGCGATGCCCGCGGAATGACCACCGCCTGAAGAGTGGAGAAAAACAGGAAGATGTGGTCTTCGGTGCGCGCGGCGCGAACGATGTTGCCCCAGGCGAGATAGCCCGCTTCACCTGCGTCGGCGATATGCAGACCTTCAGGCGTCAGCGTCAGCGTTTTGCGCCCCAGCAGATGGGCATTCTGCGGATCGGTCACGATCCTCCGGAACCGTCCCGCTACGAGACCCCAGTACGTTCTGGGCAGTAGCAGCGTCGCTCCTCCGGCCATGGCTAAACCTGCAGCCCCTGAAGGGCGGCCACTGTACCATTCTATTAGTGCCAAGGCAAAGGTCAGAAGCGCGAAACCACGGAGGGCCCACACTCTCGAGCCGCCGCGCATATACATCCCCGCGATGCGAAACCGATGGAACGCCAGGTAGTCCGCTTTGTCAAATCGATATGAGAACGTCATTTCTCTCCCCTGATCCGCCCACCGCGAACCTTGGCATGCCGCACCCGTTCCAACTGAACCTATTGTAGTCGACTGATGCGCCGGGAGCAAGCCGTTCCTAGACGGGATCAGCCATCTTGGCCGGGGGGTGGTTGAGGGTCGATCGGGGATGGTCGGGTGCGGATGGACGAATTCCTGGAGGCCGGCGGCTGCTCGTGGCAAGGGCGAATCATGATTCGCCCCTACGGCTGACGCCGATGCCCCTCGGCCATGTACGTGGGGACGGCGCTCGGCGGTGTCCACACATGCCTCTTTCGGTAGGGGCGAGGCATGCCTCGCCCTGGCGGGCTTCTCTCATCCTATGTATGCCTTAGCGGGCACGCTACGAGCGGGTACGCGAGATGATTGTCCGCTGTGCGCTTGCTTCGGGCAGGGCGAAGCGCGTAGAATACGCGGGGCAGGTGGACGCGAAGGTCCTGGGTTTGGGAGGTACGAACATGGCGACGCGACAAGAGAAACACGAGACACAGGACGGGGCGCTGACCCGGCGACGGTTCCTTTCGACGAGCTGCCTGGCCGCATCGGCTCTGGGGGTGGGACTGCCCACCAGGCCGCTGTGGGCTCAGGGGACCTCGGCGTCCCCGACTATCGACCGGATCGATCCGGGCTACATCGGGCCGCAGTTCTTCGACGAGCACGAGAGACAAGCCCTGATGGACGTGGTCGATTCCGGCTCGCCCTTTCGCTACTGGGGGCCCGGGACGCCGACGAAGGTGCTGCGGTTCGAGGAGGGATTCGCCAAGCACATGGGCACGCAGTTCGCGCTGGGCGTGACAAGCGGCACCGCGGCCCTGGACTGCGCCGTGGCCGGTCTGGACATCGGGCCGGGCGACGAGGTGATCGTTCCGGCGTACACGTGGTGGTCCGATTACACCTGCGTGGTCCACGCGGGGGCCTTGCCCGTCTTTGCGGACATCGACCGCACGCTGAACATCGATCCGAAGGACTTCGAGCGGAAGATCACGCCGCGAACGAAGGCCGTCATCGCGGTCCATTTGTTGGGCGGGCCATGTGACATGGAGCCGATCATGGACATTGCCCGCAAACGCAACGTCGCGGTCCTGGAGGACTGCGCCCAGTGCGTCGGCGGCTCCTATCGCGGCCGCAAGCTCGGCTCCATCGGCAACGTCGGCATCTACAGCTTCCAGATCAACAAGACGATGACCTCGGGCGAAGGCGGCGCCGTGGTGACGAGCGACCCGATCCTCTACGAGCGGGCGGCGCGCTTCCACGACATGGGCGGCCTGAACGGGCTCTTTGCCCAGCGCACGGGAGCCAGCCGGGTGCCCACGTTTGCCGGCGAGAACTTCCGTATGAACGAGTTGACCGGAGCGGTGCTCGGCGCGCAACTGCCCAAGCTCGACACCATGGTCGCCGCGTTGCGGAGCCACGCAGAAGCGGTCTATGACGGCATCAAAGGAATCGACGGCATCCGTCTGCGTCACCGCCCCGACCCGGAAGGCGATATCGGCTACAGCGTCTTCTTCGAGATGCCCGACAAGGCGGCCCGCGACCGCTGCATCGACCAGTTGCGGCAGCGCCACGTGCCGACGTCGACGATGTCTGGTTCCGTGCTGCTGCCGATCGCCGAGTCCGTTATCAACAAGCGCGCCCGGCATCCCAACTGGCCGTCGTTCAACAGCCCCGAGGGCAAGGCGATTCAATACGGCCCGGACTGCTGCCGCCAGACGCTCGGAATCTACGACCGCTTCGTGCAGGTGCGCATCGGCCCCAAGTACACCCAGCGGATCGACGACTACATCATCGACGCCATCCGTCAGGTCCACAGCACCGCTACGTAGCCAGGCAGCGCGTGGATGACGCTACCACTGGTAGAGCCAGACGTACGTGGTGTACTCAGTTTCGGGCGGGTCGTGCAGCGTTTCTCCGTCCAGGGTTTCGCCGCAGCGACAAGTCAGCCGCAGGCCGTTCTGAAAGAAGACCGGATCGTCCTCGTGGAAGCGGTACGCGGAAAAGGAGTTGTCCTGCTTGTCCAGATGGGTCAGACCGGCAATGGGCGTGTGGAAGCGGCCCTTGTCGAAGTAGTACGTTCCCAGAAAGTAGTCTTCCAGCCCGGAGGAGAGAAACAGCGGCTGCGTCGCCCCCGTTTCGTAGGCGCGCACGCAGGCCTCCATGTAGCTGAGATCCTTCCAGGAGCCTGACCGCCGCAGCGCGCGGGCGGCCATCGTCACCTGATACAGCGATCCGGCGCCTTTGACGTCACACAGCGCGAACTCGTCAAGCGGCTTGGCTCGGTGGTTCTCCAGCCTGTACAGCCGCAGCCGTGCATGGTCCGGCAAACGGACGCCTCCGAGCCAGACGGGCAGGTTCTCCGTGCCGCGCACGATCCACCAGAACATCGACGCATCCTCGGCATCGGGCGCCCTCTCGGCGCTGACACGTATGCTCCGGCCGAACGGGATGCGATAGGTGTTGTAGACACCGCTCGGATGCCCGGTCTTGCCGATGCGGGCGATACCCCAAGGCGCGTGGTCGTCGCCGAATCCCATCCCGTGGCCCAGGAACAAGTCCATGTCGATCGACGCCTGCCGCTCCCCGTCGACGTAGACGCGAAGCCGCGTCCGCTCGATACCCTTGAATGAGCCGCCGAACCACATGTGGGTCAGGCACCCACGCCCTTCGTGAGCAAACAGCTCCGCTTCGCTGCCGTCGGCCAGTATCTTCGACTGCTTGCCCATCGTGCCGAAGGTCTTGAGCGTTGAGACATCAACCTCTGCGGCGCCCGCCGCCGCACTGACGACCAACAACAGAATCGAAACGCCTGCCCTGATCTTCATGGTGGTAGCTCCTGTCACAAGGTTCGCTGGTCGATCGCGCATCTATCCGCGCTGATGCAGGTCCCAGAGGGCCGGATCGAAGGCGGCGCTGCGCGACGGGCAGTCCTTGCGCCGACACACCTGGCAACTGTGGAAGTCCACCTCCGTCGCGAAGCAAATGCCCGAGACCGTCTTGTTGGGCTTCATCAGAAACGATTCGGTCAGCTCGACGCCGATCTGCCCTTTTACGTCGCCGAGCAGCGCGAACAGCTCGCGTTGCTGCTCGATGGGCCAGACGTCGACGTCGCCCGAGCCGGGGCTCATCGACGACGTCTTGCCCAGCGCGAAGCGCTGCTTCAGGCGCTCGCTGAAATGCCGGATCGCGGCGCCGAGCAGGACCGCCTTGATCGCATCCCACCAGAACTCGGCGAGAAGATCGCCCGTCGGCAGCGTCACCGTGTCCATCTCGTGCCCGCACGTGGCGACGAAGGGAAAGACCCGTTCGACCCGGTCGAGATTCGCCCGCAGCATCCGGCTGGTGAACGTCACGCCCTCGACCGTGACCGTGTCGGCGCCTTTGCCGTCGAGGAACGCTTCCTTATAGAGCGCCTTGGGCCGCGCGACCTGCCGAGCCTGCTCGATCAGCTCGCGCAGCGTTTGTCCATCGGGCGAATCCGGCTCGACGTGCACGGTCCTGGCGATGGAAACCACGTTCAACTCAAAGGGGATATCGATCAGCTTCTTCATCCGCCCACCCGCTTGACTGTGAAACCTTGCCTGGTCAGCTCTTCGGCGAGCAGGTCCCGATGGTCGCCCTGGATCTCGATGACGCGGTCCTTGACGGTCCCCCCGGCGCCGCACCTTCGCTTGAGCTGTGTCGCGAGATCGTGCAGCGCGTCTTCGTCGACGGGAACTCCGGTGATCAGCGTCACGCCCTTGCCCTTGCGTCCCTTGGTCTCGCGGCTGACCCGCACGACCCCATCGCCCGGCGGAACCGCAGCCGCCTGCCGCTGCCGGCAGACGCACTGGCCCACCGGTTCGCCGCACGCCGGACACATCCGCCCCTGTGCCGTCGAATACACTATGCCGATTCCTTGTGCCATAGACACTCACATCCTTGAGGCCGTAAACCACGTGACAGGTCAGGCATTCGTCCACTTGATCTGAAACTCGATTTCCTCGTCGCCGCCGTCGCGCTCGTGCTCGAGGTTGAACTCCGCGCGAACGGGCACATAGATCCGCTCGCCGGCGATCTGAATCTCGAACTTCTCGCCGGTCTCCAGCGCATCGGCCAGCCGTCGCAGCTTCGCCACGAACTCACTGGTCGAATACACCTTCTCCACATCGCGATTCGATTTGCCTGCCATACGTCATGCTCCTCGATGAAGATGAACTCCCAAATCCGGCCACGCGATCGGCACAGCTTACGAGCGCGGCTGCAATGTCTTCTGAACGCGCGTCACACCTCGAAATACACCCCGGCCTGTGTAAGAGCGTCGCGGAGGAGGCCGTAGGGCAGGTCGCGGGCGCCGCAGTGGCGGGCCGCGCAGAGTGCGGCGGCGGTGCCGGCGCCCTGGCCCTGGCCCATGCAGCAGACGGTGTTGCGCGTGGACATGTGGGCCTCGTGATCCGACGTGATCATCATGCCGCAGGCGTACAGGTTCTCGACCCCCTTGACGCACAGGGCCCGGTACGGGAGCCCGTATGTGCCGCCGTCTTTGATCTGAAGGCGCGGGGCGCTGTCGTGGAAGCCGTAGACCATGATCTCGTCGTCGAAGTGCCGGCCTTCGAGCACGTCCGGCAGTGTGATGTCGTAGTCGCACTCGACGCAGCGGCCTCGCCGAATGCACAGCTTCGGGCTCGTGCGCGCCATGAAGGCCTTCTCGCAGCCGGGCACGTGTTTGCGGAACAGCTCGACCGCCTGGGCCATCCGCCGGCGGATCTCCAGCTCGGCCTGGGCCACCGCGTCGCGGTCGGTCGGGCTGACCGGCAGCTTGAGGTTGCACTTGATGAACATCAGATAATTGTCGTGCACGGTCGTGGTGATCATGGCCATGCCGATGTTGCGAGCGGCCTGGGCCAGCTCCGGCAGATTCACCCATTCGGCGCCCGCGCGGACGATCTGGTCGCTTTTACCGCTGCGCATCCCCCTGGCCAGTTGGCCCTTGAGCTTGTTGGCCTCGATAAACGCATGGTACTTGTCGATGTCGACGTTCCCGATGCCCACGCTGTTGCACACGGGATAGTCGTTGGGCTCCGTGTATTTCGCTCCGGCGTAGGCCGCCAGGTCGCCGTAGGCGGTGCAGTCGATGAACGACCTGGCGTAGAACGCCTCGCGGCCCGCGCGGCTCTCGACGATCGCACCGCGAACGCGGGCGCCGTCCACGATGGCGCCGACCAGCAGCGTGTTGACGAAGACGTGGACGCCCGCCTCGGCGAGCATCTCGAACGCGACGAGCTTGTACAGCTCGGTGTCGATCGCGGTGCAGACCGAGTCGTAATTGTAGGCGGTGAGCATCTCGGCGTGGCCCGAGCAACCGCCCACCTTCATCAGCCGGTCGATGATCTCCTGCGGGATGCCGCGAACGACCTGCCGCTTCTCGACGTCAAACGCCTTCCAGAGGTTGTAGAAGCTGTGCAGCGCGGTGCCGCCCTCGGTGACGGTCCCGCCGGGATAGCCTTTGACCTCGATCAGAGCGGTGTCGGCCCCCTGCCGCGCGGCCGCAATCGCCGCGACCACGCCGCCGGTGCCCGCGCCGGCCACCACCACGTCAAACCGGCGAATCGGCAATCGCCGGGCAGGCTCGTCATAGCTATCGCCACTGCCCCCGGCCGCCCGCGCTGGATCCAGCGCCAACCCCGCCCCCGCGCCGGCCATCAGCATCCGCTTCGAAAACTCCCGTCGATCCATGCCCGTCTCCTTTTCGTCAGATGGCCTCGGCACCCGTCGATGGACTGCCGCTTCCACTCCTGCCATCAGCGGCCCAGAGGTTCACCATCGCTCCCATTGTTGTGGCGATTGTGAGGCGAGGCAAGGCATTTCCGGCCGCTGCGACACGATGGTGATCTGCCGGCCCTTCCAGTCCCACGGCACCGTCGTTCAATGCGCTCAGTAGAGGCAGGCGTCGAGGATGGAGAGGACTTCGTCGAGAACCGCCGCCGGGGCCTTGGCGATGCGTTTGGCGCTGCGCGCCCGGAAGTCGATGGACTTGATCTGCTCGGCCATGACGAAGCCCGTCACCTTGCCTGACTCGCCAATTCGCACGTGGAAGGGAAAACCCCGATCTGTACTCGTGATGGGGCAGACGATCGCCAGCCCGGTATGCTTGTTGAAAAGGTAATGGCTGATGACGAGCGCCGGCCGACGGCCCCTCTGTTCGTGCCCCGATTGAGGATCGAAGGTCACTGCGATGAAGTCGCCTCGGCGCGGAACGTAGGCGACCATTTACCAGACCTCTCTGCCTGCCGGACCGCCCCAGTCAACTTCCTGCGTGTCATGGCCCTTTGGGATTCGTCTGACCAGATCGCCCAGACGGTGTTTGCCTCGCAGACGCTTCAGAGGCGCCACGACGATCACGCCGTCCTGGACGGCAACTTCCACCGGATCGCCTACGGATATCTGCACGTCATCCAGCAGTTGCTTGCTCAACCGCAGCCCCTGACTGTTGCCCCATTTCTGCACTTTGGCGACCATAACGAACTCTCCAACGGATATACATAGTATAGCCATCCGCCGCCGGGGCGTCAAACGATTTCTGCGGCGCAACGCAAAGAGCCCAACCCTAGTTCTGGCCGTTGAAGGCGGCGTAGACCAGCGGCTTGAGCGTGGCGGGAATCTTCTCCGAATACGGCATGTACTGTGTCAGGAGCATCACGATGGATTCGTCGTCGGGCGAGATGGCGAAGAAGGTGCTGGCGGCGCCGGACCAGCCGTATTCGCCCACGCGGGTCCCGCCGCTCGGATCGGGCTTCAACCGCACGGAGAATCCCAGGCCGAAACCGACGCCCTCGCCGACCGACACCCCCGGCGGCAACTGGTCTCGCGTCATCATCTCCACCGTCTCGGGCCGCAGAATCCGCACGTCGTCCAACCTGCCCTTGTTCAGCAGCATCTGGCAGAACCGCAGGTAATCGCGCGCCGTCGAGACCAGCCCGCCCCCGCCCGACAGGAACGCACGCGGTTCGAGAAACGCGTAGCTCCCCAGTTCATTTGTCGGCTCCAGTCCGCCGTTCGAACCGGGACCATAGCACACGGCGAAACGCTCGTGCTTGTCTTTCGGGATGTAGAACCCGGTGTCCCTCATGTCGAGCGGCTTGAAGATGTTCTGAGCGAAGAAGACATCGAGCGTCTGCCCTGAGGCGCGTTCGATCACGTGCCCCAGCACATCCGTCGAAACGCTGTAATGCCACGTCGTCCCCGGCTGGTGCAGCAGCGGAATCTCGCCGAGCCGCTTGACCATCTCCTTGAGCTCGATGTCGCTGAGGACCTCCTTCTCGCGATACATCCGATCGACGGGGGTGTCCCCGAAGATGCCGTAGGTCAGTCCCGAGGTGTGCCGCAGCAGATCGCGCACCGTGACCTTCCGCCCGGGCTCGACCGTAGTCGGCTCGCCCTGCGCGTCTTCGGCGTGGACTTTCCATCCGCGCAGCTCGGGAATGTACAGCTCGACCGGCTCATCGAGCAGCACCTTGCCCTGCTCGTGCAGGATCATGGCGGCCACACTGGTGACCGGCTTGCTCATGGAGTAGAAGCGCAAGATCGTGTCGCGCTGGATCGGCTTGCCCGCTGCCAGGTCTCGCGAGCCATAGGCTTCGAAGTGACAGACCTTGCCTTTCCGCGCCACCAAGGTGATTATGCCGGCCACTTCCCGCTCGTCCACCATCTTCCGGGCGACCGCCTGCATCTCGGCGAGCCTGGCCGAAGACAAACCCACCTCTTCCGGCCGGGCCGACGGGATTTCCGCCGCCCATAAGGTCGACGCCGCCAGCCACGTCACCACCGCCCACACGACCCATGCTCTTTTGAGTCTCATCGTCACTCTCCAAGAACCAGCAGGAAACCAAACGCGCCAATCACACGAGGACCATCGGCGGTGCATTCTCATCGCCAACAGCGTCCCACGCAAGCCAAATCCGTCGCCACGCTACTCAACGTGTCTGTGCGAATTTCGCGGCAAGGCCCGTCTTCCACCACGGAGCGCCATGTGTGGCAGTGGTCCCGATGGCCATCGGGAGAGCAAGGCGGAGTATGCCGATGGCTTCGATGGCACGCGTATCACCATCGGCAAGCCTGCGCTTGCCGCTGCCACACGGCTGCCAGGATATTTTCACAGACACCTACTCAACTGCGCAAAAGCACAACCGGCCCTTTCCGCCTGATGTCATGCTGAACGAAGTGAAGCACCCGGGCCAGGGGGGTGCATGTGTGGCATCGGCGACCCTTGCGGTTGCCGATGGTCGGAACTGCGGAAAGCGGTCTATCGCGGAAGGACCCGCGGCAATCTCAGGGCCCGTCACATCCATAGCCGCATCTTCCGGCGGCCCAGCGCGATGCTCCAGGTGACATGAACGACCCCTTCAGCGGACGGACAGGAGCTGTTCGAGCGTCTGTGTTCGCTCCGCCGCCGATGACGCCGCATACGGATCGGACGGCGCACGACGCGGCGGCTGGACCGCATGGGGATCGCGCGGAATGAATTCGGCGATGAACTTTTTGGCGTGATAAATGGTGATCACTTTCTCGATCACCAGCAGCAGGCCGAACAGGGCCAATACGGGGGCGGCCTGCGGATTGCCAAGGGCGGCGCCGACAAGGGCGACCAGCGCGATCAGCAGCAGGTAGGTTTCCGCAATCGCGTCGACAACTCCGAGAACCCAGCGCCGCGCGTAGAAATATCCGCCGCCGGGCAGCAGCAGCGAATACTTCACCGCTGCCGCCGCGGTCTTGAACGCCTGCCCGCACGCGGGACAGGCGGCCGTCTGCGGCGCCAGCACCTGCGCACAGCTCGGGCACAGGTGGTTCCGCTCGGGGCAATCGCTCGGCTCGGCCGGCTCCGGTGCGACGATGTCGAGGCGCTGGATCGTCGCCCGGTCCGGGCCGGGAATCCCCAAGAAGCTCTCCGTCCTGCCGGTCAGGTATTCCGCCCGCAACGCCGAGCCTTTGACGTACAGACGACGGCAATCCTGGTACAGAATCTGAGCGATCGACCCGCGATACTCATACTGCCCCGTGGTGGGAATGTGGAGAATGCGTCGGTTCGTGAAGACGAACAACGCACGCTTGATCGCCATGATCCACAGGTGCCCGATCGTAAGCTGCTCGACCGTCGAGAACGGCGAACAGCCCGTCGTGACGAACACGACGGTTTCGCCCTCCTCGAGGAAGCCTGCGAGGAAGCCGAGTTTCTGTAGCAGTTTCGTTCGCTTTTTCTCGGTCCTCGCACTGTAGTCGCCCTTCTTGTCGAGGAAGAGGAAGTCGGTGTTGACGGGCAACCGGAATATCGGACGTTGCGATGGAACTACCCTTGGCGTTTCCTCTCTATGCATCGTTGTAGCTCTCCAAAATCGCCTCAAAAACAGCACCGCCCGTTTATCGGCCAATCCGGGTCGTCACTTGAGGCAGGATCTGGAGAGGATTTGCACAGATCGGGGCAAGAGGCAGGGAGGTTCGCTCGGCTTCGATCAGCGGATCGGCAGCAGGACGAAGATCACCACGTCCCAGACGGCGTGACTGATCAGCGCCGGCCAGATGGAGCGGAAGCGCCAGAACATCGCGCCCCAGAATACGCCGCACAAGCCCGCCGCCGCCAGCAGCATGAGGTTGAAAGACCAGATGTGTACGAGGGTATAGATCGCGGCCGTGAGGGCCAGCCCCGTGAACGCGCCGAAGCGCTGCCCGCAGCGGCGTTGGACGCAGCCGCGCCAGAAGATCTCCTCGGCTGGGCCGACCCAGGCGAACAGCAGCACACCGATCAGCCACAGGTCCGCCTGACTCCGCGTGCGGTAGACCAGAGCGATCTGCTCCGACGCAAACGGCAGGATCGCCCCCGCAATCCTGTGGCCCACAAAGAACATCAGATAGAGCACCAGCGCAGAGAACACGCCCACGGGGACATGCCACCAGCGAAATGCAAAGACTTCGCGCGGCCAATGGCGATTGAGCCACAGGCCCGCCAGCGCCAGCAGGCCGCAAGAGAGCGACATCGCAGGCCAGAACAGGATCGCCTCCCGCGTCCACGGCGAGAACATCACAAACCACAGACCGGCTGCCAGCGCGCTGAGTGTCCAGACCGCCCTCATCGCAGCAGCTCTCCGAGCAGAATCGCCAGGGCGAACAGCAGCCCGAACGCCAGGTGCAATTGCGCGGTCTGCACGTCGAGCGTGGCGATGCTTTCGGGCTGCTGCGGCTGACTGCGCGCCACCCGGCGGATGTTCCGGGCCGCCAGCGGCGCCGTCAGGAGCACCAGCAGGCCCCACGGACCGATCAGCCCGCCGGCGATCATCCCGAGCGCTGCGACGTATGCTCCGCCCACCAGCCCGTAGTACTCGAAGCGCGCGCGATTGTGGCCCAGCAGATTCGCGACGGTGCGCACCTGCGCCTCGCGGTCGTGCTGGATGTCACGCATGTTGTTGGCGTGCAGGATCGCCGCGACAAGGCAGCCGACCGGAAGACTCGCGATCAGGACCGCGTGGTTGTACGAGCCGGTCAGGACGAAGTGCGATCCGATGACCATCAGCGGGCCCATCAGCGTGAACACCAGCGCATCGCCCAGCGCGAAGTACTTGTAGCCGACCGGCCGGGCGGTGTAGAAGAACCCACCGAGCAGGCCGACGACGCCCAGGGCGAAGATGGGCCAGCCGCGTACGGCGATGAACAGCAGCCCGATGCCGCACGAGGCGCCAAACGTCACCAGCGCCCCGATGAAGGCCTGTCGCGGCATGAGCAGCTTCTGGACGATGACGCCGCTGCCGCCGTAGGAGTAATCGTCGGTGTCGATGCCCTTGAGATAATCGAAACAATCGTTGATGAGATTCGTCCCGGCGTGCATCAGGACCGACGCGACCACCACGAACGGAAGCAGCCACCACGCGACCGGTCCGTCCACGCGCGCCGCCATCGCCGCCCCGACGAGGACTGGAACGACCGATGCCGTGAACGTGAACACGCGCACCGCCCGCACCCAGACGAGCCACGTGCCCCTGTGCCCTGGCACTGCTTCGACCATGCCCATCTCCAAAGAACTTCAGCGTTTGAGAATCGCACCACGATACCGCCCCGATGCGGCTGAGGCAACCGTCGATTGCTGCGTGGCAGGTGCACCTCGCCATCGGAGGTAGTAGGTGCGATCCCGATGGCCATCGGGACGTCGCCCTCACGCTGCCAAGCGCCGGGTGGCAGCGGCAGGCGAGAGCTTGCCGATGGTTCTTCGCAAAGGGTTCTCAGGTCGCGTCGCGTCCGGCCGGACCGCTCGATTTGCCGAGGGCCCCGAGGCTCATGTGGAAGGCGAGGACCGCAATCGCGGCCGCCATCAGCAGGTTCAGCATCCCCTCCAGGGGAAACGTCCCGGCCATCTCCCAGTCGGCGTCCAGATCGGCAAACCGCTCGAGGTTCGCGGCCAGCGGCCGGAACACCGCCGGCACCGTCAGGAACAGCAGGATCGTGCTCTCGACAAACGCCACCACCGCCGAGGCCGCCGGAAGCACGAACACCACCACGCCGCACAGAACGCAGAAGCCATAGTACAGATTCTTGCAGCCGGGCATCGCATCCAGGGCCGCCACACGAATGTTGATGCCCACCACGTAGTCCAGCAGAATGAACGCCGGCGTCAGCAGATAGTAGTATCGCGGAATCCCATGTCCCACCCGCCTGGTCATATCCATCGTTTCTTCCTCATGTCCGAGTTTCCACTATCCGTTCCCTCGTGGCGCGAGCGCGCACGGCGTAGGCGTCGAGCCCCCAGAGGGCCAGAGCCAGCGCCGCTATCGCAACACCGACGGCCGCAACCGCAAATCCTGCCACGGCAGCGGCCCGGTGAGCCGGATCGCCCGGCGGCACCTCGGGGACATACTCGGTCCCCAGACGGGTGTTGTCGATGCCCTCCAACCGGCCGACGCAGTAGACGTCGTATTCGCGCGCCCCGAAGAACGCGCCCAAGCCCGCCATAATCACGCCGGCAACCACAAGGTACTCACGCAGCAGAACTTTCCGGGGCATCTTCGCGCGCCGCGTCGCTCGCTCCCGCCACGGAGCCTTGGCTCGTCTGTATTTCCGGATGCCCGTCATGAAGTCTCACACTGTGACGCTGTCTGCTTGCGTCTTGGACACAGCCCTGGATTGGGTCTGCTCCGCGGGCGTCTTGCGAAGGCACCAGAGGAGATAGAGGAAGACGCAGACGGCAACAACGTTCACGCCGCACCCCGGCGCGGATATCAACTTGCCTGCCGGCACCGCTTGGCCCAGAACCAGCAGCGAGGTGCTCCCGATCCCACTCTCCACGACCCAGGTCTGGCCCCAGGAGCCCGCCGTGATCTGAAGGCCACAGACGAATCGGTACGTCAGGATCGAGGAGACAACGACAGGAATCTGAAGCACCTGGCAGATGGCCGACCACTTGATGCCGCGTCGCGTTCCTTCCGCCAGCAGCACGCCGGCCGCTATGGCGAACACGGAAAGGCCGACGTACACACCGAAGGGAAACCACCACCCGCTGTGCGCCTCCCGCGCCCAAGGGCGCGAGAGCACCAGCATGACGAAACCCATGTACCCCCCGCCAATCTCCAGCACGACCACGATCCGCTGCATCCACCGGTTCATTTCACACCTCGCATGAAATCGAGGCCTTTGGCAGTCAGCGCGGCGCCGGCGTCGGTGACGCCGATGAGCCGGAGGCGGACCAGGATGCCCACGATGCGCCCCTGGACGGCGTCGCTTGCCATCGCGCGGTCCGGATCGGCCGCCAGTTTGCAGAGCAGCCAGGCGCCCAGGCGGACTTCGTCGCCCTTCGGCGGCACCCACAACCAGGAACTGCCAAAGACCTGCCCGTACGCCGTCACAATGAAACCCGAGACCACGAGGATCAGCGCAAGAAAGAAGTTCTCGCCCTCCGGCATCTGCGTGATGTCGTCCGGCAGCCTGACCTGGCCGATCAGTCCGAGGACCACCAGACCGCACAGCGCATAGGCCAACGCAAAACCCAATGGATGCGACTGCGGCCACGGCGTGACGTATGTCGCCGCCAGCAGGAATAGAAAGAGCACGACGCCGGCGATCCATGCCGCCTCGAACTGGAACTCGTCCGCCGAGCGTCTGCCGCCGAACAGGACGAAGACGATCATATAGGCCAGAAAAGCGTTGGCCGCCGTGTAGAAGGCCACGGCATCCCGGATCTCCACGCCAGGCACGCCACTCAACAGAAATCCCGCTGCCGCCATGACGACCAGGGCGGCCATCGTCACGAAGACCGGCGTCGCCAACACGGTCAGCACCGTGTAGGCCATCGCGTCGCGACGTTCCCGCTCCAGCACTGCCGCCAGGCGCCGCTCGACTGTCTCCATGTCCGCCGTCACGACCGCCCCTCCCATTGAGCGCATCGTCGTCGAATCGTCCGCATCGGTCTGAACCTCTCCAGAACCACGGTCCCGCGTCACAACCGTCGCACCCGGCCGTGACTTCGTTCATTCTATCACTGAGCCGTACATCAGGCAAGGCCTTCGCGCGACGGATGAGCAACAATCGTCTGGGCGCCGCATGCGTCGCCCCTACGTGCAGACACGAAATACCCCAAGGCGCCTGGAGGTGGGGACGGCTACACGAACAGGTCGCGACGGCGCCAGATGAGGCCGCCGAGGCCGGCGGCGGCCAGGGCGATGGCGGCGAGGATCGCCATGTTGCGGACGGGCCAGCCCTGCCAGAGGTCGGAGTAGTAGATCAGGTAGAACAACGTCGCCTTTCGCAGGAACTTCAGATCGGGCCACCACTGGGCGACGATGGCGACGAAGTAGTTGAGCGTCAGGAAGGCGACGGCGACACCGACGGCGGCGTAGAACCGCCGGAACGTCACCGCGATCAATAGCGCGAACGCGCCGAACGTGCTGGCCAGCAGTCCCGAGGTCATCGCGATGCGGAAAAACAGGTGCAGGTCGATCGGCTCCGTGAACGTGTAGAGGTTTACGGCCGCCGCCGTTCCGGCGAACATCACCAGGACCAGGCCAAACGTGCCGACCACTGCCACGATCGCGGCACAGACATAGACGTGCGTCTTGGCTACCGCCCGGCTGAGGATCAGCTCCATCGAGCCCTTCTGCACCTCCGCGGTGAGCAATCCCGCCGGCACGCCCACCACGAACACCATCTGGAGGAACATCACGAACGGATGCTGGTAGCCGACCGTCAGGAGGGCCGTCATGCTGCCGGAATCGAGCATGTCGCCGCCCAGCGCCGTCTTGACGATCGACGGAAGCATGTTGATGAAGGCCAGGAACGTCCGGACGTTGAGGTTGTCGTGGACGATGGCCGCAACGCCGATCTGCATCAGGAAGATCAACAGGCCGATCCCGAGCCACGCCGGAAAGACCCGCGCGAACCAGAACCGCAGCAGCACGAACGGAAATCGCGGGCGCGACGAGCGGCTCATGCGTCACCTCCTTGCGGAGCGACGCGGCCGCGCCCGACTGAACCGGCCGATGGCTCTCGATAGTACTGGATGAAGGCGTCTTCGAGCGACATCTGCGGCGTAGCAATGCGCTCGACCGCGAACTGCCCCAGCCATTTGAGAATCGGATCGGCGGCGCCCTGATACGCCAGGTCCAGCGTGCCGGGCTTTTGTTTGACGACCCGCACGCCTGCCAGTGTGGCCGGCAGGCGAGGCGCCAGATGCCCATCGGTGAACCAGACCGTCAGCCGGTGCTCGCTGCTCTGAACGATCTGCGCGATCGGCGCGACTTCGACCAGCCGGCCTTCGCGCAGGATGCCCGCTCGACCGCAGACCGCGGCCACTTCGCCCAGGTCGTGCGACGACAAGAGCACAGTCGCGCCCTGCTCGGCGGTCTCGCGGATCAGGTCCAGCGCCGCCTGCCGCATCAGCGGATCGAGCCCCGCCGTCGGCTCATCGAGAATCAGCACCTCGGGCTCGTGCTGGAACGCATAGATCAGGCCCACCTTCTGGCGATTGCCCTTGGACAGGTCGCCCACGCGCCGGCTCAGGTCGAGGTCGAACCGCTCGGCCAGTTGCCTTCGTCGGGCCGCGACGCGGTCGCCGCCCCCGAGAGCCGCCAGGACGCCAAGCGAGCGGGCCGACCGCATCGTCGGCCAGATGTGAAACTCGCCCGGCAGATAGCCGATCCGCGCGTGCTCGGTGGCCCGTCCGGGCACGATGCGCCGGCCCAGCACGCGGACTTGGCCGCTCGTGGGCCGAAGCAAGCCCATGATGCAGCGGAGCGTCGTGGTCTTGCCCGAGCCGTTCGGGCCGAGATAGCCGAAGATCTCACCCGGCTCGATGGCGAACGTCACGTCCTCGACCCCCCGGGCCGAGCCGTACCGTTTCGTCAATGATTCGACCTCAAGCGTTGGCATCGTTCGTAGGGACGCCGTCAGGCGTTACTTATTCTGTTGGCTCCAGCCGCGCGATCGGCCTACACGGATAGACGCACGAAATCCGCCTTGCTTTCACGGATTCCCGGAAACCAATAGCTGTGAGGAGCACGGAGAACCGGCAGACTCCTGCGATCTGGAGCCTCCGGCCTCCCGCCTCCGGTGCGTCCGCTCACGCGGTGCGGCTGGTGACCTCGATCAGGTGGTAGCCGAACTGCGTCCGCACCGGGCCCTGTACCGTGCCGACCGCGGCGCTGAAGACCACCTCGTCGAACTCCCTGACCATCTGACCGGGACCGAACGTGCCGAGGTCGCCGCCCTGGCGGCCCGAGGGGCACTTTGAGTGCTTCCGCGCCAGGTCCGCGAAGTCCGCGCCCCCTTCGATCTGCTTCTTGAGGTCCTCGCATTTGGCCTGCGTTTCCACCAGGATGTGCCGCGCTGCCGCTTTTGCCATCGTGCTCTCCAGTCTTTGGCGTTCCGTTGCGGCCCGGCGACCACCCCGTCGCGGACCGTTCGTCGTTCGCAGCGAGGTCGCAAGGCATCACCCCCGCGCCCCCCCACTACGAGCCGGCTATTGTGCTCCAAACCCACCCCCAACGCAACACAATTCGATGCTCCGTTCGTAGTGTGCCGTTCGTAGTGTGCCCGTGAGGGCATGATGTTTGTAGTGTGCCCGTAAGGGCATAACGCCTTACGGCATCACTACAAACGATGAAGGCGGGTGGCAGCCTCAAGCCGACAGGCTTGGGGATGGTTGAACGCGAAGGAAGTCTCGCACTGGGCAACCACGCGCCGACTCCGCCATCCCCAAGGCTTCGCTGCGCTGCGCCTTGAGGCTGCTTCACGTGGTGTGTAGTGGCGTCGTGAGACGCTACTAACGGGTCTTACTTCCAGCGGGCCGCGCACTTGCGGCAGATGGCCTCTGTGAACAGGAAGTTCCCGCCCCTCGGCCTGGCGTGGCCGCACTGGGGGCAGATCAAGCGGAAATGCTCTCGCGCCCCGCGCATCCCCAGCGCGAAGAACATCGGAAACAGCGGCGCACCCTGCAACAGCAGCAGGGTGCCCGCCACCAGCATTCCGCCTTCGCCGTTGGCATTGGCGAAGGCGCCGACCGCTGCGGTCGTCAGAACGATGCCGCCCAACAACCCCAACAGGCGACCCCACTGCCAGGCGAGACGCTGGCCGGCGATGATGCCGATCAGAATCAGGACCGCGACCGTCACCGGGAGTATGATGCTCACGATCGAGACCGTGCTGGACAGCAGCGCCAGCACACCCATGAACACCCGGGCAAGAACCATCATCCCCACACAAACCGCGGCGACCCAAACCGATGGACTCATAGTCTCCCTCCAAACAAGTAACCCGCAATTGCAACTCTACACAGACGTCACTCGATCTCGTGCCAAATGTAGGCGCCGCCGGCTATAGGCAGGCGGTCCTCGCCGGGATAGCGAAGGACCTTACCGCCGGGCAGCGTCTGCCTTGTGGGCAGTTGCGTCTTGGGAATCGGCATGTCTTTGCGACCAACGGTCAGTCCCCAGGTACCCTCCAGCCCCGAACCCCATTCCAGGCAAACCATCGGCCGATTCGTCTCGTCGAGCGACAACCGCACATAGCGCGACTTCAGGTCCAATACCGGAGAGGGAAGATTCACGTCGCCCGGCGTCACCCTCACAGTGCCGTCTTCATCCGTCACGATTGCTATCGCCTCTTCGCTGCATGAGTTTGGATTGACCGTGTCGAGCCACGTCTGCATGGCGGGAATGTCCGCCTGCCGTTGGACATACCGCCGAAAACCCCACAGCCGGAACTGGTGTCCGGGCGGCCAGAACTCGCAAAACAGCGCCACCAGCGACACCACGCCGACGATCACAACGGTCCAGCGCACGAGCAGTCTGCGGAAACCACGAATGTGCCTGGGCCAGGCAATGAACAGCCGCAACGCCAGAATCCATGGCCCGATGAACAACAGTAACCCCAGCCACATGAACGCGAGAAAGCCGTAGAAGCCCCACGAGGAGTGTCCATCCCGGCGCGTCCCCAGGTACTCCAGCGCCGAAGGAACGCAGAAGAACGAAACGCACAGCACGACATACCCACCAAACAGGACAATGTCCCAGACGTACCAGGGCCGCTCTCCTCTCGCGGGAGTTTCGCCGCTCTCGCTCATTTCATGGCAGTTGGCATTCTTCACCATACGGCTCCTTATCGCCGGCTTGCCCTATTCCTACTCGCGGTCGTGCCAAATAAGAACACCGGGGGACACAGTGACATTGTACGGGAATACGTCAAGGCTGTAGCCCGCCGCTCTCGCCAACTCCGACGGCGGCGTCTCCATCGTTTCCGGGCCGATGGCCAAGTGCCACGTGCCCAGGAAGCCCGAGCCCCAGGTCAGAATCACTGCCAGACCGCCGTCCTCGACAGACGACAGCGCAACGTATCGGGGCTCCAGACACAGGAGGCATGGTGGCAGGACGACATCGTCGGGCACAAGCACAGGCTTGGATTCCTCATCCCTTCTGACATCGATCTGAACGCCGTGCCAAGCGTTTGGATCGAGGGCGTCCAGCCAGGCGCGAATCGCAGCGACGTCCACCTGCGTCCGCACGTACTTCCGCATGCCCCACATATGCATCTCACATGCCGGCGGCCCGTACTGCAGAAGCAGAAACGGCAGGCCCACATATGCCAGCGTGCCCAAGCTCACCACAATCTGAAGTGCGATCAGCCTCCTGAGATGGACGATGCGCAGAGGCCAGCAGTGTATGATGCGGACGATCAGCGCCACCAGACAGATGAACGCGATGGGTGTGAACAACACAAGCCACATGCTTGCGCCAAATACCAGTTCCTTATCGTTGCGAAGGCCGCCCACGTACGACAATAGAGGAAACGCATTGCCGAAGGTCCCGAACACAAACAGCACGCCCAGCAGGACCACATCCCACGTATACCAGGGCAGGCCGGCTCTCGTGCGGCTGGGGTCGTTCGCATTGGATGCAGGCATCGCCGAGTCCCTCTTGCACAACGGGGATGTCCAGTCGTCTCGGGACCGCCCCGCTCTCGTATCCTGCGGGGCCCGCCGTGGCGTCCCGCCTCTGACAGCACCATTGTGCTGGAGAGAACGCGAAGACGCAAGTACATTTCGCGCCAGCGCGTCGTTTGTAGTGGCGTCGTGAGACGCTACCTTCCATCGGGCACGCCAGCCCTCGCAAGTCTGGGTATGCCCCTACGGGCACACTACGAGCGCGCGCTGCAAGCCCCGTGGGCATGGGCGAGGCATGCCTGGCCCCTACTTGGCGGCGGCGAGCTTGGCGAGGTCGATCTTGCCCATGGCCTGCTTGATGGCGTCCATGGTGACCGCGTTGCCCCGGACTTCGACGACGAAGCGGTCGGCCACGATGATCCGCAGGAGCCCGTCTTTGGCCTCGTTGTCGTATTCCTCCATGGCCTTGTAGCCGTTGTAGGTCGTGACCTTCTCATAACCGGTGTCCGTCTCCCGGCTGTACTGGGCCATCGCCCAGCCGGTCATACCCATCTTCATCGCACCGCTGAGGTTTCCGACGTCCGTAATCGTGACGTCGATGGAACCGTCGCCCTCGCTGGCGCCGTACTGGCCGTCGGCCACGGACAGGTCGGCTCCGCCCATCTGCGTGCGTTCGGCGGAGGCATCGATGCGGGTGAAGCCGGACAGTTCGGCGGGCAGGAAGGCCTTTATCGCTGCGGCTGACAGCGGCTCAACCGTCGTGCCCTGATTCATCTGCGCCAGGGCCTGTTTGGTCTGGGCCTCCACCTGGGCCATGTCGGGCGCTTGCGTCGATGACGCGGACGGTGTGGCCGTCTGGCTCTGGGCCGGAGCCGCCGATCCCGATCCGGGCGCCGGCTCCTGATCCTTCTTGCCGCAACCGGCCAGCAGCAATGCAAGCACGAACAATCCGATGACGCTACGTGTTTTCCATATCGACGCCATAGTTGAGTTTCCTTACACAAGCAGTTCATTCATTTCTGTCATGCCAGCGCGGCATTGTCGCCGCCGTCGCGCCGCAAATCAAGCCGGATCGCGGAAATCGCGACCCGCCGCCGGCGCGGATTCCGTGAGATGGCCTCTTGCCAACGCCGAGGGGGCTCGGCATAATGCCGCGAATAATTGGCGTCACCCGGTGATCGATGGACAGGAGGTGGAGAACCATGAGAACAGTGCGGATCGTATGCTGGCTGCTCGTAATCGCGGCGGCGTGGCCCGTAGTATCGTTTGGCTCGGAATCGGCGGCAGTCGATGCCCGCCGAAAGTACAGCACGACGAACAGCGCGCCCCCCATAGACGTGAGACCCCCGACCGCGACCGCGCCGGCCACCCTGGCGTTCAACCGCCGGTGGGAGCCGAAGGAACAGGCCTTCTCGTTCCTGGCGCCGCCCGACTGGACGCTCGAAGGCGGAATGTTCCACGTCGATCCGGCGCAGACGGGCGGATCGACCAATTCGATCAGCGCCAAGTGCGACCTGACGCTGAAGAAGGACGCCGAAGGCACGGTCTTGTTCCGCTGGCTGCCGACGTGGAGTTTTGCGGACATGAGCCGCAACCCGCAGTTCTCGTACAGCGCTGCGCTGTTCCCGCCCGGCTCGCAGTACCAGGGCATGACGGTCCGCCCGATGCCCGGCGTCAACCAGTTCCTCCAGGAGCTGTTCATGCAGGTCCATCCGCAGGCGGCCGACGCCAAGCTGGTCGAGTTCACGCCGATGCCGGAGCTGGGCGAGGTCTTCCGCAAGATGTACAAGTCGCTCGACGAGTCCATGCAGGCGATGGGATTCCCGCCGTTCGGCTACGACGGCGGCGGCATCCTCGTCGAGTACACCGAGGGCCAGCGCCGCTACCGCGAGACGCTGTCGACCTGCCTGGTCGACATGCGCGCCTCCGGCGCGATGTGGAGCAATCAGTACACGCTGGCGATGCGAGCCCCGGCCAACGAAACCCTGACGTGGAAACCCGTCTTCGACATCATCCGCCAGTCCATGAAGCTCAACCCTGAGTGGTTCGCCCGCGCCTCGCAGGCCGACGCCGAGCGGGCGAAGGCGGCGCAGGACACCATGCGGTACATCCAGAACATCGATCGCGAGATCTACGCCAATCGCGCCAAGACCAACGCCGAGATCCGCCACGAGAGCTACCTCTGGCTCAACGCCCAGAACGAGTACGTCAATCCGTTCAACGGCCAGACCGAGCAGGACACCGCCCAGTTCAAATACCGCTGGACCACCGAACAGGGCGACATGATCTACACCGACCGGGCGGACTTCAATCCGAACACGACCCGGCCGTATAACGACCGGACCTGGAAGCTCACCCCCGTCCGCGAGCGGTGAGCCGGCTGTGGCCCCGATTCTTTAGCCCGCACCGGGCGGCCCCTATCTAATACCAATTCGGTCCTATAATTTTCTTCCGACCGGTGAACCGCTTTTGCGAGCCATCGTAATAGGCGCAGTAATCCAGGCAGGGATGGTTGGATGATTCCGTAAAGGAGATGACCATGAAGGATTCACTGCTGAAAACGCTCGACTGCATCACCTACTCGTTGATCATGATTGGGGCTCTGAACTGGGGATTGGTGGGCCTGTTCCGCTTCGACGTCATCGCGGCGTTCTTCGGGCCGATGAGCGAACTGAGCCGCATCGTCTACGCCACTGTGGGCATTGCGGCCTTGTACGACCTGTTCTCGATACGCTCGATGATCCACCGCTGGGACGTCCACCTGCACCACCCCGCGCCCGTGCACGCGTGATCGACCCGACTTCAACATCTTCACTTCCCATAGCCCTCTTGCTCGTGGCAAGGGGCTTTTTTGCGCCGGCGGTCGACAGACGTGCCGCGGAATCATCTACGGGTGAAGCCGGTTGTACTCTTCGAGCAGGCCGATCGTGTGGCGCAGCAGCGACAGGCCGCCCCATCGGCCGTGGCCGGGCACGACGATGCACGCATCGGGATAGCGTGCCAGCACCTTGCGGACCGACGCCGGCCAGGCAACCATATCCGCATCGCCCGTGAAGCCCGGCGTTCGTGACGCCAGAGCCTTGACCATGCAGCCGCCGAAGAGCAGCCGGCGGCCCCGGAAGTAGACCACGACGTTGTCGACCGTGTGACTCGGGCCGGGAAAGTGAACCTCCACCGTCTCCGGACCGACCTTCAGCACCAGTCCCTCCGTCAGCGGATAAAGGCGATTCGGCGCGACGAGCTTCTGGCGGATGAGGATGTCGCGGTACTTCTTGTTCGCCTCGCCCTCGAAGTACGGCAGAACCTTCCGCACCGTCTCGGTCCAGCACTCGGCGATCAGTCGCGGCGTGACGTCCGAGCCATAGCACAGCACGCCCCGCGAAAGCAGGTAGCCGTTGCCACCGAGATTGTCGTTGTGAAAGCCCGTGTTGATCTCGACCACGTTCGGATCGGCAAACGTTCGCTCGAGCCATTCGTGGACCAGCCGCGTCGCCTCGTCCGTGCACGGCGTATCGACCCACACGAACCGCTGCTCGTCGCATCGCACCAGCAGGCTGTTGTTGCCGCCGGCGAACTGATGCACCACCAGCCACACCCCCTCCTCAATCGGCTCCAGTCGCACCTCGTCGCCCAGCGCAATCGGCTCGCCCGCCCCACACCAGCCCGCCGACGCGAGCAGCACGACCAACGCGATCCACCACACCGTGACACCCTTCATGCGAACTCCTTTTCCCAGCAACCCGGCTCATCCTATCCGTCACGAAACCCTCCCGCAAGCCCCCGTTCGCAGGGGCGAGGCATGCCTCGCCCTTACCCCTTGTCCCCCGCCGCCGTCGCGACTATAATACCATCACCTCGGACGTTTTCGCGGAAAGGCCTATGGGACAGAACGAGACACTGAACGACGAGACCAGGAACTGGGTGTACTTTCTGGAGCCCGATCCGGCAGCACTGGCCAGAGCGAATCGCCGCATTCAAACCACCCTCTTCGGCATCTTCGCCTTCTTCGCCACCGCAATCTGCTGGATCTGGTGGATCAACCCGCCGGACGGATTTCGTCTTCCACTGATCCTGGTCGCTGCCGCCTGGATCGCCGGCATGCTCTTCTCGCTGCTGGCCTTCTGCGTACGCGGCCTGGTGAAGGAAAGCCATGCCTGCATCGGCGCCGATTTCCTCACCGCCAGCAATCCCGGCGCTAGTTCCGGCGTGGCGATCGTCCCCTTCCAGGACATCGTCGCGGTCAGTCTCGGTCTGTCGCAAGGCCGCATCGTCGAGGTCATCGTCCGCGCCAAGAGACTGACATGGGTCTACCTGCAACACGTCAAGGACCCGGCCATCGCGGTCCGCGCGATCTTCCAGTCCGGTCCCGCCGGCGTGAAGTGGCGACGCCAGCACTGGCCCTTCACGAGGCTCACGCGCGATGAAGTCGCCGCCCTCATCAAAAACGCCGACCTGCCTTCCATGAACGAGATGCTGCCGCCGGGCGCCACCTGGGCGCGAATGGACGAGATGTTCGTCCGAGACGCGAAGGGACAGCCGTCCGCCGGCGGATCGGTCCGCCGCGTCAACATGGTCGCCCGCAAATCGCCGGCGACGGAGGCTCGTTAGCTCTTGATTCACAGCAGGTTACGAAAAGCACATAATATGTGTTTTATGGTTGACGAATACCGGCTTTTCGTTTAGACTTCTGGTGTCTCACTGAGGTGAGACGCGACGCCGCTCTTGCGGCGGCGATTGACAACCGGTATACGAGAATCCGCTCCGCCTGGCGGAGCGCCGGCCCAGGGCGGTGCCGCCGATGGCGCACCGCAGTGCCCTGCCGGCCGGGTCCCCTGCTGCTCGTGTGCCCATTCCCTGTCCGCACTCCATCCACCCGAGAACTCCACCAGTCTCGATGCGCGCCCGTACGTGAAGAAAGGAGCGATGATGACCAAGCCCCGCAAACCAACCGACGTCCAACAACCGCAAACCAACGACAATCCGTGCAACCAGCGCCCCACCGACGGGCCGGAAAGCCCCTCGTGCAAGCGGCAGTGCAGTTGCTGCGTCTACGCGCAATGGGTGCGTCCCGGCGTCAGCGTGCTCTTTCCCATGGGCTGGATGAGCCGCCTGATGTGCGTCAACTGCGACGCCGCGCCGGGCGAGATGCGTCAGGTCTCGCCCACCTTCTCGTGCCCGAACTTCCGCCCGCGCCCGGAGCCCCCGGTCCGCCTGCCGGAGCCGCCGGCCCCCAGCGACGACGTCCGCTACATCGCCCTGACCAAGGGCAAGTTCGCCATCGTCGACGCCGCCGACTACGAGTGGCTCAGCAAGTACAAGTGGCACCTCGTCGCGCCGGGCAAGTTGTACGCCGGCCGCAAGGAAGGCGGCAAGACCATCTACATGCACCGCGAGATCATGCAGCCGCCGCCCGGCATGATGATCGACCACATCAACGGCAACGGCCTCGACGACCGCCGGGCCAACATGCGCACCTGCACGAACCAGCAGAACATGCGGAACCTCCGCAAGCGCTGTTCCGGCTCGTCCATCTACAAGGGCGTCTATTACGACAAACGCCGCCGCACGTGGTCCGCCCGCATCTGCCACAACGGCAAGAACATCCACCTCGGCACCTTCCCCACCGAAATCGAAGCCGCCCGCGCCTACGACAAGGCCGCTCGCGAACTGTTCGGAGAATTCGCCTGTCTAAATTTCCCCCAGGAAATTTAGACGTCGCTCGTATCTCGTCGCTCGTCGCTCGTGCCGCCAGAGGCGGGGTAAGACCTCGTCGCTGGTCGCTCGTCGCCCGGGTTTCAACGCCGTATCTGGTATCTCGTATCTCGGAGGCCGCAGGCCGGAGCGGCAATTGGCGGTTTGGGGTATTAGGATTTCGGTCTTTGGGGTTTGTTTCGAGTTTCGGGTTTCATGCTTCGGATTTCGCTGGCCGGCCGCATTTGTCCTTGCGGTCCGGCCGATTGCTGAGCATAATGGTACCGATTGAAGCGTGACCTGTCGCCGGCGCGAGCGGCGCCCACAGGTCCTGACGATCTCGTGTGCAGGCGGGAGAAATGGCCGAGGCTCTTCAGTATGATGTCTTTCTGAGCCGCAGCGCCCGCGATATATCCAGCGCGTGCAAGGCTCTTGACAGCAGACAACATTTGTATCGGCTACAACTGGGTGTCATTCTCACCAGCGCCTTGTTGACGCGGCATTCTTCCGCTAACTGACGGTCCTACAGGAAGATTCGATATGGCCAAGTCAAGTCCCAAGCTCAAAGCGACGAAACCAAAGAACGTCTTCACGAAGCCGCTCCAGGCCGATTTCAAGGCGTTGTTCAAAGCGCTCGGCAGTGGGATCGGGCATACGGTCTGCGGCAAGTGGGAGGAGATCGGCGCCGACACAGCGGAGGCTCTGTCCGCCATTGGCGTGGCGACAGAGCCGGAAGAACTCGTATTCCTACTAATTCGCCGATCCATGACCAAAGCCCTGTTTGACCTGATCGGCGAAAGTGCCGGCGGCCAGCTCACGAAGCCCGAAACGGACACGGACACCCTCTTGGAGCAACTGGACTTCTCCATCTGCGCGGAAGACGTCCAGATCGATCAGAAATTCCTCGATAGACCCACTGAACTACCCTTGATAAAGAACCTTCAATCACTTCTGAGACAGTGGCTTGAGGGTCTCGGCGTCGCCGAGCCGGCCGCGGCAGCAATCGTTGACCGCCTTCCAAGCTACTTTCTCTATGCCCTGAATGAGGAATGGAGAAGGAACGCGAAATCATACCGCCCTTTGCTTGAGGCTCTCGACACACCCTTTGCGAGGGCGGGCGAGCGCGAGTGGGCATGGAGCACATATTCAGCACTCCTCAGGCGTCGGGTGCAGGAGAGTATCTTTGACGAACCGTTCAGCCTGAGCCAGATATATGTTGGGTTGAACGCATTCTTCTACGAAGAAGAGCCGAACAAGGACTTGACTAACGAAATCGCTCGCACAGGACGCGAGCGACGGCGCGTGGTAATCGCACTGAAAGAGGAATTGCAGAATTGGCTTGAGAACCCAAATCCACAAAACGTCATCCGGGTCATCAGTGGCGGGCCGGGCAGCGGCAAGTCTTCATTTGCCCGTATCTTTGCGGCGCAACTCTCAGAGAACCCAAAGATCAAGGTTCTTTACGTCCCCCTTCACCTGATCGATCCGGCCAGAGACATTGTCGAGGAGATAGGACGGTTTGTCAGGGACGAAGGTGTCCTGCCGAGCAATCCTTTAGACCCAGATTCGCCCGAGGCAAACCTACTGATCATCTTCGATGGCCTCGATGAACTGGCTGGCCAGGGTAAAGCCGCAGCGGAGACAGCAAGAGGCTTCATCCGAGAGGTGGAGCGGACTGTCGAGAAGCGCAATTTGCAGCGCGTGAAGCTTCGCGTCCTGATCAGTGGGCGGGAACTAGTGGTGCAGGAGAACGAATCCGAGTTCCGTCGTCCACGTCAGATACTCAACTTGCTCCCCTACTTCGTCTCGCGCCCGTCGGACGACAAGCGACACCCCGTTCGCGAGGATGACGAGTACGACGACCCCCACGAGCTTCTGAAGGTTGACCTCCGAGAACAGTGGTGGGAGAACTACGGGGTCTTGACGGGACGGGGGTTTGGCGGTCTACCGAAAGAACTGGGCCGCGAAGACCTCCGCGAGATTACCGCCCAGCCGCTTCTCAATTACTTGGTTGCCCTGAGCTTCACCCGCGAAAAGCTTGACTTCACCAAGGATATCAACCTGAATGCCATCTACGCCGACCTGGTTGGCGCAGTGCATGAACGCGGATACGAGAAACACCGAATCTACGGTCCCATCCGACACATGAAGGCGGATGAATTCTCTCGCGTGCTCGAGGAGATTGGCTTGGCAGCCTGGCATGGAGACGGACGCACGACCACGGTCAGAGAAATCGAGGACCACTGCCGCGCCAGCGGCGTTGGCGTCCTGCTGGACGCCTTCCAGGAGGGCGCCAAGGCGGGTGTGACGCGCTTGCTGGCAGCCTTCTTCTTCCGCCAGTATGGACGCCGGCCCAGCGGAGATCCTACATTTGTGTTCACACACAAGAGCTTTGGTGAATACCTCGCGGCACGAAGAGTCGTGCGTGCGATTGAGAGGATCGCTCGCGAGCTTGAACGCCGCGCAAACAATCCCGACGAAGGGTGGGACGAACGAGATGCGCTCAAGCATTGGGCCCAAATCTGTGGTCCAGCCGCAATCTCCCGGTATCTTCACGCGTTTCTTCTGAACGAGATAGGGCTACGATCCCCTTCACAACTGGTGCAGTGGCAGGGCCGCCTTGCGACCCTGTTCGGGTATGTCCTGCGACAAGGAATGCCGATGGAGCAACTTCAGATTGGCCCATTCAGAGACGTCCTCTTCCAGTCGCGGAATGCGGAAGAAGCGTTGCTTGCGGCCTTGAACGCTTGCGCGCGTGTTACCGGCCAGATGAGCCCCATCGAACACCCCACCCCGACAGCTTTTGGGGCTTGGTTCAAGCGCATTCAAGGCCAGCGATCAGGCCCCGACTCAACGCTGGCTTCGGAGTGCTTGTCTTTTTTGAACCTCAAGGGCATCACCTTGTATATCAGTGACTTCTACGAGACAAATCTCAGGTCTTCGGACTTGGAGGATCTGCAGGCCTCCATGACCTGCTTCTCAAATTCAAATCTCTGTGAGGCGAATCTCCGAAGAGCTATACTGGTTTCAAGCAAGCTGAGTGCAGCCGCGCTGCAAAGAGCCGATCTGCAGCAGGCACGTCTGATGAGAGCCGATCTTCATATAGCTGTCCTTCGAGAGGCCAACCTGGAAAGAGCTAACCTGGAAGGAGCTAACCTGGAAGGAGCCAACCTGGAAGGAGCCAACCTGGAAGGAGCCAGCCTGGAAAAAGCCAACCTGGAAAAAGCCAACCTGGAAAAAGCCAACCTGGAAGGAGCCAACCTGGAAGGAGCCAGGCTGAAAGGAGCCAACCTCCCAACACAATTCCGGGCAAAGGCTTTGGCCAGTGAGTCCCGCACGAAGGGCGATTAGGTTGCGTTCACTCTGGAACTGCTTTGGTTCGCGCGCGAGGGTATCGGAGAAACAGCGCCTTGCGGCGTCACAGCAGAGGGAAACCCATCTGCGCGAGCGACGAGATACGAGATACGAGCGACGCGGAAATGATGGCGGAGCCATCATTTCCGGATGATGTCGGTGATTTTCATGAGGCGAGACGTGTTGTCTCGTTCGGCTTCGGAGAGTTTGTCGTGGATGTAGCGGGTGGTCTCCTGGATTTCGGGGATGACGACGTGCTCGAGGACGTTGACGCGGCGGCGGGTCATCTGGAGCTCGACGGCCAGCAGGCGCGCCTGCTTTTCCTTCTCGGCCAGCTCGATCAGCAGGTCGAACGCGCGTTCGAGCGACAGGAGCGCCACGTCCATCTCGCCGGAGGTGGTGGCGTAGCCGTAGCAGATGATCTCGCCCTCGATCTCCTTGAGCAGGTGCGGGACCTTGACGTTCATCACGGAGGCGAACTGCATCGCCATACTGAACTTCTTCGTCGGGACCGCCAGGGCGGCGGTGGTGTGTTCAGGCTCCATCGAGGCGCGGGCGAGCATGAACCGGCGGAACGTCTGCGACAGCTCGGTCTCGACCTTCTGGCGCAAGGGCTGGATGTCCCGCGCGATCTTGATCAACTGCCGCGAAATCTCGTCCCGCTTTTCGCTGAGCAGCCGATGACCCCGGCTGGCCAGCGCAACCCGCTTTCGCAGCCGCAACAGTTCCATGCGTGTAGCGTTTACGTTGGCTAACATAGTTCGTCGCTCGTCCCTCGTCGCTGGTCGCTCGCGTTCCTATCCACTCTGCCGATCAGGTTCGTGAGCATGCGCGATTCGTGGTCCAGGTCCTCTGCAAGTTCTTTCAAGTCCGTGTCGGTCATGTAGCGTCGGCGATGTGCGATGATCGACTGCGTGTCGAGTTCCGCACAAGACCCTAATGAGATGTACAGGAACTGACGGTATTCCTTCGCGTGGCCACGGACGAAGCCCTCGGCAGTGTTCGAAGGAATCGAGACGGCCGCCTTTCGCATCTGGAGCGTCAGGCCGTAGAGTTCTCCGCGTGGAAACTTGTCCGTCAGTGTGTACACCCTGTCAACGATTTCGATCCCTTTCTGCCATACCTTCAGCTGCTTGTAGTCACTCACCTTCATCGTCTCCCTCCTCCATTGCTTGCATCGAGCGACGAGCGACAAGCGACGAACGACGCCGCAAGCTACGCGCCGCCGGCTTTCTGCCGGAACTTGGGCATATACTTCTCGATGAGCTTGACGTCGATGCGTTTGAGCTCGGCGTTCTCGAACATGCTCAGCAGCTCCCAACCGAGGTCGAGCGTCTGCTGGACCGTGCGGTTCTCGTAATAGTCCTGGGAGATGTAACGGGCCTCGAAGGCGTTGGCGAACTTCATGTACTTGCGGTCCTCGTCCGACAGGGCCGCCTCGCCCATGATCGTCGCCAGCTCCTGCATTTCCTTGCCGCGTGCGTACGCGGCGTAGAGCTGGTTGTAGAGGTCCGCGTGGTCCTCGCGGGTCTTGTTCTTGCCGATGCCCTTGTCCTTCAGACGCGAGAGGCTGGGCAGCACGTCCACCGGCGGCGCAACGCCCTGGCGGTGCAGCGAGCGGCTGAGGATGACCTGGCCCTCGGTGATGTAGCCGGTCAGGTCGGGCACCGGGTGGGTCTTGTCGTCTTCGGGCATGGTCAGGACCGGCACCATCGTGATGGAGCCTTTCTTGCCCTTGATGCGTCCGGCCCGTTCGTAGATCGTCGCCAGGTCGGTGTAAAGGTAGCCGGGATAGCCGCGACGGCCGGGCACTTCCTTGCGGGCGGCGCTGATCTCGCGGAGCGCCTCGCAGTAGTTCGTCATGTCGTTGAGGATGACCAGCACGTGCATGTCCAGCTCGAAGGCCAGGTACTCGGCGGCGGTCAGGGCGAATCGCGGCGTGGCGATGCGCTCGATGGCCGGCTCGTTGGCCAGATTGATGAACATGACCGCGCGCTCGATGGCGCCGGTGTTGTGCAGGTCGTCGATGAAGAATTGGGCCGCTTCGAACGTGATGCCCATCGCGGCGAAGACCACCGCGAAATCCTCGCCTTTGCCGAGGACGGTGGCCTGGCGGGCGAACTGGGCGGTGAGGTCGTCGTGGGGCAGGCCGGAGCCGGAAAAGATCGGCAGCTTCTGGCCGCGAACGAGCGGGTTGAGGCCGTCGATCGTGGAGATGCCCGTCTGGATGAACTCGTTGGGATAGTCGCGGGCGTACGGGTTGATCGGCTGGCCGTTGATGTCGAGCCGGTTCGTCGGGATGATCGAGGGGCCGTCGTCCTTGGGGACGCCCAGGCCGCTGAAGACGCGGCCGAGGATGTCGGGCGAGACGCCCAGCTCCAGCGGCTTGGCCAGGAAGCGAACGGTGCTGCGCTTGACGTCGATGCCGCTGGTGCCCTCGAAGACCTGGACGAGGACCTTGTCGTTCTCGACCTGGAGGATCTGGCCGTGGCGGATGGAGCCGTCGGCCAGCTCAATGTCGACGATGTGGCCGAACTTGGCCTCGTCGACCATCTCGACCATCATCAGGGGGCCTTGGATGTTCGTGACTGTCTGGTATTCTTTCACCGATCGCATGGGACACTCCTACGGCTGTCGGGAAGCTGTTCGCCTCGTCATTTGGCGGCGGCCGCACCTTGAAGCTGTTTCATCTGGTCTTCGATCTTCCGGCGGATCTGGACGATCTTGTCGATCTCCGTCTGCGGGATGTACTTGGCGCGGGCGATGTCCTCGCGGACGGCCAGCTTGAAGATCTCCGCCGTCTCGACGCCCGCCTCGATCGCTTCGAGGCCCTGGCGGTGGAAGTGCAGGACGGTCTTGAGCATCTCGTACTGCTTGACCATCGAGGTGAACGTGTCGACCGCGTGGAAGGCGTTCTGGTGGAGGTAGTCCTCGCGCAGCGACCGCGACGTCTCCAGGGCCAGCCGGTCGCGCGGCGACAGCGCCTCGGCGCCGACCAGGCGGACGATTTCGCGCAGCTCCGACTCCTGCTCCAGCAGCGTCATCGCCTCGACCGTCATCCGCTCCATCTCCTGGCCCTGCTCCTTGTCGTCGAAGCAGCCCTTGAGGTATTGTTTGTAGAACGAGTACGAGGTGAGCCAGTCGATGGCGGGGAAGTGCCGCTGGTAGGCCAGCTCGCCCTTGAGCGACCAGAACACCTTGACCACGTGCAGCGTCGCCTGCACGACGGAGTCGGACAGGTCGCCGCCGGGCGGGCTCACCGCCCCGATCACCGACAGCCCGCCTTCCCGCTCCGGCCCACCCAGGCACTTGACCCGCCCCGCCCGCTCATAAAACGCCGCAATCCGGGCGCTTAAATAGGCCGGATACCCTTCCTCGGCGGGCATCTCTTCGAGGCGGGTGGAGATTTCGCGCATGGCCTCGGCCCAACGGCTGGTGCTGTCAGCCATGAGGGCGACGGTGTAGCCCATGTCGCGGAAATACTCGGCCAGCGTGATCCCGGTATAGACGGACGCCTCGCGCGCCGCCACGGGCATATTCGACGTATTGGCGATCAGCACCGACCGCCGCATCAGCGGCTCGCCACTGCGCGGGTCCTTCAACTCCGGAAACTCCGTCAGCACGTCCGTCATCTCGTTGCCGCGTTCGCCGCAGCCGACGTACACCACCACGTCCGCATCCACCCACTTGGCGAGCTGGTGCTGCACGACGGTCTTGCCCGTCCCGAACGGCCCCGGCACGCACGCGGTCCCGCCCTTGCTGATCGGGAAGAACGTATCGATCACGCGCTGCCCGCTGACCAGAATATGCTCCGGCGCCAGACGCCGCGCGATCGGCCGCGGGTTCCGCACCGGCCAGCGCTGCATCAGCTTCAGCTCGTGTGTCGCCCCCTCGTCGCCCCGGCAGGTCCCCACCGTCTCCTCGACGGTGAAATCGCCCTCGCGAATCCCGGAGATCGTGCCGCTCACGCCCGGCGGGATCATGATCTTGTGCACCATCAGGGTCGTCTCTTTGACCTCACCGATGATGTCGCCCGGGCCCACCTTCGTCCCGTCGCCGACCGTCGGCTTGAAGTGCCATTTCTTCTTGCGGTCGAGGCCCGGCATGTCGCTGCCGCGGCTCATGAACGAGCCTTCCACGCCCACCAGATCGTCGAGCGGCCGCTGGATCCCGTCGTAGATGCTCTCGATCAGCCCAGGCCCCAGTTCCACGCTCAGAGGCGCCTCGGTGTCCACCACCGGCTCACCCGGCCCGATGCCCGTCGTCTCCTCGTAGACCTGGATCGAAGCCGTGTCCCCGCGCAGCTCCACGATCTCGCCGATCAGGTTCAGCGCGCCGACGCGCACCACGTCGTACATGCGGGCGCCGGCCATGCCCTCGGCCACCACCACCGGACCGGCCACTTTCACTACGCGACCTACTCTTTTTTCACTCATCACGAAAACCTTCTCAATTGTGCTGGAGGATGTTGATGCCGGTGGCGAGTTTGAGGACCTTGCCCAACGCCTCGGTGGCAAACCCTGCCGAGGCGGTCGTGAACGGGACCACCACCACGCAGGGGGTCGGCTTGCTCTCGGTGGGCGCGAACGCCGCATCCGCCTGCAGCGCGACGTTCTCAGCCACCACCACCAGCGCGTAGCCGGCGTCGACGATCTTCTCAGCCGCCGCAACCACCTGCTCGGCCTGCTGCTCGACCGCAAACGTGTCGGCCCCGAGCGCCCGGAACGGCATCACGAAGTCCGCGTCACCCAGTACTGCCACTTTGCCTTCCATCTACTTCGTTCCTTGTGAAGCGTGAAACGTGAAGCGTCTTTCAGACTCTAAGCTCACCCGAGTTTCTTCACCAGATTCCTTAGCATGCGAGTCTCATGATCGAGCTTCTCAAGCAACGCGCCCTTGGCCTCCAGGGCCACGTATTTCAACTCCGCAGCGATTTCGATCTGCGTCTCCAACTCGGCACAGGAGCCCAACGCTACATATGAGAACTGCTTGTATTCCTTGTTGTGGAACCGATTGAACCCTTCGGCGATATTCGACGGAATCGACACCGCCGACCGGCGCATCTGACTGGTCAGACCGAACACTTCCTGCCGAGGAAAGCCTTCAACCGTCGTGTAAACATCCTTTACGATCTCAATACCTTTCTGCCAGACATCCAAATCTCTGAAGTTCGTGATCTTCGTGTTCATGCCCATCGCGCTTCACGCTTCACGAACGACGCTTCACGTTTCACGCTTCACGCGATCCGGTCGAGGATCAACTTGGTGTCCAGTTGGTTCTTCTTGGCGGTCAGGATCAGGCGGACGGTGCGGATCTCGTGCTCCTTGGCGAGGAAGAACGCGATCACGGGCTGCGGACCCGAGGCGATCTGCATTGTCTGCCTGAGGTAGCCCAGCAGGTAGTCGTCGCACTGCTGCTCGACCACGAGGAACGATCCGTTGGCGGCGAGGTAGCCGGCGCCGCTCTCGACGATGTGATGGTACGGCGTCGCGAAGAACAGCGCCCCCAGCGCCTCGTAAGGCAGATCGAACCCCTGGCGAAGCCGGTCCATCTCGACGAAACCGCCCTCCAGCAGCGCGTCCCGCGGATCGGCCCCCAGGCTCTTGACGCGCAGCATCGTGCGGAGATTCGTCAGATCGACCTGAATCCGGAACAGGTTCACCAGGAAGACGTTCCCATCGACAGTCCGCGCCCGTTCGAGGCCGTACGCCGCCTCGGCGCGGTCGATCGCGAAGTCGATCTGGCGGACACTCTTGTTCTGGTAGTACGCCAGGGTCGCCTGGTCAATCGCGGCCTGCACGTGCTCCGGCAGGATCGCGTAATTCTGCTCCTCGAACGCCTGCGCCAGCAGTTCGGGCGGCGCATTGCCTTCCGCGCTGTAGTCGGCGCCGACGGGTTTGTCCGTGAGGACCCGGCGCAGGACCAGGCGGAGGTTCGCATAGTCGTTGCGGTTGCGGAAGATCTCCACGATCCGCTCGTCGAGCATCAGGTCTTCGAAGAGCCGGCGAACCGCCGAGCGACGCTGTCGCAGCATCGTCTCCAGCTCCGCAGCGCCCGCTCCCGACGGGAGCGTATACTCCGTACCGCTCAGCGAGCCGGCGGCCGACGTGAAATCCGACGCGTTGGCCATGTCCAGCAGGGCCGTCCGCGTCAGCATCTGCGTCTCCATGCTGCGGACCTGCGCGGTCTGGAACATGTAGGCGTAGTCGTCCTCGCCCACCGGCGGGTACGTGAAGAAGTCGTGAATCCCCAGGTCCATCTTGTCCAATTGCATCTCGGGCATGTTCTGCTACCGCGACCGACCCGTGTCGGCATCCGTTGAAAAGAGGTCTTTGGCCACCTCGATTTCGAGGTCTTTGCGCGCCTGCTCGACGAGCACATCGAGGCAGACGTTCGTGCGGACCTTGCCTCGCTGGAGAAGGAAACCGCCTCCGAGATTGTGCTTCTCGGCGGCCAGCGTGAGCCGGCCCTTGTCCTTGAGCCGGGCGTTGACGTCCGCGACGAGCTGCGCATCGATCCGCGCCTCGTCCCTGCCGGCGATCACCTTCTCGTCGCCGGTCTCGACCGCCGCGACCATCAGCCGGGCCATCAGCTCGCGGTACTCTCCGTCGGGAAGCTCGCGGAGCCTCTGTTGGACCTGGCGGAAGACATCGTCCAGCAACGAGGCCTTGGTCGTCACGTACTCCTTGGCTGTTTCCATCCGCGCGACCGCCAGTCGCTGCGACCGCTCCTCGGCGGCCGCCTTCTCCACCAGAGCCTGAGTCTCCTGTTCGAATCGAGCCAGGTCGGCCTTGAGCTTGGCCGTCTCGGCGGCCTCGCGCTCTTCCGCCTGCTTGCGGATCGCCTCGGCCTGCGCCCGCGCGTCCGACAGTATCTTGGTTATGACCTGATCAGCTTCCATCGTTCATTCCTGCTGTAAAGGGGATGTATGCTTAGGCCGCAACGCCGGGCGCCTGGAGCGGAATACCCATCAGCAGAATCAGCAGCGAAACGAGGAAGCCCAGAATCGCATACAGCTCGATCATAGCGGCGTAGACAACGCCGGCTTTGAAGGCCATCTCCGGACGCTTGGCGCTCATCAGAATGCCCGCGGCGCCGGTCCGGCCCTGTTGGATACCGCTGATCCAGCCGGCAAAGGCGATGGGCAGGCAGGCCGCCAGGATCTGAAGGCCCTGGTACCAGGTGATGGCGATGGGCGCCCCGGCGAACATGTTCAGCTTGATCATCACGAACAGGCCGACGACGAAGCCGTAGATGCCCTGCGTGCTGGGCAGCACGACCAGCAGCATCAAAGTACCATAACGTTCCGGCTTCTCACTGAGCACGCCCGTGGCGGCCTTCGCCGCCGCCGCCAGGCCGATGGCCGACCCGAATCCCGACAGAAACACGGCCAATGCAGCCCCCAGCAGCGCGAATCCGATACCCATGAATTCCATAATCTCTGACCTCTTTTCCTGTGTGCGTAACTTGAGTTTTTTGCTTCGCCACAACCCGTGGCGTCATTCGATGAAGACGTAGCGATAATCATTCCGCAGGGGAGTGAACGCCTGGCCACCGCCCTGGAAGAACTTGGGGAAGAACTCCACGAACTGCAATCGCAGGCTGTGGACGAACGCGCCGAGCATGGAAAGGCCCAGGTTGAAGACGTGGCCTCCTACGAAGACCAGTGCTCCCAGGAGCCAGCCCACGTAGGGGGCCCCGCTGACGAGCTTGACGAGAACGTTGACCGCCATGCCGAAGCCGGCGCCGACCATGCCCAGCGCCATCAGACGGACGTAGCTGAGGATGTCACCGCCGAAGAAGACCGTGCTGAAGAGGTTGAAGGCGCCCATGCCGAGCCGGCCGCCGATGGGCATGTTCCGCTCGCTGAAGAACAGGATGCCGAACGCCGGAAAGATCAGGGCGAAACCGAACACCCTGGCCAGCGACGCCGGCAGGATGCCGGCCTTGCTCAGACCCAGGCCCAGCAGGCAATTGAGCATCACGATCCAGGTCAACTGATCACACACCGCCGCGACGATGTCCTTCTTGCGCAGATTGAAGATCAGCGCGATGAACAGGCCGAACTGGATCTGCAAATAGCCCAGCCCGAGCGACAGCGCGAAGAACGTCATCGGCTGCGTCATCGGATCGAACAGCATGATCGACTCACGGATGCTGTTGACCGCCTTGTACAGGCCCGTGCCCGCAGGAATCAGGGACGTGGTCGCATCGCTGAACCAGCCTCCCGTGATGGCTCCCGCTATAGCCGTTGTCACGCCGCACATCAGCAGCAGCCACACGACCGTCTTGTTGCCTCGCACCTTCCGCGATGCCCATATCAGCAAGGCAATCAGAAGCAGACCGTAACCCACATCCGCCAGACACAGCCCAAAGAAGATCGCGAAGAACGGCGCCAGGAACACCGTCGGATCGAGCGACGTCGGCACCGGCAAACCGTACAGACGCGTGATCGTCTCGAACGGACGGACCACCGGATGGTTCTCGATTTCGATCGGGGGTTCCTCGCCGGCAGCCGGGTCCACTTTCATCAGACTGGCGGCGTCGAACTGCGACACGGCCTTCTCCAGCCGGGCGTAATCCTGGACCTTGCACCAGCCCTCCAGGATCATCGTCTGCTCCGTAGCCGGGATGTGGTCCCGTTTCTGCTCGCGCCCGAGCATGTTGCGGTAGTGATCGCAGAGCACCTGCAATGTCAGCAGGTTCGCGGACAAGGCGGTCGCGGCCTTGCGATGCTCCTCGAGACGTCCGCGGGCATCGGCCAGCTTGCGCTCGTGCTCGGCGATCAGCTCGGCAACCGTCCCGGTCATCGGCTCGAAGGTGACGGTCTCGAACTCATGGGATCGCAGCAGTTTCTGGACCGGTTCGCTTTGCTCCCGCATGGCGACGACGATGACCGCCTCGCGCGTACCCGCGGGACCCACGCGCTGGATGCCCGCCCCCGCCTGGGTCACCTGCTCCTGGAACGCGTCGAAATGCTGGCCGGGCACCAGACCCGCCCAGGAAATGGTCGTCCGCAGCCGGGTCAGTTCCTCGACCGGGGTCTGCAAAGGCAACCAGGGTCGCAGCGTGTCCAGCAGGCCTTGCAGATGTTCGATCTCGGCGCGGGCCTTCTCCAGAGCCGCCTGCACCTGCTCGGCCTCTTCCAGAACCTTGCGTGCCTGGGGGTCGGAGATGATTTCGTCGTATTGCCGCACTGTGATGATCTTTCGCGGCATGAACAGGCTGCCCTTCTCCGGCAGCGCGTGCTCTTTGAGGAACCCGATGCTCCGTTCGAGGCGCGCCAGGAGCTCTTCGACGTCTCTGGGGCGATCGCGTCCAACGGTCAGACCCGGCGCGTCCTTGCTGATCGTCGCCTCGTCGGCGTTGAGGATCTGGCAGATGCCCTCGGCCTGGAGCGCCGCCAGCAGGTCACCGACCTGCGAGCGATGGCTCACGATCAGGACCTTGGCCATCGGGGTAATCGCCATGGATCAACCTTTCTTCAAGTACTCGACGACTTTGGCCGCTGCGGCAGGCACCTTGTCCCGCACCTGGCTGCGCAACTGGTTTCGCTGTTGCTCCGCCTGGCTCTTGAGGGCTTGAATCTGACCCTCCGCTTCCTTCCGCGCCTTCTCGACGGCCGCATCAATCGCCCGCTGTCGAGCCGATTCGGCCTGCTCCAGGCGCTGCTGGCGCTCCTGGCGTCCCTTGTCCGCCAGCGCCACGACGTCGGCCTTCGCCTGCTCGATCATCTCCTGCGCCTGCGTTTCGGCCTGCTTGATTTTCTTGATCAGTTCCATGTGCCGGTACACCCCTATTGTGACAGCGACTCGAAAAGAACCGGGAGTCTATAGCACCCACATACTCGTGGCAAGCAAAAACCCCATCTGGACGGGCGATCACAGCATCCGGTCTACGTCCGCGACCAGCTCCTTGACGTGCGCCAACGATTCGCCGAACTGCTGCTTCTCCGAATCATCGAGGTCCAGTTCGATAACCCATTCCACCCCCCGCCGGCCCAACACCGCCGGAACGCCGACAAAGTATCCACCCACCTCATATTCGTCACGACAGTACGCAGAACATGAAAAAACACCTCTGGTATCTCGGAGAATGGCCTCGGCCATCTTGACGGCGCCGGCGGCCGGCGCATAGTAGGCGCTGTAGCCCAGAAGGTTCACCACCTCGATGCCGCCTTTGCGCGTGCGCTCGACCAGCTCGGCGATTTTCGTCTCGCTGAGAAACTGCGCAATGGGCACACCGCCGACGGTTGTGAATCTGGGCAAGGGAACCATGTCGTCGCCGTGGCCGCCCATCAGCACGCAGTGGATGTCGTCGACGCACACGCCCAGCTCGGTCGCGAGGAAGTAACAGAAGCGCGCCGAGTCCAGCGCGCCGGCCATGCCCACGATTCGCCGCTGCGGAAAGCCCGTCGTCTTGGCAACCGCATAGACCATCGCATCGAGCGGATTGCACACGACGATGACGAAGGCGTCCGGACAGTGTGCGGCGATCTGCTGGCTGACGGACTTGACGATGTTGGCGTTGGTGGCGAGCAGGTCGTCGCGGCTCATGCCGGGCTTTCGCGGCACGCCGCTCGTGACGATCACTACGTCGCTGCCAGCGGCGGCCGACCAGTCGGTCGTCCCGACGATGCGCTGCTCCGACCCGTACAGGCCACTGGCCTCGGCCATGTCCAGGGCCTTGCCCTGGGCCAGACCCTTTACGATATCCAATAGAACGATCTCGCCCAGCCGCCTCGTCGCGGCGATGTGGGCCGTCGTGGCCCCGACGTTGCCGGCTCCGACGACCGTGATCTTGTCTTTTGCCATCGCAAACACCCCTACCAAGCTTGTTTGAGATTACGACCGGGCGAAATGCTACAGGGATGCTCCGGCATTGTCAATCCAACAGGGAAATAATGTGATTGTTTTCACAGAGACCGTCAGAGGCATTCCGTTCGAAGCTGCTGCCAGCGGGCCCTCATCGCGTTCAGGAGGCCCTGGCGGTCGGGTTCGGCGGCGAGATTGCGCTGCTCGTGGGGGTCGCTTTCAAGGTCGAAGAGCTGCTCGTACGCCGGCTGTTGCTCGATGTACCGCAGGTACTTGTATCGCAGCGAGACCACGCCTTCGCTCTGGGGTATGAGGTTGGGGCCTTTGCCGCCGGGGCGGTTGACGAACAGGTGCTCGTAGAAGAAGTCGCTGCGGCACAGGCCCGGCCGGCCGCGAAGCAGAGGGCAGAGGTCCACGCCCTGCATCGCCGACGGCGCCTCCACGCCCGCCAGCGACAGGATCGTCGGCGCCAGGTCGATGTTCAGCGCGATCTGCGAGGCGACGTGGCCGCGACAGGAGGCGGGCAGGCGCGGGTCGTACACCAGCAGCGGCACGCGGATCGACTCTTCGTAGCCATACCACTTGCCCGCCAGGCCGTGCTCGCCCAGGAAGAAGCCGTTGTCGCCGGTGAACACGATGACCGTGTTGTCCGCCTGGCCGAGGCGCGCCAGCTCGGCGCGGATCCGCCCGAGCACGGTGTCGACGCCCGTGATCAGCCGGTAGTAGCCTTTGACCGACTCCTGGAACTTGGCGGGCGTGTCGAACCGCATCTTCCAGCGCACGCGGGCGGTCGTCGCGTCGTCGCGCAGAAACGCCGGCAGCGTCGCGAAGTGCGCGGCCGAGGCCGTCTGCGGCACGGGGATCGTGACGTCTCTATACAGGTTTTTGTAGATCGGGTCATAGATGAATTGGCGAGGGTCGCTATCCTGCACGTGCGGGGCCTTGAAGCTGATCGACAGGCAGAAGGGCCGGTCGTCGCCGCCCTGGAGGAACTCGACCGCCTGCTCGCCCAGAATCTGCGTGAGGTGCTTGTAGTGGCCGCGTTCGTCGGTCTGCTCGTAGACCGGCTGGCCGGCGATGCCTTTCCAGTAGTCGAATGTCCCTTTGTGGAAGTCGCGGTCGACGCCGACGCCGTACTTGCCGATCAGGCCGAGGCGATAGCCCGCTTGCTTGAGCCGCGCGGCGTAGGTGTCGGCCCAGGCGGCGTCGGAGAACGGCGTCGCGAAGTCGTGGATGCCGTGGCGGCGGCTGTACTGGCCCGAGAAGATACTGGCCCGGCTCGAGCAGCAGATCGACGTCGTGACGAAGGCGTTGGTGAACCGCACGCCCTCGGCGGCCATCGCGTCGAGGTGCGGCGTGTGGATGATCGCGTTGCCCGCGCAGCCCAGCGTGTCCCACCGCTGATCGTCCGTCAGCAGAAACAGGATGTTGGGCCGCCGGCTCGTCGCGGCCCGCACCGCCGGCCGCCCGCACGCCATCGCGCCCAGCCCGACCGCCGCCGACCGCAAGAACGCCCGTCGTGTTGTCCCCTGCTTCACCATCGCGGCTCCTTCCATTCGATTCGCCACTGATCTATCGCGACATCATAATCCCCCTGCTCCCGCCCCGCCACAACAACTCGTATCTCGTATCTCCCCTCGGCTTGGCTCGGGGCAGGCTTTGCTCGTATCTCGCGAACTGGGAACTGCAAACTGAGAACTGCAAACTGAGAACTGCAAACTGAGAACGGCCAACTGCCGCCGCAAGCCGGAGAGTCCGCGAATCCGCCATCCGAAATCCCCAACCCGAAATCCCCCGCCCATTCCGCCCTTTTTCGTTATCCCCCGCCCGATTCTGGTCGATAAGAGAACAAGTTGGAAGCAACCTTGATGGGACACGACGAGATGGATATCGAATCCTTCGTATCAGCCGGAGCCTTGGCGTCTTGCCGGTGGCAATTGAGAGGACCGAACGAATGAACCTTCTGGGACTGTTCTTCATAGCGGCGGGCGAGCATGTAGAGGACAGACCACGCCAACGACCAACAGGAGGCATAACTATGGATTTTCTTGTGTGTAAATGCAGTCTTTCGGGTCTGGAGGTACATGTGCCCATCGAAAACCTTAGTGATGAACGGCAGGCTGTCTTGAGGGCAGAGAAAATCGCAATTGTGACAAAGGAAGGGAGCAAGGTTGTGCTGTTCACACGAGAAGGTGATGCCATGTGCGGCTGGAAAGTGATGAGCGGGGGACGAGTGAGAAGTCTCGCCATGGACGAGATGCAAGGAGTCTGCCGGGTCGACTCTGGCAGTTTTGAACTTGCCAAGCGGCAAACCGAGAGGCTTAAGAAAGCGAGCCAAAGCCAGAGAAAATGCAGGACTGAAGACTGAACGGTCTACTGCTCGTCCTGAAAGCGAGATGTTTGGGCGTGTAGGATATGTGCGCTGAAGGCTGCGATCTGTCCTGGCGGCGCTGGCGCCATAGGGTGTTTTTCGCTTTACAGGAATGGTGCTTTCCGCGATACTGCTACTCGAAACCCATCAGACTGAGACCAGAAGCTACATGCAGGTCGCAAGAGTCGAGCTATCGAGATGGAAGAATGAGGCGAAACAGACACCGAGACAGAAGTAGTACGCGCGGGCAAACTTGTGCACTCAGCCCCCGTTCAGACATGGCAGAATTCGTTGACGGATACCATCTTCACGACGCACGTATGCTCGACGACGTGTTTCCCCGGACCGAGTTCATAGACGTCACCATTACCTCTCCGCCATACTGGAATTTGAAGAACTATGGCTCCAGACAGCAAATCGGCTTCGGGCAGACCTACAGCAACTACCTGGAAGACATCCAGACGGTGTTTGCGGGGGTCCACGCACGCACCAAATCTACAGGGTCCTTGTGGATAATCAGCGATACTTTCAAGCAAAATGGGGAACTCATTCTCTTGCCCTTTGACATTTCTGAGCGAATGAGGCAAATCGGCTGGGTTCTACAGGATGTTATTATCTGGCAGAAGGATAAGGCATTACCATGGTCTCACCAAGGGAAGTTGCGAAACATCTTCGAATATGTGGCCCTCTACTCAAAATCGCGCAAGTTCAAGTACCATCTCGCAGGCGTAAGAGATGTTAGCGACGTGAAGGATTACTGGGTGCGCTATCCCGAGCGATACAGCCCTGAAGGAAAGACACCATCGCGAAATTGGACATTCCCGATACCCCGCCAAGGTGCGTGGGGAAAAGCGAGGAACTATGTTAAGCACGCGTGCCCCCTGCCCCCAGCCTTGGTGGAACGGATGCTCAGGCTTACGTCTGACAGGGGAGATATCGTGTTTGATCCGTTTGCCGGATCGGGTAGTGTCCTGGCGAGCGCACACGCCATGGGGCGCCGCTACGTAGGCTTTGACCTGAGCAGGAAGTATAAGTCCATGTTCCGCTCAAAGGTTCTCCCGGCCGTGGCACAGGATTACGAGAGAAGAACAGCGCAAACAAATGGACAGGAGAGAGTGCGCCAGAGATTTGGTGCACTCATTCTGTCCTTGAGAACACTGAAGTATCCTAAAGAACTCGTCCGATTGTACCGACAGAGTTGGCGCGGTTTCCAATGCGACCTTGTCCTTGCTATTCGAGGCCGAAGCCATGACTCGCTGCATCTTGTATTCGTTTGTCCTCGTAACGGCACGTCGCCACAGACCGTCATCAAGCGAGCGACGCGCATTTCTGCAAAGGCACCACTCTCCAAGTTTGGTTTAGAGGTAGAGATCGACGCCATCACCAGACACGATTTCTCGGAAGACTCTCTGGCCGTTTTCGGTCTCAGGCCACGAAGCAGTCTTAAGGTATACAGGGATGGGCGTTTCTACGCATGGAATGATCGCGTCACGGTCCAGACGCTCTGCGAGGCCATGAAGAATGGCGGATTCACTAAAGGCCCGTCAGAGGGATATCCTCCCATTCTAAGCACTCTGGCAATCAGCATTGACCCCAAGCGTCCAGAAAAAGCATTCGAGGACAACAATGCCGAAGGCTAAGATTGGACGCACGAAGAGAAGGAGAAACCGCCCGCAACTCACCACAGAAGAAAGGGAAAGACGAAAGGCTGCGCGCAAACACAAGACCGACATTCGAACGACCTTCATCAATGCTGGGTTCGAGCATATAAAGACGCGGGACAAACACTTCACCGTCTTTGATCGACGAGGTGAAATAGATGCGATCTACGCGTACGAGAACATCGTCGTATGCGTTGAGGACACGCAGACCTCGCGTCAAGAGGACATTGTAGATCATTTGCGAAAAAAGGTGGAGTACACCCAACACTTGGCTGGCCACCAGGACGAGTTCCTTCAAGTGCTGCGCCGCGAATTCCCTATATTCCGCGGATATGTGCGGAGACATGCGCAATATTCTACGCCTGAGTACCATGTGGTGCACGTATACTCTTCGATGAATACTCTGGACAAGATCCATAAGTCACGCTACGCCACCACTTTTCGATTTCTGGACTATCCGTGCCTACAATATTTCCTGACTATCTCCAGGACAATCCACAGGTCTACCAGGTTCGAATTGATCAAATTCCTCGGATTGAGTCTCAAGGACATCGGCGCGGACCTCAGTGGGGCAGACTCCACCACGTATGAGGCCCTACTCCTGCCTGAAACTGCAAGTAGCTTTCCGACCGGTCACAAGTTGGTATCGTTCTTGGTAGATCCGCGAATGTTACTGGAACGCTCTTACGTCCTTCGAAGTGACAGTTGGATGGACAGTGATTGTCTGTACCAGAGACTGCTGTCCAGAAATAAGATCAACAGCATGCGCGAATACCTCGTCAAAGAAGGTCGCGTCTTCGTGAACAACATTATCGCCACCCTACCGGCTGGCTGCCAGATAACTGATAGAGAGGAGAAACGGCTGGACGGCACCGCTATCACTAAGATAGTGCCGGTACATATCAGCATACCGAGAGAATTCAACGCCATAGGCATTATAGACGGGCAGCACAGACTGTATTCGTATCACGAAGGTGACGACCGTTTTGACGGGAAGATTGAACCCTTACGAGGCAAACAGCACCTTCTCGTGACGGGCATAGTGTACCCAAAGCACATCCCTCCTGCAAAGAGGCAACGTTTCGAGGCACAGCTTTTTCTTGAGATCAACGACAAGCAGAAGAGAGTAAGAGGTGATCTCAAACAGGCAATTGAACGCATTGTGCAACCGCACTCCCCGATAGCCATAGCAAAGGCAGTGGTCCAGGGTTTGGCCGAGACAGGACCTCTTACAGGTAGACTGGAAGTTCATTTCTATGATACTGGTAAGATAAAGACCACATCTATCGTAAGCTATGGAATGCGTCATATCGTGAGCCTTGACGGTGAACATTCCTTATTCAAGCGGTGGACGAACAAGCAGAAGAAGACAATCCAGAAGAATAGAAGCGTACTCGAGGTCTATGTCGATCACTGCGTCAGCGAGATCAACATGTTCCTTGGCGCATTCAAGTCCGCCCTACCGGGAGACATGTGGACTACAGATCGTAAGAAGAGCCGAGCACTGACCACTACCACTATCAACGGCCTCATATTCTGCCTGCGTCTCCTCATCGAAAAGGATGCACTGGGAGACTTTGACTACTACAGAGCGGGATTCTCCAACATGAAAGTCAGCTTCAAGCCGGAACGCTTCACCTATCGGTCGAGCCATTGGAAGAGCCTTGGCGAGGAACTATTTGAACAATGCTTTACCTGACGCTGGGGACAGTCTCCTGCGTGCGGCTAAAACCGTCACGGATGGTGGGGACGGATGGTGGGGGACAGACACCCATTTTCTCGTGCGGTTGGCGAGGGCGGAGGGTAGATCACCATCCGGTGGCGGAATGGCAGTGCGGCGGGATGGGGGCTTCGCGCGGGCTACGAGCGGTAGCTGCGAATCGCAGGTAGCGCGGCGGAACGTATCTCGTATCTCGTATCTCGCCACGCTTCGCGAAAGTCGTCGACAAAGCTATAACCGCTTGCCAGACAGCCGGTTATGATCCAAAGGACCATTTTGCCGATATCAGCAAAATGGTCGATCTCGGCTCGGGGGCCAAGCGAGAAATCGATGATATCGCGCTGAGCCGATACGCCTGCTACCTTATCGCCCAGAACGGGGACCCCGCCAAGGAACAGATCGCGTTCGCGCAGACCTATTTTGCCGTCCAGACCCGCAAGCAGGAGGTCATTGAGAAGCGTCTGGCCGAGGCGGAGCGGGTCGGGGCGAGAAGGCGGCTGAGCCGGTCGGAGAAGGAGCTTTCCGGCGTGATCTTCGAGCGGCTCGGCGATGGGGAGAGCTTTGCGCGGATTCGCAGCAAGGGCGATACGGCTCTGTTTGGTGGCCGCACCACGCAGGACATGAAACGCAAGCTCGCCGTGCCGGCCAGCCGGCCGTTGGCCGACTTTCTCCCGACCATCACGATCAAGGCCAAAGACTTCGCCAACGAGATCACCAACTTCAACGTCAAGCAGAACGACATGCGTACGGAGACGAGGATAACGGGCGAGCACGTGAGGAACAACGAAGAGGTACGTCGTCTGCTCGTGGATCGCGGCATCGTGCCCGAAAGGCTGCCTCCGGGCGAAGATGTGAAGAAGGTGGAACGTCGCCTCGCGACCGAGCAGAAGAAGTTGCCCAAGCAGGTCAAGGGTCTCGAAGGCCCCAGCACCGGGGAAGACGCCGGATGAGACGAAGGCGCATCAGCGGCAGAGCGACGCGCCGGACAAGGGAGACGACCGGCTGGTCTACGAGCTATACGGCGTGACCGACGACGAAATCCGGATGGTGGAGGAGGCGGAGCCGGGGACGGGCGGGTTGCGGATAGCACAGTGGTGTGCGGTGCACACCCTACGCCGCTTCACGCATCCCGTTGGTGCAGGCCGGAGGCGGTAGGCCACAGGCCGGAGGAGCCGTGGTCGGCGCCGCACGCACGACACATGACGCAACACGCGCGACGAAAGGCCGGCGACGAGCATGCAGCGCAGGGGCGAGGCATGCCTCGCCCCTACCGATTCACGAGATACGAGATACGAGCGACGAGATACGAGATACGCCCTATTCGACGGCGAACCAGTCGTCGGTCAGGGTGCTGTCTTCGAGCCAGTGCTCTTCGAGCAGGGCCCTGTCGAGCTCGTCGACGCGGCAGTCTCCGTTGAGGTCGCCGACCGGAGGCACATAGCCGGGCAGCGACTGAGCGGCCTCGCACGGGTTGTTGTAGACGTTGATCGTGACCGCGTCGGTGCCGATGTACTCGCCGTCGAAGGCGGCCAACTGCAAGACGTACTGGCCCGTCGCGGCCAGCATGACGTTCGTGTCCTCGGCGTTCGGCGTCTCGATCATGGCATCGCCTTTGGCCGGCTCCGTCTTGACCGTCCAGACCACCGTGTAGGGCATGACCGTGCCATCGTCGGTGACGGTCGCATCGAGCGCGCCGGTCCTGGGTCCACCCTCCAGCCAGGTCACGATGTCGGGGCCGGCGTCCACCTGCGGAACGAGATTGTCGGAAAGGAACGTAAAGATCGGGCCATAGATCGGATCGTTTTCGCTGCCGACGTAGGTATCGACCGCCCAGTAGTACCGCGTCTTGCGTTCGGCCTGCACCGTCACGGAGGTGACGTTCTGCGCGCTGACGACCTGTATCGCCTCGGGGTTGGTGAAATCGACCAGCGCCTGATAGTCGTCGGTGAAGTAGACGTCGACGAGGACCGGCTCGCCCGGCACGCAGGGATCGGGCAGGGTCCAGCTCAGCGTCACCTGGCCCGGCGAGACGAGGGCGCCGTCGGCGGGATGCGGATCGAGCAGCGCGGTGGCGGTCAGCGTGGTCCGGCCGGGGTTGGTGACATCGTAGTCCAGGTGCAGGACGCCCTGGCCGCGATAGGCGATGATCCAGCCATTGTCGATGTACGTTTGAAGCGTCGCGGTGTCGTCGCCGTCAAGGATCAGCGTGCCGGCGCCGACGTCCATCAGGCCCTTGGCGCTGGTCATGCGCAGGTCGGCGGCGTAGACCGTGCCGCCCCGCAGGTTCGCGGTGCCGGTGCCGGCAAGGCCGGGGATGACCAGCTCATCCTCCAACTCGATGACGCCGCCGGTCATGTTGAGCGTACCGATGCCGTCCCAGCCGAGCTGAAGCGATCCGGTCGCGAAGAGGCCGCCGCTGACATTCAGGACGCCGTGGCCGGACGGGCTGTCGACGCCAACGTAGGCGCCGGAGGCGGTGAGCGAGCCGCCGGTGATGTCCAGGTTGGTCAGGACACCGCCGTTGCCGACCCGCAAGGTCTCGCAGATGGCTTCGATACCCTCCTGGACCACGCAATGCGTGTTCTCCGGCATGTCGATAGACGCCGGGTCGGTTTCGGTCGGAACTGTGTCCGTGTTCCAGTTCTGCGGCGTGCTCCAGAGCGAGTCGGGCCCGCCGTCGTCCCAGGAAATCAACGCCGAGGCGCCCCCGCCCAGCGCCAGCAACAGGACCAAAGAGACCAAGCACGTCATTCTGCTGAACATGGCAATCCTCCTTCAGAACCGTCGTTCATTTCTATGATAGACGTTTTTCGGAATTCCGCGTCTGCCTTCGTACCTGGCGCATCCGCACGCTCTACAGGGCATGATACCACCGGCGTGGGGGGATTTCAACCGTCGAGGCGGCCGATCGGGGCTTTTTTGTGCCCGCAGGCAGGCTTAGCGAGGGAAACAAAAAAGGTCCAGCATCCTCCGGGGGGTAGGGACACCGGACCTCTCATCATATTACATTGCCTGCCACGGCTGGAATATCCATCGGCTCGAAAAGGGCCCGACTTACGAAAAATACCCCCTATACCGGTCGGACAACACGAAAATACGTACTTGCCACAATGGACGGGCTCCTCCGCCCCCTGTCTGGCAGGCCCCCCTGCGGCCGCGTCGCAGGGTCCGATAGGCATCGGCCGCTTTTTGTGATGCGTCAGGCCGCCTGTGGCCGATAAAGTGACCGTGGGAAAGAGCAGAGGGCGGAGGTCTTGAACCCGCCGACGGACTCTTTCGCAGGGAGGCTGACGCCCGGTCAGCGGCGTCGCTCGAGGCGTCGGAACTTCACGGGAGGTTGTGAGATCATGAAAGCCAGCGTCCTGATCAGCACTTACAACCAGGAAAAGGTCATCGGCCAGGCCATCGAGGGGGCGTTGTCGCAGACGACGGATTTCGACTTCGAGATCGTCGTCGGAGAGGACTGCTCCACCGATTCCACGCGTGCGGTGATCTGCGGTTACCGCGACCGGTATCCGGATCGCATTCGCCCGCTGTTCCGCGAGCACAACCTGGGGCTGATGCGGAACCTGCCCGAGTCGTTTCTGGCCTGTCGGGGCGAGTACGTCGCCTGTCTGGACGGCGACGACTACTGGACGAACCCGCACAAGCTTCAGCGTCAGGTCGAGTTTCTCGACGCGCATCCCGACTGCAGCATCTGCTTCCACAACGCGATGATGGTCTGGGACGACGGCTCGCAGGGTCCGACCCTCCATTCGCCTCCGGGTCGGCGGCCCACGTACGGCCTCGGTGAGCTGCTGGCGCACGATTTCATCAGCACGTCGTCGGCGATGGTCCGCAACCACCTTGTGCGGGAGTTTCCGAGCTGGTTCGGGACGCTTGCGGTGCCCGACTGGCCGTTCTTCGTGCTGCACGCGATGCACGGGAAGATCGGCTATCTCGACGAGGACTGGGCGGTGTACCGCCAGCATCCGGCGGGCATGTATTGCCGGCTCGCCGAGGAGAAACGCATGGAGCAGAACATCGGCATCACCCGCACCTTCCGCGACGTGATGGGCCCCGAGTGGCGAGGCCCACTGACGGAAGCGGTCCACAGCCGGTGTCTGAGCCTGGCGCTGTACTATCAGCGGCACGGAGACAAAGCCAAGGCCGCGAAATTCGCTCGGATGGCGGTCCAGGAGAGGGCGCCGGGTCTGCTTCGGTCCTGCCGCACGGCGCTGAAGGTTTTCGCGTACATGCGCGTGCCGGCCCTGCCGGGTCTGGTCGCGCGATGTCGGGCGCGGGCCAGGGGAGGCGCGTCCGGCGAATCTACCCGCCCGGACCACGAAGGCCAGGCTTCCATCGATAGGTAAAGCCCATCATCGCGCCACGCCGTACGCGTGGGCCAGCAGCTTGATCGGGTGGGTGACGGTCACCTCGCCGATGTGCTCGATCTGCATCTTGCACGCGGCGCACTCGGTCAGCACGTTGCGCATCGACGCCGTCGCGATGGCGTTCCTGAGACTCTCGGAGATCCGGTCGGCCAGGTCGTAGTTCTTCTTCTGCATGCCGAACGTGCCCGACAGGCCGCAGCAGCCGGCGCGAAGGTCCGTGACTTTCACGCCAAAATGCTCGCCCAGCAGCTTCAGCGTCACGGTTTCGTCGCCCACGGCGCACAGGTGACACGGGAGATGATAGACGAACTCGTCGGGCACTCCTGCGGTCGGGGCCTTGAGGCGGCCGCGCCGCCGCAGGTCGGCCAGGAAGTTCATCAGCTCCCAGGTGTTCTCCGAGACCCGCCGGGCGTCGTCGCCGGAAACGTAGTGACGCATCTCCTGCTGAAGGCACAGTGCGGCGCTGGGCTCGGAGCAGACGACCTTGTATCCGCCGCGGACCGCCTGAGTGAAGCGCGCGACGTTGAACGCCAGATCGCGGCGGGCGGTCTTGACGTCGCCATATACAATGGCGGGCAGCGGCACCGGGCGCTGGGCGGGCACGATCACTTCGACGTCGTTGTGACGCAACACGTCGAGGACGGCGAACCCCAGCTCGTGATCATTGCTGTTGGCGTAGGAGTCGACGAAGTAGGCGACTCTGTCGACCGGCGCGGCCAGCGGGCCGACGGCGGCCAGATGTTTCCGCGCCGCCCTGACGAACGAGCCTCGCTGGAAGGTCGGCATGCGGCGTCGGCGGTCCAGGCCGATCGTCCGGTCCATCGCCCATTGGAACGGCCGCAGTCGCAGGAACGCATTCGAGACCGGCGAGAAGGCACTGCCCAGCAGGCTCAGGTAGCGGTTGTGGCTCAGGGCGAATTCCGTGCGGCGCAGCCCCTTGCGCCGGACGTACTCGGCGCGGGCGGCGGCCATCAGCGTCGAGACGCGGACGCCCGACGGACACTGCCTCTCGCACATCTTGCAGTTGACGCACAGGTCGAGGAACGTGCGGAATTCAGGCGATTCGAAGTCCTTTTCATCCATCTGGCCCGTGGCCCAGTAGTGCAGCAGGTTGGCCTTGGCGCGCGAGCTGCCCAACTCCTCGCCCAGGGCGCGGTAGACCGGGCACATGCGCAGGGCCGGATCGCGCGTCAGACAAAGCCCGCAGCCGTAACACTGCTCGAACTCCAGTGCCAGCTCATGGTCGGCGAAGTGCATCTCGGACCGCGTCTTCTCGGGCAGAATGGGTCTGGCCCGGCGGAGGTTCTTGACCATGATGTCGGGATCGTCGTTGAGGATCTTGCCCGGGTTCATCAGGCCCGACGGATCGAAGATCGTCTTGACGTTGCGCAGAACCTCGTAGAACGCGTCGCCGTACTGCCGGCGGACGAAACCGGCCCGCAGCAGCCCGTCGGCGTGCTCGCCGCTGATCGAGCCGCCGAGCGACCAGACCAGCGAGAAGACCTCGTCGGCCATCGCCCGCATCTTGTCGACGTCGCGCGGGTTGCCCAGGTCGAGGTAGGGTCTGAGGTGCAGCTCGCCGTCGCCGGCGTGGCCGAAGAACGACATGGTCGTGCCGTACTTGCGCTCGATCTTCTGAAGGCCGTCGATGTACTCGGCTAGGCGCGTGTGGTCGACGCTGGCGTCCTCCATGAACTCGGCGGGGTGCTCGCGACGCCGCTTTCGATAGAGCAACGGGCCGGCGTCCTTGCGCGACTTCCAGACGCGGGCCTGATCGGCGGGCGAGGTAATGATGGTCCGCCCCGCCGCCTGCTTGCCCACGGCCAGGTCGGTCACCTCGATCCGCTCGCGGACCTGGGCCTCGGTGTCGCCGACGTGTTCGATCAGCAGCACCGCCGCGGCATCGGCCGGCAGGATGTCACGATACTGGGGCAACTGGTCGATCGCCAGATGAATCAGGGTCCGGTCCATCAGCTCGCACGCGGCCGGCGTGGTCTTGACGATGGTCGGGACCGCCCGCGCCATGCGGTCGAGCGAGTCGAACTCCAGTTGGAGCAGACCCTTGACCTTCGGCAGCGGGACCGTCCGCAGCGTGATGCGCGTGAAGACCGCCAGCGTTCCCTCCGAGCCGGCCAGCAGGCGGGCCAGATCGATCCGATGATCGTGGCAGACCGACGCGATGTTGTATCCGCTGCGGTTGCGTTTCGTGGCGGGGACCGCCCTGTCAATCACGTTCTGGTTGGCGGTCAGCAGCGACCAGCACTCCCTGGCAATGGCGTCGGCCCGGCGGCCGCCGGCCTTCTCCACGTCGACGGCGTTGGCGAACGAGGCCACCGTCCCATCGGGCAGCACCGCCTCGATCGACTCGACGTGCTCGCTCATGTGGCCGTATTGCAGGGAGTGCGCGCCGGTGGCATTGTTGGCCAGGCAGCCGCCGACGGTGGCGCGGTTGGCGCTGGAGGGGTCGGGCCCGATCTTGCGGCCGTACCGCGCGAGGTGCTTGTTGAGGTCGTCGAGAACGACGCCCGGTTCGCACGTCACGGTGGCGCCGTCGTCGGCGGTGTGAAGGATCCGCGTCATGTGCCGGGTCATGTCGAGCACGATGCCCGAACACAGGCACTCGCCGGCGACGCCGCTGCCGGCGCCGCGCGGCGCGACGGGCAAGCCCTCCCGAACGGCGTACGCCACAACGGCCTCGATGTCACGCGAGCGGCGAGGGGCGACCACGCACTGCGGAACGATGCGATAACTGCTGGCGTCCGTGCTGAACGCGACACGATGAAGGATGTCGGCAAACGCCTCGCCTTCGATCCGGCCGGTCAGGTCGGCAGCGATTTGGATCGGGTCTTTGGCCATGTGTCAGAGATCTACGTCCATCAGGGGTTCCGGCAGGCGGCGCGCCTGGCCTATTGCTGGAAGTCACGCGGCAGGAACTGGGAGGCGGCCACTTCCCCGCTCATCCGCAGCACCGCCAGATCGTCTTCGCCGACCTGCCCGTTGATGAACTGCTGGACGGTCGGATGGGGATGATCGCGGATATGGTCGGCATTTCCGTCGGCGATAATCCGCCCGTTGTGCAGCATGATGATGCGGTCAGCGACCTTATAGGCGCTCTTCATGTCGTGCGTAACCACGATGCTGGTCACGCTCAGGTCCCGTTCGAGCTTGAGGATCAGTTCGTTGATGATGTCGGAGCGGATCGGGTCGAGCCCGGTCGTCGGCTCGTCGTACAGAATCACCTCGGGATTCAAGGCAATCGCCCGCGCCAGGGCGACGCGTTTGCGCTGCCCGCCGGAGAGGCTCGCCGGATAGTAGTTCTGAAACCCGTCCAGGCCCACCATCGCCAGCTTGGCCTTGACCACCTCCTGTATCTGGCTCCACTTGACGTCCTTGAAGTGCTGGCGGATCGGAAACATGATGTTCTCGGCCACGCTCATGCTGTCGAACAGCGCCCCTTCCTGGAACAGGTATCCGAAGCGCGTGCGGACGCTGTGCAGTTCCCGTTCACTGAGGTGGTCAATCCGCTGGCCGTCGAAAGAAACCTCGCCGGTGGTGGGCCGTTGCAGCACGATGAAATGCTTCATCAGCACCGTCTTGCCGCAGCCGCTGGGGCCGATGATCACCGTGGTCTTGCCCCTCTCGATGGAGACGGACACGTTGTCGAGCACCAGCTTCTTGCCGAACTTCTTGGTCAGACTCTTGACGTCAATGATGGCGTTGGTCATTCCGTCCCCGTTGGCCGGTCTGTTGTGATCGTTCTGTCGTTCCAAGCCAAGCACTCCCGCGTCGGCCCGTGATCCGGGCGCTGCAAACCCCGGCGTCAGACCAGACTCTTGATCGGCCAGAACGTCAGGTAGATGCTCTTGAACACCACCGCCAGGGCGAAATCCAGGGCCAGAATCGAGATGAAACTGGCCACGAAGGCGTCGGTACAGGCCTGGCCCACGCCGTGCGCGCCTTCTTTGCAGTTGAATCCCTTGTAGCAACTGATCGTGGCCATGGCGCCGCCGAAGAAGAAGCCTTTGATGATGCCGATCGCCACGTCCCACAGCTCGACGCCGGAGGCGCTGAAGTTCCAGTAGGCCCGGCTGTTGATCCCCAGTTGCAGGAAGCTCACCAAGGCCCCGCCGATCACGCCCATGGCATCGGCATACATGATCAGGATGGGGGTCAGCAGCAGGCACGCCAGCAGTCGAGGCGCTACCAGGTATCGGATCGGGTCGGTTCCCATGCTCCTGACCGCATCGATCTGCTCGGTGACGTTCATCGTTCCCAGTTCGGCCGTGAGGGCCCCGCCGACGCGTCCGGCCAGCATGACCGCGGCCAGCACCGGCCCGAGTTCCTTGACCACCGAGATGTTGATCAGCACGCCCAGGTGCTCTTCGAGCCCCATCCCCGCCAGTTGGTCATAGGCCTGAACCGCCAGGGTCATTCCCACAAAGGCGCCGGTAATCATGATCACCGGCACGCTCCGGACGCCGATGATGTTCATCTGGGTCCAGATCAGCGGATAGGTCTGCCGGGCACAGCAGCTTCGAAGCGAGGTGGTCACCGACCGCCAGGCGAATCGTCCAAACCGACCGGCGTCGACCACATCCTGGACGGCTTTGGCCCCAAGCGTTGCTATCATCAAGGCATTCCCTTATGCGAGGAACGAAGGTTCACGGCCTCGTTCGATGCGAGCCGCCATGCTCCGGCTGTCCTTGTAACCGGCCCGGGCAGCCTTGTCAAGCGCGACCGCCCCCGCCGGAAGCGGGCGGCGACAGCATCTCTTCGAGGATTTCGGCGGCGTCCTTGACGAGATCGGGGCAGATGGTGCGGAACAGGCCCTCCCGGGTGGCCTTCTGGGCCCCCTCGGGCGTGCTGATGTCGCAGCCGAGCAGTTGCTTGCAGACCACGCTTCGGTTGCGCTGCTGGAACTTCGCGACAAACTGGCCGAGGGCCGCATAGACGTCGCCGCGACCATCCCGCTGGTCGCAGTGGGGGCCGGCGAATCTGAGCCCGAGGACCATGAAGGCCCCGGTGACGGCGCCGCAGGTCTCGCCCAGGCGCATTCCGCCGGCAAAGCCCGATGCCAGCTTCATCGCCTGCTCGCGCGGCAGTCCGAGGTCCGGACCGTAGATCGCCGCAATCGCCTGCGAGCAGGCCGCCCCGCCGCAGAAGCACTCCACCGCCTGATCCACTTTGCTCATATTCCCACTCCTTGGGTCCAAATCCGTGCGTCCGTTGACGACGTGGACCGCTATTGTAGAGTCTCGCCGGCCAAACGGCAATCATCGAGTCTCACAGTATCTGCACTGGTGCAGGGTCATTTCGGGCAACGAAAGCGGTGTGGCAGCGGCAGGCACGGCCCGCCGATGGAGGCGCCGAGAAAGAGGAAGACCATCGGCAAACTGCGTTTGCCGCTGCCACCCGGCGCACAGATGCACGCGGGCAATTGACACTGAGACACCGTCGGGCTAAGATCGCCGCTCTATGGCGATGAAGGAAAGTCACATTACGATTCTCGGGATCGAGACGAGCTGCGACGAGACGGCGGCGGCGGTCGTCACCGATGGTCGGCAGGTCCGTTCGTCCGTGGTCGCCTCGCAGACGGCGCTGCACCAGAAGTACGGGGGCGTGGTGCCCGAAATCGCCTCGCGGGCGCACATCGAGAATCTGCTGCCGGTGCTCACGGAGGCGATGCACCAGGCCGGCGTCGGCAGGGACGAGATCGACGCGATTGCCATCGCCAACCAGCCGGGATTGGCCATCGCCCTGGTCGTGGGAGTCACCGCCGCCAAGACGCTGAGCATGATGTGGGGCAGGCCGCTGGTCGCGATCAACCACCTTCACGCCCACCTCCAGTCGGCGATGCTCAACGAGGAGCAAATCGAGCTGCCGGCGGTGGCCCTGGTCGTCTCAGGTGGGCACACCTCGTTGTACGACTGCGAGTCGGCGCTGGACCTGACGCTGCTGGGCTCGACGATCGACGATGCGGCCGGCGAGGCGTTCGACAAGGTCGCGACCATCCTGAAGCTGCCCTACCCCGGCGGGCCCAGCATCGAAAAGGCCGCGCGTAACGGCGACCCCAAGGCGATTCGCTTTCCGCGCTCGATGCTCGGACGCGACTCGCTGGACTTTTCCTTCAGCGGGCTCAAGACCGCCGTGCTGTATCACTGCCGGGGCAAGGACATGAAGGGCGCCGATTGCGTGGACCGGATGAGCGAGCAGCAGATCGCCGACATCGCGGCCTCGTTTCAGGCGGCGGTTGCCGACGTGCTGGTCCGCAAGACCCGACGCGCCGCCGACCGGATCGGCGCCAGGACGGTACTGCTGGGCGGAGGCGTTGCCGCCAACGGCGCGCTGCGCGAAGCGATGGAGAGGATGTGCCTTCGCCACAAACCCCCGCGGCGGCTGCTCGTGGCTCCCAAAACCTATTGCACGGACAACGCGGTCATGGTAGCCTCGCTGGCGTATCACAAGTACAAGGCCGGCCTGTTCGCGGACCTGACGCTGGAACCCAACTCGACCGGCTGAAAAAGAAACACGAAATTCGAAATCCAAAATCCGAAACAAGCACGAATGACAGAAATCCCAAATTCAAAACGAGTCATCCGGCAGGCCACAGCGTTTCGGTCATTGGGATTTGGCGCCTTGGATTTGTTTCGGATTTCGATATCCGGATTTCGAATTTCTTGAAAGGAATCAAGCCATTCAGCCGGAACTCTTGAGACAACTGTTGGGGCAGGTCAAAGACGGCCGGGTCGGCGTCGATGACGCCATAGAGCGGCTGCGGCACCTGCCGTTCGAAGACCTCGGTTTCGCCTGCGTCGATCACCATCGGCAGCTCCGCCAGGGGTTTCCCGAGGTCATCTTCTGTTCGGGCAAGACGACCGAGCAGGTCCTCGCAATCTTCGAATCGCTGGCGGCCCGAGGCAACAACGTCCTGGCGACCCGCGCGAGCAACGAAACGTTCGAGGCACTGGTCGCGACGGGCAAGTTCCCGCTTGCCCGTTACGAGGCGCTGGCCCGCGCGATCGTGCTGGAGCAGAAGCCGCCGGCGGCGTCGAAGAGCGTCCTGCCGATCCTCACGGCGGGAACCGCCGACCTGCCGGTGGCGATGGAAGCCAAAGTCACCGCCGAGATCATGGGCCAGCGCACGGAGCTGATCTGCGACGTGGGCGTCGCAGGCCTGCACCGTCTGCTCGGACATCTGCCCAAACTGAACGAAGCCAATGTGCTGATCGTGGTCGCCGGCATGGAGGGGGCGCTGGCGAGCGTCGTAGGCGGCCTGGTGAACTGCCCGGTGATCGCGGTGCCGACCAGCGTCGGTTACGGCGCGAGCTTCGGCGGGCTGTCGGCGTTGCTGACAATGCTCAACAGTTGCGCCTCCGGCGTGACGACGGTGAATATCGACAACGGGTTCTCCGCGGCGGTGACCGCGACGCTGATCAACCGGAAGATCGACGGGGTCCCATAGACTATGGAGATCGTACGAGAGGCGCCGAGGCTCAAACCCCGGCCTGTCGACGGACACAAGGGGACATTCGGCAAGGTCTGCATCGTCGCCGGCAGCGTGGGGATGAGCGGCGCGGCGGCGTTGGCCGGCCGGGCGGCGCTGCGGTCCGGCGCGGGACTGGTTCGCGTGGCCACCGCGCGCAGCGCCCTGCCCGTCGTTGCCGCGATTGAGCCCTGTTACACCACCATTGCCCTGGCCGAAGACGCCGCCGGACGCATCAGCGGCAAGGCAATCGGCGCGATCCTTGAGGCGACGCTGCAGAATGACGTAACCGCCATCGGTCCGGGTCTGGGCGCCAGCGCCGGCCTGCGCTCGGTGATCGAGACGCTCATCCGGCAGGAGGGCCTGCGGCTGCTCATCGACGGGGACGGACTGAACAACCTGAGCCGACTGCCCGACTGGCCGAGGAGACGCAGGGCCCAACTGGTTCTGACGCCGCATCCGGGAGAGATGGCACGGCTGTGGTCGGGTCTGTTCCGAGACGAGATTCCATCCGACCGGCAGGAAGCGGCCGCGCGCATGGCCCAGGCCACGGACAGCGTCGTCGCCCTCAAAGGCGCCGGCACCGTCGTGGCCGACGGGCAGCGTTTCTACGTCAACTCCACGGGCAACCCCGGCATGGCCACCGCCGGCTCGGGCGATGTGCTGACCGGCGTGGTCGCTGCGTTGATGGGCCAGGGACTCGACAACTTCGAGGCCACGGTGCTGGGCGTCCACGTTCACGGCGCCGCCGGTGACATCGCCGCCGAGACGTATGGCCAGATCAGCTTGATAGCGACTGACATCCTCGAAGCCCTGCCCAAGGCATTTGCGGCAGTCGCTCTGTTTTGATATGCCATCGCCCGCGAGACACCGCAGCGATCCGCCGATTCTCACGCGAAAAACACCTCTTCGAGAAGAGAGGAATCTGTTGCAGGGCCCCCGAGACCGGCTATAATGCGACGCCATGTGTCGAACCAGGTTGGGACCGCCACGCAAGGAAAGGACACTCTATGCCGTCGGTAAGCGTGCTTGACATTGTCGTATTCGTCGCCTTTGTGGTCTCCGTCGTGACCATCGGCCTGCTGAAGAGCCGCAAAGAGAAGACCGGCGAAGACTATTTCCTTGCCGGCCGTGGCCTGTCCTGGTGGCTCATCGGCTTCTCGCTGATCGCCGCCAACATCTCGACCGAGCAGTTCGTAGGCATGAGCGGCCAGGCCGCCGACTGGCTGGGCATGGCGATCGCCAGCTACGAATGGATGGCCGCCATCACGCTGGTCGTCGTCGCCTTCCTGTTCCTGCCGGCGTTCCTCAAGAGCGGCATCTACACCATCCCCGAGTTCCTCGAATACCGCTACAACGCCTTCGCAAGGACGATCATGGCGGTCAGTACGATGATCATTCTCGTCGGCGTGCCGACCGCCTCGGTGATCTACTCGGGCGCCAAGGTGATCTGCGTGTACTTCCAGGGCCAAAGCCTGTTCGGGCTGGACTTGGGCAACATCGTCGTCGGCTGCTGGATCATCGGCCTGGCGGCGGCGATCTACGTCTTCGCCGGCGGATTGAAGGCCTGCGCGTGGGCGGACCTGATCCAGGGCTCGGCACTGATCGTGGGAGGCGCCTTCGTGATGTACTTCGCGATGCGTGCCCTCGGCCAAGCTGATCCGGCGGCGCTGGCGGCCACCGCAGCCGACCCGAACGTCACCGCCGACCAGCTCACCAACACCGGCGCCTGGGGACGCTTCTTCGCGATCAATGCCGCTCCGCTGCCGGCCGGCAAGCTCCACATGGTCCGCCAGATCACCGACTCGACGATTCCGTGGACGGCGCTCGTCGTCGGCCTGTGGATTCCCAACTTCTTCTATTGGGGTTTGAACCAGTACATCACGCAGCGCACGCTCGGCTCCAAGTCGCTGGCCCAGGGACAGCGAGGCATCGTCTTCGCCGCGTTCCTCAAGCTGCTCATCCCGTTCGTCGTGGTCATTCCCGGCATCCTGGCCTTCAACCTGTTCCACCAGGATCTCCAGGCGGAGGCCGGGCGTAAGAACAGCATCGCCCTGGCCGCCTTCGAGCAGAAAGAGCAGATCGTCTTCGAGTTCACGGTCGCCTTTGCGAAGCTCAACGGCGCCACCGCCGTCGAAATGTACGCTCACAACGCGGCGCTGGTCCAGGCGGTGCCCGTGGCGGCCGCGACGCTCTCGGCGGATGATCTGGTCGCCAAGAACACCGAATTCATCGCGACCGCCAAGTCCAAGGGCATCAAGATATCGCAGAAGCTCGTCGGTCACGATTTCGACGCCGCTTTCCCGACGCTGATCCGCAATCTCGTCTCCAAGCATCGCGGTATCCTCGGCTTCGTCCTGGCGGCCCTGTTCGGCGCGGTCGTCAGCTCAATCGCGGCCATGCTCAACGCCGCTTCGACCATCTTCACGATGGACATCTTCCGCAAGGTCAAGAAGGACGCCTCGCAGAAGGCGCTGATCACGTGCGGGCGGGTCTGTATCGTGGTCTTCGTGCTGATCGCGATCTTCATCGCGCCGAAGCTCGACAGTCCGGCGTTCGGCGGCATCTTCACCTTCATCCAGGAGTTCCAGGGTTTCATCTCGCCGGGCATCCTGGCGATTTTCCTGTTCGGGTTGCTCGTACACCGCGCGCCGCGCCATGCAGGGACCGTGGGACTGGTGCTCAACCCGATCCTGTATGGGACGCTGAAGTGGGCCGACCGGATTCCCGGGTTCGGGCAGACCGAATTGGCGGGCAAACTCGCCCAGATCGCGTTCCTGAACCGCATGGCCATCTGCTTCGGCATCATTCTGGCGGTGCTGGCGGTGATGACGGTCATCAAGCCGCTGCCCGAACCGGTCGTGCTGCCGACGAACCCGAAGATGGACATGACCAGCTCGCGCGGCGCCAAGCTCGCCGGGGTGGGCGTCGTGATCCTGACGCTGGCTCTCTACGCCATCTTCTGGTAATCGGCAGGAAGCTCGCGGTTGCCGCCGCGTCAGTCGAGTCGAACACACCAGCGGCCCTTCAGAATCACCTGACGGGCCGCTTTCCTTTTCGCTTCCGCACGACTGTGACCGCCTTGAGGTCCCTACAAACGGGATTGTGCAGAAGGGGCAACTCTGGTATAAATGATAAAAGGAGCCGGGGGGCCAAACGGGTCAGGGCTCCTGGAAGTCGCGCAGGCGGACACGGCTCCGGCGTGCGGCCGGAGCGGGACGAGGACGGTCGGATGCGAAGGAGACACGTCACGAGTGGAGGATTCACCTTTTTTGAGGCTGTATCTGCCGGTGCCGGCGGCCTACCCGTTCGTAGTGTGCCCGTAAGGGCATACGATGATGGGGTAACGCGTGACGGCCTCACTACAAACGACAGCGAACACAACCGGGTCTTGACCTTCAACCACATGGCAAAAGGAGGACGAGAAATGGTTTCCAAGAGATTCGCGGCATTCGGAGTGCTTCTGCCCCTGGTTCTGGTTTCCCTGTGTGCGTCGCGGGTCGGCGCGCAGATCTACTTCTCCGACGACTTCGCGGACCCGGCCGAGTCCGCGACCAAATGGGAAGTCATCAGCGGCGACTGGCAGATCGCCGACGGCCTGTACCAGCAGCTCAGCACCGCCAGTCCGTGGCAGGCGTCGATGGTGGCCTCGGATCGCTGGAAGGACGAGTGGGTCGAGTACACCATCGAGTTCAAGGTCCGTTCCCTGACGCCGGGCGATGCCCCGGTCAACGTGCTGTTCCGCGTCCAGGACCCCGCGCCGGTGACGTGGGACGACCGGAACGGACCGAACACGCACATGTACCGCTGGATCATCAACGGCTGGACGAACACGGAGTCGCGCCTGTACATCTACAACGAAGGCGCCGCCACGATGCTGACGCAGACGAACAACGCGCTGGAGGTGGGGACGTGGTACCACATCAAGCTGGAAGTGGCTTCGACCGGGCTGGCCGGCTACGTGGACGACGTGGAGATGTTCCGCGTCCAGCATGCCCAATGGACCACGGGGCGAGTCGGCCTCCACGCCTACAGCGGCGTGATGGACTTTGACGACTTTGTCGTGTACGGCCCGTTGGGCCTGGTGAGCGCCTCGACGCCCTCGCCGGAGGATGGCGCGGTCGATGTACGGCGCGACGGCGTGTTGAGCTGGACGGCCGGGGCCTCGGCGGTCACGCACGACGTGTACCTGGGCACGAGCTTTGCGGACGTCAACGCGGCCAGCCGGGCCAACCCGATGGGCGTGCTGGTCAGCCAGGGACAGACCGCCGCGACGTATGATCCTGGTCTGCTGGAGCTGGGCCGGACGTACTACTGGCGCATCGACGAAGTGAACGGCCCGCCGGACTACACCATCTTCAAAGGCGATGTCTGGAGCTTCGAAGTCGAGCCTTTCGCGTATCCGATTGAAGACGTGACGGTTGCCGCCTCCAGCTTCATGGAAGGCGCCGGGCCTGAGAACGTGGTCAACGGTTCCGGCCTGGATGAGAACGATCAGCACTCGGCCAAATCGGCGGACATGTGGCTCAGCGGCGAGAACGCAGACCAGCCCACCTTCATCGAGTTCACCTTCAACCGCCTCTACAAGCTCCATCAGATGCTCGTCTGGAACTACAACATCCAGTTCGAGGCATTCCTGGGCTACGGTTTCAAAAACACGACGGTGGAGTATTCCGAGAACGGGGTCGACTGGATGGTCCTGGGGGATTTCGAGTTCGCGCAGGCCACCAGCCTTCCCGCGTACGCCTCCAACACCACGATCGACTTCGAAGGCCGCGCCGTCCAGGCGGTGCGTCTGACCGCCAACAGCAACTGGGGCGGCGCGTTTCCTCAGTACGGCCTGAGCGAGGTCCGCTTCACGTACGTTCCCACCTTCGCTCGCGACCCGCAGCCGGCAGACGGAGCGGCCGGCGTACCTCCGGATGCGACCCTGAGCTGGCGGCCCGGACGAGAGGCGGCGACGCACGAAGTTCATCTCGGAACCGATCCCGGCGCGCTGACGCCGGCGGGCGGCGGCCAGGCACCGAGCCTGACGCCGCAGACGCTCGCGTTCGGAACGACCTGCTACTGGAGAGTCGACGAAGTCAACGAGGCCGAGCCGACGGCAGTATGGCAGGGTGATCTGTGGACTTTTGCCACGCTCGAATATGCGACCATCGACGATTTCGAGAGTTACACCGACAATATCGACGCGCACGAAACCATCTTCGACACATGGCTCGACGGCTGGGTCAACAACAGCGGCTCGACCGTCGGTTACCTCGACGCGCCCTTTGCCGAGCGAACGATCGTCCACAGCGGCGCGCAGTCGATGCCCCTGACCTACGACAATTCGTCCGCCCCCTTCTATTCCGAAGCCGAGCGGGACCTGAGCGGGATGGCCTGGAACATCCACGGCGCCGACACGCTGCGAATGTTCGTCTCTGGGCCAGTGGTCGGGGGAAACGATCCCGAGCCGTTCTACGTGGCCGTCGAAGACGCCGGCGGACACGTGGCGGTCGTGACGCATCCTGACATCGCGCTGAGCGCCGGCTGGACCGAATGGCGGATCCCGTTCAGCGAGCTGCCCGGCGTCGATCTGAGCAACGTCAGAACGATGTACATCGGCCTGGGCGACCGCGACAATCCCAGAGCCGGCGGCGCCGGGCTGGTCTTCGTCGACGACATCGGATTCGGGCATCCGGGCTCTGCCGGCGACTGATGGAGATCGCGGAAACGGCATTCTGAGCCGCATTGTGGCGGTACAAAGACGCAATATGGTGGTTTTTACGCGGTTTTTCTGCTAACATAGGAGGACAGAGTCCTATAATACAGATCGGAGCAAGCGGCGTCTGCGTCGGAGGTGGCCGGCTCGACAGCGTAAGGGGGGTCTAATCCGAGCCAAAGCATCTCCGGAAGGCATTGCGCCCGATTCCGCGATACAGTATTCCTGTGAGAGGCAATTTGTGCCGATCAGAGACATGGCTCGGCGCGTGACCGAGACATAGCCGTGCGGGTTCTGTCTGAAGGAGGATGTTCATGTTCACCAGACCATTCCATGTGTGCATTGTCGTTCTGGCGATGGCGGGCTGTATGGCAACCCAGGGCGCCGTGTTTATGGACAGCTTCGAGGAGGCCCATGACTTCGTCGCCGCCGGCGTCACCGGCACGGTGTGGGACGGATTCATCGGCCTCGCCGACGGCGAGACCGTCGAGGCGCTCAATGCGTCGATGGACCGGGCGGGCCAGCTCTACATGCAGTCGGCGAACGCCTACTGGCACGAGCCGTGGACGCCGCTGGGCCCGTTCCTCTACAAGGTCATCGAGGGCGACTTCGTCGCCACGGTGAAGGTGACAGACTACCAGGGCACTGCGGCACAGCCGCTGTACCACAACAACTGCGGGCTGCTGGCCCGGGCGCTGCCTGACGACGCCGGTCCCGGCGAGGACTGGGTGGCTCTCGACTACTTCCCCATTTGGAGCTGCGGGAACTTCGTGCGCACCGCCAACGACAACGTGCGGACGGAGAACGGACACAACGGCGCGCAGTTCAACCTTGACCCGTATCTTCAGATCGAACGAGTCGGCAACACGTTTCATTTCCGCACCAGCGCCGACGGCGTGAATTGGACGGAGATGGGCGTTTCGCCGATCGTGCGGGACGACCTGGCCGATGTGCCGCTGCAGGTTGGGCTGTATCAGGCGACATACTCCGCCGATTCGGGCTACGTCGCGTTCGATGACTTTTCCATCGACGGCCCGCTGGTGGTGCCGGGCATGAAGGCGTATAGTCCCACCCCGGCCGATGAGGCCACGGACGTGGCGCGAGACGCCTCGCTGGGTTGGACGGCTCCCGAGGGTCTGACGGCATACGACGTCTACTTCGGGACATCCCTGGATGATGTCACGACCGCAAGCAGAGCCAATCCGCTGGGCGTTCTGGTCGCCCAGGGACAAAGCGACATGACGTACGCTCCGGCCGATTCACTGGAATACGGACAGACGTACTACTGGCGCGTCGACGCCATCGAAGCCGACGGCGTCACCATGCACGCCGGCGATGTCTGGAGCTTCACCGCCGAACCCTACGTCTACGCCATCGAGAGCGTCGTGGCGACCAGCAACGCGGCCTCCGAAGAGGCGACCGGGCCGGCCAACACGGTCAACGGCTCGGGCCTGAACGCCGACGATCAGCATTCGACGGAGGCGACGGACATGTGGCTGGCCATCCCCGGCGACGAGCCCGTCTGGATCCAGTTCGAGTTTGACAAGAGCTACAAGCTCTACGAGATGTGGGTCTGGAACTACAACGTGATGTTCGAGAAGATGCTCGGACTGGGCCTCAAGGACGTCACGGTCGAGTATTCGGCCAACGGAATGGAGTGGACCGCCCTGAGCGATGTTCAGCTCACACAGGCGACGGCCAAGAGCACCTATACGCATAACACCACCATCGATCTCGGTGGCGCGGTCGCCCGCTTCGTCCGGCTGACGGTCAATAGCGGTTTCGGCGTGATGGGCCAGTATGGTCTGAGCGAGGTCCGCTTCCTCTACAAGCCCGTCAAAGCCCGGGACCCGCAGCCGGCCAACAACAAGACCGCCGTCAGCCCCCAGACGGCGCTGAGCTGGCGGGCCGGCCGCGAGGCGGCGACGCAGGAGGTCTACTTCGACACGAACAAGGTCGCCGTCATGACCGGCACGACGCCTGCGGCCTCCGTCACCCAGAGCCGCTACGAGCCCGGCGAACTGAACCTGGGTACGACGTACTACTGGAAGGTCGACGAGGTCAACGACGCCGCCAGCCCGAGTCGGTGGGACGGCGACCTGTGGAGTTTCTCCACGCGGGAGTTCCTGGTCGTGGATGATTTCGAGAGCTACACGGACAACGTCGACGCCGGCGAGGCGATCTTCGACACATGGCTCGACGGCTGGGTCAATCAGACCGGCTCGACCGTCGGCTATCTGAACGCGCCGTTTGCCGAGAAGACGATCGTCCACGCAGGCCGCCAGTCGATGCCTCTGGCCTACGACAACACCTCGGCGCCGTGGCACTCCGAGGCCGAGCGCACCTGGGACAGCCCGCAGGATTGGACGCGGAACGGCGCCGACACGCTGCGGCTGTTCTTCCGCGGCCACTCTCTGGGCTTTGTCGAGACCGGCGCCGGCAGCGTCACCATGAGCGGCGTCGGCACCGACATCTGGAACACGCAGGATGAGTTCCGGTTCGTCTACAAGCCGCTCGCCGGAGACGGTTCGGTCATCGCCCGCGTCGACAGCATCGAGAACACCGACGTCTGGGCGAAGGCGGGCGTGATGATCCGCGAGAGCCTCGATGACACCTCGAAGTACGCGATGGTCATGGTGACCGCTGCCAGCGGCGTGTCGTTCCAGCAGCGCATCTCGCCGGGCGGCGACAGCACGTCGGTCACGCAGGCCGCCCTCGAAGCGCCCTACTGGGTGAAACTGACGCGCGCCGGCAACACGTTCACCGCGCAGCGTTCGGAAGACGGCACCACCTGGGTCAACATCACCGCCGACGCGGCGGCTTCGTCGGCCACGATCTCGATGATCGGCAACGTCTACGTCGGCCTGGCGGTGACCAGCCACAATGCGGCGGCCGCTGCGACGGCGCAGTTCTCGAACGTGGCGACCACCGGCTCGGTGAGCGGGCAGTGGCAGAGCGCCGAGATCGGCGTCGCGCAGCCCAGCAACACGCCGGACAGTCTGTACGTCGCCGTCCGCGACGGCAGCGGACACACCGCTGTGGCCGTCCACCCCGACCCGGCGGCCAGCCTGCTCGACACCTGGCAGCAATGGCTGATTCCGCTGAGCGAGCTCAGCGCCGGCGGCGTGGTCCTCAACCGCATCGAAACGCTGGTCATCGGCGTCGGCGACCCGGACGGCCAAGCTGCGGGCGGACAGGGCATGGTCTTCATCGACGACATCGGCGTCGGTCATCCGCTCGCCGCTGAGCCGATGTCGACCGAGATCGAAACGTTCGACGTCTCGCGAGACTTCCTGACCGAAGGCGCTGAAGGAACCTTCTGGGACGGCTTCCTGGGCTTGGGCGACAACGAAACGGCCGATGCGTTGAACGCGTCGATCGATCGCGAAGGCCAGTTGTACATCCAGTCGACCGGGGCCTTCTTCCACGAGCCCTGGTCGCCCATCGGGCCGTTCCTGTACAAAGTGGTCGAGGGCAACTTCGTCGCGACGGTGAAGGTCGCCGAGTACGCCGGGACCGCCGAAGCGCCGGTGTACCACAACACCTGCGGCATGATGGCCAGGGCCCTGCCCGACGAGGCCGGACCGGGCGAGGACTGGGTCTCGCTGGACTACTTCCCCATCTGGAGTTGCGGCAACTTCGTCCGCAGCGCCGACGACGACGTCCGCACGGAGAACGGCCACAACGGCAAGGCCTTTGCATCCGACCGCTATCTCCAGATCGAGCGGGTCGGCAACGTGTTCCATTTCCGGACCAGTCCCGACGGCCTCGCGTGGACGGCCATGGCCGTTTCCCCGCTGACGCGGGACGACCTCGATGGTGTGGCGCTGCAAGTGGGCTTGTTCCAGGCGACGTATTCGAGCGATCCAGGCTACGCGGCGTTCGACGACTTCATCCTGGAGACGCCCAAGTAAACCGCCAGACCCGACCGAGGGGGTTTACCAATTCCCTCGAGCCGGTTGTTCCGTACTCCCAGGGCCTGTGTCCACTCGGCACAGGCCCTCTTCTTTGCGCCCGCGCACGTGTGGCAGACCGCGCACATAGTTTGCCGATGGAGTCCCTCACACGCAGCCCAGACCATCGGCAAGCTCCGCTTGCCGCTGCCACACGAACAAGCCATACAGATAGTGCCTTGATGTTTGGCGGGCGTTGGGCTATATTCGCACGCAGTCGTCGCATGAGCTGATAACCTTTCGTTTTTGGAGAACGCAAAGCGAGATGGGACTGACACAGGAAGGCCGGGCGGCGTTGGAGAAGATCCAACGGTGGGCGAAGGAGCACAAGCTGAACATCGCAGGCGGCAAGGTCCGGCGGACCTCGTCCCGGTTCTGTCTGGGCGTCGAGCACGGCGACTACAACGGCACCGAGCTGTTCGGCGTGGGCACCGACCGCTTCATCTGGATGGCCTACAAACCCAACGGCGCCAACAAGGTCCGGCTCTTCAGCGGCAACTTTCCCGACGACGGCGTGATCGAATACGCCATCGGCCATGTCCCGCAGCCCAAATCAGCGGCCATCGCCCAGACGTGGGGCCGATTTCCCTACGGCATCGACTACATCCTGCGGCGTGAGGGGTTCCAGCTCACCCAGGGGATCGACGCGGTTCTTTACGGTAACATCCCGGGCGGCGGCATGAGCCGCTCGGCGTCGTTGTGCATCAATCTGATTCTCTCGCTGTTCGATGCGAACCAGATCAAGGTCAAGAAGGACATTCAGATCGTCGATCTGGCTCAGGCGGTCGAGAACGACTACATCGGCTCGCCCTGCGGGAAACTCGACCAGACGATGGTCCTGTTCGCCCGGGAAGGCATGGGCACATACTACAATCCGTCCGACCGCTCGATCGAGTACGTGCCGATGGGCGCCGGCGCCACGGATTTCCGGATCATGGTGCTCGACACAGGCACCGACCGCCCCGGCCTGGAAAAATCGACCTACGCCGTGCGACGGCGCGAGTGCGAAGAGCTGGTCGCCATCCTGCAAAAGGCCGGATTCCAGATCTCCTGCCTGGCCGACATCAAGGACGAAGCGGTCTATCGCAAGATCATAACGCAGTTCGGTCCGAAATTCCCCGACCTCTGCGCACGACTGACGTACATCTATGGCGCTCAGCAGCGATTCTACAGGATGATGGACGCGTGGAAGGCGGGCGACATCGAGACCGTCGGCGCGATCTTCCGCCACGACGGCATCGGCCTGCGCGACGACTACCGGATCTCGGGGCCGGAGCTGGAGACGATGTGCGACATCGTCCGTACCGTGCCGGGGGTGCTGGGCGAGCGAATGCTGGGCGGCGGCGACAAGGGCGCCTCCGGCGCGCTGGTGCGGGCCGAGAGCGTCGAGGCCGTGCGCGACGCGGTCCAGACGGCCTATCCACGCAGCCGGCCCGACTTCGCCGACAAGTTCGCGGTGCACACGTGCAAGGTCGTCGACGGCGTCAAAGTCTTCGAAGGCGAGCTCTGACGCATCAGGAAGCAATCCCGCATGACGCAGAAACACGAATCACGGAAGAAGGGATGTCACGCCGCGACGGTCCTGTCCAATGTCCGGGCGGGCGAATGTTTCTGGAAGATGCGGCTTCGCTTCTCGGGCGAGGCGGCCGGCGCGTTCGCGAGGTTCAGGCCGGGCCAGTTCATCGAGTTCGACACGTCGGACCTGGCAATCCCCGCGACCGAAAGCATCCCGAACGCCCTGCGGGACGGCGCGCGACGCAGCGTCCTGCTGCGCCGCCCGTTCAGCTTCTCCGACGTCGCAGTCCAGGGCGATGCGACGCTCGCCGACCTGCTCTACTGCGTCGTCGGTCCCGCCAGCCTGCGCATGACCACCCTTCGCGCCGGCGACGTCGCCAGCCTCATCGGACCGCTGGGCAATGGCTTCACCGTCCCGGCAGGCAAGCGGACCGCCCTGCTGGTCGTCGGAGGCATGGGCCTTCCGCCGATCCGCTGTCTGGCCAGGTTGCTGAGTACCGAGCACAAGGACGTCGAGGCGATCGCCTTCATCGGCGCTCGGACGGTGGCCTCCCTGCCTCTGGAAGAACGTCCTGCCGCCTTCGATGGAGGTCTGAGTCTGTCGGTTCCGACTTTCGCGACGTTGGGCGTTCACTCGATGGTGGCCACCGACGACGGTTCGGCCGGCCATCGGGGACCCGTCACCGAGTGTCTGGCGCGGTGGCTGCAGGAGAATGTGGATCGAGACAGGGAGAGTTTGATCGTCTACGCCTGCGGCCCCGAGCGGATGCTGGAGGCGGTGGCGCAAATCGCGGCCGAAAGGGACATCGATTGCCAGGTCAGCATGGAACGCCGCATGGCCTGTGGGATCGGACTGTGCCAGAGCTGCGCGATCGAGTGCCGCGTCGAGGATTCGACTGAGACCGTCTACAAGCTCTGCTGCCAGGACGGGCCGGTCTTCGACGCCAGAGAAGTGGTCTTCGGCGCAGAAACCGCGTGACGCTCTTGTGCCCGAATAGATAGATCACGAACCGAAATGAATGAGCGAATCGACATGTCGGTGGAGTTTGCGGGGCGGAAGCTGGCCAATCCGGTGTTCACCGCATCGGGCACGTGCGGGTACGCCGACGAACTGGCTGACTTCATGGACGTCAATGCCCTCGGCGGCTTCATCACCAAGAGCATCACGCTCAAGCCGCGCAGGGGCAACCCCACGCCGCGAATCGTCGAGACCGACGCGGGCATGCTGAACGCCATCGGCCTGGCCAACGTGGGCCTGGAACGCTTCATCGCGGAGAAACTGCCCCTGATCGCGAAGATGGAGCCGGCGGTCTTCGTGAATGTGGCCGGAACGACGATCGAGGAGTACGTCGCGGTCGTCGAGCGGCTGGCGGGCGAGAAGGCCCTGGCCGGCTTCGAGTTGAACATCAGTTGCCCGAACGTCAAGAAAGGCGGCATCAGCTTTGGGATCGATCCCGCCCAAGTCGAGGAGATCACGCGGGCGGTCAAGAAGGCGTGCAGATCGAAGGTGCTAATCGTCAAGCTCACGCCGACGGTGACGGATATCAGCGTCACGGCCCGCGCCGCCATCGCCGGCGGCGCCGATGCGCTGAGCCTGATCAACACCTTCACCGCGATGGTCATCGACATCGAGACACGCCGGCCGGTGCTGGCGAACCGGACAGGAGGTCTGTCGGGTCCGGCCGTCAGGCCGATCGCGGTCTACCTCGTCAACAAGGTCTACCGGGAGGTGGCCCGCGAGGCGGGAATCCCCATCCTGGGCCTGGGGGGCATTCGCACCGCCTCCGACGCGATCGAGTTCCTGATCGCCGGCGCAACGGCCGTCGCGGTCGGGACCGCCAGCTTCATCGAGCCTGACTGTGCAACGCAGATCGTCGGGGGCCTGCATGACTACTGCGTGCGAAAGAGGATCGCCTCGCCCGCCGAACTGACCGGCACGCTCGCCGGACCCGCCTGAGGCGAGTCCGACGTCGATATACACTCGTTCCATGCAAGAGAAGGGAGACTCGAAGATGAAACGACGCGAGTTCTTGATGGCCGTCGGCTGCAGCGCCGCCGCAACGGTTCTACCGGGCTGTACCACCAATGCACCCAAGACCGCCACGGCGCCGCGCGCGCAGCGGCCGAACATCCTGTGGCTGATCTCGGAAGACACCTCGCCCGATTTCGCCTGCTACGGCCATCCGCTCGTCAAGACGCCAAACCTCGACAGGTTGGCCAGCCAAGGCGCCCGCTTCACCAACGCGTTCGTCACCGGCCCGGTCTGCTCGGCATCGCGCTCCGCCTTCATGACGGGCATATACCAGACCAGCATCGGCGCGCACAACCATCGCAGCCATCGCGACGACGGCTACACGCTGCCGGCGCCGGTGAACGTGATCACCGAATACTTCCGCCAGGCGGGCTACTTCACCAGCAACGCCTCCGGCCTGAACTACAAGAAGGCCGGCAAGACCGACTGGAACTTCACCCCGAAGGGCGAGCCTTTCGACGGCACCGACTGGGCGCAGCGCAAACCCAACCAGCCGTTCTTCGCCCAGGTCAACCTCAGCCTGACCCATCGGGACTTCAAACGCGACCCCAAGAACCCGATCGACCCGAAAGCAGTGAAGCTGCCGCCCTGCTATCCGGATCATCCGGTCGCCCGGCGCGATTGGGCCGACTATCTCGAATCCATCCAGAACCTCGACACCGAGGTCGGCGTGACGCTGGCCTGGCTCGAAAAGGAGGGCCTGGCGGACAACACCATTGTCATGTACTTCGGCGACCATGGCCGCCCGCACGTGTGGGGAAAACAATGGCTCTATGACGAGGGCATTCGCATCCCGGCGATCATCCGCTGGCCCGGCCACATCGAGCCAGGCACCGTCGTCGATGACCTCATCAGCAGCATCGATTTCGCGCCGACCTTCCTGTCGCTGGCGGGGATCGCAGTACCCAAGCACCTTCAGGGCTATCCGTTCCTCGTCCGCGGCAAGAAGGCCCGCAAGTACGTCTTCGCCGCCCGCGACCGATGCGACGGCACCGTCGACCGCATCCGCTGCATTCGCTCGAAGCGGTACAAGTACATCCGCAACTTCTGTCCCGAACGGCCGTACACACAGTTCAACGCGTACAAGAAGCTGCAATATCCCGTCCTGACGCTGCTGCACGTGCTGCACAAACAAGGGCGGTTGACGCCGGAGCAGGCGCGGTTCATGGCGCCGACACGCCCGACAGAGGAGTTCTATGACCTCGAAAACGATCCGTTTGAGACGCACAACCTCGTCGACGACCGCGCGCACGCCAAGGCGCTCAGGGAGCACCGCGCCAAACTCAACGAGTGGATCAGGGCCACCAAGGATCAGGGCCAGACACCCGAAACTGAGAGCGTGGTCGCCTACTGGCAGAAGGACATGGCCGCATCGTACGAGCGGCAGATGAAGAGCCGGGAACTGTCTCCCGATATTTCCGATGAGGATTACCTGAGCTGGTGGGTCAAGAAGCTGCTTGTCTGAGCCGCGCCCTGCCCTCTCAACATCTCGGAGGTACGCATGAATCAGAACACGTCACCACTGTTCGGCATCGTGGTCCTTGTTGTTCTCATCAGCCAGACGCTCGGTGGCTCCACGCACGCCGCCGACAGAGCGGATCGCATGACCTACGCCCAGGCCAAAGCGCGAATCCCTCAGCGGCAACTGCCCGAGTTCTGGGTCGGCGACGTCAAGGGGCTGGCGGACCGGTTCGAGCGGCTGACGCGCGGGACCGCCCGCGTCATCGCGATCTCGCCGGGCGGCAGACCGATCCACCTCGTCACGTACGGCGACAAAGAGCCGCTCCAGCAGAAGGCCAACTTCAACTCCGCCATCGGAGGCCGTCTGCCCAGCGCCTATATGGACAAGAACGCGAGGAAGAAGCCCGTGGTCTTCTTCGTCGGTCCCGTGCATGGCCACGAGGTCGAGGCCTTGACCGGTCTGGTGAACCTCATCGAAATCATGGAGTCCGGCAGAGACCTGCGAGGCCGGGATCAGAGTCACCTGCAAGCGCTCGGCTCGCAGTGCCGTCTGTTGATCGTTCCGGCGGGCAACCCCGATGGGACAGCGCGGTTCGAGCCCCGCTCGCTTCAGGGGATGGAGCAGAACGACCTGCGGTTCTGGGGCCAGGGCACCTGGAGCGACGATCGGCTGTGCGGCTGGCCTCAGGTCAAGAGGCAGCACCCGCTCGTGGGCGACAACGTCGGTTTTGTGGGCTGCTACTTCAACGACGCCGGCATCAATCCGATGCACGATGAGTTCTTCGCGCCGATGGGGCCGGAGGCGCCCGCGATCCTGAAGATCGCCCGCGAGGAAGGGCCCGATCTGGCGGTCTCGCTGCACAGCCACGAGCCGCCCCCGGCCCTGCTGCGGCCGGCCTACCTCCCGCACGCGATCCAACAGGACGTTCGCGTTCTGGCGGAGCGCTACTACGCCATGCTGGACCAGCACAGTCTGCCGCACGACAGCCCGCCCCAGGTGCGTGCCGAGGATCAGGAGATGCCCAGCGCCTTCAATCTGACCAGCGTGTTGTACCACATCAGCGGAGCGACCTCCTTCACGTTCGAGTGCCCGCACGGCCTGATAGGCTCGTGCGAAGTGACACACGAGCAAATCCTCGACATCCAACTGACCCTCTATGAGGCCATGCTGCGCCATGAGCTTGACAAGAAGAAGTGACATCGCTATCCGGCCGGCCCGCTGGATTCCGCTGTACGTAGCTCTGCTGTGCGCCGTCGCCTGCGCCGAGACGCTGAAGCTCGACGAGAGACCTGCCCAGCCGGGCGAATGGGGCTATCGCCCTGCAGACGCGAGTGTCTCGGCGACCGATCCGCCGGCCTTCAGCTGGCGTCCGGCCGGCGGCCTGAAATGGGAGATCGAGTGCGTTCGCGAGGGAGCCTCTGCGGACATCGCGTACCGCGCCAGCGACGTCGAGTTCAACGTGCATTGTCCTCCGAGGATCTTCGGGCCGGGACAGTACACGTGGCGATACAGAGGCATCGACAAGGAAGGCAACTGCACGAACTGGAGTCAGTCGCGAACGTTCACGATTGCCCCCGATGCGGCGAAGATGCCGTTGCCGGCGCGGGAGGAGCTGCTGGCTCGCATTCCCAGGACCCATCCGCGACTGTTCCTGCGGCCGGAGAATCTGCCTAAGCTCCGTGCTCTGGCCCAAGGCGAAATGAAGGCGCAGTACGAAGGCCTCGTCAAGCAGTGCGAGCAGATCCTGGCAGACCCGCCGCCCACCGCCGAGCCGCCAACGTATCCGCCGGAGATGGAGCGTAAGAGCGAGGAATGGCGCCTGATGTGGTGGGGCAATCGGACCTATACGATCAAGGCCCTCAACAGCGCCGCGACGCTGGCCTTCACCCGCCTGCTGGGCGGGCAGGAGAAATACGGCCGGGAGGCCAAACGCATCCTGCTCGAATGCGCCAACTGGGACCCCAAGGGCAGCACCGGCTACCGCTACAACGACGAGGCGGGCATGCCGTACAACTACTACTTCGCTCGGACCTACAGCTTCGTCAACGATCTTTTGACGGAGGACGAGAAGGGAATCTGCCGCAAGGTGATGAAGGTCCGCGGCGACGAGATGTACCGGCATCTGTGTCCGCGCCACCTCTGGCAGCCTTACGCCAGCCACTCCAACCGGGCCTGGCACTTTCTCGGCGAGGTGGGCATCGCCTTCCTCAACGAGATCGACGGCGCCGACGACTGGGTCTGGTTCGCGACGAACGTGTTCTTCAACGTCTATCCCGTCTGGAGCGACGACGACGGCGGCTGGCACGAGGGCTCGTCGTACTGGTCGAGCTACATCGACCGCTTCACGTGGTGGGCCGACGTCATGCGCGAGGCGATCGGCATCGACGCCTACGATAAACCGTACTTTTCGAAGCTCGGCTACTATGCGATGTACCTGCTGCCGCCGGACAAGCTCGACGGCGGCTTCGGCGACCTGACCGCGAACAAGCGGGCCCGCAACTACATGCCTTTGATGAGCATCCTGGCGGCCCAGGCGCAGAATCCGCATTGGCAATGGTACGTCGAGCAGCTTGGCGGTCCGGCCCAGACCGAGGGGTACATCGGCTTCATTCGAGGCCAGTTGCCCGGGGTCGAGGCAAGAAAGCCGAACGATCTGCCCGCATCCCGTCTGTTCGCGGGCACCGGGCAGGCCTACCTCAACACCGACATCACCGACGCGAGCAACGATGTGCAGGTGGTCTTCAAGTCGAGCCCATTCGGCACGCAGTCGCACGGCTACGAGTCGAACAACTCGTTCCTGCTGTGGGCCTACGGACAGCGGCTGCTGATCCGCTCGGGCTACCGTGACATCTACGGCAGCGACCACCACGCCAACTGGATGTGGACCACCCGTTCGACCAACTGCATCACCGTGGGCGGCCAAGGCCAGCGAAAACACACAGCGGCGGCCCAAGGTAAGATCACCGCGTTCGCGACCACGCCGGAGATTGACGTCGTCGTGGGCGACGCCGGCGAATCATACGAGGCGCCGGTCGAGCTGTTCAAACGCGCGATCCTCTTCGTCAAGCCCGACCTGATCGTCGTCTACGACCGCCTCAAAGCGAGCGAGCCGTCGACCTACGAATACTGGCTCCACGCGATCAACGAGTTCGATATCGGTGGCGGGAACACTGTCACCGTCAAGAACGGCGACGTCGGCTGCCATGTCGGCTTCCACTGCCGGGTGCCGCTGTCGTTCGAGCAGACCAACGAATACGATCCGAACCCGCGTCCGAGAATCACGCTGCGCGAGTGGCACCTGACCGCCACGACCGCGCAGAAGGAAAGGGAGATGGAGTTCATCACCGTCTACCGCCCCTACAAGCTCAAGGACGGTTTCATGGGCGCATCCGGATTCGAGATGATCCCGGGCGGCTACCTTTTCACCGCCGGCTCTCCCGGCGGCCAGCTCACTGCCCTGCTGCCCACCGATGACGCCGCAACGCTGGAATACAAAGACCTCCAGACCACCGGCACGATCAAGCTCAAGCTCGACCGCCCCGGCCAGGAGCCCCAAATCCTCGAAATCCGCGAGAATGATTTGCCCTGACGGCCGGCGTCAGACACTGGAAGATGAGAATCGCGAATACCAGCGGATACCCTATGTAGAAGAGCAACAGAGTCGCACCGTACTTCTAAAAATGCGCGAGCCGAGACCCGCCTGCCGTCCCGAAGTCGACCACTCCCCAAAGAAGAACGCCCAGGAGCAAGTACTGCCACGATGCGGATAGTCGAGATTGCCTGCTCGTTGTAGCTTTTCGCATCTGGACGCCGATCGATCTTCCCGTGTACGCGGCATGCGAAACAGCCGAGCAGTCTACGTCGAATGCGGTCGGGCAGATGACGGCGGGCGCGAGAGTTCGAAGCGAATGGTTTGCGATTCTTCGGTGCGGCCGGCGGGGTGGAAGCCGGACTTTTCGAGGACGCGGCAGGATGCGGCGTTCTGCGCCGTGGTGTGGGCGAGGATCCGGCGGACGCGGGGGTCGTCGAACGCCCAGGTCAGCAGGGCGCCGACGAGTTCGGTTGCGTAGCCCTGGCCTCGCCAGGCGGGCATGATGGAAAAACCGATCTCGGCGTCTCCTTCCTCACTCGGCGGGCCGAGAAACCCCGCGGCGCCCACCAGGACCCGCTGCGGACCGCCCCGCCTGATAGCGTACCACGTGTACCAGCCCACGGTCTCCGGCCCGCCTTCGCGCAGGCGGTCGCGAAAGAACTCCTGGGCGCCCCGGTCGTACTCGCCCGGCGGCCAGCCCGCTTCGATATCCGCCTGCAACAGAGCGGCCAGACGTTCCGGGCTTTCGAGTTCGGCGTGAATATGATCGAGCGTCGCGGCCACGACCGCCAGACGAGCGGCCGATAGCCTTCGAGGCCTTGGCAATTCCATTGGCTCGACAGTCCTTCCCAAAGGCGACGGGTTCCTTGCATTGCGTCCGAAGATCATAATGCGCCGCGTGAAGGACACAACTCATTTCTCATCACTCCTTCGGCCCCAGCGTCTCGTGCTCCGTGCCGGACCGGCTCATGGAGACCGGATTCGGGTTGATCCGCCACACAGTTTCGGCTATGCTCTGGCCATGGCAGGCCGCCGGATCACAACAACAACGAACGGGGCAGCAAGCAGCGGAAGCGGCCTTATGACGTCGTCGCGTGACATATCGAAACGCTCATTACAGGGGAGATAGCACATGGCCAGGGATATGGAGACGCTCTACCAGCAGCGACTGAACCGGTATGTGACGGCGATGCGGAACGAGAAGCCCGACATGATCCCGATCCGGCCGTTCGTGGCCGAGTTCACCGCCAAGTACGCCGGTATGACCTGCCAGGACGTCGCCCACGACTACACCAAGGCCTTTGAGGCCGCGGTCCAGTGCGCCAGGGACTTCGACTGGGACGCGGTCGTCGCGAACATGGTCTACGTCTGGACGGGCCTGGCCCAGGCGGCAGGTCTGCGCTACTACGGCATTCCAGGGATCGGCATCCCGGCCAATACGGGCTTCAACTACATCGAGCCGCCCGAAGAACAGGCGTTCATGCGCGAGGACGAATACGATGAGCTGATCGACGATCCGACGGCGTTTCTCTACAACACCTGGCTGCCGCGCGTCTCGACGGAGGTCAGCAAGATCGGCGAGGCCTCGACGTACCGCAACAACATTGCACTGACCAAGAGCGCGATGGCGATGATGCAGTACTTCTACGCGTTTGGGCCGCAGGTGGCGCGGCTTCGCAGCGAGTGCGGGACGGCGGGGGCCATCTCCGGCATCTTCAAATCGCCGTTCGACATCATCGCCGACAAGATGCGTGGCTACGTCGGCCTGACGATGGACATGCACAAGCAGCCCAAGAAGGTGCTGAAAGCCGCCGAGGCGATCATCCCGCACATGGTCCACGTCGGTCTGAGCACGGCGGACCCCAACAAGCAACTGCCCATCGGGTACTGGATGCACCGGGGCTGCGTCCCGTTCGTTACGCCGCAGCAGTTCGACTCGCACTACTGGCCCACGCTGAAGCCCTGCATCGAGGAGTTCTGGAAGCACGGACACCAGACGCTCTTCTACGCCGAGGGCAAGTGGCGGCACCACTTCGACACCTTCCGCAACCTGCCCGAACGCAGCATCGTCTTCCACTGCGACCAGGACGACATCTTCGAGGTCCACCGCAAGCTGCACGACCGGTTCGCCATCAGCGGCGGCGTCCCGAACATGCTGCTGAGCTGGGGCACGCCGGACGAGGTCAAGCAGTTCGTCCTGCGTGTGATCAAGGAGGTCGCCAGGGACGGCGGCTACATCCTGGACGCCGGCGCGATCATGCAGAACGACACGAGCATCGAGAACATGAAGATGATGACCCGGGTTTGCCGCGAGCATGGCGTCTATTCCGCCGGCACGTACAAGACCCCGGTCGCGACGCCTCCGTGTGATCTGCCTTCGTCGGTCGAGTCCCGCAAGAAGGTGACGGGCCTGGCTGGGCGGCCGGCGCCGCGCGTCAAGCCCGGCGTGTGCTTCCCCTGGGAGCAGCGCGTCAAGGACCTGCCCGAGATCACCGGCGACAAGGCCTTCGTGCAGAAGGTCTGGGAAGACGTCGACGCGCTGGGCAACATGTACATCTGGCAACTGCTGCTGTCATTCTGAGGAGGAGAAGCCATCCATGAACCGTCGCCGCTTTCTGAAACAGACCGGCTGCGTCGCTGTCGGCGGACTCAGTCTTCCATATCTCGTCTCTTCTTCGGCGTTGGGCAAGGCGGGGGCTGTCGCCGCCAGCGAACGTATCACGGTGGGTTTCATCGGGACCGGCGGGCACGGCATCGACATGAACCTCAAGAGCTTCCTGGCCCAACTCGATGCGCAGGCGGTGGCCGTGTGCGACGTCGATCCGGTCAACCTCCACAAGGCGCGCGACCTGGTCAACGCCAGGTACGGCAACACCGACTGCATGACGACGCAGGATTTCCGCGAGATTCTGGCTCGTGCAGACATCGACGCGGTGATGATCTCGACGCCGGACCACTGGCACGTGCCGATCTCCATCGCCGCCGCCAGGGCGGGCAAAGATGTCGAGTGCGAAAAGCCGACGCTGACCGTCGAGGAGGGCCGCAGACTGGTCCAGACGATGCAGCGCTACGGCCGCGTCTTCCAGTGGTCGACCGAGGACCGCTCCGTCGACGTGTACCATCGCATGTGCGAACTGGTTCGCAACGGACGGATCGGCAAGGTGCACACGATCCGCGTCGAGCTGCCGGTCGGGCCCGACACGCCGGGAAATCCCGAGCCGATGCCCGTGCCCGAAGGCTTCGACTACGACATGTGGCTCGGGCCGGCCCCTTGGGCCCCTTACACCAGGGACCGCTGCCACTGGAACTTCCGCTGGATCTTCGACTACTCCGGCGGCATGCTCACTGACTGGGGCGCTCACCTGCTCGACGGTGCTCAGTGGGGCAACGACACCGAGCACACCGGACCGGTTGAGGTCGAAGGCCGGGGCGTGTTCTGCCAGGGCGGGCTTTACGACACCGCCCGTGAGTATCACCTCCAGTACACCTATGCCGACGGCGTCAAGCTCTTCGTCGACTCGGGAGAGCCCAGCCTGCGATTCGAGGGCACGGAAGGCTGGGTCGGCAATCGCGGCTGGCGCGGCAAACTCGAAGCGAGCCGGCCGGCGATCCTCGACTCGGCGATCGGCCCCAACGACGTCCATCTGTACACCTGTCCCGGCGGCGAGCAGCGCAACTTCCTGGACTGCATCAAGTCGCGCCAGGCGTGCTACTTCCCGCCCGAGATCGGCCAGCGATGCTTCACCATCGCCCACATCGGGAACATCGCGATGCGCCTGGGCCGCAAGCTCCGCTGGAACCCCGAAGAGGAACGCTTCGTCAACGATGACGAGGCCAACCGCATGCTCCGCCGCACCGCCCGCAGCCCGTGGGATCTTCTCTGAGCGGGCGCCGGGACGAGGAACTCGCCATGAAAAGCCACACGCTGATCGTTATCCTGCTTCCAGCCATGGTCGCAGGCAATGTGCCGGCGGTCACTTGTAGCGACTGTCACGCGATCGAACTGACCGGGCCGAACCTGGCCGCCTGGGATGGCGACACCGGACAATGGGAGACTGTTCGGGACGCGAGCCTGAGCCCCGACGATCCGAAGCGTCTGACCGGTGAGCCGGGCGTCGGCGCGATCCTCAACGGCCCGGACGGACGGACGAAGCACCTGCTCAGCAAGCAGCAGTTCGGCGACGTCAGCGTGCATATCGAGTTCATGGTCGCCAAGGACTCCAATTCCGGCGTCTATTTCATGGGCCGCTACGAGGTGCAGGTCTTCGACAGTTGGCAGAAACAGTCCGAGTACCCGGGTATGGAGTGCGGCGGAATCTACCAGCGATGGGACCAGGGCCGCACGCCGCCGGGATTCGAGGGGCATTCGCCACGCATCAACGCCTCGCGGGCGCCGGGGCAATGGCAGAGCTTCGACGTCGTGTTTCGCGCGCCGCGATTCGATGCCGGCGGCCGCAAGGTCGCCAATGCCCGCTTCGAGAAGATCGTTCACAACGGCGTCGTCGTCCACGAGGACGTCGAGGTGACGGGGCCCACGCGAGCGGCGGCCTTCGACGAAGAGAAGCCGCTCGGTCCGCTGATGCTCCAGGGCGACCACGGTCCGGTCGCGTACCGCAACATCCGCCTGGCGCCGGCCGGCGCCAATCCGTTCTTCGTGCTGGACAACGGCGTCATCGATGACAAACATCAAACGCCGCAGGCGCAGGCCGAGCTGCTCGCGGAACTCGGCTACGCCGGCATCAGTGTGGGTCTCGACCAATGTCCATCTCTGACCGAGTTGCTGAGTGAACTGGACAAACGCAACCTGCGGCTGTTCACGGTCTACGCGGGCGTCAATATCGACTCCGGGCAGGAGCCCTACAGCCCCGCATTGACAAAGGCCATCGAGACGCTCGATGGACGCAATACGATCCTCTGGCTGTTCATGCAGAGCCGCCAGCACGCGCCCTCGTCGCCGGCCGGCGACGAGCGAGCCGTGGCAATCCTCCGCGAACTGGCGCTCCTGGCCGCGAAGCACAAGCTGCGCATCGCGCTCTATCCGCACCACGCGTTCTGGCTCGAACGCGTCGAGGACACGGTCCGCCTGGCGGGCAAGGTCGACCGGCCCAACGTCGGCGTCACGTTCAACCTGTGCCACTGGCTCAGAGTCGATCCAAACCAGAGCGCCGAGGGCCTCATCAAGGCGGCCATGCCCAGGCTCTTCGCCGTCTCCATCAACGGCGCCGATTCCGGCGGCCATGACTGGAAGACCCTGATTCAGACGCTCGACCGGGGCACGTTTGACATGACCGCCTTCTTGCAGACGCTCGCCCAGGCCGGGTATACTGGCCCCATCGGGCTGCAAGCCTACGGCATTGGCGGCGATGCCCACGACAACCTGAAACGGTCGATGCAGGCCTGGCAGAAACACACGCGGGTCCTGTATGGGGATGTCTCACCGTTCGGGCCGCCGAAGAAGCAATAGGTCCTATTGGACCGACAGGACCAATAGGACGAATGAGAACCTATAGAGCCGATCATGCAAACGCTTAGACTGCTGTGCGACTATTTCCCGACCGCCATCTTCACGGGCCGTTGCCTGGTGTTCATCAGCGAGGACTGGCGGGTCGAACTGACCGAGCACAAGGACAGCGACTTCAGCCGGGGCTCGGCGCAGCCTTCGGTGATCCGCGTGCGCATCTTCAAGAAGGCCCTCAACGGCGAGTTCGTCCCGCACTTTTACGAGGACTTCCAACTGCCTGTGCTGGGCGAGCTGGCCGAGCAGATCGAGAAGTACGTGCAGTCGGCCATCGGCACGAACCTGCGGGAGAACGTCGAGTAGCCGGCCGGAGCCTCCGGCTTGGCCTATTGCCGCACCGTGGACAGCTATGCCTCAACCGGAAATCCAAGAAGACGAAGAGGGTGTGGTGCTGGTCGCCAAGATCGTGCCGGGCAGCAGCAAGACCGCTCTGGCGGGCCTGCTCGACCGGATGGTGAAGGTCAAGGTGGCGGCGCCGCCGGAGAAGGGCAAGGCCAATGAGTGCCTGATCGCCTTCCTCGCCAAACAACTCGGCGTCCGGAAGAACGCCGTACGCATCATCGCCGGACAGACCAACCCCGTCAAGCACGTGCGGATCGACGGGATCTCCGCGCAGAGCTGCCGGGAAAAACTGCACCTGGGCTGATCGGCCGAAGCCGAGCGTCCGCCGCTCAGAAAACCGGATCGGGCAGCTTCGTCAAGAAGATGTTCCGAACTGCGCCTGTCGTGACCCAAGTCGCGATGCCCAGCGGCTGGCACAGGTCCATCTCGGCCCGGATGTCGATTTTGCGGTCGGTCGTGTCGATGTCCACGAGCTGTTCGCCGTCCAGCCAGGCGGTGATGCGGTTGGGCACAACGCGCAGACGCACGTGGTACCACGTCTGCTTCTTGAACGAGTAGAACGTCGTCGTCGGGTTCTCGGAGGCGTCGTAATAGTCGATGTTGGACAGGCCGCAGAGCGTGCCCCCCCACCCGCCGAGCACCAGGGTGCACGGCTTGTCCGCCACCGGGAACGTCAGGGCGCAGAAGAAGTCGTTTCCCTCGACGCGCATCGCCTCAAGCGTGATCTCGTAGTTCATGCGGATGATCGGGCCGGTCCAGGTGATCCCGGTGGCGTAGCTGCCCATTTCGAGGTAGATGGCCCCGTCCTTGACGTAGACGTCGCCCTGCCCGCCGAAATCCGTCACCTTCCATTGCCCGAGGGTCTGCCCGTCGAAAAGGCGGACCTGTTCGCCGGGCCCCAGGTCTGCGATTCCTTTCGCAGGCTCTGCGGCTGGTTCCACGTCGGGGGCGGCAGGCGGTTCCACGGCTGGAGCCGCCGCTTGTTCCGGGGCCGCCTGCACCGGCGTTTCCGCCTGCTCGGCAACCGGTTCGGATGCGGGCTTCGAAACGCCACAGGTCCCCCGGCAGCCGGAAAGCAGCCACGCCACCATCAGCAGAATCAGAAGCCGGACGATCCCCGCCCGGCACCGATGGAACGGCTCGGTCTGAGAAGGTCTTGCGTGTGTGCGAGCCTGACGCCTGGCCATCATATTGTCCTCCTGACTGTGCAAATTCATCTTGGATCAGGGTAAACCAGCCGCTACAATTATACAAGCGGCAATCGCCCGGCGGAACGATTTCTCCAGGGGCTGCGAAGCCCTTAAGACCGGAGAACTCCCGACCGATAGAAGACGTATGTGCAGACACTTGGAGAAGGCTGGACACGTTGTGTTGACTCCCGCTTCTCGCAGACAATGGGGTGTCGCGGTTTATCCACACGCAACCGAGAAGGGCCCATGAAGAACATCCTACTGACGGCGGCAGTTTGGCTGATGGTCATCCAGGCCGGCGCGCTGGCGCAGGGCAGCCGGCTGGCCAACGCCGGCAAGGCCGGACTCTACGTACGCTCGCTCGACGAGGTCCTTCGTCTCCAGGACGACGAAATGGACCTGGGCACGGCTGCCCTGATCGCCTCAGAGTACTGGAGCGACATCGTCCACGGGCGTCGCTACCTCGAACGGCTCGACGCAATGGCTCTGGAGGTCCGCAACCGGCTCCGCCAGCAGCGGCTCCAGACCAACTATCGCGCCATCCCGGTCCTCAACGACTATCTGTTCAACGAACTGGGCTTCAAGGCCATTCCCCACGCCGACGATCCGAACGACCTGTTTCTGCACTCGGTCATGGACCGACGCCAGGGCTACTGCCTGAGTCTGTCGGTGCTGTATCTGTCTGTGGCCGAGCGGATCGGACTGAAGGTCTACGGGGTGGTCGTTCCCGGCCACTTCTTCGTGCGGTTCGACGACGGACGGACGCGATTCAACATCGAGACAACCAGCGGCGGCGCCTCATCCACGGACGAGCACTACACGCAGAAGTTCGGTGTCCCCGACAACGGACGCCGGACCATCTACATGAAGAACCTGACCAAGCAGCAGACGCTCGGCTGTTTTTTCAACAACCTGGGAACCGTCTACAACGATATCGGCGACTATGACACCGCGATGCTGGCGCTGGAGCGCGCCGTGGCGATCAACCCGACGCTCTCCGAGTCGCGGGCCAACCTGGGCAACGTCTACTTGCAGAAGGGCCGAACCGAAGACGCGCTGCGCCAATACCAGGCGGCGCTCGACCTGAATCCCAACGACGCCAAGGCATACCACAACCTCGGCAACGGATACATGGAATACGACCGGCTCAACTACGCGGTCTCCTCCTATCGGCAGGCGCTGGCGCTGGACCCCAACCTCGTCGATGCCTACCGGGGCCTGGCCCTGGTCTACGCCAGGCTCGAGAAGTATCCTGAGGCGGCCCGCGAGCTGAAGCAGGCCCTCCAGATCGCGCCCCAGGACGCGACCGCCCACGGCCAGCTCGGTGACCTGTACTGCCGCGCGGGCAACTACAACGAAGCCCTTGTCGCGTATCAAAGAGCCGTCAGCCTCGACCCGAAGAGCGCCGAGAGTCACTACGGACTGGCCCAGTGCTACCGGCAGCTCGGCCAGCGGCAGAACGAGATCCAGGCGTACAAAGCGGCGCTGGCGTTGAAACCGGACCTGCTGGCGGCGCTGGTGGACCTGGCCAACGCGTACGTCGATCTGAAGGATTTCGCGTCGGCGCTGCCCTACTGCCGGCAGGCGGCCGCTCTGGATCCAAACAATCCGACGTTCCAGGCGCAACTGGGCGATCTGTACGCTCGCCTGAACGACAGCGAGAAATCCATCGCGTCGTTTCAGAGGGCCCTGGCGATCAAGCCGGACTACGCCGAGGCGTACTGCGGACTGGCCCTGTGCTATCAACGAAACGGTCGGGCCGACGACGCGGTCCAGGCGTATGAGACGGCGCTGCAGATTCAGCCGGAGAACCTGATGGCCCTGGTGAACCTCGGCAACACATATTTCGGTCAGGGCGACTACGATACGGCCGTGGACTACTACCGCCGCGCCATCGCGGTCCGTCCCAAGGATGCTTCGATCCACCACAATCTCGGAGCCGCCTATTCCAACAAGAACGACTATGCGCAGGCGGCCGAGGCCTACCGGCAGGCGGTGACGATCGATCCGAACTTCGGTGACGCGCATTACGGCCTGGCGTGCAGTCTCTACATGCTCGAGCAATACGACCTGGCGTGGAGTCACGTCAACACCGCCAGGCGTCTCGGCACGAGTGTCCCGGATGAGCAGATTCGCGCCATGCAGAACAAGGTGAGGTGACTGCCAACGGCCCCGGGCCAGCCAGGCCGGCGCCGATTCGTACCATACCACAGTGACTGAGGAGTGCGCATCCGCACGGCTGAGGTGGACCGCAATAGGCACAAGCCGGTGATCGGAATCGTCGGCGGGATCGCGTCGGGAAAGAGTCTCGTCGCCGCCCAGTTCGGCAAGCTGGGCTGCGCGGTCGTCGACGCCGACGCCCTGGCCCGCGAGGCGCTGGACAGTCCCCCGATCCGGCAGGCGGTGGTCGCGCGGTTCGGTGCCGCCATTCTTGACGATGCCGGCCGGATCGACCGCCGAGCCCTGGCGAACATCGTCTTCGCCGACGGGGCCAGCCTCGAAGCGCTGAATGGACTGGTCCATCCATACGTCCTGAAGCGGACCGAGGAGCTGATCGCCCGGCACCGCCAGAACCCGGCCGTCAAGGCCGTAGTCCTGGACATGCCCCTGCTGATCGAGGTGGGCTGGGCGGACCGGTGCGACCGGATTGTGTTCGTCCAGTGCGATCCGGCCCGGCGAATCAAGCGGGCCCGACGCGAGCGCGCCATGGACGAACGGGACTTCAAAAATCGTGAAAATTTTCAGATTTCTCTGGACACCAAAGCAGCCCTTGCCGATAATACCATAGACAACAATTCTGACTTCTCGACGTTAGTCAGGCAAATCGACTTAATCTTCTCTGAAATAACTAAGAAGTAGCGTGGTTCGTTCAAGAAGTTCGCGTGGTCTTGTTGTCCTCTTGAGCGGCGGGCGCGAGATCGCCTGAGTCCTGGCTCAACTCCCACAGAACCACGAAGAGAAGGTGGTCTACATTGAGACGAGGGGTGTAGCCCTTATCTGTGGCGGACAGGTTCCCACCTGCGCAACCCGGCTCTGGGGTGCTTACAGAACTCGTGTACGTGCAAAAGGAGCACACATGGCCAAGGCCAAAATGACCAAGAGAAAGAAATCGAAGAAGAAATCGGCTCCCAACCAGGACGTGGCGGTGGACCAGGCCGAAGAGATGCCGCCAGGCACCCCGGACATGGCCGATGACGAGACGATGCTGGCGACCGAGCCAGCCGAGGGAGAGGAGTCCCTGGACGAGGAATCCACGCACGCCAAGTACGAGCGGATCAAGAAAGGCAATCTGTACTTGACGGACCTCCAGAAGCTCACCGTCGCCGAGCTGCACGAGATCGCCAAGAACGACGGCATCACCGAGTACAGCGCCCTGAAGAAACAGGATCTGATCTTCCGCATCCTCAAGGAGCGCATCCGTCAGAATGGCTTGATGTACGGCGAAGGCGTCCTGGAAGTCCTGCCAGACGGCTACGGCTTCTTGCGCAACCCCAGTTACAACTACCTGTCCAGCTCCGACGACATTTACGTGTCGCCGTCACAGATTCGGCGCTTTGGACTGCGGACCGGCAATATCGTTTCCGGACAAATACGACCTCCAAAAGACTCAGAGAAGTATTTCGCCTTGCTGCGTGTCGAGGCGATCAACTTCGAGAACCCGGACCTGCTCGCCGACAAGATCGTGTTCAGCGACCTGACGCCGCTGCATCCGGAGGAGCGTCTGATCCTCGAGACGAAGGCGGACGAACTGAACATGCGGATCATCGACCTGGTGACGCCCGTGGGCAAGGGCCAGCGCGGCCTGATTGTGGCGCCGCCGCGGACCGGCAAAACGATTCTGCTCCAGAAGATGGCCAATGCCATCACCACAAATCATCCGGAGGTCAAGCTCATCATTCTGCTGATCGACGAGCGGCCCGAGGAAGTCACGGAAATGGAGCGCAAGACCGGCGAGGCCGTCGAGGTCATCAGTTCGACGTTCGACGAGCCGGCCGCGCGGCATTGCCAGGTGGCCGAGATCGTGATCGAGAAGGCCAAGCGCATGGTCGAGTACGGTCAGGACGTGGTCATCCTGCTCGATTCGATCACGCGTCTGGCTCGTGCCTACAACAACGAGACGCCGCACTCCGGCCGCATCCTCACCGGTGGTGTGGACGCCGGCGCCATGCAGATGCCGAAGAAGTTCTTCGGCGCCGCTCGAAAGATCGAGGAAGGCGGCTCGCTGAGCATCTTCGCCACCGCCCTGATCGACACCGGCTCCAAGATGGACGAAGTGATCTTCGAGGAGTTCAAGGCCACCGGCAACATGGAGCTTCACCTGGACCGCAAGCTCGTGGACCGGCGCGTCTGGCCGGCCATCGAGATCAACCGCAGCGGGACGCGACGCGAAGAGCTGTTGCTCGATCCGAAGGAGCTCGAGCTGGTGTATCGCCTGCGCAGAGTCCTCAGTGACCTGAATCCGGTCGAGGCGGTCGAGCTGCTCAAGAATCGGCTCTCCAAAACCCGCAGCAATGCGGAATTCCTGATGACGATGAGCCTGGATTAGCGGCGACGCCGTCGCCAGGCCGGTTCGGCGGTGACTCGCCGACCGGGCGAATCGGGCCCTTTACAGAGGGGCCTGTGAAAGGTAGCATGAGATCCGGCAGGCGCGGGCCTGCCGGATTTTTTTGTGTAGCGCCTTTAAGTTGGGACCGTCATGGCAGAGCAGTTGGACAAAGTCTACGATCCGCAGCGCGTGGAAAAGCAGGTCAATGCGCTCTGGGGTTCGCGACCCTATTTTCACCCCGATGCGTCGGGCGGCGGCGACGCGGGAACGTATACGATCGTGATCCCGCCGCCAAACGTCACCGCCGCGCTGCACCTCGGCCATGCCCTGAACAACACTCTCCAGGACGTGCTGATCCGGTTCCGGCGGATGCAGCAGCGCAGGACGCTCTGGATGCCCGGCACGGACCACGCGGGCATCGCCACGCAAACCGTGGTCGAGAAACGCATCCTCGCGGAAGAAGGAAAACGGCGCACCGACTTCGATCGCGATGAGTTTGTCGCCAGGGTCCAGGCGTGGAAGGATGAATACGAAGCGACGATCATCGGCCAGCTCAAGGCGATGGGATGCTCCTGCGACTGGGCGCGCACACGGTTCACGATGGACGAGGTGTGCGCCAAGGCGGTGCGGGCCAACTTCTTCAACCTCTTCCGAGACGGCCTGATCTATCGCGGCAAGCGTCTGGTCAACTGGGACCCGGCCACGCAGACGGTGCTGGCCGACGACGAGGTCGAGCACGAGACGGTCCGTGGCCATTTCTGGTATCTGCGCTATCCGCTCGTCGAGCCGGTCCAGATTGACGCCAAACGCGTGGAGCACGTCACGGTCGCGACGACGCGGCCGGAGACGATGCTCGGCGATACGGCGGTCGCGATGAACCCGGCTGACCCGCGGGCGAAGTACCTCGTCGGCAAACAGATTCGACTGCCCATCGTCGGGCGCATCATTCCCATCATCGCTGACGAGCACGTGGTCCTGCCCAATCCCGAAAGCGAGGACGAGAAGGCCCGATTCTCGACCGGCTTCCTGAAAGTCACGCCGGCCCACGACCCCGACGACTGGGCTATCGGCCAGCGGCACAACCTGCCGGTCATCAACATCATGGCGCCGGACGGCTCGATCAGCGACAAGCACGGCTGGACCGACGCCACCGAGCCCGAGGCGCGAGAGTTGCTCGGCATGGACCGCTTCGAGGCCCGCGAGGCGATCGTCGAGTGGTTCCGCCAGGAGAACCTGCTCGAAGAGGTTCGCGAGTACACGCATGAGGTCGGCCACAGCTACCGCAGTCACGTGCCCATCGAGCCCTATCTGTCGGACCAGTGGTACATCGCGGTCAAGAAACCGATCGATCATTTAGCAGCGAAGTTCGGCAGCGGCATGATCGAAGGAACCGATGTCCCGGTCAACTCGCTGGCGGGCCTGGCGCTGAAGCCCCTGCTCGACGGCCGCCTGCGATTCATCCCCGAGCGATACGCCAGAACGTACCAGACGTGGCTGGAGAACCTGCGCGACTGGCCAATCAGCCGCCAGCTCTGGTGGGGCCACCGCATCCCCGTCTGGTCGAAGGCCGGCCGCGATGTGACTGTCCCCCAGGGCCTTTCGGACGCAGATGAGGCAATCCGTATCATCGCCGCCGAATCAGACGAAGGTCCTGTCCGTTTCGCCTGCGTCGCCCCCGGCCGCGAAGACACCGAGTCGAGGCTCGAAGCGGATGGGTGGCGGCGCGACGACGACGTTCTGGACACGTGGTTCAGCTCGGCGCTTTGGCCGTTCAGCACCCTGGGCTGGCCGGACGAGACGGCGGAGATGAAAACCTTCTATCCGGGCGACGTCCTGTGCACCGCGCGCGAGATCATCACGCTCTGGGTCTCGCGCATGGTAATGATGGGCCAGTATTGCGCCGGGGACATCCCCTTCCGCGACGTCTACATCCACGCGATGATCCAGGACGGCGAAGGCCGCAAGATGTCCAAGAGCCTGGGCAACGGGATCGATCCGCTGATCGCCATCGACAGCCACGGCGCCGACGCGATGCGCTTCACCCTGGCCAGCATGACCACCGACACGCAGGACATCCGCATGCCGGTGGCGCCGATGACGCTGCCCGATGGGCGGCAGGTCAACACGTCGCCCAAGTTCGACATCGGCCGTAACTTCTGCAACAAGCTCTGGAATGCCTCGCGCTTCGCGATGATGAACCTCGAAGGGTTCGCGCCTGCGTCGTTCGGTGTCAGCGATCTCGACGTGATCAGCACGTGGATCCTGTCGCGACTCGCTACCACGGAGGCCGAGGTCACCGCCTCACTCGAAGCCTTCAGGTTCAGCGAGCCGCTGGCGCAGCTCTATCGCTTCTTCTGGAACGACTTCTGCGACTGGTACCTCGAATGGGTCAAGTTTAGCATGCGCGATGAAGCCCGGCGCCCGATGGCGCAGAACGTTCTGGCCTTCGTGCTCGACCGCGCGTTGCGTCTGCTGCACCCGTTCGTGCCGTTCATCACCGAGGGCATCTACCAGAAGCTCAACGAGGTCGCGCCCGCGCGAAGTCTCGGGAGCATCGCGACCAACGACGGCGCCGACGCCCTGACGATCAGCCGCTGGCCGGCGGGAATCGGCCACCTGGCCCATCGCGACGTGGAAGAGCAGATTCGCGTTGTCCAGGAGGCGATTCGGGCCATCCGCGACATCCGGAACAAGTACAACAAGTCGAGTGAAGTCCTGACGGCCTCGGCCAACGCCCCGAAGGCCACCGCCGACGTGCTCAACGCCAACGCCGATTTGATCTGCCAACTGGCCAACCTGGACTCGTTCGGGGCGGCCGAGGGGGCGGCCAAACCGAACAACGCCGCCACCACCATAGTAGAAGGAACGCAGCTCTACGTGCACAACGTGATCGACCCGGTTGCCGAACGGGCCCGTCTCGACAAGCAGAAACAGGAAATTCAGCAGGCCAAGAAAGCCGTGGAAAGCAAGCTCGCCAACGAGAATTTCGTGACGCGGGCCAAGCCGGAAGTCGTCGCCCAGGCTCGCGAGAGGCTCGCGCAGTTTCAGGAGCAATTGCAGGCCGTCGAAGCGCACCTGGCCGAGCTGAGCGGTTGATTCGGCGAAGGGAGACCGAAGATGGACGTGGAAGTCGAGCTGTCACGAATCATCATCAATGAGACGTCCGACCAGCAGATCATCGTCCTGAAGGAGAGGCACGGGGATCGGGCGTTTCCGATCGTGATCGGCATCGTGGAGATTTTCGCCATCGATCGGCGGCTCAAGGGGATCGTGCCCCCGCGTCCGATGACGCACGATCTGCTCGCCAACGTCATTGACGGTCTCGGGGCCAAAGTTCAGCGGATCGTGATCGACGACCTGCGCGATCACACATTCTACGCGAAGATCTACCTCCAGATGGACGGACGCACGGTGAAGATTGACTCGCGTCCATCCGACGCGATCGCGCTGTGTGCGGCGATCAGCGCGCCGATTTTCGTGGCGGATCATGTTTTCGACAAGACGAGTCAGTGAACAGGACCGCCAGCATGAAGAGCCCGACGGCGATGCACAGCATGGCATCGGCCAGATTGAACGTGTGCCAGTGCCGTCCGGGCCAGTAGACCACATCGATGAAGTCGCGGACGCGACCGTCGTTGAAGGCACGGTCCCAGAGGTTGCCGCAGACGCCCGCCGCGAATAGCCCCATGGCCACCTGAACGAGCCGCTGTCGCGCGGCGCCGAACAGGAACAGTCCCAGGATGATCGCCAGGGCGACCGTCGATACGCCCACAAGAAACAGCCGATTGCCGGCGGCGATGCCGAAGGCGGCCCCATCGTTGAGCGCCAGGCGGAACGAGAGGATGCCGTCGAGGATCGCCTGGCTCTGATCGGGCTTGTCGCGCAGGGCCGCGAACACCGCGTGCTTGGTCCACAGGTCCAGCAGAACCCCCACGATGGCCGTCGGCCAGAAAATCAGGTGAGCAACGCGGTCCGGCAGGGCCTCTCTGCAGCCGCTCAGCAGGCCCCGGCGCGGCGCCGCCACCTTGCCCGGCTGTTCCTCGGTTGTCGTCATCGGTTCAGTCATCCAGTCCTCGCATTGGATTCGTTGTGGGTGAGTTCTCCCGGATCAGCTTCTCCAGCCAGTCCCGTTTGGGCTGGTCGGGGTTGATCGCCAGGGCATGCCGCCAGTGACGCAGCGCCGCCGACTGCCAGGCGTCGTCGCCGGTCTGCTGGGCCTTGACCATGCAGGCCACGCCCAGACCTCGATAGGCCTCCCAGTCGCCGCCGTCGAGAGCCACCGCCTTCTCATACATCGCCATCGCCTGATCCGCATCGCCGAGCTTTAGAAGGCAGTATCCAAGGTCGCGCAACGCCGCCGAATGGTCGGGGCGGACCTGAACCACCTCCAGCAACAGTCCCCTGGCCCGTTCGTACTGCCGGCTCCTCATCCAAGCCCGGGCCAGCGCCAGCGTCAGATCCAGATTCGCAGGGTCGCCCTTGAGCAATTCCTGGTATACCAGGGCCGCCTGCCCGTAATCCTTCTGCTGTTCATAGGTATCGACCAGCAGACGCAAAACCTCCTGCGATTGGGGATCGATCCGTCGAGCGGACTCGGCGTGGGCCGCCGCCCGAGCCGGCTGGCTGGCGTGCAGATAGCACTGGGCGGCCCCAAGCTGGGCCGCAAGGTTCTCCGTGTCCAGGTCCCCCGCCCGTGCGAAGGACTGGGCCGCCTCGGCGAACCGGCCCAGATCCCGGCAGGCCTGGGCCATATCCATGTGGTTCTGAAACGACCACGGATCGAGCTCGGCGGCCTTGCGAAAGGCTTCGACCGCCGGCTCGGGCTGGCGCAGCGCCAGGTGGGCCTTGCCCAGTTCCGAATAGGCCAGCACGAAATCGGGGGTCTGCTCGACCACGGCCCGCAGCTTCCTGACGGCCGGTTCGTCCTGTCCTTGTTCGCGAAGCTTGACGGCATCGAGGTACATATCGACCGCCTGCTGCTGCTCGGAGCAGCCGAGAACAAGGCATATCCCCAAGGCCGCAACGCTCAGCCAGACCGAAATCCCCCTGTTGTATCCCTCGAACACGTGCCGGACGCCTTTCCCAATCCTGCGAGGCTCGCCACCGATCATCCTGACGGTCACATTTCCCGCCGAGGACAGGATTATAGCAGACCCGGCGGCTCTGTCAAAGCCCCCCCGGCCCGGCGGAATCACCCCCGGCGTCCGCTTAATGTTTGACAGAGGGTCAGCGGGCCTATATATTACGTGGCTGCTCTGGTTTTGGGTATGCGCCGGGACGAGGCTGCGCCTCGTCTCTGTTGTTATGGATTGAAAGGTGTGTCGTACATGGCGAAAGAGAAAGCCGCGATTGCGAAAAGACCCTGTGTGCTGATCATACGCGACGGATGGGGCTATAACCCCGACCCCGCCGAAGACGATTACAACGCCATCAAGCAGGCGCACACACCGACGGACGACATGCTGATGGCCGAGTACCCCCACTGCCTGATCCGCACGTACGGCGAGTACGTCGGGCTGCCCGACGGGACGATGGGCAATAGCGAGGTGGGCCATCAGAACATCGGGGCCGGACGGACCGTGCCGCAGGAGTCCGTCCGCCTGACGCACGCGATTCGCGACGGCTCTTTCTTCGAGAACGAGCAGTTCCTCAAGCTCGTCCAGTTCGTCAAGGAGCACAACGGCAAGGTGCATCTGATGGGCCTGTGCAGCGACATTGGGGTCCATTCGCTGCTCGGCCATCTCTATGGCCTGCTCGAACTGGCCAGGCGAAACGGCCTGACCGAGGTGTTCATCCACGCCTTCACGGATGGACGCGATTCGCCGCCCGACAGTGGCTTGGGTTACATCCGGGACATCGAGGCCAAAGCCGCCGAAATCGGCGTCGGCAAGATCGCCACGGTCATGGGACGATTCTACGCGATGGATCGCGACAGCCGTTGGGACCGCGTCCATAAGGCCTACGAATGCCTGCGGGTCGGCAAAGGGCTCAAAACCACGAGCGCGACCGAGGCGATCCAGAACAGCTACAACAGGGACGTGACCGACGAGTTCATCGAGCCGACGTGCATCGTCACCAAGGACGGCGCGCCCCTGGCGACCATAGACGATGGAGACGGCATCGTGTTCTTCAATTTCCGAGGCGACCGCCCGCGCGAGCTGACGCGCGCGTTCGTGGACCCGGACTTCAAGGAGTTCGTGCGTCCGACGATGCCGGAGGTCTACTTCGTATGCATGACCGAGTACGACGCCAGTATCCCGGCGCCGGTGGCCTTCCCCAAGCCGCCCAAGATGAAGAACATCCTGGCCGCCTACTGGAGCGAACTGGGTCTGAAGCAGTTCCGCTGCGCCGAGACGGAGAAGTACGCCCACGTGACCTTCTTTTTCAACGACTACACGGAAAAGCCGTTCAAGGGCGAGGACCGCCAGATCGTCCCATCGCCCAAGGTGCGGACGTACGATCTCAAGCCGGAGATGAGCGCCCGCGAGGTCGCCGGCGTCGTGCTGGAAAGACTCGACTCAGACAAGTACGACGTGATGGTCATCAATTTCGCCAATCCGGACATGGTTGGGCACACGGGCGACCTCGCCGCCGCGATTCAGGCCGCTGAGACGGTCGACGAGTGCGTCGGGAGAATCCTCGACAAGGTCAAGAGCATGGGGGGCGCTGTAATCGTCACCGCTGACCACGGCAACTTCGAGAAGATGATCGACGGAAACCCGGACAGTCCGCACACCGCTCACACCGTCGGCGACGTGCCGCTGATCGTCTTCGACGACGGGTACAAAGGCAGGACGCTGCGCGAAGGCGGGACGCTGGCGGACATCGGGCCGACGATGCTCCAGATCATGGGTCTGCCTCAGCCGGCAGAGATGACCGGCCGCAGTCTGCTCCAGGGGGCGTGACGGCCGCCCAGGCTCCGAGTACGCATCCACTGGACGCCAAGGGAACCGGGTGGGAACCATGGGTCGAATCGTTCGCCTTGACCAGAACATGATCAACATGATCGCGGCGGGCGAGGTCATCGAACGTCCGGCCAGCGTGGTCAAGGAACTCATCGAGAACAGCATCGACGCCGGCGCCACGCGGATCACCGTCGCGGTCGAAGACGGCGGCCGCAGGCTGATTTCTATCACCGACAACGGCGAGGGAATGGTCGCCGACGATCTGGCGGCCGCCTTCGAATCCCACGCGACGAGCAAAATCAAGGACACCACCGACCTGAACGGCATCGCCACGCTCGGCTTTCGCGGCGAGGCCCTGGCCAGCATCGCCTCGATCGCGCACATTCGGGCGGTCAGCCGGACGCCCAAGTCCGATCAGGCCAATTGCATCGAAATCGACTGCGGCGTGAGCAAGCCCGTCGGCCCGTGCAGCGGCGACGTCGGCACTACGATCCAGATCCGTGACATCTTCTACAAGACACCCGCCCGCCGCAAGTTCCTGCGGACCGCCAACACGGAGATGGGACACGTCAGCGAGCAGTTTACGCGAATCGCCCTGCCCCACGGCCGACTCGACCTGACGCTCGTCCACAACGGCAAGGAACTGTATCATCTCGCGGGGAATCTCAGTCTGCGGCAGCGCATCGCGCAGCTCTTTCCGATGCTGCCGGCCGACGATCTGATCGAAACCCAGACGGAGGAGAAAGGCATCCGCATCCGCGCGTTGCTCGGCCATCCGAGCGCGTCCCGGACGAACAACCAGTTCCAGTACGCATTTCTCAACGGCCGTTTCATACGGGACAAGTTCATCTCGCACGCCATCAAGGAGGCCCACCGGGGCCTGCTCGAACCGAACCGCTTCCCCGTCGCCTTCCTGTTCATCGAGATGCCCCACGAAGAGTACGACGTCAACGTGCACCCGACCAAGACGGAGGTCCGGTTCTACAACTCCAATCTGGTCCACTCGCAGATTCTCAGCACGATGCGCGAGAAGCTGCTCGGCACGGACCTGCACATGCCCGCCAAGCTGCCATCGGGCCCACCTTCGGCATCGGAGGACAGCCGCCAGGTGCAGCGGGCCAGGCGGCAGGAGATCGCCGACGCCATGGCGGACTTTTTCAAGCAGCATCGGCCCGTCAACCGGCAGCAGCAGTTCGATTTGCAGCCGGACGAGCGACCCTCACGCGCCGGGACCCCGAGCGAGCTCAAACCAGCGATCCCCTGCGAGACCGCGCCGCCGGAGCTGAGCTTCGAGGGACCGAAGTACCTCCAGATCCATGACAGCTACATCGTCGAACAGACCGAAGAAGGCTTCGTTATCATCGATCAGCATGCGTTGCACGAGGCGATGCTGTACGAGACGCTCCGGCAGCGGGCGGGCAGCGGCCCTCTCGAATCGCAGCGGCTCCTGCTGCCCGAAACCCTCGACGTGACCGATGCGCAGGTCGACACCATCGAGAACAACGCCGACGTGATCGCCCGGCTTGGAATCGAATTGACGCCCTTCGGGCCGCGCACGTACGCGATCCAGGCCTTTCCGACGCTGCTGGCCAAGGTCTCGCCCGTCGGTTTCGTGCAGGACCTCGTGGACCTGCTCCTATCGCGAAAGGCGGCGCCAAATCCCGAAGACCTGCTCGACGAAGTGCTGAACATGACGGCCTGCAAGGCCGCCATCAAGGCAGGCCAGAAGCTGACCGACAGCGAGATCGGACAACTGCTGGCCGACCGGCGGCGGTACGAGTCCATCAGTCGGTGCCCGCACGGACGCCCGACGACGATCACCTTCTCAATCGGCGAACTGGAGAAGCAATTCAAGAGGACCTGATGCGCAGGTGGAGCTTGCTATTGGCGTCGCTGGTAGTGTGGATCATCGTCGGCTACGCATTCCTTCGGCCGGGACATGTCGGTGCAGTCGTCCGCAAGCCGGGAGCGCCGCACGCAACGCGGATCGTCTCGATGGCGCCGAATCTGACCGAGATACTATACGCACTCGGACTGGGCGAAAACGTGGTAGCCACCACAAGCGACAGCGATTACCCGCCACGGGCGGCCAGCAAGCCGAGCGTGGGCAGCTTCTGGCTTCCGGACATCGAGGCGGTCATCGGCGGCCGACCAGACCTGATTGTGACTCTCGACATTCCCCAGCAGAGAAGCCTGACCAGCCGATTGAAGCGGATGGGCTGCCCGTGTCTTGCCGTGAGCATCTGGACGGTCGACGAACTCTTCCGTGCCGTCGAGACAATCGGACAGGCGACCGAGCGACAGGCCCAGGCCCAAACGCTGGTCTGCGGCATTCGGACAGACATCGAGCGTCTGGCCCGTGCCCTGACCGAGCGAGACCGGCCGCGCGTCCTGTGGGTGGTGCAACGGGAGCCGCTTCGCGTGGCCGGCAGGAACACGTTCATCAACGAGCTGATCGAACTGGCCGGCGGGCAGAACGCAATCGGTCCGACGCTGCACAAGTATCCCCCTATCGGCGCCGAGCAGGTGATCGCAGCGAACGTCGAGGTCATCGTCGAGCCGGCCATGTCCGGCGGGAACCTTGCCGAACAGCATCGCCAAGCACTGGCCTACTGGGACCGACTGCCCCACGTTCCTGCCGTTGCCAACGGACGGATCTATGTCATCGACCCCGACACCGTCTCGCGTCTGAGTCCGAGACTCTACCAGGGAATCGAGTCAATCGCGGCTTGCCTTTGGCCCGACGATGCGGGAGGATGAGCGCGTGCATTCGCTCCTGTCACCCAGAACGTTGCTGACCCGGACCGTGGCCGCGGTCGCACTGCTCGTGGCGATCATGATCTTGTGCTCCCTTGTGGGCACGCAGAACGTCAGCCTCCGGGCAGCGCTGGCAGGTCCGGGCTCGCCGACGGCGCCCAATCCCGACTATGAGATCCTGCTGCACGTGCGCATTCCTCGCATCATCCTGGCAGCGATCGTCGGGGCCGCCCTGGCCGGCGCCGGCGCGGTGTTTCAGGCGGTACTGCGGAATCCCCTGGCCGACCCGTATATCCTGGGCGTCTCCAGCGGCGCCGGTCTGGGCGCCATGCTGGCGGTCGTCAGCGGAGTCCACTGGACCCTGTGGGGACGGTCCCCCATCGCCGTCTTCGCCTTCATCGGGGCGCTGGGCACCGTCTGGCTGGTGTGGACGATCGGGCGCATCACGGGCAGGTTCCACGTCACCGGCTTGCTCCTGGCCGGGGTCGTGGTCAATGCCTTCTTCTCGGCCATCATTATGTTCCTCACGTCGATTGCCCGGAGCCAGGATGTCTACGCGACCGTCTTCTGGCTGATGGGAAATATGGCAGAGGAAGACCCGTTTGTGCTCTGGGCCAGCGCCGGATGCGTGGCCGCCGGGCTGGTGGGGCTCTTCTTCATCAGTGCGCCGCTAAACGTCATCAGTTTTGGACAGACGGATGCGCAGAGTATGGGCATTCACGTCGAGCGGGTCCAGTTCATCGCCCTGGCGGTCTCGTCGCTCATCACGGCGGTGGCGGTCAGCCTCAGCGGGCTGATCGGTTTTGTCGGATTGATCGTTCCGCACGCGGTCCGGCTGGTCCTCGGCCCCGACCACCGCCAGTTGCTGCCGCTGAGCAGCGTCATGGGGGCGGTGTTCCTCGTCGTGGCCGACACCATCGCCCGTCGGGTGGTCGCGCCGGCCCAGTTGCCGGTCGGCGTCATCACGGCCATGATCGGAGGTCCATTCTTCCTGATCCTGCTGATGCGCTACAATCGGAGGGTATACTGGCTGTCATGACGGCGTGCGTTCAATTGCATGAAGTGGCGTTCGCATATCGGCCGGACCTGCCGGTGCTGAAGGGCATCAGTCTGGCGGTGGAGACCGGGGTGTTTCTGGCGGTGATTGGACCGAACGGAGCCGGCAAGAGCACCTTGATCCGTCTGCTGGCGGGACTACTGCGGCCGCAGTCCGGCACGATCTGCATCGAAGGCGCAGACATCCGCTCGTACGGCCAGCGTCAACTGGCCACGAAGGTGGCGCTGGTGCAGCAGGAGTTTATCCCTGCGTTTGGGTTCTCCGTCAGCGAGACCGTCCTCATGGCCAGAACCCCCCACTTCAGCCAGTCAGGGTTCGAACGTCAGGAGGACCGCCGCATAGTGGCCGATGCGCTCGCCATGACCGACACGGCGGCATTCGCTTCGCGTCCACTGGCCGACCTGAGCGGCGGCGAGCGCCAACGGGTCTTCATCGCCCGCGCCCTGGCGCAAGATACGCCGATCCTCCTGCTCGATGAACCCACCAGCTTCCTGGATTTGAAGCACCAGGTGGCGATGTACGACCTGCTGAAATCGGTCCAACGGGAAAGGGGCAGGACGATCATCGCGATCACGCACGACATCAACCTGGCGGCCCAGTACTGCGACCAGGCGCTCCTGCTGCAACCGTGCTCGGCCGCGCCCGGCACGGGCGGAACTGACCCATCTTGCGAGCCGGTGGGCCAGTACCGCACAGGCACGACGAGCGAGGTCCTGAGCCGTGAAGCGATCGAGAACGTCTTCGGGGTCCGCGTTTTCTTGACACGTGTCGGTATCGAGAACGTTCTACTGCCTCTTGGGAAAATGGCCAAGGATGCAGACCGCGCCGTTTCCCGGTAGCCTCAGAGTCTTGCTTACCTCCGAGAACAACCATAAGCCATTACAGAGAAACCTTTTACGCGCACGCCACCCCGCTGGGGCCACCGGACTGGACAACCGATTCAGCCGCTGGCCGAAAATGAGGCTTTGCCTGGCTAAGCCTCTGTGGTATAATTGACTTTTCTATAGGTACTGTGCCTTTACCCCAGATGAAAGGTAGACGCAGAAGTGGCCCAAGAACGCAAGAAAACGCCGAAAAAGAGAGTCGTGCGCAGCCGTAAGAAGGCCGGGCCTCTCAGCGCCACCGATCTCGAGTACTTCAAGGAACAGCTCCTCCGCAAGAGGAGAGAGATCTTTCGGAACGTTTTCGAGATCGAGGGAGAGACCCTGAAGAAATCGCGACTCGACGCCAGCGGCGACCTGTCGAGCATGCCTATCCACATGGCCGATCTGGGCACCGACAACTACGAGCAGGAGTTTGCGCTCGGCCTGATGGACAGCGAGCGGAGAATCCTGCATGAGATCGATGCCGCCCTGGAACGGATCGCCCAGGGGACCTACGGCATCTGCGAGGGAACAGGCGAGCCTATTCCGCGGGCGCGTCTGGAGGCTCAACCCTGGGCCCGGTACTGCGTCGAGTATGCCAGGATGGTCGAAGAGGGTCGCATCGAAGGAGAGCTGTGAGTCCGCCGTGTCGCACGGATGGACCGGCCTCGGGTGACCCGAAAGCGCGGGCGGACGCGTCGGAAGACTTGGCGTCGCTCACCGACTGACTCCCCTCGACCGAGCGCACTTGGAAGTGCTTGCCCATGGGACAGCAACAACACACCGATGTGGGACATCCCTTGACGGAAGCTCGCATTGCCTGCCCGACATGCAAACGCCTGTTGCGCGTCCGGACTGCGGGAGCCGCCGGCCGACCCAGGTTCTTTCCGTTTTGCTCTGAGCGGTGCAAGCTGGTTGACCTGAACGCCTGGCTGGACGCCGACTATCGCATCCCCGCCCGACCCGACGAGGAATCGGAAGATGCGATGTCAAGCGGCGAGGCATCGTCCTGACGGCACCGTCCCCAGGCGAAATCGTATGGACACTGCCGGTGCGAGCCGGTAAGATGATGGGGAAGCACCATATTCCGTCGTACAAAGGCGCTGTGAGACCGAGCTTTTGAAAGGAAGCAAGATGCGCGAGGACAAAGAGCCGGTGCTGCCTCTGGGGAGCTTTCTGTTTCCGCGAATTTTCCAGGCGTTTCGCATGGCCATTCAGCCGACGAAGCTGGCTCTGGCCTTTCTGGCCCTGGCGACCGTCTGCCTGACCGGCCGGGTGATGGACATCAGCAAACCGGTCGTCGTGGCCCCCAACGGCATGACGGAACTCGACGAGTACGTCTCCGGATCGCCCCAGGTGGACGAGCACATCCGCCTGTTCGGCGAAACGGGCGAACGGACCGGCGTGTTCATCACCCTGTGGCATTTCGGCGCCAAGCGGTTCCACTCGGCGGTGCTCGGCATCCCCCGTCGCGACAGCCTGGGCATCTTTGGAGACATCGTGGCGTGCTTCGCCGCCCTGTTGTGGGCGTTCACCTATCATCCCGTCTACAGCGTCATCCTGTTCGCGGTGACACTGGCCGTGATGGCGTTGGCCGGCGGGTCGATCTGTCGAATCGCCGCCCTCCAGTTCGCGCAGGGTGAGAAGCCTGGGCTGGTGGAGGCGGTGCGATTCGGACGTCGAAAATTCTACAGCTTCCTCGCGGCGCCCGTCGCACCCGTCGCTCTGATGGCCCTGATCGGGCTCGTCATCGTTCTGCTGGGGGTGATCGGCAACATCGAATACGTCGGGCCGCTCTGCATCGGCTTGTTTCTTCCTTTGGCGCTTCTACCAGCGGCTTTCATCGCCATCATCGCCATCGGCGCCCTGGCGGGATTCAACCTGCTGTTTCCGACGATTGCCTACGAGGACTCCGACTGCTTCGATGCGATGAGCCGCTCGTTCAGCTACGTGTACGCCAGGCCCTGGCGAATGGGCTTCTACACGGTGACTGCCGCCGTCTACGGGGCGATCTGCTATGAGTTTGTCCGCTTCTTCTCCTTCCTGCTGCTGTGGATCACGCACTTCTTCCTGCGGATCGGCGTCTGGAACGGCAACAAGAACCTGACGGCCATCTGGGCGCAGCCCGATTTCACCGATCTGCTGGGCCGGACGGCCGCTCAGCCCCAGGGCTGGTGGGAATCGGCGGCGGCCTTTCTCATCTACATGTGGGTCCTGATCGTGGTCGGTCTGATGGTGTCGTATGTCATCAGCTTCTACTTCTCTGCCAATACCATCATCTACGCCCTGATGCGAAACCGGGTGGACAAGACGGCGTTGGAAGAGATCTACCCCAGCTCGGACGACATGGCGGCCGAACCACTCTCGTTCGCCAAGAGCCGCCCGTCGCCGGCCCAGGAAGAAGAGGACTCCCGCCAAACGCCGGAAACGTCCGAATAACGGCAGGCGGTGTTTCTCCCGCGTCCCTCGTGGCAACCGTCGGGCCTGGCGAGGACTGAACCGCCCCCTCCATTGTGCCGATGATAAAGGCACGGTCGCTCGCGGACCGCCAATGGTCGGCCCAACGGGTCTCGCGGAGCCACAGAGAACGTCGGAACGGTGCTGGGGAAATATGCCTGAGCCAGGAACAGACAGACCCACAGAAGGCCGGAACGAGGCAAGGTCCGGCTCTCCGGCCCAAGCTCCGAGCCTGCTCCTGACGATCCGCAAACCGCTGATCATCCTGGCCCATATCGCCGCCTTCGCGATCTCGCTGATCTTCGCCTTCCTGGTCGCCAACAACATGCAGTTCAGCCGCCAGTGGCTTGTTGAGCAGTATCCCTTCTTTCTGCTGTTGTCCCTGGCGGTCAAACTGCCTGTCTTCGGCCTCTTCCAGCAGTATCGTGGCTGGTGGCGCTACGTCAGCATCGCAGACCTCCTCGGCATTCTCCGGGCCGCCCTGGTCAGCACACTGGTCATCGTCACCATCTGGTTTGCCGTACTGCTCCAGATTCCTGTCATCCGCCAAGCATTACCCCTGGGCATCGCCGCGGTCAGCCAAGGCGTCTTCATGGCTGATCTGTTCGGGACCATTCTTCTGCCGGCCGGTCTGAGAATGCTCATCCGGCTCTACCATGAGGAATTCCGGACCACCGAAGGCCGCCTCCTGAAACGGTTTCTGATCGTCGGCGCGGGCAACGCCGGCGAAGGCCTGCTCCGAGAGATCCTCCGCATGCGCGTCGTGCAATACGACGTGATCGGATTCATCGATGACGACCCCCTCAAACAGGGAACCCGCATCCACGGAATCCCCGTACTCGGAACGGTGGACCAGTTGCCGCGCATCTGCCAGGAGCGAAACATCGAAGAGATCGCCATCGCGATGCCTTCGGCGACCCACCGCCAGCTCCGGCGGGTGATCCAGGTCTGCGAGGGCGCCAAGGTCCGGTTCCGCACGGTGCCTTCCATCACCGACATCGCCTCGGGCAAGCTGCGCGTCAGCCAGATTCGCGACGTGGACATCAACGACCTGCTCGGGCGTGAAGTGGTTCACCTCGATCTTGACATGATCGAGGCCTTCGCCCGGGACAAGACCATTCTCGTCACCGGCGCCGGCGGCTCCATCGGCTCGGAGATGTGCCGGCAGATCTGCCAGTTCCGACCCGCTCGCCTGCTGCTCGTCGAACAGGCGGAGAACCCGCTGTTCTACGTGGAACGCGATCTGCGCAAGGCGTTCCCGCACGTCGCGACCGAACCGATCGTCTGCAACATCACGGACCGCTGCCGGGTGGAGGAGATCTTCGAACAGTATCAGCCGGCCGTGGTTATCCACGCGGCCGCGCACAAGCACGTCCCTCTGATGGAGCTCAATCCCGGCGAAGCCATCAAGAACAACGTGGTCGGCACGAAGGTCGTCGCGGACGCCTCCGACCGGCATGGAGCAACCCACTTCGTCATGATCAGCACGGACAAGGCGGTCAATCCAACGAGCATCATGGGCTCCTCGAAGCGTCTTGCGGAGATGTACGTCCAGGACCTGAGCCGTACGAGCAGGACGTACTTCATCACCGTGCGATTTGGCAACGTGCTGGCCTCGGAAGGTTCCGTCGTGCCGATCTTCCGCAAGCAGATCGCCGAAGGGGGACCCGTCACGGTGACGCACCCGGAGATGAAGCGTTACTTCATGACGATCCCCGAGGCCAGCCAACTGGTGCTCCAGGCGGCCAGCATGGGCCAGGGCGGCGAGATCTTCGTCCTCGACATGGGCGATCCGGTCAAGATCGTCGATCTGGCCAAGGAGCTGATTACCCTCAGCGGGTTCCGGCCGGGCCTGGACATCGACATCGTGTTCACCGGCCTGCGCCCCGGCGAGAAGCTCTTCGAGGAGCTGCGCATCGAGGGCGAAGACATGCAGCGGACGCGCCACCCCAAAATCAGCGTCTGGCGGAACATCCCCATGGACCGCGATCGCCTGCGAACGGGCATCGACCGTCTTGTCACGCTCGCCTCCCAGCCGCATCAGGATCACGACGCCATCGCCGCCGCAATCAAGAACCTCGTCCCCGAATACACCACCGGCGCCACTGTCCCGACATAGCGCAAGGAAAGGGCCGCCCGATGAGCGGCCCTGCGTATTCTTCCGGATGACCGATAGCCGTGTCGAACGACGCGGCCTGAATCGCGTCCCTCGCCACGTTGGCTCGTCGCCCTGTGGCTATTCGTGCTGCTCCTCATAAGGGGCATACGCATCCTTGCCGAACTCGTCGCGCGGATGGGCGTGGTCGTAGACCTCTTTGAGCTTCCGCGTGGTCAGGTGCGTGTACACCTGCGTCGTCGAAAGCGACTGATGGCCCAGCAGTTCCTGGACGCTCCGCAGGTCCGCGCCGTTGTTGAGCATGTGCGTCGCAAAGCTGTGCCGCAGCGTGTGTGGACTGATGTTGGGATCCAGGCCCGCCATCTTCAGGTACTTGTCCATCTTACGCCGCACGCTGCGGGTGCTCAAACGCTGCCCGTGTTTGTTGACGAACAGAACCTTCGTGTCGAAGTGCGAATTGCTCTGGGCCCGCTTGTTGCGGAACTCCATGTAGTGCTGAATGGCCTGGAGCGCCGATGAGCTGATCGGGGCAATCCGCTCCTTCTTGCCTTTCCCGCGAATGTGGATGATCTCGCCGAGGAAATCGACGTCCTCCATGTTCAGCGCGACCAGCTCACTGACGCGGATGCCCGTGCTGTACAGCGTCTCAAGGATCGCCCGGTCCCGCGCGCCCAGCCATGTCTCCGTCGGCGGAGTCTCCAGCAGGCGCTTGATCTCTTCGTACTCGAGGAAGCGAGGGAGCTTCTTGTCCTGCTTCGGGGTGCGGACCGCCGTCAGCGGATTCGAGCTGCGCCGGTTCGTCTTGACGAGATACTTGTAGAAGCTTCGCAGCGTCGCCAGCTTCCGGGCAATCGTCGCCTTCGAGTACGCCTTGTCGTTGAGGTGGGCCAGATAGGATCGCGCCTCGTTGACATCGGCGGCCAGCAGGAGTTGGTCGACGCTCTGCTCCGTCTGCACGGCGACCGCCGTAGCGGCGCCCCCTTGATGCTGCTCCAACGAGCCGGTCTCCTCGTGGGAGGCGTCCCCGTCGCAGGTCTGCAACAGAAAATCCCCGAACTGCGCGAGGTCGGCACCATAGCACTTCGCAGTGTGTTCCGAGAACCGCTTTTCGAACTTGAGATAGTTCAGAAACTGCTCGACTATCGCGTTGCCATCTTGCATAGTCCACCTGCCCACTTCATCTATCGGCATCATCGATCACCTACTTGTTTCCGTCCTAATTCCTGCGAACACGTTCTCTACACAAGAGCGTGCCGTTCGATTCAATGCACTCTGGTGACATCGGAGTCATCCGCGGCGAGGAGCCCCTCGGCCCTGCCGATCAGCATCTGGCTCAATTTGAAACTGAGGACCGCCGCATCGAACCAGTCGAAACCGGTCCGATGGTCTTTCACCTGGTCGATCAAGGCGTCGAGGAGTTCGTCCTCCCGTCCCTGCTCGTACCGAAAGATGAACTTCTCGGACCCTTTGTTCAGCACCAGTTGCCGCTGCAAACGCTTCATACCGAGCACCTCGTTCCGCTGCGTCTCAGCCGGATCGGACCTGACGCCGCCCGACCGCCCCTCCAAGGCCCCGACCGTTACGTCCGGTTCATCGGACCTTTCTGAGACGCCACACACATTTATCGGCCAATTGCCTGTCGCTCTTTACAAAAACTGCGCGTGAATATCGGGCATTCCGTATCCCGTGCCGCAGGATGAGCATTCCGACATGAGCGCCGAAGGGCGCCGGCAGGGAGCGTTTCCGTCAGTCCGGCCGCGTGCAGTAGTAGGTGACGCCGCCTTGGCGTTCCGAGAGGATCGCGTTCTCTGACAGCAGTTGGGTGATGTGCTTGACCGCCTCGTTACGAGTGACCCCAATCCCCGCACAGATGTCTTCGAGAGAACAAGGCCGTCGTTTCAGCATTGATAAGACGTCCGCGCATGTGCGCAACATGTGCCGGTCGGTACGGGCCTCCGGGGCGGCCCCCACCACCTCGCAGTGGCCCCCGATCTGTCGGGCGATGGCCTCCAGACGTTCGCGGGCAATCGCCTCGATTCCAGGCTCGGCAGCGGGGCGCACAGCACTGTTGAGCTGGACCCGATCCGGCCGGATGCACTCCACATGTTGCCTGATCTTCTCCACTTCATCCGGGCTGGTATTGACCCCGTCCACGAGAAAAACCTCCAGCCAGATCTGCCCATGAAATTCCTGGCGAAACTGGACCAGGCCGGAAACCAGCTTTTCAATGCTGATATCAGGGGCCGGGCGGTTCACCCGGCGGAAGGTCTCGGCATCCGCCGCATCCAGCGACGGGATAACGAGGTCGGCCTTGGTGCATTCGGCCCGAACGTCCGGGCGGTAAAGCAAGGTGCCGTTGGTGATGATCGCCACGGGGATGCTCGTTATGTCGCGAATGCAGTCGATCAGGGAGCCCAGTTGCGAGTTCAGGGTGGGTTCGCCCGACCCCCCGATCGTGATGTAGTCTGCCTCGATGCCAGCGGCGAGCTTACTCTTAAGCTCGTCGAGCACCGCCTGCACGTCGAAAAACTTCCGGCGGACCGTGCTCTTTTCCGTGGTTCTTCCGATCTGGCAGTAGACGCAATCCAGCGTGCAGATCTTGGCAGGCACGATATCGATGCCCAGACTGCGCCCGAGGCGGCGGGAGGGGACGGGGCCATAGATGTAGCCGACCGGATTGGAGCCTGGTTCAGTCATGGAGAATCCTGTGGATGCCCGAACAGACGCGGATCAGCCCCTCCAGCCAGTCCAAAGGCAGGATGGAGGCGGCATCCGACTTGGCCTTGTCCGGCGTGGGGTGGACTTCGAGAAACAGGCCGTTGGCGCCGGCCGCCACGGCCGCTCGCGCCAGAATCGGCGCCATCTCGCGCCGGCCTCCGCTGGCGCTGCCCAATCCGCCGGGCTGCTGGGTGCTGTGTGTGGCGTCGAAGACGACGGGACAACCCAAGCGCTTCATACCCTCGATGGCGGTCATATCGTTGACCAGGCGGTTGTACCCGAAAAACGTCCCCCGCTCGGTCAGCAGGATGCGATCGTTCTTGCAGGCGCGAATCTTCTCGACCACATTGGCCATCTCATCGGGCGAGAGAAACTGGCCTTTCTTGACGTTGACGGGCTTGCCCGTCTCGGCACAGGCGCAGAGCAAATCGGTCTGGCGACACAGAAACGCCGGAACCTGCACGCAGTCCACCGCAGCGCCTACCGCCGCCGCCTGCCCGGGCTCGTGCACGTCGGTCATAACCGGCAGACCGCTCGCCGCGCGCACCTGCTCCAGAATCCGCAGGCCCTCTTCCAGTCCCGGCCCGCGAAAGCTCGAAATGCTGCTGCGGTTGGCCTTGTCAAAGCTCGCCTTGAAGACAATCCCCACGCCGGTACGGTGCGAGATCTGCACGAGCCGCTCGGCGATTTCGAGACACCCTTCCAGACTCTCGATCACACACGGCCCGGCCATCACGAACAACGGCGCATCCAGACCGACCCGGATATTTCCAATGTCAAATTTCATCTGAGACTTCCACCCATAGAGCTTTGCGTTCGGCCGCATGATATCCGTCGGCGCGGGGCCTGGCAAGATCATGTCCTCAGCGGAACGGTCTGGCAATGCGGCTGCGAATGCCCGCCGGCTTGGCGCCCGGCGGAACCATGCACTGCACCGCTCCCGGCACCACCTCGATGTGTACGGGCAGCGAGGGGCCAGGGTCGCCGTCCATCTCCGTCTTGAATCCGCCGGCCGGTGAGCTGATCGCAATGTGCCTGCCCTGCCGATAGATCACGTCGCGGCAGCTTGCGTGGCGTTTCAGCACCGTCAGCACGGAATGCTTGACCAGATGAACGCGACCGGCGCAGCGGTAGATGCAGACGTCCAACAGGCCGTCGCCGAAATCCGCATGGCGCAGGATCTGAAGCCCAATCGCATATCGTGAGATGTTGCCCACGAACACCATGCCCGGCCCGTCGAAGACCTCCTGCCCATCCACCACCACCGTCACCGGCTCGAACCGGTGGTTCCAGAAGGTCCGCCAAAGAGGATACACATAGTCGAATTGATTGATGTGGCCGGTGCGGTGCCGGCTGACCAGATCGACGACGTCCCCGTCGAACCCGAAACCGACGATGGAAGCGAAGCACCTGCCGTTGGCGGTGCCCACGTCGAGCGGACGCGTGACGCCGCCCTCAAACGCGCGGACGAGGGTCCCCAGACGTCCGTCGAAACCGAGTTCGTTGGCCAGGAGGTTTTCCGTGCCGCACGGAACGATCAGCAGCGGTTTGACGCTGCCCTCCAGGCCATGGGCCACCTCCCGGACCGTCCCATCGCCGCCGGCGACCACCACCAGAGCGCAGTCCGGATCGACCGCGGCGTCCGTCGCCAGTTCGCAGGCGTGCTCGAGTGACGTGGTCGTGCCCGCGCGCACCTCGTACCGGCGGTCCGTCAGATAGCGATGGAAGCGTCGACAGGTGAACTTGCCGCTGCTGGCGCCCGACTTGGGATTGACGATGTACTGAATGTAGCCTTCGGATGGCTTCATACCGACCCGGACCGCTGCCTCACAGAAACACCTCCCTCCGCGTCGATTTCAGTCGAGACAACGCCGCGTCGATCAGAGACGCGTAGCTGTCCGTGACGTGAGGAGCATCCGTCAACCCCAGCGTCTTCTGCACACTCTGAATGACCTTCGAATCGGGACCTTCGATCTCGACGAACGTGCCGATCAGCGGCAGCGTGTCCAGAGCGATCCGACACTCCTCCCACTTCCACTCGCGGCGCCTCTTGTTGAACGCCAGGGTCCGCCGGTATCCCAGCGCCTCCAGCAGGGCCTCGGCCGCCTCGGCATCGGCGACGTCGAGGTTCACTTCTTGGCGCTTCTTGAAGTCGTCGACCTGTTTGGGACCCTTGTACGTCAGAACCAGACGTTCGGCTGTCCCCGTCGTTTCGACCCGCAGGCGAAGACACTGATCCGTCCGGGTCAGGTCCGCATCGGGAGTGTCGAAGTAGGAATCGGTCTGGACCGTCTCCGAGACGAACGAGGCGCTCTGCGATCGCAGGCATTCCTCGACGCATTCGAACGAAGGCACCCTCAGTTTCGCTTCGATCTCCAGGTACATCGCGCTCCTCGAAGGCGCTCAGACCACGATATTGACCAGGCGCGACTTGATGACGATGACCTTCTTCGGGGTCTTGCCCGCCAGGGCTTCGACGACGCGGTCGCAGCCGAGGGCCTGGGCCTTGATGTCCTCGTCCCCGGCCTCCGCTGGGACAACGATGCGGTCTCTGATCTTGCCGTTGACCTGAACCGCCAACTCGATCTGACTGTCTTTGATGAGGTCCTTCTCGTACGTCGGCCAGGGTTCGTAGGCCAGGCTCTGGGCATGTCCCAGCCGCTGCCAGAGTTCCTCGGCAATGTGCGGCGCAAAGGGCGCCAGCACCAGCAGCAGCGATTCCAGCACCGACTTCGGACGTACCTCCAGTCGCCCCAGATGATTGACAAGGATCATCATCGCGCTGATGGCGGTGTTGAAGCCAAAGGACTCGATGTCGTCGCCGACCTTCTTGATGGTCTGGTGCAAGAGGCGAAGCGTCTCCTCCTCGGGCGGAACCGGGCGAACGTTCACCGAAAACCGGCCCGTCTCTTCGTCGACGACCAGCCGCCAGGTCTTCTGGAGAAACCGGTGGACGCCCTGCACACCCTGCATGCTCCACGGCTTCATCGCCTCCAGCGGCCCCATGAACATCTCGTACAGCCGCATCGAATCGGCGCCGTAGTCCGTCACGACCTGGTCAGGGTTCACCACGTTGCCGCGCGACTTGCTCATCTTCTGCCCGTCTTCGCCCAGGATCATCCCCTGGTTGACCAGCTTCTTGAACGGCTCCTTCGTGGTGACGTAACCAAGGTCGTAGAGGAATTTGTGCCAGAAGCGCGAGTAGAGCAGGTGCAGCACCGCGTGCTCAGCGCCGCCGATATACAGATCGACCGGCATCCAGTACCTCTCTTTTGCCGGGTCCCAGCCGCGTTCGGAGTTGCGCGGATCGAGGTAGCGCAGATAATACCAGCAGCTTCCCGCCCACTGGGGCATCGTGTTCGTCTCCCGCCGGGCGGTGCTGCCGTCGGGCATGGTGACATCGATCCAGTCCGTCGCCTTGGCCAGAGGCGGCTCGCCCGTCCCCAGCGGCTTGTAGTCGTCCAGCTCGGGCAGGCGCAACGGCAGATCGCTCTCCGCAAGGCCCATGATTTGCCCGTCCGGCAGGTGCAGGATCGGAAACGGCTCGCCCCAGTACCGCTGCCGGCTGAACAGCCAGTCGCGCAGCTTGTAGTTGACCGCCCGTTTGCCCAGACCTCGTTCGGCCAGCCAGGCGGTGATTCTCTCTTTGAATTCCGGCGTCGGCAGTCCGTCGAACGGTCCGCTGTTGATGGCCGTGCCATCTCCGGTGAAGCACAGCTCGCCCCGCGCGACCCGCTCGGCGTCTTCGCAGCTCGGCGGCTGCACCACCTGGATGATCGGCAGTTCGAACTTCGTAGCGAACTCGAAGTCCCGGTCGTCGTGCGCTGGCACCGCCATAATCGCGCCGGTCCCGTAGCTGATCAACACATAGTCGCTGATCCAGATCGGAATCCTCGTCTCATTCACTGGATTGACTGCATACGCCCCGGTGAAGACGCCCGTCTTGTCCTTGGCCAGATCGGTGCGGTCCAGGTCACTCTTTCGAGCGGCCGCTTCGCAGTAGGCCTTGACCGCCGCTCTTTGCCCGTCAGCGACAATCGCATCCACCAGCGGATGCTCCGGCGCCACCACCATGTAGGTCGCCCCGAAGAGCGTATCCGGCCGGGTCGTGAAGACCCAGAGGTTGTCGTCGCGTCCGTCGATGCGGAAGCAGACTTCGGCGCCGACGCTGCGCCCGATCCAGTCCACCTGGAGCTTCTTGATCGACTCGGACCAATCGACCTCCTTCAGATCGTCGAGCAGTCGCTCGGCGTATCTGGTGATGCGCAGCATCCACTGCCGCATCGGCCTGCGAATCACAGGATGCCCCCCCCGCTCGCTGACGCCGCCGACAACTTCCTCGTTGGCCAGAACCGTCCCCAGCGCCGGACACCAGTTCACCGGCACGTCCGCCTGGTACGCCAGCCGGCGGTCGTCGATATACCGGCGTCTCTGGTCGTCGCTGAGCCCCTCGGGAATCGGCAGTTCCTCGATCGGCCGGGCCTTCTGCTGGCCCTCATCGAAGAAGCAGTTGAACAACTTCAGGAAGATCCACTGCGTCCAGTGGTAATACTCCGGGTCCGTCGTGGCGATTTCCCGGTCCCAGTCGTAGCTGAACCCGAGCGCCTTGGTCTGCCGCTTCATATTGGCGATGTTCTGGTTGGTGGTCTCCTCGGGGTGGGTCCCGGTCTTGATCGCGTGCTGCTCGGCGGGCAGACCGAAGGCATCCCACCCAAACGGGTGCAGGACGTTGAAGCCCTTCATCCGCTTGTAGCGAGCCACGATGTCCGTTGCGGTGTACCCCTCCGGATGGCCCACGTGCAGCCCCTGCCCGCTCGGATAGGGGAACATGTCCAAGACGTAGTATTTCGGCTTCGAGGCGTCACAGTCGACCGCCCTGAAGCTCTTGTGCTCATCCCAGTACGCCTGCCACTTGCGTTCAATCCGTCCAAAATCGTACGTGCCTTCTGTCGTACCCATCAATCCAGCAACCTTTCTGAGACTCCAGCTCTGCCGCGTTTCGGCTTAGCCGCACACATCGCGGCCCGCCGCAGGCGCAGCCGTCCGCCCCCCCCTGCCAGCCGAACGAGGTACTATACCGCATTTGGCCGGCCGTTTGTAGCGAAACTTGCGAAGCGCAAAGGCGTGTCTGTGCGAATTTCGCGGCAAGGCCCGTTTTCCACCACGGAGCGCCATGTGTGGCAGCGGTCCCGATGGCCATCGGGAGAGCAAGGTGGAGTTTGCCGATGGCTTCGACGGCATGCGTATCACCATCGGCAAGCCTGCGCTTGCCGCTGCCACACGGCTGCCAGGATATTTTCACAGACACCGGAAGGCAGGGCAAAAGCCGGCGGCGCAGGAACAGTCCGCGACGCCGCCACCGACGCGACTGATACGCGCCGCGTGGCAGCCAAACGCTGCATGCCATGAAGGCTACGAGCCTGCGAGCGTAAGGCACGCCCAGCAGAAAGGTAACAGGACACGCTGCCGAGCCCTACTGCTCGGGCGCCTCCGCAGGGATGATCGCAAACGCCTCGTCGCTGGTGTCGTAGACCGAGAACTGCGTCGCGCTGGACACGCGGACCAGGCATTGCTCCGAATCCACCGGCGGAACCGTCCACTCGTAGAGACCGCTGTTGCCGAGGTTGGGCGGGAAGACCGCCATCCAACTGGCGCCTCCATCGAACGAGAACTCGATCAGGACTTGCTCGATGGCCTCGTCGCTTTCCCACTGAATCGGCGTCACGCTGCCCGCCATCAGAGACTCGCCACCGTTGGGATCGATCAGCGCAATCGATGCCGCGACCGGCTCGACCACGCGCAGGTCCGCGAGGTCCTGGGAACCCCATCGATTCGGAGAGCCGAACGTGCTGAAATCGGAGCCGTCGTCATAGTCGTTGGAGTACGGCGTAATGGTGCCATCCGGGTCCTCTTCCAGACGGAAGATTTCGGTGTCGCCGACACCGCTGGTCGGACTGATGCCTTCCCCAGCCGGACCGAACACGATCGCCCCGGCCGCATTGCGGATCCGCAACTGCCAGTTGCTGCTGCTGACCGGAAACGACGAGGCCTCCATGTACAAACCGTCGGCGCCGTCCTTGGCCTGTACGTTGATCCACCAGTCGCCGGCCTCGGGGTTGTAGCTGATATCACTCGGCACATCCTCGGCCACCGTGATGATCGTTCCGCTGCGAAGGTCCGACCAGATCGCGTTCTGGGTCAGGTCGAGCGTCTCATCCAGCATGCCGCCTTCGAGCAGGTCGAGGTGCCAGCCCCGCATGTCGAGATGATCCTTGATCACGACGAGTTCGAACCAGTCTCCTCCGTTGCCTTGGACACGTCCGAAGTAGCTGTCGGAGGCCCTGCCGCCGTCGAGATCGGACGCGGAGTCGCCGCCGTTGAGGAACTCAAGGCTGTCCACCGCGTTGTACTCGTTCAGGATCACGTCCGCCCCCCAGGCGGTTGCCGACATCAGGACCAGCCCGACCACGGCTGCCGTCACTCTGCTGTAACTCATGATTCCACCCTTTCCTTGTCCTCAATTCGTAAATCAACACGGGGCGTGTCGCCCTGTGCGACCGCCGTTGCGATATCCCTTTTGTCTGGTCGCGCGTTCCGGCCGCGCGGTCACTCGTTCACAGGTAGTCCGGCTTGCGTCAGGGCAACCGCTCCCGGCCGCAGTTCCCACATCCCATCCGGCCGCACCTCCAGGACTTCCGTATCCCGGTAGAAGTTCAGCGTGGCGTTTGCATAATCCGTCAGCGCGTCGGCCGCCTCGTTCCTGGCGTCGTACAGGTGCTCCAGCGCCGTGAGCACCCGCCGGCTGCTCACCCGCGCGTACGAAAGTAATTCAAACGTGCTCTCCACGCGCTGCTCCGCCAGACGCACCCCTTCGGACAGGACCTGATACCGCTGCGCCGTCTCCAGCAGCTTGCGATGGGCCTCTCGGACCTCCATGCGGATGGTGTCGGCCGTCTGGTCATATTCCCGCAACCGCTGATTCAGCGTGACCAGGGCCCTGGCGTATGAATCCTGCTCGGCCACGCGGTCCAGGGGCAGATCGAGCGTCGCGCCTGCCGCCACATTCCGCTCACCGTCCGTGCGCGTCTCGGCGCTGGCGAAGATGTTCAGGCCGGGACGCAGAGCGTCCTTGGCGACAAAGACCGCCCGCTGGGCGTCGATCACCGCATCGGCGCTGTTGGTCAAATCGAGACGTTGGATCAGCGCCGTCTCGACGGCTTCATCCAACGGGATGTCGGGATAGGGAATCCCCTGGGTCTTCCAGCTCTCGAAGACCTGGACGTCCAGATCGAACTCCATGGTGGGGGGCACCCCCATCGTGATCTTCAGGAGGTCGAGCCACCGCTCATATTCCTTTTGCGCCAGAATCTGGGCATCGCGCGCCCGCAGAATCTCCTGACGAACCTGGGCCAGTTCCTCATCCGACAGGCGTCCGGCGGCGACCAACGGCTCCACGCGCGTTGCCAACACCTGGAGGGCCTCGACGTGGCGGGCCGCGTTCTGCGCCATGTCCCGCAGTTCCAGGGCCTCGTGATACAGGGTGACGACGGAGACGATGGTCAGCTTTCGGAAACGGCACACGGTGCGGATCTGGTACAGGGCGTTTCGCTCCGCCTGGGTCAACGGCTCTCGGACGACGCGCGGATCGCTGCCCCGCAGCAGAGGCTGAACCACACTGGCGCCAAACGTGCCCGTCCAGCCATGCTGGCCCAGCCCGATGAGGATATCCGCCCATCGCGCGCCGACCGTGGTCCCGACCGCCGCCCCGGTGGCCAGAAGGCGGTTGAAGCCGAGATTCGGCTCCACAACCACACGCTCGTTCGTCCCGTCATTCGAGTACAACGCCGTCCCGCCCCCGAACAACTGCGTCTCGTAGGAATGACGGATCAAACGCATGTCGAGCGTCATCGTGTACAGCAGCTCTTTCTGGAGGTGATAGTCACGATTGCGTGCCAGGGCGATGGTCGCCGCCTGGGGAATCGTGAGAATTCCCGTCTCCGAGACGCTCTTCTCGATCCGCTCGACCTGGTCGATGTCGATATCGTCGGGCGAGGGCGTCGCGCCCGTGATGCGGTAGTTCGCCTGCGGCCCGAATTCGGGCTCCCATCGGCTGTCCACAAAGCCGTAGACTTTCTCGTCGGCATCGTGTTTGTAGGTCTTCGGACCGCAACCGACCAGGAAAACAAGACATGCGGCGCACAAGATGCTTCGTGCCATCCAGTATCGGTTGTGCGATGCGATTGTCACTGTTCCATCCGCCTTTACCCTGTCGACGGCGCCCGCCGGCGCCGACAAGAGGACTGCACGGGCGTTACAGCCCGCTGATGCCGACGACCTCGCCCGAAACCACAGACAGGCCCGCAGGAACGCCGATCAGCACGGGCCGTCCCCACTGGGGGACGTTCGGATTGACCCACAGACGCTGCGGCATCAACTCAATGACCGGGCCGATGCGCAGGACTTGTGACTCTGCGATCTGCGCGGGCTCTCTGGCCTTGACCAATTTGACCGTCATCTGGTCTTTCAGAAGCCGCAGTTGGGCCTCATTGACATAGGCAACGATCTCGGTCGGTTCCAACTCTGCCACGGCCAGAATGGGATCGCCGGCCGGAATCACCTCTCCGGCACGCCGCACCGTCTGCTCGCCGGGCCTCTGCAGGAGAGCATCGTTGGCCTGGCCGTGAACGGCGATCACCACGCCGTCAATCGGAGACGTGAGCTCCACATTGCGGCGCGTTCCCAGAGCCGTCAATTGGGCCAGCAAGCCTTTCATCAGTTCCTCTTGAACCGTGATTTCCTTGCGAATCGCCTCCAGGGCGTGATCGACGCTCGGCTCCGGCAGACCCTGCTGGCTGAACAGGTCACGCCGTTCTTCGGCCTTTCGCAGGTCTTCCCGCGCCTGCTCCAGTAGCTGCTCGTTTTCCCGTACCTTGCTCTCGAGGGCCTTAAACTGAATCCTCGCCTTTTCCACCTCGTAGGGGGCAATCGCCTCCTTGCTCAGCAGATCCTCCAGGATCTTCACCTCTACGCCCAGGTCCTCCAGGGTTCCTCGGTCGAATGCGGTGGTCGCCTGCAACTCGAGAATGCGCACTCGTGTGTTCTCGACGTCAGCCGCGAATCTCCGTTCGTTGTCGGCTCGGTCGATCTTCAGGCCCGCCATGTCGGTTTCCAACTGATCCTGTGTGGGAATCAGCAGCGATGCCAGGCGCTCCGCTTCGGCAGCCGCAACGGCCAACTGCGCTCTCAAGTCCGCTTCGAGCGTCTGCTCGTTGTCCAGAAGCGTATCGACGATCGCCACCGTCTGGCCCGCCTGGACCGGCTCGAACAGATCGACGGAGATGTTGCGGATGCGCCCCGTGCAGTTCATGGCGATCTGGCGGATTTGGCCCTGGGCGATCCCGACGACTTGGAAGCGTTCGGCCCGCTGATAGAACAGCCAGACCACCGCGCCGACCGCCGTCAGCCACACGGTGGCCGGCAGAACGTGCCGCAGCAGATAGCGTTTGCGGAGATGATCGTTTCCAGAGCGTTTCGTCTTCATGTCGCGGCTAAACCTCGAGCAGTTGCTCCTGCATGGTCAGACTGATGTTTTCGATTCCCTCGACGCGCTCGAGTTCCGAGATCAATTCCTCATTCCGGGCGGCATTGCGAATCATCAATTGATACGCGTAGTCGGCCGGTCCACCAAAGCCGGAGTCCTGTACAGAGATCAGCGTATAGTTCCCACAGAAGCGCCGCAGGACCGTCGTGATCGGATGGTCCGGCCCGATCGATCCGCGCAGGCTGAACCGCAGGAATCCGTTGTGCGGCTCATGGGCGCCAAAGTCCGCGAAGTACAGATAGAGGATGATCAGGCACAGCACAACCGTCCCGATGATGGCCGTCGCGTACCGGTGCGAGCCGGCCGCCATGCCGACCACCAGCGAACAGAAGATGAACGAGATGTCGCGCGTGTCCTTCAGGACGTTGCGAAAACGGATGATCGCCAGCGCGCCCATCAGGCCGACCGCCGTGATGATGTTGTTGCCGATCACCGCCATGACCATGGCGACCACGACCGTGATCACGATCAGCGATTGCACGTACGAACGGGAGTACGACAATCCGCTGTGTGTGGCATAGTAGACCCACGCGATCACCTGCCCGAGCACAAACGCCAGCAGCAGGCTCAGCAGGACGCTCTGCGGGTTGAACGGACCACCCATCGGCGTCTCTTCCATCAGTTGCCACAGTCTATCCATGCCACCCGTTCCTCACCACAGGCGCGCAAAATCCCAGCGTGCAGGCCTGTTCGATCGACGTCGCATACTTCGACACCGATCGGGCGTCGAGCTCGAACAGCTCCGCCAGGCGGATCAGCCACGCGGGAAACGTTCCCGTGAACTTGATTTCTAGTATTGCATGCCCTTCGGTCAAGGCGTTCCGCTGCCAGCCGGAACCCCCGAGGCGGACCAGCGGCGCGTCCGTAACCTTGAAGCACAGCTCCCGGTCAAACGTCACTCGCACCCGATTCTCGGAGGTGCTCTCAAAGGCCTGCCTCATGTAGCGGATCAGCACGCGAGGCCCGGCGTTGATGGTCATGGTGTAGAGCTGAAACTGGTTCAACGCCGTTTCGTCCGTCGTATACCCGCGGGGCGGCAGCCGCCGTCCCACCAACAGAGGCTTGACGTCCTCATCCATGACCCGGGCCCGGCTCTTCATGATGACCCGGTTGATCCGCCTCTTGATCTCGAAGAAGCGGGGATACTCCGGCTCATCCGTATAGCTTCGAATCCGAAGCTTGAAACGGTTCTTCTGGCCGGTCAGCGTTTCCCGGCACAACTTCATATCCGGCGAATCACAATACAGGCTGACAATCGGGTACATGCCGCCGCGTTGAAGCTTGGAGTACCGGTCGTACTCCAGAAACTGCCGCACATAGCGTTCGATGGCCGCCGCTTTCGCGTCACTGATGTGATATTTCAACTCGTAGCGGCACGCCAGCATGCGATCGCCGCTCTTCTTGGCTGTCGGCGCCGGACCGGCTCCGCTTTTGCCCGTCGACGGAAGAACGCAGTCACCCGTCTTTCCCGCTGTCTGGCCTGTCGTCATGCTAATGTTTCTTACCAATCCAATGGGCGTTGCTGCGCTCGGGAGTCCCCACTCCGGCTGCCTGTATTCCAAGCCGGCGCAGTTTCTCCTACCACAAGTAACGAGAAACCCCACGTACCCCCGGCAAGATATCCTCCACTAACACCGCCATTTCGAGGGCTGGATACACTAAGCCCAGCCCAGGTTCTTTTCCTATTTTACCAAAAGTCGGCCCTCTGAGTCAAGGGACTATTAGAGTGGCGTTAGCGGACCTCCCAAACGCCGAAACCGCAGTGGTGCCGGTACCGAACAGACCCTTTTCGGCCCCAGCGGCGGCACTATGTCAGGGGCAGCAGCCTGGACGATGGTTGCACGTCTGCTATTCGCCTGCGCCTCCGGGAGATGGGGTTGCGGCGTGCCAGTGGGCGGGGTCGTTGCCGTACGAGGCCGGAACGGTCCGGTGCAGCGATGGGCCTCGCCCGTCCGCCTCGACCGGCCAGGGATCGATCCCCTCGCCAAAAGCCTCTGGATGC